>Ga0209930_1000537_pt1 | contig 88388 bp, 113 predicted proteins | sample ThiBiot_500_biof_2_FD_183948 | JGI IMG/M metagenome (GOLD analysis project Ga0209930, IMG submission 183948) | Wastewater bioreactor microbial communities from Cape Town, South Africa - Thiocy_cont_500_biof (SPAdes) | ecosystem: Engineered > Bioreactor > Thiocyanate-remediating >...
TTTTAACATGCGTTTCATCTAATTCAATCGCGTCTAATTCCACTGCATCTTTTGGTATGACATCGTCAGATCTTGAGTGACTATGTGACGATCGGTAACCTCTATTTTCATGTGAATGACCATGCGAATTATCAGTATGCGAATGCCCATGCGAACTACCACCGTGTGAATGTCCGTGAAAACCTTGAAATAAGAAAAGACCAATAATATTGATTCCTAATCCAATTGAACCAACGATTAACAATAAATCAACATTTTCTATGGGTTCGGGTTGAATGAAACGTTTGATTGCATCGAATACAATTGTCAAACAAAGTGCAAGTAGAAAAACTGTGTTGATATTCGCTCCGACGACTTCTGCTCGTACCCAACCGTACGTATTTATATCCGATCGTTGTCGAGAAATTCGAACAGCAACAGTTGCAATCACAAGTGATATAACATCGGATAACATGTGAAATGCATCGGCAACTAACGCTACTGAATTCGTTATATTACCAACAACAAGTTCAACAACAAAAAACGATAATGTTAAACAGAGCATTGATATCAAACGAAAAGTTTTCGTCCGAAAGAACAGTTGCTGCTGGTTTTTATCTGCAAGATGGTCGTCCGATGACATTGTAGTTTGTTTGAAATGATATTTCTAGATGAATATGCGAAGATTTTTATATGTTATTCCAAAAGCACCCCCGAAAATGTTGGGTGTCAAGCGTTTCGACAAATCAGTAAACATTTAAAACTCTTCGAGAGAATTGATAACGAACTTCTTTCGTTTCTGTTTTGCTTCGTCATTTAAAGATGATAAGCAGAAAAAAAAGTATACTGATTCTTACCATTTTGTTACGACTTCGCAATCGATTGAGATGAATTAAATTACGTCGGTTGTCTCGTTGTTAGATAGAAAGAGAACATCATTTGTTCTGACTAATTTAAACTTCAAAATGCGAATGTTCGTGACTTTTATTTTGGATTTTAGTCTTTAACATTTATCTGCCAACATTTACGTCTTGTCGACAGCGGACAACATGCAAATTTAAGTGCAAGTATCTATCTTTGTCTTGCCGAATTATGTGCAACATTGAAACAATATTCAATTGCTCAATTACCAATTTTCATGCCACATGTTTTGCAAACATATCAATCGGATAATGTTATTAAGTACGACCATGAGATTTCAATCGAATGGATTTTCATTTTCTCTTTTTTTTTGTAGAAATGATCTTCTTCTAACAAGTGTCATTGCTTGTCTATCGAAATTAGTTCGAACATTATGCAATTATCTAACACCGTATCTACCTGAAATAATCAAACGAGTAAAATTAATTGACTGATTTAAATTTTCATAATATATATATTTTTCAGACATGCACTTTATTAACACATCCATCGGCAACAAATGATCAACGTTTACGAACAATGTGGTCTCACGTTGCAATACATGTTCCACATCGTTTACTATTTCCAATTTTACATGATGTTATCGAGAAAAATGAATTTCAATTGAACGATCTCGAACCATTGATGACTTTACTCAAACAATCACTATCCATCTCAACTCTCGATGATTTAAGTACGAATTATTCATTATTAAAACAATTGTTCTTGAAACTATTTACTCTACGAACAACGCATATGAAAAAGATGACGCCCAGTCAAATGAATGTTTACGAAGATCATGTTTTGGATTGTTTCGCTGAACTTGTCATGCGTCTATCCGAAGAAACATTTCGACCTTTGTTCTATACGATCTATGAATGGGCGGTTTACAATGAACCGCCAGCAGAATATACATTGACATTCTATCGATTGACATTTATGTACGTATTTGCTTTTCATTATTCGAAAATCAACGTCGTTTTGTTTTGTAGACTTTCAAAGAAATTAAAAGGTCTATTTACTTTATTTGCTGGTCATGTAATTCAACACTCAGCTAATGTTCTTAATCAATTGAATACATCGAAAACAACTGAACAATCGAATGAATTTTCGATTAATTTCAAAAAGAAATATCAACAAGAAAATCAATTCGAATTAATCAATGGTATCCTTGGTACTCTATCGAATTTGTGTCTATTCGATAGCGTAGGATTTATAACTGATGAACGCTTTCAATTACTTATGATGCCAATTGTCGATCAAGTAATTTAATAATTGTTGAAAATAAATTTCAAATCATTTTGTCTAGTTGGAAAATTTAACATCGAATGAAAATTATTCCTCATGGGTTCAACAATATGTTTCACCGTGTATTGTTAATTTAACCGGTGCAACAAAAGAAGAAACACTCTGGCGTCGAATTCACTATCAAATTCTCTTGAAAACACGATCCGATCTATCGAAAGTTCGTCTTGCAAGTTTACATGTTATTCAAGAACTATCGAGAAAACTGGGCATGAATTATCAAAGTCTTTTGTCCGAAGCAATACCATTCCTTGCTGAATTAATGGAAGGTAGGAAATTGAATGTTTTGTTTTTTTTTCTTCAGTCTAAATCGTGTTTTCTTTTTTCTTTTGCTCGTAGATTCAAATGATGAAGTCGAAAAAACTTGTCATCGTGTTATCGTCGATATGGAATCGACATTAGGCGAATCTTTACAAGATTATTTCAATAATTAGCACAGTGATTTTTGTTTGGTTGAAACAAGAAGAAAAAGATAAACTTTCTTTTGTTATCGATTGTTTTGTTTTTTGTTTTGTTTTGTTTTGAAATAAACTTAACCTGCAATGGTTTCGTTATGGAACATCATTCAAAAAGAAAAAAAAAACGTGGTTCTCTCGTACGGAAGAATTGTTCTCATTGACTTAAAAGCTTTTCTTTTCCCTTTTTTTATTCTTTCGAACAAAAAACATAACATTTGCGATTTCAATAAATCAAATCTCAAGTATATCGATTCTTATTCTCGTGTTTATTGATGACCTTCGCGAGAGATTTCATTGCTGATATCTTTCATTTTCAAATCTGACATAGATTTTTTTCTTCTTCTTCGTCTCTTCTGTTATTTATTTAATATTAAACAAAATAGATTTTTTGTTTTCTTCGAGTCTAGCGATGTGAATATAAAAACGAAATTCATACAATTCCATTCGTTTCACTCTCTTTTTCATTGCTACATCTATGAAAAAAAAATAATAATCAGTTCTTTTTCTTTTCAAACATTTTTTTTTGAAAGTGTAAAAAATACATACGTACGTACACGCACATATATGCATGCATACATGCTTTTAACTGCAATTCTCTCTCTCTCCGGCAATAGTCAGAGAAGGCGAGATACAACATTAAAAAACCGCACGCATATACGTACTTCACTTGTCAAGTGTTTTACCTTTTGTCTTTCGCACTGGAATGAAATATTTCGGGACAAGTAGGATCTAACATTGTTTCTTTTTTTCTTTAACAAAAAAAAATCGAAGGAAAAAGTGTGTACATACGTATGTATGATTAGGACAAAAAAACGAGAACGAGAGAGAGACAGAGACTTCGCGTGATATTGAAGTCGAAAGAACAAAGCTGATTAGATTTGATGAAGAATTAAAATCGAAAGAAGAAAGAAAAAAAATGACGTTAGTTAGTTTGTTAAATATCAGTTACTCCATCTCCTTTCACTTTCTTTTTGTTTCTTTCTTGACTTGTTTAATGTGCATGATTGATATATACATTCGTGTAATTTCATCTTGCTTTCAATAAGACGATGAAGCCTGATGTTTTTTTTCTTCTTCTTGTTGATTGTGCATGCATATATACACCTCAAAAGTCAATTTGAAGAAATTCTTTTTCAATTAGTTCCAACATGAAGAGAAAGATTGAGGGAGAGAGAGAGTGTGTGAGAAAGAAAGAGAAAATTTGTGTATGTATGAATGTATTGTATGTCTATGTTCATTTTTTTTTATTTGAGAGGAGTTGTTGTTACTGATGCACAACAAACAGTTTTTTCTCGATTTATTTTGAGTATGTTTTTAGATTATTCGAAGGCAAAATGAGTAGTCCAACGCATTCGTCATTCTCTCCAACGGCATCTCGAATAAGAAATAATAATGCTAATAATCTCGATACGAGTTTGAATAGTCCACGTTCATATTCATCGGCTGCACCTCGATTAACAACAAATAATCCTGAAACAAGTATTCTTAGTCCACGTTCAACATCAACTCGAAGCGAAATGGAGATGAGCATTCATTCATCGCAAAGTAAAACAAAACAACAAACTCACTTTTAAACACTTTTATAATTGATTTATTGATTCAAGATGAACAAATACGTATACAAAAGAAAACATTTACGAAATGGATTAATATTTATTTATCTTTACATGAACAAGAATATAATGTCAAAGATTTATTCGAAGATTTAAAAGATGGAACGAAATTAATTGCACTACTCGAAGTTTTATCTGGACAGAAATTAGTAGGACATTAGAATTGAACAAATGAATAGACTCTTGTATGTTTGATTGTTTAGCCAATGGAGAAAGGCAATACGAAACTCCATTATGTGAGTAATGTTAGTACGGCATTGAAATTCTTGGAAACTCGAAAAGTAACTGAGAACTGGCTTTTTTTTGTATGATTTGAAAATTTTTATTATTTTGAATTTGAAGATCAAATTAGTTAATATCCGCGCAAGTGATATCGTCGATGGAATACCGAAAACAGTTTTAGGATTGATTTGGATGCTAATTCTCTGTTATCAAGTGCGAATAATCTATTGATATCATTTATTGATTTCATAGTTTTCTTCGGTAGATTGAAGATTCTAGTGGGTTCGATGAAAATTCGAAAGATAACCGTTCAAAAGCCAAAGAAACTCTTCTCGAATGGGTTCGAAAGAAAACATCAGGGTATGAATTGAATTCCTCTCGTAAAACATTTTGTTCCTCACATAAAAAATATTTAGCTATCAAACTTCATCAGAATTTCTTCGGTGAGATGCTCGCATGCTCTTATCCTTTTAGCCCTTGCTTTTCGATTAGTTTAAATAGACAAAAAAACTCGAAAGAAAAAATGAATACATATATTTTTTTTTTGTTAGGAAAATCGATGGATTAGAAGTTCGAGATTTCACATCGAGTTGGCGTGATGGTCTTGCGTTTAATGCATTGATTCATGCGATTCGACCTGAACTCGTCGATCTTCGTCGTATCGAACGAATGAATCCTCGTGAACGTTTAGAAATCGCATTTAAAATCGCCGAAGAACAACTCGGCGTACCAGCTCTGATCGATGCTGAAGGTTTGTTTGATTTGTTGAGTTATACAATAGACAAAATATAAAATAAATATTGAATAATACGACTAGATGTTGATGTAACCAAACCGGACGAAAAATCGATAATGACTTATATCGCACAATTCTCTCGTCGATTCCCTGACTTAGTAAAAGACACAGAATTCTTTCATTCTTTTATTTATTTGCTTCGTTCTCATCTAGCCATTCGGATCACTGAATAAAGAACACGGTGAACTTCTTCGTTGGCTCGCTGATACTCGACAACGTTTGACGCATATGATTGACTCACCTTTAACAGACATTCAAGCTGAATATAAAGTAACTATTCATTCGATGTTTATCTTAATCGTTCATTGAAAGAAAAAGAAGAAGAAGAAGAAAGGGGAAGAGTGTTGAAGTGCTACTGAATAACAAACAAACCACAATTATATATATAGTTAAGCGAAAAAATACTTATGCCTTGATTTTAATAGGAGTACGTTAAACAAGCAAAAGAATTTGTCGAAAAGCAAAAGCAATGGAAGACATTCGAACGACGAGAATCGAAAAATCCACATTTTCCCGGTGAAAAATTGAAAGAATTGAAAGATTTATTCGACGACATTACACGCAGGTAAACAGACACGTCGAAAAAAGAAAGAACACCGACGAAATCTATCTGTTTGTTTATTCAATTCAAGAATGAATCGTTGGCGAATGAAATTAGATGCCAATTTGCCAGGAGATCTTCGTCAAATAGCCGAATGGATAAATCGTGCTGAAGAACTACTCGCACGAGATATTCAATTTGACCCATTAAAATTCTCTCCCGAAGAAAATTATCGACGTTTTAGCGAACTTTTTGAAGAACATTCAGTAAGAAAATATTCGATTTCGAAAGACAAACAAACGGGGTGTTTTTATTTCCAAAGGTAATTTTCACCGATAAGGATTTAACTGCAACACGATTTCAACGTCTTCAACGTGATCCATCGATTGTTAATCAACAAGTTGCAAAAGAACATTTAAATGATCTTGATGAACGTTTGAAAATCGTTCTCAAAACAAGTGATGAACGCGGTCGATATCTCGATTTCGAACAAACACATTGGAAAATTCAGATCTACTTTCTTCAATTGACAAATCTACGAACTGTTCTCAATCGAAAACAAGGCGATAGAAATCAAACTGAACAATTATATTTCGAATACAAAGTAAACAGAATCCAGTTTGAAATTGAGAATTATTTTTTTCTGTTGTCTTTGTAATAGAAAAAAATTCACGATGAAAAACTCGTTGCAATTATTGAAAGTTTCCTTCCGGATTTACTTCGTAAATGTCAAGCATATAATCAATTAGGTAAAAAAGATGATCGAACTGGCAAAGAATTTCAGGCGTATTGCGATGAAATTCGAAAGACATTGAAAAGTTCCGAATTCGAACTACCTGCACATGAACATCTTCTCCAAGAAACACTAGAAAATTGGAAGATTTATGAGAATACTTATGATCAATTAGATCAATGGTTAGCTGAAGGTGAACAAATATTTCGACGATCGAACGAAGAAAAACTTGTAAGTGTCAATGTTTAAAACCTTGAAATTCGAAATGAATTTGTTTGTGTAAAGAATTATTTTTCGAATGTTCATCATTGGGAACAAATTCACGAGAAATTATCCAATGCTATTCAACGTTTAATGTCTGTTTGTAATGATGAATTAGCGAAGAATTTAGAAGCGAAATATCTTTTTCTCAATCGACGTTGGAAAGATTTATCAGATTTAGTCAAAGGATTTCTTCAAGAAGAGAATACGAAAAGAAAACAAGAAGAATTTTATTCAATTAGTACAACTATTATCGAAACACTAGACAAAATCGAGAAAGAAATTCAAGATTCTTTGCCATGTACAATTCAACATCTTAAAGAACAAGAAAATCGTCTTTACGTAAGCAAAAGAAAGAAAGAAAGAAAGAAAGAAAGAACATGAGACCTTGACAAATTACGTATTCTTTTTCTTTTGAAGAAGGCTCAATCGAATCTTGAGATACTTGTTGGAAATATTCAAGCGTTGACTAAATTAGGTCAAGCAATCTCTCGTGAAACGAATAATATACAGTTGACCACAGAATTAAATTCAATTTGTAAAACATGTACGGACAAAATTCGAAAGATTGAAAATGATATACCGTTGATTTTCAAACGAAATAAGAATCTATTGGGATATTTGCAAAAAATCGAAGATAGTCTAGCACAGTATCAACAATGGACAAATGAAGCGAAACAATTGATGAGCAAATATTCGATTCAAGTACCGATGAAAAAAATCGAAGAATTTCTTCAACATCATCGAGTAAGATAATTTGATGGTGATTTTGAAACGAAATGAACGTGTTGCTTTTGACTATTGTAGGAATTCTTTGCGAAAATGGACAACTATCGAATTCTACTTGAAAATAAAGAAAAATTAATTGTAGCTATGAAAAAATCCAATGAAAATTCCATTCCCGTCGATTTCACTCCAGTCGATGAACAATTCCGTCAATTAGTTGACACATTAACTGTAATTTCGTTCTTCTTCTTCTTCTATGAAATCTATTTAACTTTTTCTCTTAGCAAATCTCCGATCAATCATCTCATTGGGAAGGTCAATTCAATCATCACATTCAACTCTGGTCGGATTTTCATCAACGTCTTCGTCATTTACAAGAATGGATCAATCAAGCTCAAGCAATTGTCAGTGAAAAACACGATGATCACGCGTATCTCATTCGTAAACATAAAGAATTCTTACACAATCAAAACGATGATATTCTTCATAAATTTACTCAATCGGGCCGAGATCTTTTGCATATTCGTGAACCCAATGAACAACGAGAGATTCAATTGCTCATTGAAACTTTAGAAAGCCAATGGAAGAAGATTCTTTGTTTTGCACCGATACGTTTACTTCGTTTGCAGTTCGAACGTATTGAAAACGTGATTGTCAAAGAATTCGAACAAGCCGAAAATGAACTCAACGATGAATTGAAACAGTTGGAACGACAACGAGATACAAGCGAGATTTTACAACGACATAATGAACGTTTTCAAACGAATCATTTTCATCCGACAATCGAAATTCATATGAGAGATTTACATACGTTTGCCAATGATTTGAAATTAAATGAACATGAACAAATGCTTGATCGACAAGAACGAGAACAATTCGATCGACGAACAACGAAACTTAATGATTATTGGAAACATATGCAAACGAAAATCGATAATGTCAAACGAAAATTACAGACTATACCGAAAAAATGGCAAGATTTCGAAGAAAGGTAATTCGAAAATTGATTGATTGATTGATTTGTTCTTTTTAAAATCGAATCTAGATTTAATCTCATTGAAACTTGGATGAATGCCATCGAAAAATCCATAAACGATGTTCAAAATACTGATGTTCCATTTGAACAATACAAATCTCTTGTCAATAAATTCAAAGTAGATTGTTTTTTTTGTTTTTATTCTTCTTCATTGAATTAATCTTTCTCTTTTTCTTTGATAGATCGATGCTGAACAACTCGAAACAATGACTCAACATGCTAAAACTCTTCCTCTGATTCTCAACGATCTTATCGAAGAACAAGCAACCAACGAACCAGCTCGTTACCGTCAAAAACTCGATACACTTCTTTCACGTTACAAACAGATTTGTATTCGTAGCGAAGAAACTTCACAATACTGTACAATTAATCTTAAATCAAAGATTTTCCATGATAATCAATCGCAAATGTTAACCAATCTCTCTCAACTAGCCAATGTTTCGAATCAATTTCGCGATCTAAACGATCTAAAAAATGCTCTCAAAGAACAGATTTTAATCGTAGATAATCTTCAACGTTATTCATCACAAGTCAGTGAACTTATCAATCGAGGAAATGAACTTACTCGACAGCCGATGGTTCCTAAATATGTTCAACAAGATGTACAAACTCTTCAGAAAGTTTTCAGCGAGAAAACTCAATCAGCAAATGATTTACTTTCTAAACTCAAAGTTGATTTTTGCATTTGTCATTTTTCGATCGTAAGAAAATGTTTTTATTTTAGCGTTTCGTGGAAATCTGGGAACGTTTTGATAATAACAAACAACGATATTATCAACAAACCGAAAGATTGAATAATGATCTTTCACAAATCAATCTCAATCGAAATTCTCTCAATTCATTCGAGAATGAAATCGAAAATTGCAAAGTACGACGAGGAAAATGTTCGAAATTTGCTTTTGATTTTCAATTTTTCAGCATTTGAAAAACTCGTACGCTGATTTGAAGAAACTCATCGATGAAAATCGAGAATGTATACAATTGATTTCATCGGGCAATTTATCGACTTATGAAAATCTTCAAATTCTCAAAAGTCTCTTCGAACAAATGCAAGAAGATTTCAATGAAAAACTACGATCTATCGAAGAAATGTCTCAAGATTTAATTCAAGAAAATCAACACTGGACGAAATTTACCAGCGAACTCCAACGTCTCGAAAATTTCTTCCAAGAAATTCAAAATCTAATCGAAACAAAATCATTTCAAGATAAACCACTCGAAGAAAAACAACAGATCATCGAAGTAAATTCAAATTCAAATCATCTTAATTTGATTTTTCTTCGTTTTCTTTAGCGTCTTCGTTCGGAATTAACTGGTCATTTACATGCTCTGACGATTCTCGCGTCGGACAGTTCCAATCTTCAATCATTTCATTCTCGACCAAAAGACTTTCAAGCTGTTTTCAATCGTTTTCATCAATTACAAGCCAATGCCGAATCACTTTCATCGAAAATTCATCGTGAAGAAGAACATCTTGCCGAATGTCAAACACACGTTCAAACATCACAACGATATATTCAACAAGTCAAACCATGGATCGAACAAGCCGAAAACTATCTACAAAAGCAATTCAATCAATTAGGAGCGATGAATCTCAACGATGCTAAGCAATTCATCGATAAACACAAAGTATTTTCGAATGATAATTCTGCTTTGAATATCTATGAGTCTCTTTTCTTTTTTCTTTAAAAGGAATTTCTCGAAGAACGTCGACGAATACTGACGATCTATCACAATTTACTTGCTGAAGATCATACGATAACAAATGATCACGAAGTGAAATCATCGATCAAAATTCTGTCAACACGTTGGGATGAACTCGTTCGAAAATCCGACGACTTAACGAATAAATACGATGAACAGTATCGAGCTTGGTTAACGTTCGATTCGGAATTGAATTCATTTCGTGAACAAATTCTCAATGAATTCGAACAACGAATGCAAACGATCAATGCCAATGATCCGAAGAAATTCTTCGATCTCAATCGAATTCAAACATTTATCAATGAACTTAAAGTAAATTTTCATCAAAATTGTCAATTCAACTCGTTATTTTCTAGTCATTCGATGAAAATCTTCGTCAACAAACACCGAATTATGCTCGATTACAAAAGCAATTCGTCGATTTAAGACAATATACATCATCCGATGGCCAACGACGATTAAATGACGAGCAAACATCGATTGAGACACGCTGGAATCAAGTTAATCGCTTTATAACAGACAAAGTAAGATTGAAATTCGAGTGGATGATATAATCAGATCGTTTTATATGAGCGTGAGAGAGAGAGAGAAAGAGTCACAAATGTGGCCAGAATACATTCGAGTAGACGCTTTTTTTTGACTTTATTTAATTCGAATTCTTTTCTTTTGTTTTTTTTAGCTTCGTGAGAGCGAACGTTTATATGAAAACCGCAAAGCATTTCACAATCGTTTCGAGGTCTTTGAAAAGACTCTACGTGAATTTTTCGAACAAATCGAAAGTCACAGTCAAATTTCGAGTTCAACGATCAATCAATCGATTCAACATTTGCAACAACTATTCACTCAATATCAATCGATTCAATCGTTGCTCTCGACTGTCGGACATCAATTAGCTGAACTTGAAGTTTCGGGAATACCTAAAAATGATTTACAAACAATTCAAAATACATTTGATGCTCATCGACAACGATTGAATACGTAGAAGACAAAGAAAAAAACGAACTTTTTCTTCTCATTCTTCGTTTTGTTCGTTTTAGTTATGAATTAATTCTACAAAAACGTTTGGATTTATTGAAACGTTTCGATGAACATACGAAACATTCGAATGAAATACGTCAGAAATTACAAGACATATCCGATGATCTTCAAAAGAAGAGCCAATTGAAAATCTCCGATATTGACTTTTATAAAACGCAACTCGAACGTTTAGTTAATGATCTTCGTATAATTCAAAGTGAAAGTAGTCTACTTGATCGATTAATGGAAGAGAGTAATACAACAATAACAGATTCCCACACAAATCGAACAATATTTTTTACGGTGGATAGTCGAAGTATTCAAAATTTAGTTGATATGATTGAAAATAAAGTAAGAAGAATGAGTGGGAGAGAAAGTGGCCTTCGTTTTGAGGAAACCTTTTGAAAAGACAAATGAGAGACATAAATGCTTAGGAATGATTTCGTTTTGCATTATTTTTTTTCAAAAAAAAAATGTCTTTTCGTCGAGAAGAGTATTTTTTCTCAAGAAAAATGTCCTATCATCGGGTAGAGATTTTTTGCGGTTGAAAATAAAATAAAAATGAACGTTCGACTCTTTCAAATAGCTTGTTCAACGTCGTTTACAAACCGAAGAACTCAACCAATTAGTCGAAGATTTCACTCAAGCTCATACAAATCTTCTTCAACGCATTCAAACGCTTGCGAACAATGTTCGTTCAGCCCGTCTATCCGGCTATACAATCCGTGATATCGAAGATCTCATGAGTATCATTAAAGTACGTACTAACTCGTTTTCCATCTGCTCGTCTTTCTTTTCTCCGCCTATCGATCGTTCTATGCCCAAGCAAAAAAAAACAGGCAGACATTGCCAAGCCTTACAACTGATTTGTGTGTCCGTGTGTGTATAGTTTGCACCTAATGCACACGTAGATCTAGAATTTTATTTTGACACAATATTATATTCTCATTTGCTCGTCTCCCTACGTTCGTCCTGCTTTCAACGCAATAAAAACCTTCTTCTTTTGCTTGTTCAATATGCTCTCTTTCGCTCTCTCTGTCTGTTCTCCCTTCTCCGTACTTTCTCATTGCACGCACACACAGCTAGCTCTTCTTGTGAGCTTTTGCTTTCCAGCATTTTCAAGATGAAATCGATCAAGAACTCGAACCATTGTTCAAACAATTGATTCAAAAATCGATTTCAACAACCGTGGAACATGAAGATAGTTTACAAAAAACACGAATTCAATGGGAAAAATTAAACATGGAGACCAATGATCGGTTTCTTGCACTGCAACGAGCGCAGACATTGTTCAATGAAATTGGATTATTAAGAAAACGTATTGAAACGATTGTCGATCGTGTTCAAACGATTTTAAATGAAACACATACGAGCTTAATATCATTTCAACAAGCAAAAACGCATCTCAATCAATTGAAAGTTCGTTTTCGAATCATTTGAATAGTCGCCGAGATGTTCATTTCTTTTCTCCTTTTCAAGCAAATTGAATTAGATCAACATAAAACTGTCGAACATGACATGGCTATCTGTCAAAAACGACGAGAAGAATTTATCAATCTTCTTCAAACATTTTATGACATGACGTGGACGAATTACTTCGATCTAACGGATTTACAAACGAAAATCAAAGATATCTTTCACGTAGATCATGTCTTTCATTTATTTCAATTCATTGGGTTTTTTTTTCTTCTATTCAGGTTAATTTACGTGATCATATCAAACGAACGGAAACAATTTGTCATTATTTACAAATCATCGAAAAATTACAAGTGGACAGTAATTTGAAAATCAGTACATTAGAAGAATTAACGAGAAAATTAAATGAAAATATCGATCAAGAACGGTTTTTCGAAATCATTCAAGTGATTTTCATTGATCTTTTGTTCTTTGGAAAGAATTTATTTGATGATTTAGACTCAACGACCGATTCTCACGAGTTTAATTACTCAGTTCGATGAACAACTCAATCGAATGAAAATCAATTGTCAAGAAACGAAATTCGATGAATTCGAACGATTTCGTCATGATATTCAAGAACGTTTGAAAAATCTCGATCGACAAATAAATCAATCGATTGAAAACGAACGAAGATTTCACGAGCAAACATCGAAATTTCTCATCGATTTAGATCTTCTCAATCCTTATCTCAGTCAAACAAGTCAACGTATCGACGAATACGAACGAAATTTCAAAGAAATGAATACAATCGAACATTTCGTTCAACTTCATCAACATGTTCAACAAATTCACGATGAATTAAAACAATTCTCTCGAACGAAACTCGAACAATTAAATGAACATATTCTTCAATATGCAAACGATAATATTCGTCATGAAAGTACACAATTAAGTACAACATTAATGACGATTAATAATCGTTATCGAATATTAATACAAGATGCAACGAGATTTCTCGAACGAATCGATGAACGTATCGAAAGTGAAACAAATAATTCGATTGAAAACTACCGAAAATTAATGGAAAATCTACGAGTCAAATTAACACGAATTCGAGATGATCCTCGCTTGACACTCGATGCTAAACAACGTTTAATTGCTGTAAGACGAAGCCACTCTCTACTTCTGTCTCTCTATTTTTGATTTTAGGAAATCTCTCATTCGTTAACCAACGAACGAACATTAGTCTATCGAACGATTGAACATATCAAACAAACTCGAGCGTTACTTCATAGTGAATATAATGTGAATGAGATTGATGACGAATGTCAATCGATTGATGATGAATGGATCGAATTTCGAAGTGATTTCGATGATCAAAAACAGGAATTCAATCGAATTGAAAATCAAATGAAAGTCTCGCAGACGGAAATCACTCGATTTTCGCAATGGATTAAAGACCAAGAAAATGCTTTTCAATTGATGATTACTAATCAGCCGACATTAGAATTGAAAATGGACAAACTTCAACAACTTAAAGTAGAGAAAAAACAACGAAAATTTTTTGCGATTCGAAACTAAAATTTGTTTTGCAAAGGTATTAATTCGAAATTTAGAAGCTCAATCTGATCTTCGTGAAAATCTCAAACAATTAGAAAATAAAGTTTCGATTGCATCATTAATTCAAACATCGAATCAATCGACTGAAAAACTTCAACAATTACTTGCCAATGCACAAGTAAAATCCTTTATTTCATTTCTCGTGAAATCGATTTCGATATTTCAGGATGCTCTCATTCAAATGTCCGAATCGGTCGAATATCACGAACATTTCGAAGTCCTAGCCGAACGATACAATCAATGGATGACTGAAGCCGAATCTCGTTTAGAAAAATACATGACTAACAATGAAAATGCTCTCGACGAACATTATCGAAATCTCGAGGTATAAAACAAACAAATCTCTCGAACTTCTTCTCTTCATTTATTCATTCATTTAGACTCTCATCAATGAAAATCTCAATGGCGAAAGTCTTCTTTCGAATCTCGACGATTGTCTCGAACAAGTTCTGAAAACGAGTTCAATCGAAGGTCGTACGCAAATCAAACATATCTTCAGCGATTATCAGACTCGTTGGTCAAACTATAATCTCAAACAGAAACAAATCAAACATACTCTTCATCAGATGAAATTAGATCAAATGGAATTCGATGAAACTTTGAACGAAATTCACGAATGGATCGTCGAACATCGAACGAAATGCACTGATCTACGGGCAAATTTGAGTTTCAAAGACGACAATCGTAAGCGTTTGTATCAATTGAAATGTTTTTATAACGATTTAAATGTTAAACAAACAATTCTTCAAACTTTAAAAGAAAAATTTGCAGTTAATGATAAATTTTTCTCAGTAGAAAGTTCTTTTAATGAATTTTCACACGAATTAAAAAATCAAATACATTCATTCGAAGAATTTCTTCGAATACAAATTCTTATCGAAGATAATAAACAATTACTAATGGAGAAATTGAAATTTCTCATGGATAGATTATCATTATGTACGAAGACGGATTGTGATTTCGACACATTGAAAAGTCGTTTGAAGAAAATCGAAGTTCGTTTTCAGGAACAAAAAAAAACAAATACGACATTTATTAAAATTGATATTTTAGGAATATAAAATTGAATTAGAAAATTTGGACAAAGAATTTCAAGAAAACTACGATCAATATCATTCGATTGTTGAACAACAATTAAATTCAACAGTTCAATTAAATTATCAGCAGAATTTCGAACAAATGAGATTCGTTCTTACCAATGGTAGACAAACGATCGAACGAGCGATTTTAGAACTCAAACATTTGTGTGACATTTGGTCGGAATACGATCAATTGAATCGTATTTTTGTCAATTGGTTAAATCAAACTGAAAATCAATTGACCAATTTTCTTACTCAACATGATCTCGACGATGAACAGATCATCAATGAATTGGCTCGATTAAATGACAGTATTCGAGATCATGATAAACAATTACAGACTCTAGAAGAACTCGAACATTCAATCGGAGATTACGATTGGACGAGACAAGCACATAATAGTTCGATTTTGAGACAAAGGTAGAAGAGAAATATAGACTTGATTGTTGAAATTCATTGAGTGTTTTCGTTTAGAATGAAAGTTTTATTAACACAATCGAATAGCCATTTCGAACGAACTCAACAGACCATTGAATTCAATCAACAATGGAAGAGTTTGCTATTGAATTTAGAGAATTCAATTGAACTCTATGATAAACAAATTAAATCGATTCAACACGAAGACAATTCATTGATCGATCTCGATACTATTCAAGTAAATCGATTTCTTTTTCAAAAAACAAATAAACAAACACAAATTGTCCTCGAATCACAATAGAATGTCCAACAAATTCGTTTACAATGCGAACAAAATCTCAAACAATTAGAAACATTTTCCACCACAAGCATCGTTCATACAAAAACAATTCGAACACAAATAAGGTTCATTTGCAATCAATGCTAATTTCTTCTTTTGTTTCGAAACATTTGTCTTTTTAGAACACTTAAACTTCGTATTAATGAATTAAACGATTTATTCACAACGCTGCAACAAGATCTACGCACACGTTCACAAGCTTGTGAACTCGTTCGAACAGTTCTCGATGAAATCAGTCAATTTCTTGATTCAATTCAAATCCAATCAGATGAAAACGAGATACTCTCATTGACTTTAATTAAAAATCTTCGTGTAGGAAAATCTATTCGACCGAAAAGAAAAAGTCATATTGTTTATTTTCTGTCATTTCGAATAGAATCAACTGGATCAATTCGATTCGAAATCGAAACGTTTGAGAACGATCGATTCATTTTTAAGTCATTGTACAACGGAATTAATGAGAAATTTCGAGACAATGACCAATCGATTTCAATCAAAACGAAAAGAACTTCAAGTAGAGATCGACTTTTGACATTCTTGTTTTGTGATTCATTGTGTTTTCTTAGTTATTAATCGAAGAAAAAGAGCTATTCTTCACTCGACAACAAGAATTAGACAATCGTTTGATGGAATTAGATCGAAATTTTCATAATCTAACCACAATCTATCAAACATTCGAAAACGTAGACAAAGATAATCGAAGAGAATTAGAAGTTAAAATCGAGAAACATCAAGTAAAACATTGATTTCATAAATATCTTTTGATTTCGTTTGTTTTTTCTTCTTCTTCTCGCAGCAATTGTTTCAGTTGATCAAAGAATTCAGCAAACAACTCGTTCAAGCTCGAAGTCAAATATCCGAAGCCGGGTTAAAAGCGTCGCTTCAAGACTCAGTTGAAAAACGTCTTGTTCATTTGGAAACAAATCTCGCCATGCTTCAGGAGAAATCATCTCAAACATTTGCATTTATGAATTCGATTCAATTCGATTGTGAACAATTGAGAAATGATCTTAAACAGAGACTCGAATGGTTGAAAACGACGGAACAAGAATTTCATCGAGATTTTGAGAAGAATTTTAGTACAGCCGAAGAGAAAACCGATGCAGCAAGACAATTACTCGTAAGAGAACACGGCTGAGACGAAAAAAAAACAACGATGATCATGTTTTTATTGTCTAGGAAAAGTTAGATGAATTAGCAATTCAAGATTCATTTCGTGAACAGATTAAACAACGAGCTGATAATCTCTTCGAAACGATTGATGATGTTTCATCACAAGTTAATATCGAAGATTTCGAACGAATATTTTCGACATTAAAACAACAGATTCAAGTAGAAAATAAAAATCGAAAAATTTTATTTTGAAATTGAAAGTTGTTGTTCGCGTCTAGTATCGATATGAAACATTGAATCGTGCGGCACATCATCATGCTGATTATGATCGACGATTGAACAGTCTTTTCGAGAGTTATTCGACTCTTCAAACAACATTCTACAATCTCAGACAAATTGAAAATCATTCCGAAGTTTTGATTCAATTAAAAGTAAATCTTTGTGTTTTTCTTTCGATTTATCCGCAAGAAATCTCTTCGCTTAAAGAATTTTCAAATCGAACGCGATGATTTCGATGAAGAAGTCCGTCGATTGGCCTATCTCAACGATCAACTTCTCGCCGAAACATCCATCGAAGGCAGTGAACATCTCAAACTCAAGTTCAAACAATTCCAAAGCAAATGTCGAACATTCAACAACGATGTTCACTCATTCGAAGTTCGTCATTTCTCATTTTATTCTCAATTTTTGTTATTTCGTTTTTCAGGAGAAATTAGTTCAACAAGATGAAGAACAACGTCTTGTTCAAAGCGAACAAGCCAATATCGAACAGACATTGAACACGATTCATCAACAACTGCAAACATTTGATCATGAATTTCATCTCGATGCATCGACATCCGATCATCTTCGAGAACGACTTCACCAAATGACAAATACACTGTCCAGTGTCGAGAAATTTCATCTACATTTGATCTCACCGGCGTCATCGACCGACACGACAGTCATCGAACGAAGTCAACATTTATCTTCGTTTCACGATCAATTGAAAGGTTCGATCGAGAGAAAACTTCAGGAATTTAATCAAGTCGAAAAGTATTCCAATGAAATTCTCTCGTGTCAACAAATCCTTCAGAATTTAATCGAAATCTGTTCGATTCGTTTGCAAACATTTCAAAAAGAAAAATCGAAAAATGAACTTTTTCTTCAACGTTCAATGACGATCTTCGAAGTTTGTTGATTTCATTGAAATAAAAACACAAAATAAAGAAATTTCGTCTTTCAGGAGCAACGAAATCGTTTGAATGAGCTCATCGAAAAATGTCGAGAATTGAAAGAGCGATTGACCGACGAATGTCTATCGAAAAATTTAGCCAAGATTTTCAAAGAAAAAATCGAACAAATAAATGTAAATTATTTTTCAAGTCAAAAAAAAAACATTTCATAAGAATATTTTCAGACTGATGCCGAACATTGGCTGAACAATTTGATTCAAGCTGAACATCAATGCCGAGCAATTCAACAGTTAATCGATGAATTTAAAGAATCAGTTGATCATATTCAACAACGATTGAATTTTACTGAACAGATCGTCGATGGATTTATGTTGAAACATTCAGTCGATGAGAAATTAATGCAGAAAGAAGAGCTCAAAGTAGATTTTATAAAAAAAAGTTTCAGATGAAATAAGTTTCGTTTTTATTTAAAAGAAATTATTCAACGAATGTGAAGAATGTAACGATCGTTTGAAAGAAATTCAGAATAAATTCACGGAAAATCAAGTTAATGACGGACAAATTATGATGATTATCAATGAAAGTAAACGAAAAGCCGAAGAATTAATCAAAAATATTCAAGTAAAATGAGAAAATCAACATTATTTGTTTTTATTAAATATCGTTTTAGCATCTTCTACAAACATGTGATGAACTCATTAACAAACAAACAACTTTCGACGAGACTTATAACGATGTTCGAAAGTCCATCGAAAGTCTCCATGAGAAATATCAAAGCAGTCTCGAAGCGGACAGTGGCGTTGCCGAACTCAGCGCTCTTCTTTCCGAATGCGATTCACTTCGAGATCGATTAGATTTCATGACATCATCATTCAACACCATCGATACACAACTGCGAACGCGTCGTTCATCGTTCTCAGCTCGACCTGGCAGTCCTTCGTCGAGTACCAGTACACTGGTTCACTCGCCATCCGTTCATAATCATACGATGAAAGCAATGCTACAGCAAACGAAAGAAGAATTCAATCGATTAGTACAAATTCTACGTTCGTCAAAACAAACGATCGAATCGAAACAACAACGAATACAAATATTGAATAAACAATTGAATGATTTGGAAGCGGAATATGAAGTTATTCTCGAGAAAAATCCGATTTCGGATTTAGAAAATCTGATTAAAGATGATCAATATGAGTATAAAGATGAATATCAACGACGAAAAGTAGATTGATTGATCTTCAAATTGATATATCATCGAGCTTGTTTTTTTTTTGTAGTTATTAATTCAAGATTTTGAACCGAAACAAAATCGTTTACAGATTATTCTCACCGAAGCCAATGATTTCAATGATTCACAATTAATAAACAATACACGAAGATTAATGAATCAATTCGATCATTTACATCGAGATTTGACTGTAATCAATATATCTTGATTGAACTCGAATTTTACATTGAACTTGTATTGTCTTTTAGATCTACCTCGAAGAATGCGAACGTCGCTATGAAATTCTTCAAAAATTCTTTACCGATTGCTCGTCATTTCATCAGGCATTTCAAAATCTTCAAAATCAACTGTCACCTATTCTCGATACGTACGGCGATCGAGAAATTCTCGAAGAAAAACTACGAAAACTTCTCGTTCGTTGTCTTTCATTTTTGTTTCTTTCGAACACAATCTTTTTATTTGTTAAATTCAATAGGATGTGAAAACTCTCTATCGTGATACGATAAGTTCATTTCAAGATCTCGAACAACTATCCAATCAAGTTCTATCTCTCGTCGGTGTCAATGGTAAACAACTTGTTCGTCGCGAATGGGAACGTGCTCAATCGAAATCTCATCATATTAACACGACAATTCTTAAAGTATTGACTAATTTTCGATTCGACTTTACCGAACTCTCGAGTTTCTTCTCTCGCTTAGATTGAACAACAATTGCAAAACTGTGTCACCGATTGGTTGACGTTCTCGAAAGAAAGTGAACAACTCAAAATCGAATTAAATCAAATCGAAGCAGAATTTAAGTTAATTAACATTCGAATACAAAACAACGGTCAAACACCCGTTGAAACACTTCGAGTAGATTGATATTTCTTTCTTTTTTTTTTTGATAATTTTTCTTCGTTTAATTAGAACATGAAAAGCAATCTCGATCTAATCGAGAGTAAACTCAATACTCTCAATCGATTCGCATCGGACCTTTCACAACGAACTCAAGAAACCGATCTCTTAGAACAATTACAAGCTCTTCAGACTTATCTCCAACAATTAAAAACACAATTCAAAGATCTTCTGCGAAAATCGACTGATAATCAAACGAAATATTCGCTCTATTCACAACAATTGCAAACGTATAATAAAAGTCTTGATCAATACGAAGTTCTTGTCAATCAAATGTTTCAAGATGTTGACTCATGGTCTCATCAAACGAAATCGATTTCAATCGAAACAATTCAAACGATAAATGATAATTTTAAAACATTAAATCACGATCAAAATCTCGTTCAACGACAAGCGAATGTGCTCAATGAACTAACCGAATCTTTGCTGGATTTTGTTGAAAATCCGAATCATTTTCGGTGAGATAAAGATGAATTTTGTTTTTTTTAAACGAAATCTTTCGTTTTGCTTTTCAAGAGAAACTTATCTCTCAATCGAAACTCGTCAAGCAACGATTTTTCAACGTGTTCAAACACTTGACAATCAACTAAAGAATCTCTCGCAACGAATCGCCGATATCCAACGTGTTCAATCGAAACTCAATGATTTCCATCAAATCATTCAACGAAAATTCCAACAAATCAACGAATATCATTCGACGATTAACATCGATGAAAATCACGAACGACTTATCTTCATTCAAGTAGAATTTTCTTCATCATTCTCATTTGTACAATGTTTTGTTTTAGACGATTTTGGAATCTCTAAACGAAAATGACATTCATCTCAAAGAATTCACTGAATTAATCGAACATACTCAACCGCCTATCACGGAATTCATTCGTAATCTTCAACAAATTCAAGGCAAACAAGAACAATATCGAACACAAGCTAAAGTAGAAACGAGTTCGAAATTTAAAAAGGAAATTATTTGTTTTTTTAGCAATTCGAAAGTGAATATCGTTCGGAATATAATACGCTCAAACAATGGTTCGATATTCAACAACAAATCGATCGAAATCTCAGTCAAATCAATAAAGATGTCGATCAAACGAATAGCCATCAAACACTCTTTCAACTCGATGAATATCAAGAGAATTTATCGATCAATTTGAAGAAACTCGAATCTCTCGAACAGTTAGTTCAACAAAGTCGACCGATTATCGATAATTTAAATGAAAATAATCAAAAGAAAATCAACGAAATTATTCAACAATATCAATCGAATTCGAAACAAATCAAAGATAAACTCAATACTAAACTCAACGCATCAAGTTCGAGAGAAAACAACGCATTTTACACATTGAAACTTCGACTTTTGTTTTGTTTTCTAGAAGCTCTTCAAGAACGAGCAATGAACTTTCTTCAAACATCGGATAATCATATTAAAAAATCGACACAATTTCTTTCGACTTTAGTCGATATTCAAAAAGATCCTTCGCAAACATCAAAAGTCAAACTCGAGCAATTAAATGTAAGCTCAAAACTCTTTACCAAAACGGAAATTCATTGGTTCATTTAGAATGAATATTCGAAGAGTTTGAGTGCATTGATTTCGATTATCGACGATCAACTGTCAACTTCGAAAGAACTCTTGAGTTCGCTTTCGAATGAACCACAAATTCGTCATCAAATCGAACAATTAGTCGAAATTCGAAATAAACTCAACGAACAATTCGATGTAAATCTTCATTTGAGATTCTTATTATCAAATTTAATGTGTTTTTTTTCTTCTAAATCTAAAGTTCACCATCAAACAATGTGAAGATTTAGTCGTTCGATTCGATCAATCGTTGATTGAACATAATACTTTCGAGAAAACTCTTACAACGATTCTTTGTGATGTTGAAAAATGTTTGAATCTAACAGGAGAAAATTTCACTCAACAAACTCGACAATTTCTCAATGTAAGACACGAAATTCTCGGAATTAAATCAATGATTTGCGTTATTCGAATAGGACTATCAAACAATTCAACGAACGATTCAAACTGATCTACAGAAATTATCCGATCAAAATCTACTTCTTTCAAACGATAGTAAATCGTTCGAATATCTTCAAGATCGATCGAATCATATCAAACAATTGCATCGAAATCTCGACGAGAAAATCGCTCATCTACGAGTGTGTTTATTGACAAATATTCGACATGTTCGTTATTTTCTTTTGTAATTAAGGAGAGAATCAATGTTTCACTATCGATTAACGATAAAATCAACGAAAATATCCAACAAATCAAACGAAAATTGATTCTCTACGAAACAGATCTACATCGATTGAAAACCGAAATACCGAATACAGTTTCGGACAAACGAACTCGTGCTGAATTAGCTGTGGTATGTGAATTTGTTTTCGAAGCGAACGAAAAAATGAGTTTCGATTTAGACGATCTTCAACGATCTTGAATTGTTAACTAACACTCTCGATGAATTAATTCGTGAAGCCGAAAATGAATCGGAAACTTCGATCGAAAACATTCGAGCGCTCAAAGAACTTCAACTTCAACATCAACAAATGTTCACTGAATTCAAAGTAAAATCTCAGATGAAAACAAAACCAAATTTCTCATGTCTCGTCTAGGAACAAGCACATAACACTAATCTAATGTTCAACGAACATTTCAACTATGCTGAAAGTACGTTGACACTTCGTTCGTTTATAACGGATGTTACAACTGAACTATGTAATCTCGATAAACAACCAATATCAACCATCGAACAAACAAAAGAATTTCTCGATGTAAATCAAAATTGTTTGTTTGTTTGAGCTCGAAATTTGAATTTTTCTAGTCGAAAGTTTATCAAGTCAAACGTTTGAAAGATCGTTACGATGAACTACAACCAGTTCTCTATCGTATTCAACAAACAACAACAGCCGATAGTCAACAGAAATTAGCTGAAGATAATAAACATCTACTCGAAAGTTTAACTCTACTTCAAAATCAATTAGCAACTATCCATCAACTATGTCTCGACAAACAACAAGCGTGGCTGGAATTTAAACTACGTTTTCAAACAACTAAAGAAACATTTCAACAATCAATGGATTCGTATCAAACGAGTGGCGATGATCTCGAACAACTCAAAGTCCGTTTATTTTGTTTATCATTTTCTCAGCAAATTGTTTTTCTAGGAAATTCAAAATGAATTGATCCTCCTTCAAGATCACATCGATTATCTCTTTCAAATAAAACACACACGTTTTTCTTATTTAACTCCTCAGGATAATCTTTTCTATTTGGATACTGATCTCGAACATGAATTATCTCAATTGCAAACAAAATATCGTTTGAAACTCAATGAAATCAATGAAAAAATCGAGCAAATCACCGAAGCCAAACTTCATGCCGAACGAATGCGAGTTCTACTCGAAACATTGGAAAAAACTCTTCAATCATCCGAAATTCAACTCAACGAACTCATTCAACAACGAGCCGATGATAACGATTCATTATTTTCGAATTTCAATCAAATTTTCGAGCAAATCGAACAAATTCAAACTCAATTAAAACAATCGTCAAAAATTCTCCATCAAATCGCCAACGAAACCTATCAAACCAAACTCGATTCGCTCCGTTCGATCGTCAACGATGAATATCTTCATTTCAATCGTCTTGCTACCGAACACAAATTCTACCAACAACTTCAGAATAATTATCACGAACTCAACGAGCAAATCAACGAGTGTATCGTCGCAATCGTCGAGTATACCGACAATCGTTCGCGTATGCTCACGCCCGAACTCGACAAGCAACGTGCATCGATCGACCAATTCGTCCAATTAAATCTCTATCAAAAACAAATTCACGAACAACTCAATCTCATCGATCAATATCCGAAATCGACATCGAAATATCTCGATGATCGGTTCAAACAGATTCGAAATGATTTTTGCTTGTTAAAAGATGATATTGAATCGATTGTTGAAAAAGAAAATCAAACAATCGCCGTACAAATGCAACTCGATCGAATTATCGAACGATTCGAAAACGAATTTCGTAATCAACCGAATTGGACAGCGAATCTAACGCTCGACTCGTTTGATATTTATGAAAAAGCAGTTCGAGTTTATTTTCAAACATTTCAACAGCTGAAAAACGATTTCGAACAAACGATCGAACGGTTCGATGATCAAGGTTTGAATCGACAGTATGCAAATCGATTGAATACGATCGACGAACAATTCGAAACGATTAAGAAACAAATCGAAAGTCAAATTGAACATTTGAGAAAAGGACTTGACGAAGAGAAAGTCTTCCGAAAGAAACTATCCGATCTAATCGAAGATCTAAATCAATGTGAAACGCAATTAAACAATCGAATTTCAATGAAACAACATCAAATCAAACAGAATCTACAAGTAATTTCGATTGTTCTCTTGATTTTTAATTACTTATTTAATTAAAAAAAGGATGTCGAAAATAATCTCTCGAATATTCAAACAAATTTCGTTGAGCTCACCAATCAATCGATCGAACTCGAAAAAACCTATTCCATTCCTCAGCAACAAACTCATATCAAAGACATTCAACTTCGTATTCAACGTGTATCACGACTGATTCAAGTAAGAAATCGAAATCTATTGTCAAACAACGATTTTCTTTTCTATTCTTAGGAAACATCGGGATATCTCGATGATATTCAACAGAAAAAAGATCATCGTTCGAATCTTCTCGAACAACTGACCGTTTGGCTCGAATCGAAGCAAACAATCTGCTCGGATCTACTCGAACAGATCGATGAAAACGATCCATCGAGTCTCGATTCGAAACTATCACGAATTCAATCGGAATACAATACAATTCACGATGGTTATTCACTTTTGAAAATGCTCGAAATTTCACATAATGAATTGAAATCAACGGATACCGATGAAGACAATCAAATTCTTTCGACATTAATCGAACATTTTCATCTTCAATTACAAATCTCCGAACAATCGTTCATCGAAAGTATTCAAATGCTCAGAGAAATCCAATTGAATCTCAATAAATTCGATAATTCCTGTCGAGATATTCAACAGACAATTGCTAAACAGAAATTATCCTTCGAAAATTTAATTATGAAAAACGATAATTTACAAGCCGAGAATCTAAATCAACAAATACAGTTACTTGGCACGTTGCAGAAAGAAATCGAATCGAAAATCAATTCGATGATTTCGACGTTGAAACAAACGACCAAACAAACAACAAATAATGACGCAAAAATCGAGAAATTAAACGAAGAAAATCAACAATTGAAAAATTCGATTTTAGTTCGTTTTAATTCGAAAATTCAATGTTCTCCACGTGCATTTTTCTCTATTGTAGAAAGAAATCGAACAACGAGAATCGCTGCTTGCTAAATACACGCAATTTCTCGTCGATATAACTCAAGTTCAAAGTACTGCAACTGTTCTCTCGCAAACACCGGATTTATCCATAACCGACGATGAATTCAATGTAAATCTATTGACGAATTGTTCGTGTTCATTCGATCGACTTTTTTTAGACGATAAAAAACGCATCGACATCGATCTACGAATCATTCGACAGTGCTGCTCGATTTGGTCAACAGCTAATTCAAGATTATTCACCGTATATTCAATTATGTCAAGCAATTCAATCGACACTCGATCTTAACGAACAAAATCGACAAACATTCGACTTCGCATTGAAAAATACCGAAGTACAGATTCTTTATTTTCCAAAGAAAACAAACGATTAATTTCTATTTTCGTTGATTTTAAAGAATATTTATCAATCAGCAGTTGAAATGCGTCAAGAAGAAGACCAATTAATCTCAACTGTTCAAACACAATTGAATGAACTCGGTCAATTACTCACTCAAACGGCTGATATCAACGATATTCAAGTGTTCGATCAAACATTCGAAGTAAAAAACAGTTTCTTGTCCAATCAAATTTTTTTCTATTATTTTAATTTCAAGAAATTCAATTTGCACTTACAAACTATTCAAGCTCAATTCGAAGTTCTCAATGCAAATCCCTATCATAAGAACGTGTCTCATCTTCACCAACAATTCGACGATCTTTCTCAACAAATCGAGAAAACAAACAAACAAAATCGTCCGATTCTCGTCGAAAAACAAACACACAACGAACTTCTCGATTCATCAGCGAACTGGCTCATCGATCTCATGAAGCAATTGTCAACAATCTCAACCGAACCGATTTCCATTCAATACGATCAAGTCTCGAATCGATTGAAAGATTTGCTCAACGAAATTCAACTGAAATCTCAACGAATCAACGATTTTCAATTCGAATTTCAAACGGACTCAACCTCCGACGACAATCGTTCGCAGTTAATCTCGCATTTTAAAGACACACAAACCAATATCCAACGATTAATCAACGATCGAGAAGATCTACAATCGACTGTTCAAACACTCGATCAGACCGTTCTCGTTATTCAACAGAGTATTAAAATTCTCAGAAATAATCTCGAACAATATCGATTAGGTTACAATACTCTCGATGAACTCCACGTACGCATAGAACTAAAATCATTTCGAAAATCTAGTAAAATATGTTCTTTGTTTTAGGAATTAGCTGAACATATCAATAAAGAAGATAAGCAATTAAAATCTTGCCAAGAAGCATTCAATGAAATTTCAGCGAATATCAATGAAATCGATCGAAATGAATATACGAGTCATATTCGGTTGGTTGAGAATCGATTGATCTTTTTCGAATGCGCATATTTTCTATTGTGTTTTTCGTTTTCTATAGTTCGGTTGAACATCAAATAGCTGATTTAAAGCAACGTTTAGTCCATCTCGAACAGCAATCGATCGAACATCAGACTGCATTCAAGAATTTCGATGATAATCTTCGATTATTTCAAACGAACTTTCAAACACTTCAACAGTCGATTGAAAAACGTTTAGTTGACCTTTCAGTCGAAGAAATTCATCAGATTGACGTAAGTTTAGATCTTTCTTGACAAATTTCAAAGAACAAACCAAAACGAAAAATGCGAATCTTTTTGTCAATCGCCAATTCACTGAATGAATGCCCGTTGTTTGTTTGGTTTAACTAACAAAATATTCACACAGTTTGCAATGATGATGAATTATCTAACGCTCTGTGTGTGTGTTGTGTGAAGATCTCCTTCTTCTTCTTCATCGCTCGCCGTTTTGGCTTTGTTGTTTTTGTTTTTCTATTATTTTTAGATAATAACATAGCAATTGCCGTGTTCCGCTGTCGGACTAACCGTATGTAGTAAACAAAAACGAAGCAAGCTTATTCGCATGCACTAATTAGATCTTTGCACTAAAACACATAAATCTATGAATTCTATCGTTGATCTTGGGGCATAAGAACGGAGGGAATGGGCGATTCTAGAGAAATGTTTTTTTCTTTACTGGAGAGAAAAAAAAATGAAAATATTTCGATATTTTTTATAGAATTTTAATCGAGATCTTCAAAATGAAGAAATATGTTTGAATACACTACGAGGAAAATATAAGTCCTTAGCCAATGATTTGAATGTTCAAGAACGACAACAAACAGAAGCAATTATTGACAAAGTTCAAAATGATTTCGAACAAACGCAGAATTTAATTGAACAACGAAAAGAACGTTTGAATAATCTCATTCGTCAACGACAAGATTTCGATCAGGCTACTCAACGTTTGATCAATTGGATTGATGATAAACAACGATTCATCTCCGCAGATCCAATGATCCCATTGAAAAGTTCAGAAATCGAACGAATTCAAAAGAAACTCAATGTACACAAAACCCCTCAAATCTCTGTTTTTATCTAAAATCTTTCTTCTTCATTAGGATACTTTGAATGAATTAAAATTTCAACGAATAACGTTAGATAATATCATTAAATTAGGCGAAGAAGTTCGACAGGGTTACTCACGTGAAGGTCAAAATACTATTGATCTTCAAATGACCGGTTTGTGTTTGTTTTCTACTTCTTTATTCAAGCAAAAACATTTGATATTTGAAATTAGATCTGCAAAAGAAATTGAATTCCTTGGACGAATTAATTCACGAACGTAATCGTCAATTAAACGGTGCAAATGAGCAACGAAAAGAATTCGATAAACTTTTAACTAAACTCACTGAATTTATTAAAACTACTGAACAACAAATTAAAGATCCATTTGCTAATGATCTTCAACAGAACGCCAGCGGAATGAAAGACAAATACAAAGCTATTCAAGTAGAATAAAAAAAACCAAATATTTCACTATATTCGAGTGTAATTCAATCATTGATTTAGTCTTTACTTCAATCGACACGAGATCTTTCTCATGAATTCGATGATTTATCTTCGATCTATAGAACGATTTCATCGACATTGAATGATACTGATCGAATAACATTCGAAGAAAAATATGCGATTCTCAAAGATAAATACAATCGATTGATTGATAATTTAAATCAACGTTTGTCTCTACTCGACGAAGCCAATCGTAAACACAGATAAATTCGATTTCAACAAATGTTTTTTTCGTTGTTGTTTAGACGAACGAGATGATTTCGATGTACAAATCGAACGACTTCAAACGAATTATCAACAACTGCAAGGTGAATTTCAACGATTTACTCAGCAGTTATTTACAGTCGACGATTCGATGTCGAACGAACAACGTCTCAATCGAACGAAAACGTATCTCCAACGTTCCGATGAATTAGCAAATCAATTAAAAGAATTAACACGTATTCAACGTTTATTAAGCAGCAAAGGCCATCGAATTGATCTTCGAGTTTTAAATGACTTCAATGGAAATATGAAGATTTTCGAAGGACAAATTCATCAACAAACCGAAAAACTCGAGAAAATCTCGCAAACAGAAAACGATTTTCATCAATTGGAAAAAGAATTCGATTCGTATCTGCAAACATCATCCGAACAATTCAAAGGAATTACAAATCAACAAGATAAAACTCTCGGCTATCAAGTAAAAAAAGTTGTTGTTTTTTTATTTATAATCTTCAACAAATTCCTCTTTAGTCAATCTACGATCGTTTACAACAAGGTGAACATGATCTTCAAAAACTACTTCAATTATTTCAACGTTTGAAAAGTGACCTACCGAAAAAACAATACGAACAATTGCAACAACTTGTCGAGCAAAAACAAGAACGATATCAAAATCTACTTAAAATCTGTCAACAAGCTCGACAAGAACACGAACAATTAGTTAAAACACAATTGAAAATCAACGAAGAACTTATTTCGATTCACGATTGGTTCAAACGATTGAACACCGAATTAACACAACCGTTAGACCTAAATCTTTCATTGAATCATATCAACGATGTTCAAGATACAATGACTGTAAATACGAGACACTTGTGTTTCTTTTGTTGAGATAGGATTTCGTTTTTATTTAGCAATTGGATTTGAATATTGATCAACGTTTTACACGACTTAATCAAACACTTGATAGCGAACCGAATCTAATTCAACCGAATGATAAAGACATTCGAGAACGATTGAATACTGTCAATGAACTCAAACATCAAGTTAAAGTAAATTCAATTTTTCTATTTTCTCAACTCAACTCGTCGCATTTCAGCATCTTTTAACGAAACGTCGAGAAATTCTTCACGATATTCACGAACGAATGACTCAATACTTTAAACTAACAAACGAAATCAAGACTGCCGTTTGGTAAAACTCGTTATTTTCCCCGAAAAACAATTTTTTTACGTTGTCCTTTAGTGATGCGGATTTCAAACTCGCTCCGTTTTTCGATGGTTACGATCGTAATCGATTCGAATATCACGAACAAGAACTAAACGTTTGATTCATCGATTTGATTTGTTCTTCGAACTTTCGAAATGAGTGTTTTAGGTTCTGGAACGATGCTGCTCGGAACAGAGTTCGCGTTTGATCGAAGCACAACAACTCGTCGATCTATTTCGTGGACATTTACGAACGAATGCGAAGGATCTATGCGACAGTCAATTGAGAAACTTTCAACAAACGATCGAAGATCTTGGTAAATAAAGAGAAAAGTTACTTTTATTTAAATCAAATGTTGTTGTTTTTTGAATAGAAACACGAATTCAACAACGACGAAAAGAATTAGAAGAAATCAAACAGAAATCCAATCGATTCAATTCGAGTATTGTTCATCTACAAACAGACACAACTCGACTTCTGCATATGATCGAAAAAGCACCCGATGTAAAAACTTCCATTTTTTTGTTTTGTTCGTTCAAAATTTCGTTTGAATAGAGTGCGGATTCGTTGGTTACGGAAATCGATTCGACATTTTCAGCTTTACAATATCTCGGGCGAGATTTGAAGAAATCGTTGGATGTCTCGAGTTCATCGGATATCGATCGTGAATTGAAGGATATGGCGAGTTCAGTTGAAACTGTTCGTGACAGTCTCGATCGAGCCAAGAAAACATTCGAAGAAAACGAAGCACTTCGCGAACGTATCGAACGAATTTTAACCAAAGTCAAACATTTTGCCAATCAAAAACGACAAGAATTCGCGCAGAGTCTCGACAGTGGCTATGGAAGTGTCGATTTAACTCGACGATCTCTCGAAATGAAGGTAAAAATTCACTTCGACTGATCATTCTCATTTTCTCTAATTGTGCTTATGTAGAGTTTTATCAAAGATGTTGACATCGAAAGTACACATTTGGCTGAAGTCAATGAATTAATTTCGACATTAGGAGACAAAAAATGTGATCAGAAAATTCTTCGTTTATTAGAAAAGAAACAAGAAGATATTTTCGAAGATCTTCAAAGGTAGATTTGAATTCATTGAAATGCACTTCTTCAATTGAAAATCTAGTTTAAAAACTCAAACAATCCGAACAATTGAAAATCTCGATCAACAAATTCAAGAACAAGAGAAACTCCGGCAAAATGCTCGATCAATTCTCGCGATCATTCAACGAACTAAAGTTCAACTAATCGAATTACGTCCAACGATGAACGACGAAGCGAAACAAAAACTTCAAGTTGCCTTTTCTCTTCGTTTGTTTTGTTTATTCTGAATCAATTTCATTTAGAAAATCGACGAAGATTTAACAGTCAACTTCGAATTATTCGAACAATTATTCGAAAACTACAAACAAGACTACGGTCAATTCTCCGATGATCTCGATAAAGTTATCACGCGTGTGATCGAAGACATGGCCGATGTCAAAGCACGATTCAACGAAAAAGAAACCGAAATCAATGCCTACGATATTCTCCGAGATGAATATGAAAATACTCTAACAAATCTCTCGAAGATCATTCATCTCATCGAAACGAAAACTCAGCAGTCACAAGGAATCGATTTTCGTCAGAATTTAGATTTATTAAAAGTAAAATTCGACTTTTCCAAATCGATTTTTGATTCCATCCGTGTTGATTAGGAATTGACCCTCGAAATGCAAACGCATCGTATTCTAATCGATCGATTGCAAACTCTTTCGTCGACACTCTCGTCTCAATTGACCGACACGAATGAACGTGAACGTGTTCGTCGTCGTCTCAATGATCTAACACGTCGTTGGAGCGAACTCGAACAAGACATTCTCAGTGAAGAAGAAAATCTCGAAGAAATCAAAACTCTCTCCGATTCGTTCGAGCAAATTCGATCGACAGCTAAACAATGGATCGAACGAACGAAATCTTTCATCGACGAATTAACCAACACGAAGACTGTTGATGTTTTCGAACAACTGATTCCTAAAGGAAAGAGTTTTTCATTTGAATATCAAACTATATTCGAAAATCTGCAGCGATTGAGAAATCGTTTCAATCGGTTAGCTCAACTCAACAAAACATCTGAAGCAACACAAAAGGTTCTTCATTCATTTTCTTTCGATGATTTATTTTTTTCTCGTTTTAGTTAATCGAAATCGATCAGCTAGCCAACGATTTAACTCTCACTCGTGAACAACTCGATCAACGTCTTGATGTCAGTCAAAAAATACATTTTCAATTAAACGAATTCAACAAACAGTATCTCTTCTACGAGCAATGGCTCGACAATCTTCAACGAACAACTGAATCGATTCCTGAGCAAACACTCACGATCGACGAACGTTTGCAACGTTATCACGATGTACAAACTGAATTAGACAAACGCAAACAGATTCTTCTCACATTAGCACATGATTATCCTCAAATAGCTCAACAGATGACTCAACCGATTCAAAATTTAGTTGAGAACATCGAACGAATGAAAACGAATGTGACACGAAAAGAAGAAGTTCGAGACACGAACAAGTTCATTTTTATAATATTTCGTTTGTTTTTCTTTTCAAGGCTTTGGAAGATCAAAATCGGCAACAAAAGGACTTTCAAAATCGTATCGAAAATCATTTCGAATGGCTCAAACAAACGCATAAATACGAGCCATTAACCGACAAACGAGATTTAGATTCGCTTCAACGTGAACACACACGATTGAATGAAAAACGACAATTAATCGATAGTCGATCGCACGATATCGACAATCTCCTTCGTTTAATCAACACGTAATTTGCCTCTCGCTTAAATAAATTCCAACAAATAATGATTTCATTTAGTTCGAATCTTCCGAATGACGTTCTACAAAAACTACGCAAAGAAATCGATCATCTTAAAGAACGTTTTCACGAGTCAGTCAACGATGTCGAAACACGAACATCATTCATCAAAAAAACTCTTCAAGTACGTCCGAATATTTTCTCGTTTGCATGATCATTTTGCATGTTCAAAAAACATAGGACGTAGATGAACAACAACGTAAATACCGTAGTTACCAAGAATCGCTTGATAAATTATCGTCACTTGTGCAGCATGACGCGCAAACTTCAGGACGAGTGAGATCTATCATCGATTGTAAAGTATTTGAACGTTTTTTTGCTTTTCTAGTCGATTGAAGATGCGTTGACAGCATTGGACGAGCAAATGTTGAAATTCGAAGCACAAAATGAAGAAAAAGAAAGACGAAAACGTCAACGTGAACGCGAATGGCATTTATTTATGGATGAAATAACGTTATTACAGGAGAAATTAAATACATTTAAGCAACGGAAAAGCAATCCACAGGATTCAATTGAAGAGCAAATTCATTTTATTCGAGTAAAATCAAATTTTCGAATTCGTATTCGAATGAATCGACGTTTGTTTTCAGAATCAAGAACAAGAAATCGATCAATTTCAAGATGAATTATCACATTTAAAACAACATGGACAGACGATGTGTCTCGACGAGAATAACGTCATGCCATTGCCTTCAGAAATCCATCTCCTTCAATCGATGATTAACTTTCTCAAAGAACAAGTACAGAAGAAGAAAAAACAAAAAGAACCCGTCTATTTCTCTTCATTTTTCGTTTTTAGTTCGAACAACGTCGACAAAATTTACTTCAATTCGAACGTAATCGAGATACTTATCTCAACGAATGCAAACTCTACGAAGATCTCTATAATCTTATTCTCGAACGGTTAACACGTTCGATTCAAGTTGCATCGACAAGCGATCAATATGCTCGACAATTAGCTGAACAACGTCTCTATCACGAGCAACTCGATGATAAACATCGACAGATCAGTCAATTCTATGATCAACTAGATTTCGATACACAAAAACGATTCTTTCAGCAATATCACGAATTAGAAAAACGTTCGAATGAGTTACAAGAGCAAATTCTTCAGATCAACAATCGTTCTGAATATTTATTACGAATCTGGAGAGAATACGAACAGCAATTAGATGATATTCGACATCAATTAGATCAAATACAAAGTCAATTACCTCTCACCAAACGTTTGCTGCATTTCGAACAGATTCAAGCGGCTTTTGTTCTCTATAAAGTTTGATGAAAATCTTTTTTCCAAAGTTAATTATGAAATTTTCTTCGTTTTATTTTCAAAAAGGATTTAAAACAACGTTTAGTTGTCATTGAACCTGAATTATTACATCTAAGCGATGAAATTCAAGTACTTTGCCAAGAGCTAAATGTTGTTTCATTACAAAATGATCTTCTCAATGTCAAAGAAAATTTTCTTCGCATATCAACTGAAGTTCGAGATCGATTCGATAGGTACGAGCTATTCGAAATGCAAAATACATAGAAAAAAAAACTTCTTCATTTAGTCACAAGAGTGCAACTGTGATTGTCAATGATATCAAACGAAATTTTTCCAATCTCGAAGAAACACTAGGTCAATGTGCTGTTGAATCACGTACGAGATACGAAGGAGATATTAACGAACTAAAAGCTCAATTAGACCGAATGATGGTAACGAAAAATGCCGATAGATCGATCAATTTGACTTCGAATATTTTAGGATGTGGAAAAACGTCTCGATAATATCGTTGATGTTTATTCGAATACAGTTGCTTTGATTAAACGTTTGTCGACATATAATTTATACGATTTACAAGCAACAGATGGAATACTAGAAAATTTCCATCGTAAACTTACTTCACTTAAAGTAAAAGAACTGAAAATTGTAATTGATACTCGACTATTTCTCTTTCTTTTGTCAGACGGAAGTTTTACGTAATGAGAATATTCTTCAACAGAATATTATTAATAGTTTACCGACACGACAAGCTTGCAAGGAAATGTTTCTGTTTATTGATACAATTAAACGATTTTTGGACGATGATCATGGCGCACCGATAAATAACAAAGAAACTTTACAACGATTCTTAAAACGATATCGAGTAAAATCAATACGAAGATCGAATAATTGGATACGATATCATCTCGTTTCTTTTAGGATATGCGTGTCGAAGTTATGAATCGACAGATGACAATCGATTTTCTCAATGAATCCTTTCAACAAGAATCAAACGCCGATGCAACAAGTTATGATTACATGGAGAAAATCAAACAGATTAACATCGATTGGATACGAATTAAATCACTGATATCCGCTCGAATCGATGTAGGACTTCCGTTGATTTTCATCATTAATTCGATTTGTTTTTTTTTCTTATCTAGACTTTGGAACAATTGAATGATCAATTCAATGAATTCGATCAAACAGTTCGAACATTATCCGATTGGGTACATGAGCAAACATCGGATTTAGAATTCATGCGATCGAGAAATATGGAAGCAGGCGTCAAAGATAACATTCGAAAATGCGACGTAAGATCTTTGTCGACAAAAAAAGTCTCTTCTATATATTTATTTTCCATCAAGGAAATCGAATATCAACTAACTTCGAAACAGCAAGTCTTAACTTCATTGAAATCCTACAGCAATCGAATGTCCTCATCGTCGTCAACATTTCATATTTCTGATCAAGACGGTACAATTCAAAATCTTCGTCATATGCTCGATCATTTATCACCGTCGATTGAACAATTGAAACTCAAATCCAAAACGATTCTCACCGATTGGCAGGAATACAATCGAACTTTGCTACAAATGGAAAAAATCCTACGTGAAGCCGAAGGAGAAATCGATCGTATCGAAACCAACGCGATGAACGTCGAAACATACGAAATGAGCACGCGAAAAGCACAAGTAAAACACATTCGTTCGTCGATTGATTGACCTCGATTTGATTTTTAGGAATATTTACAAACGATGGACATTCGTCGAAATGAATTAGATCAAATCATTGCTCAAGGTCGGCAACTATCGAGCCACTGTGACAGTCAAACCTCGCTGAAAATCAATGAAATCACTCATCGTCTTCAACAACAATGGTCAACTGTTGAACAACGTTTACAAGACATCGTTCGACCATCGAGAGATATTGTCGATAATTGGCGACAATTCAATGCGTCGTACGTTCATCTACTCGATCGTTTAAGCGAACTCGAAGCACGTTGGTATTCAATTCAACGAGAAAAATTCACCTCAGACATCGAAACACTTTTCGACAAAGCTAAAGTAAAACAACATCGTTTTGTTTTCTTTAGTTTTCTACGATTTTTCTTAGGATTTTCATCATCGTCTTCAACAACTCGATCTCGAAATCGTCAAACTCTACGAACGAGCACAAAAACTCGGTCAATATCTACCACCGATCTCTGCCAAGAAAATCGACACACAATATTCCGTTATCAAAAATCAACATTCCGAACTACGAACATTCCAAGAGAAACTTCTCGTCGATTGCAACGAACTAAAACAACGCGAACAAATCTATCTCGATTACATCAACGAACTCAATCAAGCCATTCATCAAGCTCAACTCGTTCTTCAATCACAACAAATCACCGACGACAACGAATCGTTCAATGTTCAACAACTTCAAGATCTTCTCGTTGGACTTCAATCGAAACAAGATCTCATCGAACGGCTGAATTCCAATGAATTCATTCTCTATTTCAAACGAGCGAAACATTTACACGAAATTCTCGTTGAATATTCGCATTCGATCGAATCAATTCAAAATCGAATGAAGCAAATCGAAGTCAATCAATACAGTAAACTTAATTTCGACAAACGTTGTCAAAAATGGAACGAATATGTTCAAGCAATCGAACAGAATCTTTCGATTATCCAAGCGAATTTCCATACGAATTACCATGGACTCGTCGAAATCGATACGAATCTTTCGAGTACAGTCAATGATTTCAATCAACGACAACAAGAACTCATTCAATTGGTCAACGAAGGCAAACAATTGATCGACGATAAGATTCTCAAAGATCAAGATACATTCACCAAACTCGAACAACGTTGGCAGAAAATTATGAAAACAATTCTTGTTAAACAACAGGATGTTAAAGAATTGATTAAACTATGGTTGTCCTATCAGAATTCATTGGAAAATTACTATCGGCTATTGAAATCGAAATACGAACACGAACAAGAACATCTACAGAATCCAACATTAACAACACTTCATCAAATTCAACAAGGATTTCATTCGAATGCAACGCAAAATCACGACTTGAAAACGCTCGTCGATAAAGTCTACGATATCAATCGTCGATTAATTGCCAGTTCAGATGTGAAAACACAAGCTATTCTCGAGAAAGAATGGAATGATCTACAAAAAGCAGCTCAAGAAATCGATCTTACTCTCAAACAACGATCGGATATACTTCTATCGGTATGAATAAACGCGTTTTCTATTTGTTTTTGTTTTTTCTTTCGACACCAAAAGAATTTCGTTTGAGAACAAACTAATCGATTCATTATTTAGTTTCGATTAATATCTCAAAAAAAGTCCAAGGTAATAGATTGTCGATCTTCAACTATCGATTATTATTATTATTCGAGATACGAATGACTTCTTATTTTCAGTTGTTGAATATAGATCTACAAATATATTTGCATGATATTTAACATTTATTTGATTCTCTCTCTCTATCTCTGCTTGTCCCTGCTGATTGCTTTGAAGATGATTGATTTTGAATTCGAATTGAACATGTTTGTTTGATTTAGTTACTTCTTCGTTTTAACGAACTCGATCGAACAATGGACAATTTGAGTTTATCACTTCGATCGATTCGTTCGCTTCAACAACAACCGAACGATGAACTCGATCAGTTTATTTCTCTTTGTCAAGCAAAAGATCGAGAACTTGCACAACATCGACAAGAATTACAACGTATCAGACAAACACTAACTGAAGTACGAGACAACGATCGAAATCATTTTCTATAAAAAAAATCATTCTTTTAGATTACACATGAGCTACACCCCGACGATGGCAAACAGTTAATGCAAAAATTAAAGTAGCGATGAGTTTATTTTTGCGAGTTTTTTTTTTAATTTGATTTTGGTTTGTTTAGTCAATTGGAAAATCAATGGACAGATGCTGAAAGATTTATTACATCTTTAATCGATGGTTTAACTCGAAAACGTACAGAATTTCATGATTTTGAAAATAAATTCAAACGGTTAGCCGAATGGTTCGAACATTTCCTTCGAACTGAACTTCATTCGCGGCTCGACGGTTTGACATTGGAAGCGACTGTTGATATTCTTAAAAATGAAATACGAAATATTCTCGCTGATAAACGTCGATATGTTAGTGATTTAGTTGTTTCAGCTCGAGTTTTGCAAACGCATTCGAATGATCAAATACAATTACAAGTTATTAAACAACAAATCGATCAATTAGAACAGATTATGAATTCAACGGAAGATCACATTGAAAAACGGTTCGAATTGAGAAATTGAGAAAAAAAAACGAAATAGAATTTCGAACTTTTTAGAATTAAAAAATGCGAAATTATCATCAAAATGCTTAACGATTTCGAACAAAGTCTCGAAAATCTTCGTACTTGGATGGATACAGTTGAAACCGATCTACAAAAACCATTTTCTCTCAATAAATTCAATGCTAATGAACTCCGTATCTATCAACAAGCGATTGCCGTATGTCATCATTCGATTACAAAGAAAAAAAAACAGAGTTCATCTATCTTCTCTCTAGGCTATCGACAATGATATTGATAAACATAGTACAATTGTGAGTGGTATTTTAACATTAGGTCAGAATTTGCTGACTGAAAGCGACATACGACCGAGAAATATCGAAACAATACCGCGAACTCTCCATGCAATCGAACAACGTTGGCTTGCGTTGAAAGAATTAATGCGAAAACGAAGACTTGAGTATGTTTGACAAGCGATTTCAATGCAAGATAAATGATTGGTTTTGCACTTTTGTTTTTAGTTCGGAAAATGCTCATGTTTCGTGGACAAATGTCGAAGAATTAATAAAACGTGCAATGAAAATGATCAATGATCACGAACGATTTCTCACTGAAGTTCGACGAACCAGTGGACAAGGTTTGCAAGGCGTTCGAAGCGAATACAAAAGTCTCGAAGTAGAAATACTTTTTTCTCTTTCTTCAACAAAAAAAGTACAAGTTCCTTTCTAAAGAATTTCAAACGAACATTAAACGAAGATGAAAAAGACATTCAGCAAATCACAAATCACTATTCCGAAATACTTCGACTCCATCCGAATGCTGATACTTCAGGAGAGATTCGTGTGAAAATCAAAGATATTAATAGTCGCTGGGAAATCCTCAACGGAAATGTCAATGAAACATTGAAAAATGTACTGTGTGATTTCGTTATTGCGAAAGACAAACGAGAATCATGAATTTGTGCTTTATGTTTAGTTGAAATACATGCTGAGTGTACATGGAGATTTTCAATTAACTCAAGATTCGCTTGCTCTTTGGTTGACTGATTTGGATGTACTTTTGACGAATCTCGAACATCTGTCTGAAGCACCGTCAAATGAGAAAATTCGTCAATTAGATGTAAACAATTCGAATTGTTGTTTTTCCTAATAGATAAATGGATTTTGTTTTAAAAGGATATGGATCGAGAAATACAAGAAAAACAAACCAAGATCGAATATGTTCGATCGTGTGCTAATTATCTCTTGAGTAAAACTGTCGATGCACGAGGTTTAACAATCAATATGAACGAATTAACAAAATTCTGTCAGCAATTACGAGATTTAACTAAACGAATCCAAAAACTCAAACAAAAACTTATGAATACAACCGATGTAAAAACCTATTCACTCTCGCCCTTCTTATTCGCTTTGTTTTCTTCGTCTTATAGAGAGATTTTAGTTTGCTTGCATCAGCACGTTCATCGCCGATACACGATTCATTCTATTCAACAAGCCAACGTTCATCACCAACAAGTAAAAACCAATGACAAATAGAAAACTTGAGTTTATTTGATTGAACATATTTTAGAATTTCGCTCACGCGATCGTCTCGGTAAAGTCGATTGGGGTGATCGTTATCAACGTGCACAAGAATTGCTCGCCGATTTCGAAGATTTACTTCTTCAAATCAACGGTGATTTTCTTTCGAAAGAAGAAACATTCCGTTCACCAATACCAACGAGTGTTCAGCTCGATGCAACGTCCAATGAATTTACCTATGTAAATTGAAAATAAAATCAAAAATCGAACATTTTGACAATTTAAATTTAGATGAAAATCTTAGCAACAACACGTCGAAAGATCGAGGCACTTAAAGATTTAGTCAAACAGATTCAACAAGAATTAGGCTCGGTTTTAGTTGATGATTTGAGCAAAGATCAAGTCGTTCTTGGTAAATAGACAATTTGCTTAGTCAAAATCGAAAGACATTCGTTTTTCGAATAGATATCATCGATAAATGGAATCGATTGGAAATGTTAGCACAAGAACGAGACGAATGTTTGAAAGAAAATCGAAAGAAATGGAAGATTTTCCGACGACAATTAGAAGATTTAGAACAAGCAAGTCAATTCGTGACGAATATCGATCATTCACGTGAAAATTCAATTTGAATGAATTGAGCTTTTTTCAATCAAAAGTTTTCTTTTAGTTTCGCAAACGATCTATTCGAAAGCTGATGTACATCGTGATCAAGTTCAACGCTTAGGTTCGAAAAAAATCTCTGTGCTGATTTGAATGTTTTTGAACGTGTTTCATTTAGATGAATTACAATTACTATTAAAATCAACAATTGATTTAGCTGATCAATTAAGTGATAATTCAAGTGAATGGTTACTAATCGAACATCGTCTTCAATCGATTAAAGAAAAATTCGATTTTCTATTTGTACGAACAAATCGTGATCATCGAGAGCTGAAAGTATGTTCCAGTCAATGCAAATATTTCTTTTCGAAATCATTCTTTTTCTCAGACAAATCTCGTCCAAACCGAAGACATTCGACATGCAATGGTCGATATCAATGGTCAATTAGATCATCTAGAAACTCTCAATCAATCACTCGAACCTGTCGATGAAAATGAATCGAATCCGAGTCTTATTCGAACGAAACTCCATCGATTCATTCGTATTCATGATGATCTTGAAATTCTCAACGAACGTTTGATTACTCTCAATGAACGTTCGTTAGCTCTCTTTTCTGGTGATCAATTACGCGTAACAAATGATTTGAAATTACTACTCGATCGTTTGAATTCAATCAAACGTATCGTCAGAATTTATCTTGATAGACTAGAGAAATTATTAGCAAAAACTGAATCACCCTTGCGAACATCGAATGGCAATCTTCAAGTAACACAAATTTACCTTTTGAAAAAAAATTGAAATTCGAATTTTAATTTTCTTTTAGCGTGTTTATCAATGATGTGAACATTAGACTCGTTTCTTTTTCTTTTTTTTGTTAGTGAAACAGAATTACATTTCGTGTGAACAAAACAATTTCTTTTTTGCATGCGCATGAGTTCGCTTTTTTATATTAAAATAGTTTTGAATAAATGACAATTTCGAATGCGAGTTTTTCTTTTCCTCTTCGCCTTGATTTCGAATAGAAATAAGTGAAAGAGAAAAAACAATCGATTAATCATCGTTATCAGCAAAATATTTATGTATGCTTTTGTTCTTATCGTCGTCGTATTTCAATTAGTTTGAAAATACAAAACAAAATAAAAACAAGAACTAATGCCGAGAAAAGCACGAACGAACGCCGATTTAACAGCAAGAGGTAGAGGATCAATTGAGTTTTATTTAATTATATAAGAGAGATTTAGAATGTGATCTATTGAGATCATGTGCAGAGTTAACGGAAGAAGGTAATTTTGATTTGTATGCATATGTGTGAAATTGTTATTTTATGAATAGAAATTCAACGGTGGCATGCTGTAGATGAGTTTTTGTGTTTAATTTCGAAAAGAAATCGTTTGATTTTGAATTTTTCTAGGATTTTCTTCATGATTTTCCATCAAGTAAACTGGATAGACCAACATTTATTGATGTCTATAAAAAATTACATCCAAATGATCATACTGATGTCGAGTAAATAAAGAACAAGTTCGTTTCAACTATCATTTCGATTATTCTGTAGAGATCTATTCGATCGAATTGATGTGAACGATGATGGAACGATTGATTTTAATGAACTTCTTGTTCTAATTGCCATTCGAAATCAATTAGGCAATGTCGAACATCGACTTTCGTTCGTATTTGATCTGTTCGTATCCATTTCATTGTTGATCGAATAGCTTTTCTATCTGATTTAATTTTACATAGATGGGATGAATCAGAGGATGGACATATCGATAAAAAAGAACTGACAAATTTACTAACAGCGATGGTAAGAATTTGAAGATATGAAATTCTAATCGAAGTTTTAGTATGAAAGATCGGGTCGAACTGACCGAAAAGGTGATTGGAATCCGAAAAAACGTGCCAAAGAAATTATTGCTAAACTCGACATAACTGGAGATAAAAAATTGAATAAAGAAGAATTTATCATTGGGTACAGTTTCCCTTTTCTCAATTCTTGTTTTTACATGCGTTATTTTCAGATGTATGAATGATCATGATCTTTGTAGTTTATTACTTCCACGTCGTTGACAGACGTTTTTCTTGTTTTTGAATTAAAAAAAGAAAAGTCAATCTTCAATATGTTTAGTCTACCATCTGTTGAAATGCACATGAGACAGAACAGCTGTCAAAAAATCTCCTTACTATTTGGAATTTTTATCTACTTTTTATTATCCACAAAGCGAGTATAAATTGCAATCTTAGTTATCATATATATGTAAGAAAAAAGAAAAAGAAAGACGACGAAGCATTTGTTTGTCACGATTGTATTTTGTTCAAGATTGTCGAGGAAGAAAGTATTTCTGAAAAATAACGTATAAATTTACTACATTTAGAATTTAAAATAAAACTATTTACAGGTGTATCCATATGGAAACGATGTGTATTAAATCGACCGTGACCACTGTAGTACGATCCGAATCTTGAAATCGAAGAAAAGATTGTTTATCAATGAAATGAAAACTGAGAATATGTACTTCGAATTAAAAAGAAGTGATTGATCAGGAACTTTCGATGGGTCAGTAACAATGAGATCGTTATCTTTGTAATTTTTACTCGTTGGAATTTGAAATTTAGCCATTTGAATTTCTGTATCAGTCAAACCACCGTGTGTTATTCTTGCATAACCAACTCTAGAAAATGATTTTCGTTCAAAAAAGTTTTCTCATCATCGACAAATTTGATTCTACCGGATTAAATCCTTGTAGAAAATATATTCACACCATCGGTCATGATCAGTTGGATCGATGTCTTTGGCAGCCGATGCCAACGATTGATAATCACGACTGAATGGTCGCGATGTGACATAGCCAAGAAAGATCAATGGATTTAAACTAAAAGAAATGATTTTATTTAATTCGTTTTCTTAAAACAAAAAGCCGAACCTATCCGTCATGATTTCTCGAAGTTTTTGAGCTTGTAATTTTCGATCTAAATCATCTTTGTCATTACCCATATGAACAACGAGTACATCAACTAATTTGCTTGCTGTTTGAATAGTTGCAAGTATGGCTGGTGCAAGTTCACCTTCGGGCGATGGGAGGAGAAAATGATCCGATCGGACGATTGGATATTTCGAAAGAAAAATACATCTAAATTCAAAATCTCGATTCATCATCGAATTTCGATGGAACAACAATTTACCCCCAAGTATGATCTTTTGTCGAAGGACCAAAATCTGTAAACATATGCAATTTCTCTCCTAAATACGATGTTAAATCACTATTTCCAAAGAATGGTTTAGCTGTATCGGTTTCTAAAAGACCAATTAGATCAGCATCTAAAACGAACGACGACAATTTCAATTTGAATTCATTCGATCGTCGAATTCAAACGCACTTGTATCTGCGAGTGCCGATGCAAGTCGATCGAGACTCGGCTGGGCATCATTATCATAGCCGAAATGAACAGTCCAAATAGCAGCTGAGATATGTGTTGGCTAAAAATATTTCTCAATAGGAACTTTATCAAAACAAAACTATTCAAACGAACATCTTCTGCTTGACGAGCAGCTTTGGATGGCAAATCCGTGTAACGAATATAAGTACCAACACAAGCAATTAAAAACGCAACAAGAAAAACTAAAAATGAAATCATATTCGAATGTCAAGAAAACGCTTTTAAAGAGTGTTGTTCTACCTGACCAAACACCTCGATTCGGCAAAGACACCGAAGCAATTCGACCTTTCATATACGTTCCTAAGTTATGTTCTAAAACCCCAAAGTTTTACATTTGATTTTCCATTCGAAATCGTTTCACATACTCGCTGTATAAACTCCGAAATAAATGCCCAAGAAATTAAAAAACACAAGTATGTGTGATGTTTCTCGTGTTAATGTGCCACCGAATGGAACGAAATTATAGGCACTTGTCCAAACAGCGTAGACTACCTGAAGAATGTAGACAAAAGCAGCAATTAAAATAATTTGAGACGATTTTCCACGAGCGATTTTATCGAATAATAATGGTAAAATCGAGCCAATGAATAAACTCAATGCGAAACCACCTAAATCAAAACAAAAAAAAGTCAAACGAACTGATTTAGAAAAATATTTTTACCGATAAATGAAACATTTCCACGATTGAAATACAACAAACCATAGCCAATAAAACCGACCGATGCCCACCAACGACTCGTAACAAGAGTCAATCGATTGCCTGCACATACACCAATAAACAAACCCAACCAAATTAAAAGTCTGCAAAAGAATTCTCGATTTTTATCGATTCATATTGTTTCGTTTCTTTACCCGTAGGGAATAGGCTCTGGTGCTTGATTAGGATAGCCATCCGATGCCCATCGACTAACAACTGAAATCTCACCAAAGACCCAATGAAGATTGAATAATAAACTGCCGAATGCAAGGCCGATTAAAGCAGAATTTGGTTGTGGAGCACTTTCATGATTAGCTGAACGCAATGGATTAAATCCTAAGACAACAAAGACAATGAATTCAAACGTAAATTCTTGAAAAACAAATACCAGGTGTCGATAATGATGCAAATGAATTCCATGATAAAGGCGTAAGGATATTCGACATGATCTTATCTGGAAAAAAATATATGTATTTCAGTAGAAAATGTTTGCATAATTCTCGTTTCTTACTGAGCATGAATTGGTCGATTAGAATGACAATTCCGAGAAAGAAATGAGCCCAATTTGCGAGACCGCCTGACCAAGCTGGAATGATACTCGCAAAACAAACACGAAGACTGAGAAAAATGAAAAAGCTCATTGTCAATGACCAGACAATAATCGATCTAGACCAAAATTACTTTTAATTTTCTATCAAAGAAAAAAAAACAAAATATGTCGCCTACCGATATGAATGATATCGTGAATTTAAACTTGTCGATAGGTCAATCATTACGGCGCAAGTACCGAATGAAAGAATAACTAATCGAAATAATGGATCTTGGAATTGAAACGATAGTAAACTGATGAGAACAGCTGCACGAATCAAGAATTTGCCGATAGTTGTCTAAATAATAATATAAATCGTGTTAACAAGATGTCGGAAACAGAAAATAGTCAACAGACTTCAGCTAGATAGTTTAGAATTGGTATACTAAGAACAATTGGACTTGCAAGACTAAGAATTAAGATTTCATAGCCATGTATTGCTAATTTAACCATTGGAAAGAACATGACCATTGGACCAATGCCAAAGAAAATCGTCCAAAATATATATCCTACAAAAAAGGAAATCGATTATTGCCATTTAAAAACTGAATTCTCACCAAAATAGACTTCCCAAGTGAATAATCGAAAGATATTCTTGTCCATCAAATCTCTGAGATTAGTTGGCACGCGTTGAATATCCGTGAATTCATAGTTTTCTGTTGAATTTTTTCGATTTTTGATTAACATTTTGTCTCTTTCTTGATCGGAAGTTGAATCTGTAGGCTTACGCGAGAGATTCTGTCGCGAACGAGTTGTACTTTCATTCATTATCAACCAACCGAAACAAACACCACTCCTATTCAATTTCGTTGAGCTAAAGAACACGAAAAGAACATTTCATTCATTTAGTTTAGTTTTTATTAAAATCGTCCAAACATTTGGTATTCTATGGATGTAATCGAATTTAAGTTCAAATTTTAAATTATTCTCAAGAAAAATTATTTCCTGACAGGAAACGAAGAAAAATTGTGTCAAATGTTTTCTTTGTTCAAATCTAAAGGTCTCGCGGGAATCAGCGACATCTGAACAAGTTGTAGTTTGCTTTCAAATTCGTATGTAGGCGATCATCGTTTTATCGGGTTCAACTTGGGTACTGCACTGAGCATTTTTTTCATTTGAGATTTTAGTAACAGATACAAAATTAAGCATGATATATAGAGTAGCACTTCATTCTTCAAAAAGCAAAATTCTTTTCATGTCGATGATGCTTTTGTCATTTCAATTACTTTTTTTTAACAGTTTCTACGTTGAAAAGTGTCTACGTAAGAGTTTAGTGAATGTTTTTTTCCGCATTATCAACACACATTCTCTAATCAATGATATCTATGAAAAACGTCATGCTGATGCATCTATGCATAACATACGACCCTTTTTCTTGATATAGAAGAGTAACGTGCGTTCGACTTTTTTTTGCATCTCAGATGTAACATCGTTTATTTGAAGAAAAGAAATAATAATTCGTATTTGGAAAACGACTTCGAAGATCCTAATTGAATTATTATCTATATGGATATTCTAAAGAAGTCTCTTGAGATTCTTTTGTAGACAATCTTATAGTAAAACAAGTTAGTTCGATTTCTTTTTTTATCGTTTCCTATTTGTCATCAAATAGACTTCGTTTTCTACCAGATCGTCAAAGTTTGAAATATCAAATGATGAATCACAAGTAAAAGAAACATTTTAAATGAACGAATGAAGTCTTTTGGGAAATAAGTCGTTTGATTAGACTTTGATTGTCATTTGAGAAATATATATATATATGGTATCATAACAATGTTTTCTTTGAGATTGTGATAATGAATATTTTTTTTATTCCGATGTCATATTGTTTCGTTCAGCTTTTTTATTGATATTTTAATTGAATTATTCAAGATATCTTTTCTTTCTTCCCAACGGCAAAAAACTAGATTAATCGATCGTCTGATCATGATACTCTATGCGAGAATTAATTGGTTTTAATGTACACAGAATTTTCTTCTTATCATCAAACTAAGTATTTAGATTCGAGAGGTCCAAAATGTCATATATAAATATATACTTGTCGAAATAAATTGATTTTGGCCCGGCTAATAAAATGCTTGAAACGGATGTAGTGACTTTTTCTCGACTCTTATATATGTCACTCGTTATTTACAGAAAAATAATATATACTTCTAGAAATATTTTTTCTTCTGTACTGGTAAATAAGAAAAAAAAATAAGTCAGTGTAGTTCATTGGTTTAATGGCTTTCGTCGGATATTTTCTTCGTCTTTTTTTTCTTTTGCAAAACAACAGCACATCTCTTCCGACATATATATATTTATATACAAACATTGTCTTGTTCATCGATTCATCACTAATAGAAAGAGATAGGAAAGATTCAATATATATAAGTTGATTTCGATAGACCACTCTCTCTCCCTCTCTTTCTCTTCCTCTTATCAAGCCATTGTGTATATCGTATAGTCCTATCGGCAATGAAATGTTCTGTATTGAGAGAGATTTGGTCTTTTGTTTGGAATTGTTTTTCCGGGTAATTGGTACCTTCTTTTATTCTTTTTCAATTTGATTTTACCGTTCCAATCAATCAGGAGTACACCTCTAGAGAGATCCGTTTTTTTTATTCCTTTATTCTTTTCAAATTTTCTTTTCTCTATATGTTTGTAATTGAGAATAATCGATTGAGTTCGATAAGAAGATAAGTACGAAGAAAAAACAACAACCAGTAAAACTTGAATATCAATTTTGTCTGCATGTACGCAAAAAATTACATTAGTAATTCATGTTTCTTTCGATTTGTATACGTTCAAAAGTAATAAAAAAAGAAGCTCACTTGACGAAGATGTGATTAGTCTTGGTGAGTGATGCGTTGTTATTTGACAGCTCACGCAGTCTCTACTCTTTCTTGTCTCGTCAACATCTATCTACTCAGACTTGTTCATTAAAATGTTTCTTATATTTCAGACTTATTTCCACACATATCACTAACGGCTATTCTAAGAAAGAGAGAGAGAGAGAGAGAGAGAAAGAGAAAAAATTACTCACTAAAAAGAAAGAAAGCGAGATGGAAAGAAAGGAATATTTGAAAGACTGACTTTGTCACTAGTGATCAGTTAAATAGACATAACAAAATAGTTGAGCGAACAATAGTAGAGGAAGTTTCTTATTTTCTTCATTTTTTTTCTTTGCCTATTACTTCTTGAAGATGTCGATGAGCTAATGGTTGCAACATCGTCTGTCTACAGTCTTCTCCTAAGTATCGTTCTATTCTAATGCTTTGCTTTACATTCTTCGTTCATATTGCGTTTGGTTCGCGATTGATTGCTTGCATGGCTAGGAATTTTTCAGAGAAAGAGAGGAAGCAGAATGATGTGGGAAAAGTTTGATAGTATGAGTAAATTAGATAACAATGTTAGCAAGAAATGAGAACTAGTTAGAAAGACTAGAAGATTTTAAGATCCGTAATCTTACTTAGTCCTTCTTTTTTATTATGATTCGATTCACTTTTTTTCTGTGTTTATTATGTTCGAGTAAGCAGAAAATTCTCAAATCAATTTCGTTAGAAACATTTTGATTCATTCGAGCTTGTCTCATCAAGTTTTCTTTTTCCATCATTTATTTCCTCTTTGCTCTCTATGTGCGTGTGTATTTATATATCTGTTGTTTATTAAAGATAAATGAGATGAATCGGCAATGAATGGGCACTATATCATATCGATTCTATTTCAATCTGATTATCATTTTGTTATTTATTCATAATTCGAAACAAAATGATCTACGTCTTGGTGGACTGTATCGATATTCATACTATCCATCGATTCAGTTTGCACTCAAACAAGTTAATAGATATTTTCAAAATACAACAAAAAATTTTCAATTTCTATTAAATGATACTGAACGAATAATTGATGTAAATATGCGTGTATTCTCTTCTTTTTTATTTATACTTTTTTTAGTGTGATGTCGGTACTGGTGTAAAAACATTTTTTGATATGTATAATCAATCATCAGCAACGTTACGTGTGTTATTTACTGATACTTGTCAAAATGTGCTTAGTTCTATAGCAGAAATTGGAACTTATTTTCGTTTACCTGTTGTATGTAACATTGAAAAAGATAATTCTTAAAATGAAAGTCTTCGGATTTTTATTTAAATTAGATTTCATTTATCGATAATGATTTATCTTTATTAGCCAAAGATCGTTATCCGTATTTCGTTCACATAGTACCATCTGATCACGCGCATAATCTTGTTCGAAAAGAGTTATTACAAAATTTTAATTGGACACGATTCGGTTTGATCTATCAACATGGTTCAAAATATACGCTGGTTCGTTCTTGAAAATCGAAATACGTGCATGGATAGAACTTTGATTTTGTTTCCTTATTCCCATGAGAAATAAAAAAAGAAAAGAACAGATTAGTCTGTGAGTTGTCATGAGATTAAATGAAGCTTGCTGTTGTTTGCAAGGATTAGGTTGAGAAGATTGATAATCTCTGAGTACTTTGGGTAAATGTGATCACGCACGATTGTTATGTTTTTCTATTAGGTGGCAAATGATTTTTCAAATTTAACAGCTTTGGATAATAAACAATTCGAAGTTAATCTAACACGAGGTCTTGCCTATCGTCATGGATCGGAATGGCGTGACGATAATGTGAGATATATGAAAAATATTCTTCAAGATTTTAAAGTAAAATTATTCAATGAAAATGCCAGTTGTTTTGCACAGTTATTTTTTTTTGTTAAGGATCGAGATGTTCGAATTATAATCGCAAATTTTAATCAAACAATTGCGATCGAAATGTTCTGTCAAGTAGAAAGAATTTTTATTTTTTTCATATAAAATCTTGTTTTTCGTGTTGAATTTAGGCAGCCCGAGCACAAGTGTACGGTGCTCGATATCAATGGATAATTCTTGGTTATCCATCGGAGACAGCCTGGTGGGATATTCCAACTGATTGTTCAATGCAAGAAATTGTCCGAGCTATGAATGGAACATTACAAACACGTGTACCACGAGTTTCAATTGAAGACTACAATGCAAATAAAGAAGAAATATTCGAATATATAAATAGATTTACTGAACTTCAAAACGATTATTTCGATGCATATGCATATGATACAATATGGAGTTTAGCGTATGTTTATGAATCTCAAATGTTAACAACTGAACAATTTAAAAAAGCTATTGACAATCTGGATTTTATTGGTGCTACTGTAAGAACAAGATAGGTTTCGTTTTCAAATCGAATTTGACAATTGTTTAGGGACGAGTCAGGTACTTAGATGGCGGACGAATTGGCGAAGTACATGTCGAACAATTCGTTGCCTGTCGACCGATGAAAGACGGAACATGTACGATTCCTTGTTATGAAGAAGAGAAAAATTGTTATTTAAAAATTGTCAAAATCTTTCTTGCAAAACAATCAGAATTCAAAAGTGAACCACCGGTTTTATATCAAATGAATCCAATCATGTGGCATGGTTCGACATAGATATTTTGATTGTTCTTTTGAATTTAAATTCTGTTTGTTTTTGTTCTATAGGAATTGGTCCACCAAGAGATCGTACCAATCAAACCGATGTATTCGAACATATCTCACTTTCAGTCTTTATTTCAATATCAATATGTAGTATCATTGGTTTGATAATCTCATGTAGTTTTCTTGGTTTTAATGTACATTTTCGATTTCATCGGTATGCGAACATGAACGTGACTTTTTGCTTTTACAATAAAACTTTATTTAAGATATATTCGTATGTCAAGTCCATCGTTAAATAATTTGATATTAGGTGGTTGTATGTTAGCTTATATCAGTATAATTTTAATGGGCATCAATTCATCGTTATTTCCGAAGAAATTTTCTGTCAAATTTTTTATGAATATTATTTGTCCAGTTAGTTGTCTCGAATCGATTTCGAAATATTCAACAAATTCTCTTTCAGATGCGAGTGTGGATTTTATGTATAAGTTTTACATTAGCATTTGGTTCGATGTTTAGTAAAACATGGCGTGTTCATTCGATATTTACAAATATAAATATGACGAAAAAAGTAATGAGAATATTTGTTTTGATTCGAAAGATATACCTATATGATTTGTGTTCTAGGGAATACATGATTCTCGTTTATTGGCAATTGTTGGTGTACTTTTAATAATCGATTTTATATTTTTGATATCGTGGCATTTATTTGATCCTCTACATCGGAAATTAATCTATGCTATTTCATATCGATTGAAGGTATTTCGAAAAAAGAAGAGATTTTTATAAATGCATCTAGTTTTCTTTCTTTCTGAAATAGTCGAACCCAGATATTGAAATCTTTCCTAATCGTGAAGAGTGTAAAAGTAAACATATGAGTTTATGGATTGTCGTTTTAATTCTATACAAAGGTTTACTAATGGTAATTAAGAAAAAACAAATTACATAATTCTTCGAATCTAATAAATCTTTAGTTTTACGGTTCATTTCTCTCTTGGAAAACACGTAATGTTCAAGTGCCAGCATTGAATGATTCTCGTTACATTGGTTTAAGTGTTTATATTGTTTTCATTTGTTGTACACTTGGTTCACTGGTAGTTTTCATTCCATCTGAACAAATACAATTATCGTATATTCTTCAATCATTTTTTATTGTTGTTTGTACGACAACAACTGTTTGTTTAGTATTTGTACCAAAAGTAAATCGAATGAAACAAAGGGGGAGGGGAAAGCCGAAAGAAATATGATTGTTTATCTAGGTTATTGAAGTTTATCAAGATCCATATTCGACAAAAAAACAACCAAGAGTAACACAACGTTTTCAAGCGCAATCCAGCAAAATTCTAACACAAGAACATCTCAATGCAATGATTGGAAATAATGAAGAATTGAAATTAGTTTTAGCTATGGTAAATTTCGATAAGAATTAATTAGAAATATATATGATTTTGTTGTTTTTAGCAAGAACAAACATTAAGTCGATTGATCGAACAATTGAATACTTTAGATTGTTCGAAAAATCAATCTATCGGTAAGAGGAAGAAGCTCAATGAAATTCTCGAAATATTGTTTTTTATTGAAGAAATTGAACCGGTTGAATTCGAACGTTTAATCGTCTCCGATGATGAAGATGATCCGAACGATGAATTTGATGGTGATGATGATAATCACGAGTAAATTCATTCATTCTTTCGAATTAATCTAGATTTTTCTGTAGAATTTCTCGGCCAAGACGTGTGTCTCGTGCTGTTAGTCTATGTCTATTTACCAAATTTCCATTTCTTGATTCTCCAAGTTCATCTCGATATTCAATTCCATCACATGATGATAATTATCGTGCATCATCATCAAAATTCCTACTTCGACAAACATATCAACAAAATTCGAAATTAATCGATATTGACGAAGATTTCGAATCGACAGCATCATCGAATCGTATCGAATTCATTTACGATGGCCTAAGATCACTTGATGAAACTCGTTTAGAACAATTGACCGAAACCGATCTCATATCATCGACAAATGTTTAGATCTGTTGTTTTCTTTTTTTGTTCGTATATTTTTTACAAAATTTCAAATCGACGAACATTTTTCATTATAAAATTCTCGAAGATTTTTATAATAAATTCTCGTGCCTTGACGAAGATCAACTAGACGTTGACAAAGTTCACACATACGTATCGGTTCGAGAGCATGACCATCGAGAATAACTTCAAATGTCTGTCTCCATTGATGAAACGACGAAAATAACGTTAGATTAGAATGAATATTCTCTAAATCTTGAGCAAGTTTTCTTAAATCATTTGGATAATCATTTAAATAAATAAACGAATTCTTCGGTGCTAAACGTTCGTAATTGGCTTTCTCCGGTCCGTAAACAATCGGTATTAAACCATAGTAAAAAGCTTTGTAGAACTTTTCAGTTATATAATCTTGACATGTATTAGATTCAAAACTAAGATAGAATTTAAACTTTGACATGTAATCCGATTCACATTGACTGTATGAACGACAGAAATGTAATGGATAGTAATCGACACAACGACCATAGCCTTCGATTAGTAAATTTGTCGATGATTTTAGTTTATTAAAAATTTCTAAACGTTTTTTTGCATAACAATTCGAAACAAACCAGAGTGCACCGGATGTTCGTTTCATAAATTCATCTTCAATCCATTGCTGATATTCATTATCTGATAATGGATTTGTTCGTTTACTAAATAGACCGTAGGTTGCTATGGAAATTTCACTATTAAATTTATAGCTTATTGTCCAATTAAAATGCAACGAATTAAATGGAGCATAATCGATGATTGATGGAGGTTCATCGGACCAGAGAATCCAAACGGAATTTGGTTTTGTTTGAGAACGATCGGGTATTGAATGACGATTTAATGGAATGTCATAAGCATGGAATATGAGAGCATCGGCATGACGATATTTTGTGGCATCACAAGACCATTGACAGCGAGTTTTCGATGGGCAAGATCGACCGAATATTTGTTCGATGGAATATGAGCAAAATTTCTTCTCACGAAATACATTCGTGTAAAGAACAATGAGTATTGTCGAAGTGAATGCTGGCTCAGTAGTTCCGAGTTCAATTACTTTCGAAGATGTTTCATTTTGAAGAATCTAGGGATAGTTTTCAAAATTTTAAATACGAAGAACAAATAAACAAACCTGATTTTTAATCTTATATAATTCTTCAATATTTTTCCATTGAACATTCTGATTTAAGGGCAACTGTTTATATTGACTAGCGAATGGATTAGGTACAAACAAAATTACACATAAAATACTTAGAAGAATCAGAATTCGATAGACAATCGGTAATTTCCGTAGACGAAAAATTTGTCGTTCCCACCAAAGTCGCACGGATATATTCAAACGTAGAAAATGCATTAAGGAAATGTCCTATGCGTATTAGCCAAGTATCATATTTCGTATTCACACAATATGTCTGTTGTAAAATAATACGCACTTCTAAAAATAAGAGAAGGATTGAATATTCAGGATGTTTCATAGTTTTGAATAAGAAGTAATAACAATTTTTTTTCTCTTCCTTAAGTAAATATCGTTTTTCAGAGGACTCCAACATGGACTTGTATATCAAAGCTAACACTCAAAAAATTGTAACCAGTCAGCCTCTTTAAAATATCACTTTTTTATTATTAAAACAGAAAAAAGGTTAAATCAATAGGACTCAAATAAATCAACATGATCGACAAACATCTTTTCTCGCTAAATTAATAAACCATCGCATTGACTCAAGTTTTCTACAAGGAAATCAATTCTAACCAAGTAAACTTACATAAGTAATCAAACTTTTGAAAATATGTGACAAGAAATCAATATTAGTTCGGTCGTAAACGAATCAAATAGGAGTTTTGACTACAGGGGGGAAAAGTTCTTTTTTCTTCCACATGTGTAGTTACCATAACAAACAAAAAAAACTTATTCTGACGTAACGACAATTCATTACTCTCCAACTTCACGAACGAGTGAGAGAGAGGGAGAAAAGAAAGAAAAAGAAAACGACATCGTAAAGTAACCACGCAATACTTCACACCGTTTGTAATCACAGATAAAATGTGATAAAAAATACAGCAAGTTAATGGGCCGATAAAAACGAGCAAAGGAGGCTCCGAAATGATCTTACGCTTTTGTCTCATACATAGACTATTTATATATAATAGTTTATAAAAAAATATATATGAAAAGAAAGAGAGAGGAGATTGATTCAAGCTGTCGCGACATATTCGATGTCTCATCCTCAGGAAAGATATTGTGTACTGGTTCATGAAAACTACTGTTGAATAGGATGTTGGTATTCTTGTATTAAATCCTCTCTCTCTTTATTTCAGTTTGAAATAAAGAAAAATGATCTTCACAGCTGTTCTCTCTTTCTTTTCATACATATTTTCAACAACTCTCTCTCTCCTTGATATTTATTATATTTAATACTTTTCGTCTAATATTGACATATCAACACTACGAGATTTTTTCGTTTCATAAAACACATTTTTAGCATTCACACGATGAAAAGACATAAAATATCAAGTGTTTGCAGTTCGATTGCTTTTTTTTACGTGTGCTATTATTGACTAAATCAAATAGTTATCTTTACTTTGTTTTTTTTCTTCTTTATTCATTTATTTATTTACTTAAAATACATTCTAAATCAAGACAATTAATTCATAATCATTGATCGGAGTTTTTCTTTCGACATAAACCAAAATATGCTATTTGAATAAATGTTTTCGTTTGGCATCGTTCATAATGCAATTGACAACGATTAATATACTGCCGTTGATTATCGCCACAGAACACTTCAAATGGACAATATGTCACCGTCTCATTGAAATGACAATTTATACAAACAGGATAATGATATTTATCTTGCGTTTGAATGCAGATTTCATTCGATTGACAAAGATCTTTTCGACATTGCCGATTGATTGAGCATGGCCCACGATAGGCAATCTGTCGTGGTTGATAGAATTTCAATGAATTTGCTAGATGACAATGATTGACAAATGTTTGACCGTAGGTATCGCACACAGGTGCATAACCTGTGCAAGCTCGTTGTCGAGCTATACAATGAGGTTTAGGTGTCATGACACAGAATTCATTGTCGGAAAAACAACGAGATACTAACGAACAATTCGATACACACGAGCCAAAATAATCGATTTCGAATTCATGAGCTTCGAGTTGTTTTGTACATAGTGAATGAAGGATTTGACAAATGTTTGCATAAGTAAGACCGTTTTTAAGACAAAGAGGACCGGAGTAATTCGCTTGAATGATACTACATTGAATATTCGAACAATTCGGTGCATATTCTTGAGATATGTTAAATAATTGTTCGGCTAATGATGGAAGATTTCGACGGATTTTTGGTCGATACGAACTGTTGACTATCGGAGGACAATAGGATCGATTGAATCGATCGATCGGTCGTCGAGTGACAACATGACGAGCTTGCCAAGGTGGAAGAGTTGATAATGGTGTTGTTGAATGATTTGTCAACGGAGGTGGTACGATTACATTCGAATCATTACCGATCAAAGACGATTTTGTCGTATTTAAATCTCTTCGAATTCGTTCAGTTGTTTTCATTGTATATTTCGATTTCATAAATTCATGTCTCGGTCTCATTGTCGATGGTAGATCGATATTTCTTTCCACTGATTTCTCATATTTCGTTGTCCATAAGTCAAATAAACTATCTCGTCCGTAAAAAGCTCGACAATAATGTTCAGTTATTCCATTTTCAACTTGACAAATTTGATTCGTTCGTATCCTATTAATAATTAATGGTAATGAACATGTACCGCACAATGGTGCATCTTTCCAGGGCACGAATTTGCCTCGTTGAGACCAATCGATGCATCCCGAATTGGGACTAATATGAAAAAGAAAATATTTCTCATCTCGTGCCGCATATTTCAACCATTCGTATTCACATCGATGGCAATCATCATGAATATTTAAAAGAAAATCTTGAAGGTAAACAAACGAACGAAGATAGGATGCATTGAATGGATGATGTATTGACGAAAAATTCAACCGTAAAAGATGTAAATTTGGTAGATAAGTTCGAAGAATTTGTTCATTGCCGAGATTAGTTTGATCGAGAATGAGAACGTGTAAACGTTTGAGAACGGAACAGGTCTTATTCGAAAACCATCGATCGAGACTTGGCGAAACTTGTGTTAAATGTAAATAGAAAATTTTCTTTGCTATTGAATCGAATAAACATCTGTTCGTTGAATTCATAATTGTCGTTCGATGAAAAATAAAATATTCGAATTTTTTAAATACTTTAACATATTTATTTAAATTGAAAGATTTCAGTTTGGAATCAACGATTTCCAATACGTTAATATCATTTGAATATTTAAGTAAATATGGATAAATATCTCCAAGATGTTCGACATAACGACATGTGATCATTTTATAGAATTTCAACGTAAATTGTTTTTCACCTAAACGAACGCTACATTCGGTTGTCGAGCCAAATTTTGTCCGATGAATTAAACGTGTCGAACGAGTTTCCGTATGAAAATCAACTGAATTCGATGGTAAATTATTCAAAATGAACAACATACACATAAGTATGATTTTAATCAAACAACTAGACATGATCAAATCTTTGTGTTTTTTCGTCTAACTAAAAAAACAGACTCATTTATTCATTTATCTTTCATCAGATCAAATTACTCATTTTCTTTCTTCTTTTTTTTCTTTGTTTCGTAACACACGCACGCACACACATACATAGATGGTTATTAGAATTTCATTTGTTTGTTAATAAACAAAATACAAACAAGAAACAAAATCATATGTCGATTTCGACTAGGAATTACTGATGATGAAAATGAAAAATAACGTTGATTTAAATGAATATATGTATAATTCATTCGTTTGGCTTTTATAGGAGTTAATCGATAGAATCGAGAATGTTTTTGAACATGAACAATTAATTTCATATTATTTTCCGAACATAAACCGCCAATTCGTTGATCGATGCCATTGAATCGACCTGATGATGTCGAAATAAAATAATAAAATCGTCCATCGGTAAATTCCGGTAGATTTGGATATGGTAAATATTTTGATATTGATAAAGTATAAATCAATGGTTGAGGATCAAATGGTTTATTACATTTAGTTAATGGATAATAATTTGTCGTATTACATGAGTAATAATCATGTTCACTGACGAGATAGATTGTATTGTATTCGTATGATGAATGGCTATCATCGGTGTAATGTGGACAAATAAAGTTCAGTGAATCTCCGAGATGAACAGTTAGGAGAGCGAATGATCGAAAGATTTCATTCGATGAATTCCAAGAGATCTTCAAATGTTGTCGATATTGACGTGGTAATATAAGTGAATGAATATCCATAATGAATATTGAGAAAGAAAGAAAATAAACTTTTATGAACATGAGAAAAGACAAGACATTGATCGATGTCGAAATCTAAAAATAATTTGTTCATTATAAAACCCTGGTAAAAAAGAGAAACGTCATTCGTTTGATATGCACGAGTTAATAACTGCAGCATAATTATTTGTAAAAAAAACGAAGATGTGGCTCTCATTTTTTTCCTCTTGCTATGCGTGTCGAATAGTTTCGCATGTTCATCAGATATCGATGTGTATGTATGTGATCAGTCGTTAGCTCAAGGATGTGTCTTGATCGTCGATTCTGTAATCAGAAAAGAGAAGAAGAAGAAAAAGAAAAAAGAGAATTCTATGTTACCTTGCATAGTTTTCTATTTCGCGATAATTTCATGTGATTGATGTTAGGAGAGAGAGAGAGAAAAGAAATTATTGTCAAACATTGAGTGAAGATCAGTTTCAAATGAGTATTTATATGTATAGTAGCGCAAGGTTATTTCAAATGAATGATTTTTAAAGTCTTCAACTAGTATTTTTAACAAAGCGTGAAAGGTTCTTTTTTTTCTCTCATCATTTGATTCACATTTTATCGATTTGCATTTATAAAAACGTTGAACTGTTCATTTGTTTTTAAAAGTTAAAAAGAAAAGTAATTTATCAATCAATTGATCTTCGATTTCATAATCAATATTAACGTTTGACGAAGAGAAACAGAAGACTAGAACCATTCGATTACTTTTGTTCTTTTCTATAGTTCAATTATCATCAAAAGAAAGAAAGAAAGAAAGAAAATGAGTTGATACTTGAACGAAGAAGAGAGCAGAAAGAAAAACTGGAATTTCTATGTGTTCAGTCAGCTTAGTTTTTATATGCCACCTCATCATCATCATTCATGCTATTGAACGGATTCATGCATCATCTACTTATTTTATGTAATCTTAAAATTGAATTTTATTTGTTTATTTATTATCATTAAACTTGATTGAGACTTATTTAAAAACTAATGACAAAGCAGAGGAGTTTTTCTGTTTCTTTTTTGAAGAACCTATTTTAGAGTTACATTTTTTTTCCATTAAATTTACAAATGAAATATAATTTCCTTCTTATATTTGACATTCTTCTCTCTCTCTCTTACCATATATAAAATTGTCATTTCACACATTTCTATCAAATATGTCAACAAAGCAAATAGATACAATAGAAGAACGTTTAGCTAAACGACGAAATGCACGAAATAGAAGATTTCAAGATAAAAATGCCAGTGATGAATCAGAAATAATATTGCTTAGTGCACCGAGACCAACGACACGATCGCTTGATCGTTTGCCAAACAAATCATCATCAACATCGACTCTGGAAAAGAATGTCGAATTGCTGCCACCAATTGAACAATCATATTTAAAACGAAATTCCTTATTTTCCAACGAGAAAACAAATTCAAGTCCAATTTTACAGCAAATCACGGAACCAGTTGTTATTCCAGTTGAAGTTAATGATCAACAAGCTGAACCAATTATTACGAAAGAATCTGTTGCACCAGTATCATCAGTTACTGTTCAACAAAGACCACAATCAAATCTTCGATACACAACTTGTTATTCAACTCCTCACAATCTTTCGAACCAACTTCAAAATGGTTATTTCCAAGAATCGAACAGCAATCCCGAATCAGCAACTTATATCCGACAAAAACATTTCAACAATCCATTATCTCATTCGAAGTCCCTTCAGCGTGCTGTATCGGAACAAGTTGTTTCTCAGCATCAATCAAAACTCATACCTCTTAATTCAATTTTTGCTAAACAAAATGCTCTCGCACTTCCGTATTTATTCAATAAACGTTTAATTGAAGTTGAATTCTCTCGTGATAGATTGCTTAATTCAACTGACATTCAACAAAAGACTATTTGGGAATGAATAGTATTTTGTTCCTCGTCATCATCGTCGTCGTCATGGTTCCTTTTTGTTTTATAAAAATAAAAAAAATAAATAACTTTTCTCTTTATCAAGTAGATAATTGAATCTTTTACTTGTGCTGTAAAAATATTTTCATTTGACAGCATGTCCTGGATGATTGTGATTGTGTTGTTTGACATCCTCATATACGATTTCACCATTCAAATCTGTGTCTTTATTTACAACAAAAAGAAGAAGAAGACATAATCAGTCAAATATTTAGTGTAATTACTGTGAACGATTAAATTAATATGATATTTAGCTGTTCCGAGTTGATTTGTTGATGTACAAGTAAGATTTTCATAATGTCTATGAACGATATGTAACCAACAGCAACGTTTTACACACCAGTCTGAGTGTGTTCGTTGATTTTCATGAATGATTGACCATGAATAAGATGGATAGGGAATAGCATCCAAATTACAGCAGATAAGATGTTTAGAATTGAAATCTACTCGACGTGTATGTTTGTAGATGTGATCAGGTGATTTCGGTGGATCTACGTGCATGCATACGAAATCAAAATAAGCGAATTGAAAATAAGGGATTTTCTCACGAATAACTGTTAGAATAATTCGTTTATGAATGGTATTTTCTGTTTGACAAGTATACATTCCTGAATCAGAAATTTTCACTGAATCAATTTTCGTATCAGTTTGATAAACAACTGGAAGAGTTTTGAGGAGATAATAATTAAATGATAGGAAATGCCATTGAACTGATTGATTAGTTTTCCGTGGACAATGGAAATACATCGAATCATCTAGATCGAAATCGATTTTCTTTTGCGAGAAAAATTAATTTCGTCTACTTTCGAATGCAATTCGATAGATATCTCGTTCATACGTACGCATTTGAAGATAATCATTTGTTTTCAAATATTTATCCGACAAAAGTGGACTAGGAAATTCTGTAAACAATTCAAAATAGGAATCAACTCGTTTCTTTTTTTTCTACTTTCGCTGATTAACGTTTGAACACGTATTCCAACAGCTAATGTATCGATGTATAATTTACAGAAGAGATGTGTTGTACTTCGAATATGTTTAACAAGTAGAACACTTCGATTGTATCGAACTGTTTGTTGAGTATCGATAACTTCAATGAATTGTTCATTGAAACCGAAATGAAAATATTCGGCATGACAAATTGTTAATAAATCTTCGTGATAATTTGTCAATGTTGTCCAATTACGATTGATGGAACGAGCAGCTTAAAAAACAAACGAAAATATTCGTGTTTCAATAAACAATCAATTTACCATTCGAAAATACGAAAACATTTTCTAATATTTCCGATGTATCACTTGCATGACATTGATAAAATCCATCACGATGTCGTGCAAACTCTTTCAAATGAACAACATGATTTTTCACAATCTCAATTTTTCCATTATTCGTATAGATTTTCCAATAAACATTCATATGTTTTTGACATTCTAATGAATACGATCTATCCAATGGCACGTAGACATAAGATGGTAATTCTATTTAATCGTACGAAATTATTTCGAATTATCGATGAGTAATTCGAACTCACTTGCAATTACAATAGTCACGAGAAATAATTGACATAGATAATTAAATATTTTCATTTCTGATTCTCACGCGCAGATTAAGCAACCATAACAACTGAGAGAATTTCGTTTTTAAAAAAAAGAAAGTTTATTTGAAAAAAAAGGGACAAGAACATGTACATATAAGACGTATATCTGTTTTTAAACACAATTATCTTCATCATTAGAATGTAAGATGAGTTTATAATCCGATCCTTGATCATCATTGTCATCGTCATCATCATCATCATCAATGATGATTTTCGTTCGTTTTGAAGCAAAACTATGAACCATTAAGTAAACTAATATTAGTATAAACGCGTTGCCAGCTAAATGATAAGCAAATGACATTGTTAATAATGAAATAGATCGATGTGATGATGGATCCCAAATAAACAACGGATTATCTGTTTTCGGCCAGATAACAAAAGCCGCTTGAATGAACCATGTTCCTTGAGTCAAACCAAAGAAACTTCGTGCGACAATCAACCAGAAATTATTCGGCGAGAAACATTCTCCTAGTGCACCGATCATTGAACAAACAATGGGAACAGCAAGCAGCATGTGTATATGAGCATCGATCATGCTACGAGCGTGTAAATGGAAGACCATCATGACGCCTTCGATAGCAAATGCGAGAAAACCCATGATTTGAGTTATACGTTTAGGTAAGGGGACTTTATAATGAACGAGAACTTCGATCCATGAACCAAGAAAAAAGCCGAATAACATGGCTGTATGATGAGCATTTTCATCGCCGATATGAGGTGTCGGCTCGCGATAATAACCAGTTGTAAGTTCGATAGTAAAATGAATTGAAGTAATGAGAATTTTGAGAATACTTTCGAAAGGTAATTGACGAAGTGTTTTGCTGGGTAGACAAAAACATGAATACGTTGTTGAACCCTGAAACTTGACTTGTTCTTTGGATTTAACATCGATTTTTGACATATGAGATTTAAAAAAACGTAAACAATTGTTTACATGCCACCAGAGAGCGAATAAAATAAAAAATACACCTATTACAATAAGAAAAAAACGTCCAAAACTAGAACTGATTTTTTTGAAACCTACCGGGCGCAATATGGCCTATCCAGGTCCCCATTTTTTGTTGACTAAAATCAATGCGTTGTAAAAGCAAAATCTACAAATAAGTAATATGCATGTCTTTCGGTTACAAAAATGAAAAGCATTATTTCTATTCGAAATGTTTCCTTTTACCTTTAGTAAATAAATAGAAAAAGTATATCGTTATACAAATCATACCGACTAAGATTTAATGAGAAATGACGATCATTCCTCAACCCTATTTATAGTTTGTTGCTGTCAGAATGACGAAGCAGAAAAAAGTATAAAAAAAGGAACGAACATGTACGATGCGAACGCACTAAGAGAACAGAAAGAATGCTCTATAGAAAGGTTTATTTTACGCGAGTTACTCAAGGATGAAAATTGCTATTAACGAACTTTAAAATCTCATTAATAACAATTAATTTGATAGGTTAGGAATATTATCATGATATTGCGAAAGAAACGAAGTGATATATTTAAAGAAAACTGATATTATAAAAAAAAATGAGCATGATAAGGTATTTTAATGATTTCCGTTGATATGACGACTGTTATCTCTCTAATCACAGCTGGAAACTAGGTGAGAAGCTTACATAATGTGTGATGCAAAAGTAATGAGACAAATGTCTGATGATATTATTCATTTCCATGCTATTGATTAAGGTCACTCAAGGTTGCTTTCAATAGAAGAAGACGTCCTCTTTCGAACCATATATCGTTTGTTTCTTAACTGTTAGAAATAGAGAAAAAGAAGGAAAGAGCATCAAGACGTCTAAAACCATGTTGTTACACATCATATAAATGTGCCTAATTTTTGTAAAAGATCAATAGTTTTCTCGTTTTTTTAAGTAAGCAGGTTAGGTTGAACTGATTAAAGGAGTACATTGAACTATCAATTATATCATCCAATGTTAAAGTTAAATGTTAAATAACGTTTGAACCTAAAACTATGGCTCGAATGGTCTTATCACAAAAAAGAATCATGTTTATGTTCATCGAAAGCAGACCTTCTCCCTTAAGGACAGAAACACATCTAAATGGATGTTTTCGGAAGCGATTAAAGTCACTCATAAATCCGCCTCATTCAAATGATTTGGATTTGATATGACCGGATTAAGTGATGATCATTATACACAAGACGTCCAAGCATGCTTAACTGGTCAAAATATCATTCGCATTTAATAACAAAAATCTCCACCCAATTCACTCAAAATTAAATCAATTTAGAAAATACAGTGTTAATTAGGAACGAAAGATTTATGAGAGAAACTCAAACTTAAAATCTCAATCAATTACCCAGAAAATTTTCAAAGAAAGCAAAAAGATCTGATAAAAAAGTTGTAACAACCATGATTTTGTCGTTCAAAAAGAATATTTTGATAATTAATAGAGAAACTGCTGACAGTATTTGTTAAGTGTCTTCTAGTAACAACTTTACTTACTCTATTCAATAACGAGCGAACTATGTTCAAATGATCGAGTGAGTTGTAATAGCATCGACATCAATTTGTCTCATTACTTTTGCATAGCACAATATATTCGATCATGTAAATACAAAAAACCTTCTCTACGATTGCATGTATTTTATGGTATGAGTATAGATGGCCTCCAGCTTGCTTCAATTTCTCATGAGATATCCTAAAGAAAAAATTAAAATTCATGTCTTATTAGATAAAACAGTATTTTCTCTAATAATATACTAATGACATAAATTCGTGAGATTTTCTTCATCTTTTTATTTTTATAATATTAACAAAACAAAAAGCTATGGAAGTAAGACATCAAGTAATATTATATGTAGTTATTATTTAAAGTTATGTGCGTAGATAATCTCAAGTTGATATGTGTCCTTTGGAAAACAATTGTGCCCGTTGTTCCGGTCGGAGATTGTGTGGTTTTAAACGTTCACTGAAATGTACGTAAAAGAAAAATAATTGATTCGAAATAAACAAAACATGAATTTACTTTAATAATGATTCACCATCGGGTTTAGCGAAACGTTCAGTCGACGATAGAAACGGTACATTTCGTCGTTTTAATCGTTTACGTTTATCAGCCACTGTTTCATCTCGAACAGGCGTTACAAGATTATATCGTCCCACTCCGATTATCTAAGAAAAAGAAACGAACATATCGAAAATAAATTTAGATCGTTTCCTTCTGTCGAAATACTTGTTGACCACCGACGTTTGTAAATGAACGTCGATCGTTTCTTGATGATGTCGAATTGAATGGTACTTTTTTCTTGTGAAAATCTTGAGGTTCCCATGGCCGTACGACAGCATGTGCGCCAGGACCTGGAAAATCGACATTTTTTGGCTCGAGACCTTTGAATATGAAGAGAAAAACAAATGATCAATTTCGTTGAACAATGATAGTTTTCATCTACCAGGATGTTCGATAGCTAATCGATCAGTTGGTTTCTTCTGAAATCGAGTTAATTTACTGAAAGTTCCATGTTTATTTCTTGCTAATTCATGCGTAAGAGAAATCGATTCGGGATAATCTTTCGACGGGAAATCCGGTGACAAGTCCCAAGTATCAAGAACTGCGTAATGTCCAGTGGAAATAGGCGCTGATCGACTAGTACTAAATACTTGATAGGGACCTTTTTCGCTGACACGCTTATTGATTAATTCATCGATGGAACTTTTGATATTATATGTTCCTGGACCGATTTTTGAACCCTAAAATTTCACGGATAAGTCATCTGACATGAATACGACGAAGAATTTACTTCAAGTGGTAATCCTCGCGGACCACGATTCCATTCGAATGATGGAACATTTGTACCTTGTTGCCAACGTTTAGCATCGAGATTTTCACCCGGTATTCCGTAAGCACCTGGTGGTGGTGCACGATCCTGTGAAAATAGAATGATTACTGTGCAATAAATATCGAAGATACAATCGATTTACTAGATTTTCTTTAGGAAATCGTGGTGAAAGTTGATCCAATGCTCCGCGAACACCGTGTGGTCGTCGGTCGGCGTCAGTTAAAAAATCAGTTATTTCATAAGTACCAGGTCCGATACGTTTCTCAATTTCTTTTCGAAATTCATAAGTTGCTTTGAAAGATGAATGCGGGATTTTTGCCATCTGTTCGGTATACAAGGCTTGTTGCCAATTTGGACCTTGCATTCGTTTTTGAATCGTTTTCTCGCTGAAATCTCCGTACTGCATAAGATTATAAGAGCCCGGTGCAATATTTGGTGAACTCTGAGGTTGAGCATCAGTTAACAATTTCGGATGCATACCAACAGATAAAAATCTTTAGAAGAAAAAAAAAGTGAGTTTCATAGAAAATAAAAACATGAGTATACCTTGGTGTTTGTACAGAGAATCCTAAGGATGTATTCTTCTGAGCATCAGCAGCAGCAGTAGCAGCCATGTCTTGGTTAATTTAATAAATAAATTCTGAAGAAAAAAAACGAGACGACTTTTCGTCTTTTCTCCTTATGTGATTAAATTTGTTTTTCTGCTTCGTTCGATTCTTTTAATGTCATCAAAAAACAAATAGTTACAATCTTAAGAAACAGAACACCGACAATCGTACCATTGCAATGTTGGTTGCAATAACGTTTGCCTCCTGTTCTTTGCTTCTCAATTATTTGCTTCTTTCTGCATAACCGATCTATACTCTTTGATTCATGATCTTTCCTTCCGTTTTCAATTAGAAACACAGAACTTGGCGCGTATATTTTATTTTACGTATTTTTTATTTCGAAAAATGTCAATGCAAAAAGAAACCAATCGACTCAGTAATAAATTATCGATTGAAGACGTTGATTTGAAAGATAAACGAATTTTAATTCGTGTGGATTTTAATGTTCCATTAGAAAATGGACGTATTAAAGATAAACAACGTATCGAAGGAGCTTTACCAACAATTCGATATGCACTCGATCGAGGTGCAAAAACTGTCATTCTTATGTCTCATTTGGGTCGACCGGACGGGAAACGTATTGCCAACGAGAGTTTAAAACCTGTTGCTAATGAACTAAAGAAGTTACTCGGTAAAAATGTGCAATTTGTAAATGATTGTGTCGGCGAAGATGTCGAACGTGTTGTAAATGAAGCTAAACACGGTGAAATTATTCTTCTTGAAAATCTTCGATTTCATTTGGAAGAAGAAGGCTCAGTTAAAGATAAACAAGGCAATAAAATTCAAGCGAATAAAAATTCAATTGAACAATTTCGATCGAATCTATCGAAACTTGGTGATGTTTGTATGTTGAACGTGTTCTTTTTCTTCTTAGGAGACAGTTTCACATGATAGATATTAATGATGCATTCGGTGCAGCACATCGTGCACATAGTTCAATCGTTGGAATTCAATGTGATAAACGTGCAGCAGGATATTTAATGAAAAAAGAATTGGATTATTTCGGAAAGATTTTAGAAAATCCTGAAAAACCATTTCTTGCTATTCTCGGTTGTTCTGTTTTCCTTCTCTTTCTCTCTCTGTATTTTCATTTTAGAATTTTAGGTGGTGCTAAAGTATCGGATAAGATCAAATTAATTGAAAATCTATTAGAAAAAGTCGATGAATTAATCATTGGAGGAGGCATGGCATTTACATTTCTCAAAGAAAAAGATAAAATGCAAATCGGTAAATCAATCTACGATGCTGAAGGAGCGAAATCAATCGCAACTATTCTCGACAAAGCTCGAAATAAAAATGTTCAAATTCATTTACCCATTGATTTCATCATTGCTAAAGATATGAAATCAAAAGAAACGAAAGAAATTACCAAAGAAGAAGGCATTTCAGGTAATTTCTGTGGATTTGATATTGGTGAAGAATCAATAAAAAACTTCATTAATGTAATTCAATATGCAAAAACTATCGTGTGGAATGGTCCAATGGGTGTATTCGAACAAGATCAATTTGCAAATGGAACACGAAAATTACTTGAAGCTGTTGCCGAACGAACAAAAGACAAAACGATTACAATTATTGGCGGAGGTGATACAGCTACAGCCTGTGCAAAATTCGGTTTTCTCGATCGAATGAGTCATGTTTCGACAGGAGGTTGTTTCTTTTTATCAATGAATATATGCATTATCATTTTCTAGGTGGTGCAAGTCTCGAACTTTTAGAAGGCAAAGCTCTTCCCGGTGTTATGAGTCTTAGTGATAAATAAATAGAAGTATTGTTGATCTTTTTGTTGTTTTTTTTATTTAAAACCGGTATGATTAAAGAAAACACATCTAAGGACGATCTGAATCTTCTTTCCATGGTCGTTCAACTCTTTTCTGTTCCCATGCGTCAAGATTTTGATTTTTCACCATGTGTTCATATTCTTCTTCTAATGTTGTTGGTTCAACAAAATCCAGACCTTTATCTCTGATTTCTTCTCGTGAATAAGTTTTAATTTTTTGTCGTCGACTATCATATCGTATCCATGTTGCACTACGTAATGTCACATAGATAACTCCGATTAAAGTTATATATGGAAGGAAATTTTTGAAGAAACGACGGTTGCTCATTGTTGAGTTGGTTCGATTTTCGAACAAATAAATGCTTCGATTTGTTCGAGATCTTGTTTAGCAAATGAATGTAAAGCAAAACCAAAGAGCAATGGTTTTTTTAATTCTAAACGTTCGTAGAGATGACGAGCTAAGAGATGATATTCGGCTTGATCTTTGCCAAGAAGTGATTTCACTGAATAGACAGGAGCTGAATCTTCGTTTAGATTAACGTCACGACGAACGAGAACCTAAGTAATGTTGTTGTTTTTTAAACAAAATTGACATTTAAAACATTTATTCAACTTACTAAACTGCCTATTTTACCGAATTGAGTGACCGAGATGAAGAGTTTATTATTGAAGTTACTTATGACAAGATCAGTTACGTGGGTATTCAATGTTGTTTGTGCCTAAAAATATAAGTCAACTTCGGAGGATTTAGAGAATTGTCATTTTTTTACGGTAATTGTTTGAGGAAATTTAGGATCCATAACACATAATCGTAATAGTTTACTGCTGAAAATATAGATAGTGCTGTGCGAAATTCGAATGGTTATTGTCAACTGAAAACGGAGGTTTATAGATGGCACTATGTACTATCATTTTATTTTGAATAGTGAAAACAAATCCATCACCAGTTTCTAATACGAAAACATCAACAAAAATGATGTCGTGTGATAAGTGTTTGATAAAAAGAAAGTTTCAGATTATTTTTGACACAATTTCGAAGCTCTATCCACAATCCTACAGATTGATAAGATATGATAGAACCAAATATTTATTTTACAACTTGGCCTTTTTTTCGTTCCAGTGATTTATATTGTGTTAAATTTGAAAAAAAAACAAAAAGTTGACATTTAGATATTAAAATTTCTTTGATGGTGTACCGAAGAGTTCATATCGATTTTCCCATTCATAGTCTGTAAGACATTCTTGTCGTGGAATGAAAACATTTGGATCACGAATACCAATGATAATATCATATAACGAAAGAACTTCATTGCCATATTGTTCACTCGAGGTTGTTCGTGTAACTGGAACACAACCTTTATATGTCCATGTTGCGAGGTACGAAAGAACAACACCTGGTGCTAAAGTATAGTTGCCAGCCCTACAAAATAAACACGACTTTTTAACTTTGACTTAGAAACAGTGCTTCGTCTTCTCACCACATCGTAACCAATATGCCAGCACCTTCAATACCAGATGTACCAATATAGGCTTGACCATAGAATGTAGCATTTGAAGGAATGCCCAAATCTTCCCATGGAGCTTGTATTTCAAAACGTGAACAATTACGATGTTTCAAATCGTAAACAAATTGTATATGAGCGTCATATAATGTAAGAACATCGAGAATCATATCATCATCAGATGTCTGTATATCTTCAATAACTCGAATACGATGATAAATAGAATCGTAGCTTATTGTTCCTTCTAATGTAGATTGTTCTTTTTCGCTACGATCAAACATACGACCTTCCCATTGTGATGGAGATACGCATGGTTCAGGTTGTTGCGCAACTGCAGCGCCAAGTAAGCAAAGAACGAATAATGTGTACATCATAGTTTCGTTTGTCTAGAAGAAAATAATACTAACCAGTAATGGATGTGTTACGAAAAGATGATGAATATTTATATATTTTAGTAACCTATTTTATCTGTTTTCAGGTAATTAATATTGACGTAGTGAGATAAGCTAGGTATGATTCAATTCGTGTTTCTCCTACCACAATGATGATAAAGCAACAGAAGATGTTTTTGTTTTTTTTTTAATCTCAAAATATCAACAACAAAAACAACAGTGATGTCATTCGATAAATTGTTGATAAGATGTTCAAAGCAATGAATAAAAAAAAATAAAAAGAAAAATTTCAACTGTTAAATTGTTTTTGATGGCACAGCAAAAAGCGTGTATCGATTGTCCCATTCTGTCGCTGTGAGACATTCTCGTCGTGGAATGAAAACATTTGGATCGCTGATTCCAACTGTAATATCAAAGAATGAAAGAATTTCATTGCCATATTTTTGACTGAATACAGTTCGCGAAACTGGAAGACATCCTTGATATGTCCACGAGAGAATATACGGAGCTATTTCGTTTCCTGGTAAAGTATAATTACCACCCCTAAAAGTAAACATAAAAAATTCAATTTTTAACCATTGAACAAAATCGTGTTCTTACCAAAGTGTAACTAATACACCAGCACCTGGAATACTCGATGTACCAATGTAAGCTTCACCGTATGATGTCGCATTTTCAGGAATTCCATAATCTTTCCATGGATGTTCGATAGGCAAACGAGAACAATTTTGATATTTCAAATTGTAGATAAATTGCAATTTGGCATCATGCAATTCGAGCACATCGAGAACAATATCATCATGAGATGTTTGTATATCTTCAATAACTCGAGTACGATGATAAGTAGCATCGTAGCTTATTATTCCTTGTAGTGTAACTTTTTGTTTTTCATTAATATCGAAAACACGTCCTTCCCATTGTTGTGGTGATGTACATGGTTTAGGTTGTTGTGCTAATGCAACACCGAATAAGCAAAGAACAAATAAAGTGTACATTGTGTTAGTGGTTATGAGAGATTTCGAAAAAAACAACGGATATTTATAGGTTTGTCGATTTGAATTTCATTAATTGTAAGTTATCTAGATAGAAAATATCATCCGACTCTTGTTCACTATGACAATAATGACAAATAGAGCTAACAAAAAAAAAGTATGATACGAATGTATTGTTCTCAAATATGGAAACACTGACAAAAGTGATGTCATGCGATAAATTGTTGATAAGATATGACTGTTGTGACACGAATCGATTGTTTGTTTTACAACTTTTTTTAAAAATTACTTTGATCGATGAAATATCTTGCTTACATCTTTTCGTATTAGATTGTTCGAATATACGATAACTCCTTGACTTAGTGAGAATACTCGTACTTCTGATTTCATATTTATGAACAATATGACAACCCTAGTCGAACTTTTTTCGTCAAGCGCTTGGCAAGACTTGAGATCAAGATGTGTCCATAGCACATGACTTGCTGTCCACAGACAAGCGCTTGAACGCTTGCGTGATTCGTAAGTCCAGATCAAGAAATTCATGCGCTGAAGTGATATGCATTAAACTCGTGAGATAACTCAAGAAATTCAAGACAAGAAAAAAGCGCATGATATCCTTGTCCGTAATTAAGTTGAGCTGAAAATAATTCTCACTATTCATTTTTGAATTCAGGAGTAATATGAATTGTCTCTTTATGCTTTTGTAAAAGTATTTATTTTTCAAAATATGCAATTATATAATTAACGGTCCTTAGAAACTTCTAATTAATAATAAAAATAGATTAATGAAAGCTTTTATCAGTTGGATCATCTGCAGAATTTTTCGATGACGATGGATTTGTAACAGTGGCATTAACATTTGAATTTCTAATTACTCGTAAGACTTTATTTCGTTTGTCATCATGTTTGAGCTGACGAACTGACTCTTTAACAATTTACCATGCTTCACTTAATGCTTCTGCATCCTGCAAACTTTTGTCCCGCTTTTGCATTGCATCTATAAGAAAAATACATATTCGTATCTTATTTTTAGGAAAATAAGTACTCACTTTTCAATTCTGTAACCTTCTGTTCATCAGCTAGCATAATATTTGGGTTGGAAGCATAGCCAGCGGCACGAAATATTTGTCTGACCAAGAAACACAAGCGCGTAGCCAAGAAACTCAAGCACTTGAACAAGATGTCCAATATATAACTTAGAGTTGCACAAAATATAGCAAGAAATTCAAGCACATCAGTTTTTACAGCACCCTCAAAACTTGACTCAAGATGTGTCCATAGCACAGGACAATCAGGCTCAAGAAACTCAAGATTTGCCAGCGCTTGCTTAAAAAAGTTCATCTAGGGAACAAATATATTGTCCTGTTTAGGGAGGTTTTTACTGTGGTTTGAAATTGTTAAAACAATGTTGTTATCGTTTAAGTACCACGCGATACCTACGGCATAAAACGTTCGCTTATCAAAAAGTCGAAATCATTTGTTCGTAGCTGCACTTTTATCAGTTGTTACAAGGCAATTACTACAAAATCGAACCGAAAGTACAATAATTTCATCAAGTAGAAAATGATTAATTAATGTTTCTAAGATGTTACGATGTTTATCTTTATTATTAAGAAAATTAAAACAAAACTTTTATAAAATAAAGATGATGGAAAAAAAAGAATTTCAGCTATTATAATTTTTTGGCTGGTGTACCGAAGAGTTCATATCGGTGTTCCCATTCGTATGCTGAAAGACATTCACGTCGTGGAATGAAGACATTTGGGTCGCTGATTCCAGCTGTTGTATCGAAGAATGATAAGTGTGAAATTCCGAATTGTTCACTGAAGCTTGTTCGTTGAACTGGGATACATCCGAGATAGGTCCATGTTGAAACGAAGTTGATTGTTTGATTTTGTGGTGTTGTGAAGTTTCCACCCCTAGAAAAAAAAACGATAAAATATAAACATAACAGTAAAGAAAGAACTTACCAGATTGTGACTAAAACATTAGCGCCTGGAACAGCTGATGAACCGATGTAGGCTTCACCGTATGATGTATCATTTGGTCGAATACCGAAATCACGCCATGGACGGGTGATTTCACGACGTGTGCAGTTACGGGCACGGTAGTTGTAGATGAATTCAACTTTTAAGTCGAAGAGAGCAATGACATCAAAGAAATCACGTTCATTGGGTTCATCGACTTCATCAAGAATACGTTCACGGTGATAGAGAGAATCGTAACTGAATCTTCCTTCAACTGTAAATTTTTGCTCTTCGTTGCTGTCGAAGAATCGTGCTTCCCATTGGGGTGGTGCTGTGCATGGAATTGGTGTTTGAGCAGCAGCAAAGCCAACTAAGCAGAGAACAAGAATTGCGAGCATTGTTTGTCGAATTGTCGGTGAAGAAACAGCAGATTAGTGAAAACTTCTGTTGTGAAATCGAGTGAGAATACAACCGTTTATATACGCACAGAGAGAGTGAGAAGGGTTTAGTAAATATTGGGTAAAGCAACCTTGACAAAGGGAAACCAACAAAAGATAACCACAATTTGCTGTTATCAAGAAAAAAAGAATAAAATACTTGTTTGCGAATATGTTTACCAGTGGTTGAAAAATAAATAAAATCCTTCTCTATATACGACAAACAAATTATCTTGTTACTGAAATAGAATACGAAGAAAAATTACAAAACGAAGTAGAAATCTTCGAGAAGATTTCTTTTTGATAAACATGAAATAACAAAGAAATTGTTGAGTAATATGACGATGCAATTTATTATTTCGATACGACGAGTTTTGAAGACACAGAACATTTTTGAAATTCTTAGGAAATTTTATGTTTATTTTCAAATCGAAAGAAAAACTTCACAATGGAATCTAATTTTCGAAGAAAAAAGAAGAACAAATAAGAAAAGAAATCTATTGAAATTTGTCGGTTGGTTTGCCGAAGATTTCATATCGATGTTCCCATTCATAGTCCGAAAGACATTGACGTCGTGGAATAAATACATTTGGATCGCTAATACCAATTGTAACATCGAAGAATGAGAGATGTTGAGTATCATTCCATGGTGTGAATGTTGTTCGTGATACTGGAAGACATGATTGATATGTCCATTGTGAAATAAATTCGAATGTATGATTTTGTGGTGTTGTGAAGTTACCACCCCTATAAATTGAAAAATATTGACATGTGAAAATAATCTTAACCGTACAAAAGAAAGAACTTACCAGATTGTGACTAAGACACCAGCACCAGGAAAGCCTGATGAACCAACGTAGGCTTCACCGAATGATGTATCGTTTGCATTAATACCGAAGTTACGCCATGGACGAGTAAGTTCACGACGAGTGCAATTACGAGCACGGAAATCAAAGACATATTCAATTTGTGAATCGAAGAGAGCAAGAGTATCATAGAAATGTCGGCCAGCTGGATCATCAACTTCATCAGCAAGTCGTTCACGATGATAGACAGCATCATAACTAAATTTGCCTCGAGCTCGCCATTGATCTTTCTCATCGGTATCGTAAATTGAAGCTTCCCATGATTGTGGTGTTGTACATGGGGTTGGCACTTGAGCGATTGCAATGCCAATTAAACAGAGAAGAAAAACTGCTAACATTTGTTTCATTTCTGTGCTAACGAAAGAACAACAAAGACGGTAATAAATAGTCTTTAAACGAGGTGTTTATATAGGGACGTTCTTACAGAACAGAATAAAGTCAATATATCTTTACTAACCTTGACTTCATATAATAAAAAAAAAACATGACGACTAATAGAATAATTCGTTATCAGTAAAGTATGGTTTCAGGTATGTTATCAAAAAGCACTGGACAAAAAAACGAGAACAAACAGAATAATATTTTTTCTCTCATGTCATTATCTCATAATAACAATTTAATAGTCGCCTAGGACAAAAAAAAGTATCATCGCAATTTCGAACGACAATCTTTTTGGACTATTTATTTTTGCATTAGAGAAACTATGATGGAATTAATCGAACAAATATAGAAGATTATATTTTTGTATTTGTTTTTAAAGAATTTTTTGTGTTGGTTTGCCGAAGATTTCATATCGGTGTTCCCATTCATAAGCCGATAGACATTCTCGTCGAGGAATAAATACATTTGGATCACGAAGACCAATTGTAACATCGAAAAATGATAAATGTGAAGTACCGTATTTTTGACTGAAAGTTGTTCGATGAACTGGAAGACATCCATTATATGTCCATTGAGAGATATATTCAATGGTATCATTGCTTGGTGTTGTAAAATTACCGCCCCTAGACACAATTAAAATTGAAATAGAAACAAAAGATAGAATTTTAGTTTTACCAGATTGTAACTAAAACACCGGAATTAGGATAAGATGATGAGCCAGCATAAGCTTCACCGTACGAGGTAGCATTTGGTCGAATACCGAAATCACGCCATTGTCGAGTAATCTCACGACGTGAGCAATTACGTGCTCGATAGTTATACACATATTCAATTTTAGCATCGAAAAGAGAAATAACATCAAAGAAATCGCTCGAAGTAGCTTCATCGACTTCGTCTTGAACACGTTCACGTTGATAGATAGCATCATAACTTATTCGACCATCGACACGCCAATGTTGTTGTTCATCAACATCGTGAATACGTGCTTCCCATTGATGTGGTGTCGTGCAAGGAACTGGTCGTTGAGCAACTGTAATGCCAACGAGACAAAGAGCAAAAATGACGAACATATTCAATGAAATTAAAATAACTAATATCACAAGGATAATTTACAATAAAAACTATCGGTTTATATATATGTGAAGGAGAAGGAGTGCTGGTACGTGATTAAAAACCGTCATTAAAGTACGGTTTTAGTAGCAGTATATTTTTGTTTTTTAATCTTTTGATTTCATTGTTATAAAGGTACTTAGTTTCGTAACTAGAAATCCTCAAAATTGCACTCAAAAGTGTTATTAGCAGACTCTCGTGAAATTTTATTGAATTTCATCGAACGTAAATAATCTGAATCATCTCGAACTCGAAACAACACAATTCTGCGGTATATCTTTTTCACCCACAAAGATTAGATTCAAGTGGAGCGTTACTTGCGTATATTATTTTCACCTTCAGATAAAAATAGTTCTAGAACATTCATAAGACAACACTTCGATAAATAGTATGAAGAAAAAAAAATGTCATCAAACGACACTTCAGGACAGGCTAAGAAAACATTGATGATGACGATGTTAAAATTTCGACTAAACAACGTTTAGTTCTATGAGTATACGAGAGATAAAGAGAGAAATGGTTTCGTTGGTTTGATGATACAATGAAGCTTTTTCTTTATTTTATTGGATAGAAACTAGTAGAACGTTTACATTGAATAAAATAAAATAGAACGAAAAAAAAATGGAATTTGTCTATTGATGGATTTTCTTTGTTGGATGAGCACCGAAAAGAGCATCACGCATAGCATATTCTTCAGCTGTAAGACAGTGTGATGGTGGAATAAATACACTTGGATTGCTAATACCGGCAGTGATATCATAGAATTGGATTTCAGTACGGCCAAATTTGCTGCTGTGACTGATATGACGAACTGGAAGACATGATTGAAGTGTCCAGACACCAAAAGTACGAACTGTATCGTTTTGTTGACCAGTGTGATTACCTCCCCTAAACGCATAGATAGACATTTGATTTGAAATCAATCAGAATTTAAACTTACCATAATGTAGCTAAGACATTAGCGCCTGGAACAGCTGATGAACCAATATAAGCTTCACCGAGTGAAGTAGCATTTGCTCGAATACCAAAGTCACGCCATGCTCGTGTAAGTGGTTGACGTGTGCAATTGTTTGTTCTTAAATCGATGATAAATTCGAGTTTGGAATCAAATAAAGCGATGACATCATAAAATTTACCATCTCGACCAACACCAACTTCTTCAATAAGACGTTCACGATGATATGTAGCATCATAAGACAATCGACCACGAACGAAAACTCGTTGTGATTCATTGATATCAAAAAAGGTGGCTTCCCATTGTTGTGGTGTTGTGCACGGTTGTGGTTGTTGAGCAACAACAATACCGATTAAACAAAGTGCGAGAACAGCGTACATCTTCTTTTTCTCAAACAGAAACTAGACAACAATCGTATGATTTCAATAGAGATCAGGTCTTTTTATATATGAAGCACTCGGAAGATAAGCATTTAATATCATAGCCTTGAAGGGCAAACGAAAACTCATATGTAATTGTTGTTATCAGTAGAACATTTTCATTTTTGCGTTTAGATTTTGAAAGACAAAAGAAAATAAATAAAACAATATTGTGTTGTTAAGTAAATACGTTATTTCATTCTTTTTCTTCGCATTTGAAATAAATATATATGAAGATTAAGATTCGAGCATGTTGTTTTTTTTTCAAATTTTCATCATTATTTTTATTAAATACGAAAATAGCTCTGCTCGATGTCTCTCCCTCTCTCTCTCTCTTCTCGTGAACAAAACAAAAACTTGAAGAGAAAAAGAAAAGAAAGAAAAGATTTCATCAAATTCTCAAGAAGAACAAAACAAAAAAACAAGAGATAGATAATAATAATATAATAATAATAATAATAATAATTAGAAGGAATAAACTCTAGCACATGCACAATAAATAATCGAGAGAAAGACAACAAGAAAAAAAAAGATCAAATGAGAAAATGATATTATTGTAGAGCGAGAGAGAGAACTATACAGAGAGAGAACTCTTGTTCAGAAAAAGAAAAAATTCAATAAATTTTCTTCAATTAGATGGTTTTATACAATGAATCGACGTGTAAACGTACAAAGAGAATTGAAAGCAAAGAAACAATCGTACATATACATAGGACAGAAAAAAGAATCTTCTTAGTTTGTTTGTTTGTGTGCGTTTTTCAGAACTAATTTAAAACAAAACGAAAACGTACAGAAATGATTGACTGATATTTTGATTTTCGTTCAACTGGAAACATCCGAGCAAAGAAAACTTAAAAGAATATCTTCGGCTGAATTCGTATCAACAATGGGCTGGACTTGATTGGCAGCTTGTGGTCCGAGATACGTATCAGCCAAAGCATCAATATCGTCGAAAAGTGTCTAAAGACCAGCAAAAATCGAATCAATGAACGATGATAAATCGAAAAGCTTACCGATGAAACATCATCAGGAAAGAGAATATTTGTTGGATCTTTGAGATACGCAGCTAGATCATCAACATTACTCATGCCTTTGTTTTGTTCGTATTGTTGATATGGATTTAGAATTTGTTCGCCTGATGATCGTGGCCGTGTGAGAGGCGTCGGAGGTGCGGACAATGGATTTGGCGTTGGTGGCATCATAACAGGTGTATGTGGATTTGTACTTTGATTGTTGATTGTTTGAGGCGTTAATGGCGTATGTGGAAATGAGTATTGATGTGGAGCAACACGAGGTGTACCAACGCTCTAGAAAAAAAAATCCAATGATCATTTGATTAGAATTCGAAATTTCCTATGAAAAAAGATTTATTTACTGGTGGACCAGGTGTCATTTGTCGATCAGCTATATCACCACTTGGACAAAGTGCATCGGTTAGTGAATTGACCGAACCTGGTGCACCATAATGATACGGAACACCGAATTCAGCAGTACCAGTAAACTCTCCGTTGTTCAGTATTTGATGTGGTGTACCAGGATTACTCAATGGACTTGTAAAGATTTGAGATTGATGATGAGAAAGTGTTGTTGGCGATGCTTGAGTGTACATCGGATGATCTGGTGTAATAGATGTTGATTGAGATGGTGGAGGTAATTGCTGTGCTGGTGCATATGGATTTGAATTTGAATATACAGATGGATAGTAGGTTGCTGGTGAAGGCGGTATATATGCACGTTGTTGTTGTTGATGCTGTTGCACAGAAAGATTTAAAGATGTTGGAGGTACTGGTTGATATTTTGCGAGAGGCTCTTCATTTAATGATTGTGAACTTGGAGTTTTCTTTTTGGTTTTCGTTTTCGGTGCTTTCAATTTATTTGTTGCAGTCGAATCAGCTAGAATGCCATTGTAATTTTGTTCCATTGGCATTGATTGTTGGGAATGAGATTGTAAGTGCTGGTGTTGCATCTGATGCTGTCTCCAAGCAGCTTGTTGTTGCTGATAGCGATACCATGCTTCATGTTGCTGTTGTTGTTGAGGATGCTGATAGTACATTGGATGAGGTGATGAATGCACTGGATAGTGACCATTGTTCGTATGCATGTGCGGCGGACATTGGCACATCGGACCTGAAGCTTGTGGATACATAGATGGATGTTGTTGTTGTTGATGATGATGATGATGTGGTCCTGGTGGTGGCATTGGATATGGCATTGAACGAGATCGTGCTGCCATAATTTGTTGTTGACCGGGATGATATCCCATGACTGGACCGACTGAAGATTTGCCTGGCATCATACGTGTTTCGATTGGAACGGGTGTATACGACGGATTGTTGTTGTTAGGATTATTATTCATTGCAGGATTATAAACATCCTAGAATTGATTTTTTTTTATTCGAATTGAACATATTTCGAGTTTGTTCGAAAACTTACGGGTGTTGCAGTTGTCGTTGAAACTTCGTCGACTGATGTCGATGTCGATGTCGATGATGTTGCTGAAACAGGTGCATCATTTGAATCACTTTTCATTGAAATAGGCGTAGTACTTGGATTGGGATTCGGTGTTGTCGCTGTAGTTACCGATGGAGACAAAGGATTTGACAATGGTGTCGTATTCGATGGATTTTGAGGATATGAATATGTTGCTTTTAAATCAGTCATTTGATGTGGTAATGAATATGGAGATGATCGTGAACGAACTGAATGATAATTATGAATAGGCCCCACGCCACCTGATATCATTCGTTGTTGTTGTTGCTGTTGTTGTTGATGTATTCGCCATTCATCCATGGAGATCAATGGATGAATTGATAGAAATGAAATCTTTAATAGAGTAAATTTACTTGTTGAGGATTTTCAATTCTTTGATAGTTTTCTTCTTCTTCTCTCTCGTTTCAAGAGAAATAATCGACTAAATCATCTAAACTGGTAATAATCGTGTGTGTATGCAATGGAGAGAAAGAAACTGGTCGAAACAAACAGCCGAGAGAGAGAAAGAGAAGAGAAGAGGAGAAGAAGAAAAAGAAAAAAAGACACACGTCAAAACGTCGTACAGCTACAGCGGCAGCAGCAGAGAAACGAACGAACGGAAGAGAAAAAAAACGAGAAAGAATCACTTGCACCAGCCAAACGTCTATCTGTCTCTCTTTCTTTTGTGTTGATGATGGTGGTGTTAGATGTTTCCTCTTCTCATTCTCGTCGTTGATTCGCGAATTGTATATAGGTACCTTCTCTCTTTCTTTGGCGTCGATATGTCACTGTCACTGGTCTCTTTCTTTTCTCGACAGACAGCAGAAGAAGAAGAAGAAAAGAAAGAGAAATGTAACCGATCAAAACTATCAAACGCTTCGCGTTGTTGCTTCGTCTGCCTATATCAACGAACGACGAAAAGAAAGGAAAGAGAAAAAAATTCTTCTTCTTCTTTTGCTTGTTGCACATCGAATAATGGTCGTTATAGTTGGCGACGTATACTTGTCCTCTTCTTGCGTTTACTCGCTATTCAAAAGTGAAACGAAGAGAGACAGAGAGAGAAAAAGAATGTAGTAAATGGCCAAAAAGTCATCCAACTGATTTTTTTTATCGATAACAACCAATATTCTTGTTTGCAAGAACTACCTTTTCTTTTCTCCTCGATATATGTCGATTGTCATATTAATCATTAAATGGAAAAAGAGAACAAAAAATTATTTCGAACATTCTTCTTCTATCTAGAAGATATATATTTCAATTGTTCTCTTTCTCTTCTAGCGAACACGCTGATTTGTTTGATATATAGATTGAACTTGCATATGACTGGTTAGGTAGAAGATAGGACACTGACGAAGGAAGAGAAAGAAATAGAACGTAAATGAAGAGGACGACGAGGGATGAGGTCATCATCATCATGATCGTCGTCGTTTATGCTGTTGTTGTTGTTGTGGTTATTATTATTGTTTGCTAAAGTATAGCCAAGGAATGAGAACGAATGATGAAAAGAGAATCGAGAGGTCATTGGCACAGTTTCAGTTTGACATATGATCGAGTGAGAACAAGAAAGAAAAAGTAGTGACCTATAGTTCGATGATTGACCCTTTTATCTGTTCAACAAAAAAAAACTGAACGAGTTCCTAAATATGTCGAAAAAAAAAGAAGTTTTTCTCTTTCGAGAAGGAAAAATTATACGTTGAATAATCAAAAAAGAAAACGTGATAATATAATGAAAACGTCCTTCAACATCAACGCAATACTCGTTTGTTTAAGGTTCTTTCTTTCTTTCTTTATTGATTCGTTATAGATGTTCATCGAACAAATTTCGAATATCGAACATTTATTTCTTTGCTCTCTCTCTCTCTCTCGGTCTCTCTTGTACACGATGACGATTGATTTTCAAGGTTTAGAGAGAAATTTTACATACTTATCTTGATCGATTTGTTGCTCATTTAAAATGATTTCATTTTTTCAGTTAAAGGAAAAAAAGCTGAAGGAAGAAAGAAAGAAAGGAAGCAAGAAGTGCAAAGTTAGATTTGTTTCAAGAATATTCCTTTTTTTCCTTTTCCCTTCTCTATTCCTGCGTCATCATCATCTTTATATTTATTCTTCAAGAATCAAAATCTTAGTTATTTATTCTTTAGATATATTTTGCTTGCCTAGGAAAAAAAAGGGCACTTGGATTTTTTTTCTCTTTTGCTATTATTAGAGCCGATGCACTAAGACGATGAGCAAAGAGAGAAAAAAATTTGTTATAATCGTCAGAATAGTAGTAATTGCAACGATGGCGACAGTAACAACAACAACAACAGTAACATCATGAAGAAGAAAAAAAAACGAAGAAAAGGAAAAAAGGCAGAAAAGAGAAAGCGTAGGCAAATGTGAGTGGAATAAGACGAGACAGGCAAACAAAACCAGTTATAGGAAGGTGGAAAAAAAGGAGAAAAAAATACGAAATGTCTTCGAGTCAATGTCGTTTTCTCTATCTCTGTCTTAGATAAAAAGCAAAGTAACGATCAAGCAACACACCATGTGCGTGTATTTGAATATGTTATTTAGTCTTCTTATGTGAGGTCGAGGTCTCTGTTTTTTGTTGTTCCATTCGGTTCTCTCGCTCTGTCTGTCTCAATGTCGGCATTCTTGTTACAAGAGAACCAAAAAATCAACAATGGAGAAAAGTCTTTGAGATTTATGATGTTCATACTCAAAAAAAAAGAAACTTTCTCTTCAGAAGTAGCTTACCGTATTACTTGAATACTTGTTTTGTACTAGTCTGATTTCAATCAGTCACAATGACGCTGTCTGCCATGTTCGACAACGAAAAATGGAAGAATGTGAAAGAAAAGGAAAGAAAATCATGACGTAATGATGCAATAACTTGACAATGTTAGTAAAAGAAGAGGGGGAGAGGGAGAGAGACTATCCTTTCATCATCATGGTTCGTGTAGGTGGTCGCATCGTAGTTATACTTCACATTCTTATCATATTTATTGGCTGACAAATGAAGTAAGCGCAGGAAAAAATGATGATAGCTTTTATGATCATGTATATATATTTATTTATATTGAATAATATCTTTTAAATTTTTTCATTCAAATTTGCAATTCGGTTGTCAAAGAACATGAAAGAAAGGAAGAAAGAGAAAAAGAGAAAAAAAAGAAAGTTGTCAATCATTTGTCATTGGAATTTTTTCTCTTCTTTTTTTTTTCGAGCTGCCTTTTTGTTTGCTCGACGAATCTATCAAATACATCTATCACAACTTCAAAAAAAAACGATTAATAGAGACATAAAGCATATTTCTAAATATGAAAATTCATTATTAGTAATTTTTTTCGTTTCTCTTTCCGCACATTTTTTCATTCTTTTGACGGGCACCTGTAAGCAGTGCGTTTAAACGGCACTGTAAGCATAATCATCAGCGGGGATTCAATCAATAATGGCAAACGAGTGTATACACATATATTTGTTGTATAATCATGATGTTCGTTCGTCAACAACACGTAGAAACAAGAACGAGAGAGAGAGAGAGAAAAATAAGATGAAGTTAGCAACAAATAGAGATCTCTTCTTTTATTCAGTACTATGCATGTCAAATGTTTCTTTGGCTTTTTTTTCGTAGTAGGCGTTTTTTGTTGTTGTTGTTGTTGTTGATAATGATGATGATGATGATGTTAGTATAGTGTATATGGGAGACTAGGAGACGATTTCTCCTTCTTCTTCGCGCTTTTTTTTAAAAACATAACAGACGGTTTTTTCTTGTTCTTCTTCTACCTGCAAGATACAAACCGGATGAAAGAAAAAGAGAGAGGGAGAGAAAAAGAAGAAGAAATCGACTACTCGTGAATGTAATACGAGCTACTAACATCACCCACTCTTATATTCGTGGATGATGATGCCGATCGTGCCGTACCAGTCTGCACATCATATAAAAGATAATATCTAGCTCGCGCAAACACGCGCTACTACCAAACAGATCGTTCTATGTTGCACGATCGGGGCAGAAACAAAGAAAGGCTTTTCTAGACATAACATCTACTCTCCCTCTCTCTCTATATATATAACCTATATCTATACATATATAATTCGATTAACGATATACATGGTGATATGCTTTAGACGACTATTAAAAAAAAAGAAAAACAACTAAAAAAAGAATCAATTTCTTATTGATTTCATCTCAGACAGACAAAATCACAGAAATATTCAAAGAATTTCGTTGTTTTGAAATTTTTTTTTCTATTGATTTATTCCGTAGTTTTAGTTGCTAGACGGTAGTCACATGAGAAAAAAAACAACAATGCATAATGTTTCTTCATGAGACCTTATAAGACTATAATCATGAAAATTTTTCGTCTTTTTTATCTTGTAATACAAACAACTAATGGACGAAAGTGATTTTTTTACCTCGAAAATATTTCTTTTGCTTGTTCGTCATTGAAGTTAAGATTTTTTTATTATAATAAAGAAAGAATTTGCGCACTTACATTTACGTGTATGTCAAAGAAAGAGAAGAGAAAAAAGTGTATTTTATAGTCACAAATCGATCAAGCGTACTTAAATAGCATTTCAAGGATAACGGACCTGTTGTAAATGACTTTTCAGTTTTCAAATCAATTTTCTACAAGACGACAAAAAAGAACTGAAAATGTACAAATAGTGACAAAAAAAATGTTTTTATGTACTTATAACGTGCATAATTCTCTTAAAAACAAAAGTGACACAAAAAAAGGAAAGAAAACTTTGAGATCATATTGATGCTAATTTTGAATTTATTTACACAACAAATTATCGGTTTCATCTATCTTCTTGCTATGTCGAATCGTACTTATATGCCAAAGGATATCATGCATAAAATACTCGTCTGCGATATTTGCAGATATCATCCGAGGGTAAATCACGTCAATACTCTATCGATATTCGGAATGGACTCGTTGGAATTTGTTGAGTCATTTATTTATTGCGTATGTTCAATTGTATTCGTGCTTGTTAATACGCTCATTAGAATCGGTAGAAGAAGAAAAAAAAATTAACTAATCTTGACAACTCGAATAGCTCACGCTCGTTGTTATAATATACGTACATATAGAGGGGGGAAAAGTAGAATATTTTCATTCGATCGATTGAACGAGTTCTTTGAAAACAACAATGACAGATAATTGTACTGATACTTCAAATGAAAATTATGTCGTCTTTTGGTTTGATTATTTCGTATCGATTGGTTATATCGATAGTTCAGATGTGGTCAATATCTATGCACCGTATGGAAAATGTACACGTACATCATTGTGGATAACTTATTTGATTAATGTTATACATTTTTTCTTGCTATCAAGTGGAGTTCTGTATTTGTTGAGTCTTCATCGAAGTAAAACTCCGTTGAATTATTAGATTTCAAATCAATTCAATTGTTGTTGTAGATCAAATTGGTTTATGGTGGCCATTTGTTACATGGATTTCATCATTTTTTCTTTTTATTGCTGCTGCAATTCTTTTCATTTTACTTAGTAAGACGCGTTTTTAAATCATAAAAAAGTACTTTTTTTTTGTTAGATCTTAGTGTAAAATTATTTTCGATTCTTATCATTGCTTTTGAAATCGCTGGTCTTTTGATTTTAACAGTTTCATTATTTGCTGTCATACAATCTGTATTCAACATTGAATATCGTTATCAACGATGTTTATTTTCGTTTATAATTATTTTATTTGTTCTGCAAATTGGTTGTTTTACGGCACAAATTATAATAACTCTGCATTGTTTATTCAATTTAAAATTTGTTTCCATGACTTTAGATTATAGTAAGAGTTTCAAAGTGATTAGTAGAGAAAACACGATTACTAATTGTTTCGTTTGTTTTTTTCTTCTAGGTTATTTGTCGGCAATTATTGCAGCGATCGGAACGACCATTTCTAGTCTTTTATTGGATCATTTCTTTTTATGGATTCGTAAGTCGATATCGAATTGGTAAATATATGCTTTAGTTAAAATTCTATTTTTAGTATTTCAACGAACGGGATCAATGAAGGTTGGTTCCACACCCTCAAGTCAATCCAGTAGAAGACACACACGAGCAACATCACCTGTTGATCCCGTAGTCTTATCTACTTTTCACAGTCATCCAAGACCGTACATTTATCATGTATACACTAATAGTGATCAAACACGACACTTTCATATCAAACCAACAAAAAACCGTATGTTGTTCAATTGATTTGCAAAGATTTTAGCAAAAAATTAGATCTCTGTTTAGAACCGACTGATGGACTATCGAATACAATGCAACTTGAAGAAGTTGGTTTCAAACGAAGAGATACATAACTTTTAACACAAGTTTTCAATCAGATTTTGTGACAGGAGTAAATTTACCATAGCCCCATGATTCTCCATCACCAAGAACATTTAAAATCCAAGAATCTGTCGAACGTGAATAACATTTCGTAGTTGTATTAAAACTGATCGTATCACTTGTCCATCGAGTTCCATAGTTCGAACTTGGATTAGTATTGAATGCTAATTTATTATTACTTGAACTATAAGTGATTTCTGTTGCTTGAAAATAATCGAAATTATAAATCGCTGTACCAAACCACGCTTGTGTAAATTGATCATTGGTTTTCGGTGTCGATAAACAAGCCATTTGAACACCGAAACTTTTTCGATAACTTGCACATTTATCCGCTTTTATTTTCCAATCATTCAACGAAGAATATTTTCCATCAGCAACTAAATACGATTCTAATAAATAAGTGTCATTCGAATTCAATTGCATATTGTCTCCAGCGAGTACATCCTCAGGATTCCATGCATTCATAATGACATTCATTCCTTTCGAATGACAGTATTGAATCATAGTCGATTGACGTTGTCGAGTTACTTTGTAATCATAACCAGCATCATCCCAAAAGATACCATTGGCACCCATCGCTTGCCACCCATCGACTGCTTGACGCATTTGTGTTTCATTTAAATTTTGTGTTGATACGCCGAGATCAACGTATCCGTAAACTTTTGTTTTATTTGCAATTAAATTTTCAATAATCGATTTGGTTTTCACATGATCGCCATGAGATGATTTCCAAATACCGTCACCAAAAACAAGTAAATCAAATTGTTTAAACCAGCTACTTGCTTTGGCTACATCACCTTTGCTATTCTCTACCAACGATGGCCATCCATAATAGATGCCTAAATATTTCGGCACCTTTATCGATGACAAACATGTTACACTCATCACTGAAATAATTGCAAATATGATGATTTTGACCAACATTTTTGTTTCGAAAATGAAATGATAACTGTTAAGTATTCCGTTCTTATATTGACATACCGATTAGTAACACGATAAACAATCGATGTTTTCGTCTTCAAGAACGAATAGAAAATAATATCATGTCCCTATTCTGTGATTGGCATTGTTTTTCTAAACATACCTCTCTGATCTCGAAGAATGAACAAAGTTCAAGCATATCAATCTATCGCTTTTAGTTCGAATAAAAATTTCATGTTGTTTTCATTGGTTTTACTTTCATATCTCGATCGAAGAAAAATAAAAATAGAATGAATTAGTGATTTGAAGGAAATAATTGCTTTTATTATTTCAGGTGCTCGAATGAATGAAAACAAATCAATCGATCGATCGATTGAGAAAGGTGATAAACTTTTTTTTGTATGTCTTAGTCAAGGTGTTAAATTCAACGTTTGACAAGTGTGTGAAGAGTGAACGAATAATTATTATGATGATGATCATTATAACCTTCAATTCAATTCAATCATCTTTGAATTCAATACAATGTCAAGATATATGTAGTAGATTTAGTTGTGTTATTTTTTTAACATCAATGAGATCATATGTCTAGTGGAAACAGCTTGAAATGATTCATTATATAGCAAGAAACAAAGATTTGTAATCAAATGTTCTTTGCTTGCTGTCTTCGGTTATGATCAGAATGTGCTTGCACATTTATAGACTGTCGCGATTGGAAGATAATTACTTTGAACACTAATATAAATAAAGAAACATGTGTGTGTCTATCAGAAATTAGTCAGACATTGACTATTGAACACTCATCAATGGCAAATGAGAAAAAAACGAGTCGTTTTTGTCATGTACGATGCATTAGAATGGCTGCTTTGGTTATTACCTTGATTGAAGAGAGCAAAAATAATCATTTTCTAGACTGACTTTACTGTCTATAATCTACCGTATAATTAGTTTCATGGATTTTTGCTTGTCGATTAGCAGCTTTATAGGTCGTGTAGAGACAAAAGAAAAAAAAAAGAAAAAGAGTCCTTGTGATTATATACTGTTGTACATGAACAAGAGAGAGAGAGAGAGAGAGAACGAGAAGTATATTGAGCTTGTTCATTTAATTTATTTTAAGGTAAATGAGAATGAATGAACGAACTATTTTCTTTCTCTCTTCTCTCCTCTCTCTCCTATCAATGAATGACAACGAAGTAAAAGTGAAGAATGATTGCTTCCACTTGCTTTATGTGTGAAGTACCTGCTTGGCGTGTGCATACTTCAATATATGCGTAGTATATCAAGGTTCAATATCCTAAGTGAGTCGGTTAGTGGATAACAACATCACAAAAACAAAACATGATTGAACTTCTTTTATAAACATTGTATGTACGTATAAGATAGACATTGTCTTTTTCGCTTTTGTTTTCAATCTTGGTGCGTGTCGACCAAGTCGATTGAAGCCGCAAGGATATCAGTTTTTCTTCTTCTCTGACAGCATATTTGTCGACGATGCCGATCAGACGAAGAA
>Ga0209930_1000538_pt1 | contig 87315 bp, 85 predicted proteins | sample ThiBiot_500_biof_2_FD_183948 | JGI IMG/M metagenome (GOLD analysis project Ga0209930, IMG submission 183948) | Wastewater bioreactor microbial communities from Cape Town, South Africa - Thiocy_cont_500_biof (SPAdes) | ecosystem: Engineered > Bioreactor > Thiocyanate-remediating >...
ATATTAAATATACTGTAATAACTGAATAGGATTTTGGTGATAATCATTCATCTTCTATTTCTAACCTTGTGCAATGTTAAAGTGAAAAGATTTTAATAGAAGAACTGCAATAGCTAAAAAGAATCTTTATAGTAAATGTTTACCTGCCGTGTATAATATTGAGAAAACGAAGATGTAAATATTCAGATGAAGTAAATGTAATTAGAGAAAAAAGCTTTTTTTTCAATCATTCACCGCTCATTTTTAACGTCAACAAATAGCGAAAATAGGAATATTCAATTGCGATTGCTGCAATAATTGAATAGGATTTTTATGATAATTACTCACTTGATATGTTTTCATATTAACAAATCTGAACGTTTGAAGATTCAGTCGTGATAACTGTAATAATTGAATAGGATCTTAGTGATGATTATTCACTTGATATGTTTTTATATCAGCAAATCTGAGAGTTTGAAGATTCAGTCGTGATAACTGTAATAAGTGAATAGGATTTTGGTGATAATTATTCACTTGATATGTTTTTATATCAGCAAATATGAAAATTTGAAGATTTAAATATGTAACTGTAGTAATTGAATAGGATTTTAATGATAATTATTCACTTGATATGTTTTTATATCAGCAAATATGAGAGTTTGAAGATTCAGTCGTGATAACTGTAATAATTGAATGGAATTTTGCTGATGATTATTCACTTGATACGTTTTTATATCAGCAAATATGAACATTTGAAGATCGCATAATAATACCTGTAATAAGTGAATAGGATTTTGGTGATAAATATTCACTTGATACGTTTTTATAGTAGCAAATATGAAAATGAGAAGATCTAAATATGGTAATTGTAATAATTGAATAGAATCTTTTTGTGAGTCGTTCATTTACCATTCTGAATCTTATACAACGTAAAAATGAAAAGATTTTCAATAATGGAACTACAATTGTTATACAATTTTTTTTTATCTACTATTTATTTACCATTTATAATCTTTAGCAATGTGAAAATGGGAAAATTCAGACAGAATAACTGTAGTTAGTGAAAAGAATTTTAATATTACTTATTCATTACTCATTTTTTGTGTTAACATAAGTGAAAACTCGAATATTTGATGAAGATAACTGTAATAACTGAGAAATAATTTCCTATATACTGTTCGTTAATAATTTTCTACGTTGATAAATACACAAATGTGAAAAATTGGTGAAATCTAGCGTAATAATTGAATAGAACTTTGGTGATAATCATTCACTTAACTTTTCTTTAAGAATGAATCCGAAAACAAAAAAACTGAAATAAAAAAGACTCGGATAAGTGAATTCAATTGTACTGCTAGTTATTTCTTTATCACATTCACCTTCTGACAATATCAAGATAGAGAAATTTGGTTTAAACTCAACTAAGAAATTGAATAAAATGTTGATCATTATGTTTCATTTGCTACGTCATACCAACTAAAAATGTAAGAGTTTACAAACTCTAATTCAAATCATAACAAAAGTTGAACGGAACTATAATATAAATTATTCGTTGTTTGTATATGCTGTAAGATATGTATAAATGAAAGATATTGATGAAAAGCATTTCAAATAGATGAATAATTCTTTGGTGAGAATTATTCATTTCTTATTCGTATAAACGAGGAATGTAGAAATGAAAGGTGCATATCACAAGATAGTGAATGAGTGAATAAGAATGTGCTAATAATTAGTCGTTAGCTATTTGTAAATATAATAAATTACAAAATGAAAGAGAATTTATTGAAGAATACTGAGATATTTAAACAGAACATTGTTAAGAAGTATTTAGTTGTTGTTTATAATCACAGAAATTGTAACGATAAAAAACAAATCATAGAAGATTTGATAATAATTGAATGAGTATATGATTTAGATTATTCGTTTATATTTAAATTTGTATGTAAAGTTTGAAGAAACAGATTGAATATAGAGCTAACGAAATTAATGAATGGCATGTTTGCAGGATAACAATTCGCTTGTAATGACATCCTATATTTATATATCTATATTTCTACGTAATAATTCATAAGAAACATCAGATATGAATATCAACATACTACGTATATACTTTAGTTGTGAAATATTGTAGATTATAATCAAGATAGTAGTATAAGATAGTGATAGAGAGAAATAAATGAACAATCATGATTTTCAATTTCTTCTTTTCTTATAGAAAATAGTTTTAGTCATAACTATTTACAAGTCTTTTCGAAAAACGATCAACATAGTTGAATAGGAATTCCCAAGAATTATTTCGATACTATTTAGCTATGTACTGTTCCTTTCATCAATACATTCGTGTATTTACAAATTCCAGTAAGGTGAACAAAATCGAATTGAATATGTTCAATTATGACAAATAAGAATTGTAAACTTGATTTTAATTTATCAATTGTTTTCAATCTTAAAATATTTATATGCGCTAAGCAGAACAGTATCATTCATTTATTAGATGAATAGTTGATGATGTGATACTAAAACGTAGTGATTAGATTGTGAGTTAATATATGTATGATTTATGTTAATGAATGAACAGTTATCATGTGATATCTGAGGTGACATATATTTTTAGGATTGTATGCTAAAACAACGTAAAAAATGATTACAATAATAGTGTAGTCATATATCTTCTATGACAAGTTCAATCATTTAGATAGATATAATTTGTATACTTATAGTCAAGAAATAGTTGAATATGTTTTTGCTAACATTTATTCACATTTCATCTGCAATTACATAGAACAGCTAATTCATTGTGCTAATTTCTGAAATGATATTGAAAATGGATGATACTTTTGATAAAATATTCTATGATAGTATCATTGTTGATTATGTTTAGACCATTTTATCTCTTCGATCAAAGTGAACATAATTGTTGAACAATATATCTGCTCTAAGTTAATACATTATTTTGGTTATAATTTAATTACATCTATTGATCGATAATCATACTTTGTTAGGTGAAACATAGATGAACAGAGTCGATGATGAAATATTCCATATTCATGTGTTTATCAATAGTAATAGTTCATAGAATCCTTTACTTTGAAATAGAGGAATATAAATGAAAAGATTTTCTGTTCGAGTATACAATTATCATTTGCTATAGACATCACTTTTATAAGTCAACATATTAAATCAAGAAACTAAAAATAAATAAATATACTTATTGCACGTACTATACGTATTCTTGATGATACAAAATAGATTCTCGATAAAAATTATTTATTTAGAAATGAGACAAATAGAATAATGAACATTGGTTTGAACTTTTCATTTATTTTGTGATTTTCATATCTTTTATGGAGTTGTAATTATCTAATTTTGTGTTTTAACTATAATTGAACATTTATTTAGTAATATTATTCAATAATTATATTTTCTTCGTTCACAATAACAAATGATGAATTGAGTATATTTAATCAGTAAGATGGTTGAATATTTATTCAATCAGTATTCTTCATTTAACATCTGATTTATTTTTATGAGGTAGATTTTCATTTCTTTTATTATATTCAACAATGAGCTTGAATAGATATCTTCTAAATATTGTTTCTTAGTTTTGTAATTTTTCTATTTCTCATCGATACTATATATTTCATTATTAACTAATTCTATAGTTGAAGAAATAGATGATTTAAAATATTCATATTTTATGTTAGATGCATAAATTTTGATTTAAAACTCATATGTGTTTTTTTGTTAATGCTATCATTGGATTTATGTTTGATCTTTTCCATTCAATTATTATGATAATCATCATAAGATTTCGTATTTGATGAATTTATTGATAGTTGACGCACATAGATGAATTCCATCTTTTTGTGTACAATTCATTTTCTATTTTCTTGTTTGAGTTACTGATAAAATAAAACACCAATTGAGATGATTATTAATATACTTGAATTTCGATTTATAACAAATTCTATTCAACTTAATTATAATTTTATATTATTTGTTTGTTTGTAAAGTTTGACCCAATGCTTGTCATCATATTTGACTTTAACATAACACCAGACGCAAACACTTCCAAATTTTCATTCTCTTAATAAATATTGCTAATGATGAAATAACAACGATCATGTTTCTATATGAGTATGATATTTGAATAGTGATTTGCAGTTTGATATTCGTAACTGACTCTATATCTGTATATTTTAGATGATTTGAAAAGTTAGACTTATAATTACCAACATAGTTGAATATGATCACTTTGAGATCGATCAATATCTATAATATTTCTAAATGAATATCAAAGTTTTTGTTTTCATATTTTAGACAACGATGTATTCGAATGTGAATATAGTTTGTTTTATCTATTATTTAGAAAATCTTCTTTTCTTTATTAACTATTATCAGTATTTTACATGTGATCAATAACATAGTCGAATTAAAACTTGTTTAATTTCGATTACTTTTTGTATCAACTATGATAATTTCATAAATTTAAATTTCTTCTATCTATTTCAATTTGATATTTGAATAAGGCTTTACTTAGTCGTAGTCATATGAAATGAAATCTCAAACTCTGTTGCCCAAATATCATGTTAATCATATTATCAATGTAATACTTAACTAGAATATTGATTGATATTATTCATTTTCAATGATATTTGTTATCATAGATTTCATAATAAAAGATTATTTATTGATAAACGCTGAACTTGATCGTACGGTCCAGCTTTAGTCTCTTCGATGACTAAGTGATCATTGGTTTTTGTACGAAGTTCACGTTTTCTTTTGACTTATGATAAAATATTTGAACAAATCTCACTGATAGAAGATCATTTATTATGAATCCAAAGATTATTTTTAATTCAATGTTTTTCTTATGTTTAGGAAAGAAATATTTGAATCGAAATATTGCCCAAAAATATTTCATTAATAATTTGATATTGAATTGTGTATTGACACAAGTATATCGATATCAGAATGAACGATGTTATGGCATTTGATTTTTCGAGACAAACCACTACCACGCCTTTATTCCATTCAATTCACATTGTAACCTAATAAGCGTACTATTAGCATTGATATTTGATTTCGAGTTCGAATAATTGTTGAATGGCGTTTTCATAGATATACATTTCTAATTCAGTTATCAAACATATTGTTTGTTCAAAACAGTTCTTTTTCGATCATTACAATATTCGAAAGAAATAGTGGCGGCCGTCCAAGTAATTTTTTATTTTGTGATATTCGACTAATGAATAATCAAAACTGTTTTATTTACAAATCTTGAAGAAGTTGAACATTAGTTTGGTGAACTTGATTCTTTTGTTGCATATAGTGTTTTTCAAGAAAATGTAACAAATAAAATTTTTAAAAAGCTTAAAATAGTTGAATTGTTTGTTGGTATTAATAGTTCATACTCACTCGCATATCAATTAGTATTGATATATCAGATGTTTCTGTCTAATAATGAAACGAATATCTGAACAAACTGTTGATTATTCATATTCAAAAATGATATATCGTCTTAATAAAATTTTTATAAAAAATCCTTCTTTTGTAAAGATGAAGTAAATTCGAATCGATAGATTAAAGGTATGTTTCATTTTTTAAATTCTTTTCCAAATTCTTAATTATTTATGTTTTATTTATCAATTTCATATATTCTTATTTCAATATTCCAAGACAATCTTTATTTTACATTTTTATATAGAATTTGACCAACTGCTTTTCTTTCTTTTTATTTTTCAAGGTCAATATCCACCAACATAAACAAAAAGACTTTTATTTTATAGTTAGCATTTTCTTTTTTTTTCTTTTTTAATTTTCAGTTTCATCAATTTTATCAATCACTCAAATAAAATTTCAAAACAATTATATCGATCTTTTTTCTTGATCTTTTTCTCTTTAAATCAACTTTTTTTTTCTAATAGTTTGTCATTTGCATTTTATTTTGTTTTATTTAATAAACAAATTTCGAAAATAGCTTCTGTCTTTTTTTATTTCGTCAAATTCCAAAGAATCTTGGATTTATCATTGTGAAAACATGAAAACTATAGAAATTCGAAAAAAAAACAAAATGTTAGGATTTTGTCGGTTTCATCTCGGTTTCTGTTGATTCTTGGACTTAGAAAGATATAAAATTGATAAGTAAATAGTATAGTCGGTGCAGCTTGAGGAGCTCTATCTGAATCTGTGATTAATTTTATTGTAATACGCATTGGAATCAATCTTTTCTAGAAATATTTGTGGTTCTGACGGACTTTTAAGGTTTCTGGCTAGAAAATCCCGATATTCGATAGAACTTGATGAGCTCTACTTGAAACACTAAAGATCTGGGTTGGAACAGGTGTTGGGTCGAATTCTTACTAAAATCGAAATTGCAGGCATTTTTCGACAATATACGTAATGTTGGTCTTTTTAAAGACCACAGTGAATAGATTAATATTTAACATACCAGATAGCTTTTTAATTAATAGAAAAGATTTTTCAAGTCATATTTTAGGTTTTTTTAATTAATAGAAATAATTGAACGGATCTTAGGAAGTCCAACAATTTCCCACCGTCGGAAATCGGAGGACTTTTCGAGTTCCAAGAGTAGGATTTCGTTGAATCCGAAGCACGGAATCCTACTAAATCCAATGTCGGGTATCATGGGATTTCTACGGATAATATCGAGTTTCCGATTGTTGGCAAGTCATCGGATCCGATAGTCGAAATTCGTCGGATTTACCGCGATCCTATAAGATCTTGTGAGGCATATTCGCCCTGGGTACGCCAATCATATTCCTTCCGTCACTTTTCTATCTTTTTGTGTTAATATTTATTTTCCAAATATAAAAACGAAATAAAGTACGACCAATAAAAGCAAATCATTCATATAAATTCGAAACATTCGATTGCACAAATCTTGATCCGAACAAAAACAAATTTCTTTATCTGTTTCATTTTTTCGACGAATTTGTCGACAACCATCTTCTATGTTAATACCCAGTGCAGCTGCTTGCAATAATTGATCGGATGAAAAACATCGACGACTTGATCGAAGATTTGAAATAGCTTTATCTTTGATTTCTAAACGTTGTCGACTACTATTCCCAATTGAAAGATGTTTTTGATCGAGTAAATCAACTGATTTCCAACATTTACCATCGCAATCATCGAGACTATGTTCACTGAAATCAAATTGAGCTTGACAAGCATCAATAAATGTACCCGGTTCATCGTGTGATTCTCTGGTTATTTCACATTTCCAACATTGTAAATTCGATTGATGACATACATTGACAAATAGTGATAGTAATAATAATAACAACCATGCATTGGTCATTTTGTGCACATCAACAATAGGTCAACTTCATGAATGAGAGAGAACAAACAGGAAGTTTTGTATATCGAGATTTGTTTACTCAAGGACAGTGTTGATCTTTCTCTTTGTTTAATCAATGGTTTAGTTTTTCTCTATCGATCAATTTCCTTCTCATGTTGGGTGATAAGCTCGTACGTTGATTTGTATTCTATCTATTAAAACTTCTTTACAGTATCATTCGTATTTCATTTTGGTTGTAAAACAGGAAAAAAAAGTTTTTTCTTTCTCAATGAAATAAAATGATTAACATGTTGATTGCACTTTTATGTCAATCATAAAGATAATCGGATATGTTTGCATTGGATTTACTATAAAAACCTCTTATGGTTAAGAATGAGTTTTACAATATTTCAGTAGCTTTTGAAATACAAAGATAAGTATGCTGGATATTTCTAAATCGCGATTGTTAATTGCCCTTGGTATTATTGCTCTTTTTGGAGTAATAACTTTTTCTCTTTCAGCCGCAACTCTTGGTACAACGAATAAACACTATGAAAATCTGAAAAATCAGATCGATGCAGTTGCTGCAGCTGCAAATCCTACTAGCAATGCACCGAATCTCGATTCAAAATTGGCTGAAACAATTCAAATCAGAGATCTAATGTCTCATCTCAATGAATTACAACGTATTGCTGTTGCATCGAATGGCACACGTGCAATTGGAACTACAGTAAAACCTCCCTTAGTGAACACCTCTATAAAGTGAACACCTCCGCTTTGAACACTTATCTCGGTCCCCCCGACTGTTTTTTGCTGTAAATGCACCTCTATAAAGTGAACACCTCCCAACACTGAACAATGAACGCTTTTTTCGGTCCCAAGTAGATAAAAACCTCTTTATAGTGAACAAAAACTAGATAACATTCAGACGTGAAGATAGACAAAAACGAAAAAAGAGGCGGAAAAAGCGCGAAAAAGAGATGACAAAAGTAATGGATGATTCTATTAAGGGACAATTTCACTGAACAGAAATTTATTATATACAAAGAACGAAAGTAATAATGAAATGGATAAATCATAATGAATTGATCGATCGATTTACTTGAAGAACATTGGAAAAAAGGATTTCGAAAAAAGAATACAGAAAGTATAGTAACGATTTTTCGACATTTTCCATTTCAGCATTTATATTTTCAACATCTTATTTTTTATATTTTTCAAATCAGTTAATTAATCAGTTACAGGTATTGAGTAGAAAAAGTAATAACGATGAATATTCCTCAAGGTATTAATTGAATACTTGTGAAGAAAAGATACTTCATTTTACTCTATACACTAATTCGATTGAATTCTGAGTGTTGAAATATTCTGTGCTTATCACCATCTCAATGTCTATGAGCTAAATATATAGTTATTTATGAACACATTCAAAACGACACCTCTATATAGTGAACACCTCTCATAGTGAACGCTTTTTTGACGGTCCCATTAGTGTTCACTATAGAGAGGTTTTACTGTACTGGATTTGACAAAACAGTTGACTATATTTATGGTTATTTGAATGATAATAATCTTAATCTGAGTTTAGTTAAAGAATCGGTTCCAATACAAAATTTTAGCATCAAAGGAGAACCAACATTGACTTTGAATGTAAACGGTACTTCTAATGAGCCATTGGTTTATAATAACGGTTCAAATCTAGCCACGGCCGATTTTACTCATGTAATCTATTCGACAGAAGTTAATAGTACGCAATTAAGTTTAATTGTTGTTTCTAATTATGGATGCAACGGTTCCGATTGGGCAAATGTAGCAGGACGAGCAGTATTAGTCAAAGCGGGAGGTGGATGTACCAATTCTGAAAAAGGTGAATTTGCTAATGAATACAACGTATCACTGCTATTATTCTACAATAACGGTGAATCAACATCGAATCTCGCGCCGATCAGTACACGTCTTCGTCAAGCCAACAAAATTCCTGCTCTGTATTTGTCATATGCTGCTGGAGAAAAAATAAAGAATGCAATTAATACCTCGAATGCTTCTGTGATAGTCGAGATTCAACGCGAGAATTTTGGACATTTCAATGTCACAAATGTTTGTGCAGATACTCCAACTGGAGATGCAACTCAAACGATTGTTATTGGAAGTCATAGTGATAGCGTTCCAGCTGGTCCAGGAATCAATGACAACGGTAAGCATTACTTTGAAACTAAAATTAATAAATATGAACATCTTGTCATTATTTTATAGGCAGTGGAACAGCAGCTACATTAGTTCTAGCAACAAACTTGGCTCGTCTCTATCAAACAACGACTTATGAAACATATAAATATCGTGTTCGATTTTGTTGGTGGGGTGCCGAAGAAATAGGTCTTGCAGGATCGATTTACCATGTTGCAAACGCAACTCTTTCTGATTACCTGGTGAATCTTAATTATGATATGCTTGGTTCACCGAATTATTTCTTCGGTATTTACGATGGTCGTACAGCAAGAAGCAGTACTCCGCCAAACGCAATCAATGGCAGTATTTTAATTTCGGAAGCATTTCGTAGTTGGTTCGATAAACAAAATCTACCGTGGACTTACACTGACTTTAGTGGTCGAAGTGATTATGGTCCATTTTTAGCCAAAGGAATTGCTGCTGGTGGATTATTTTCTGGTGCTGATGAAACCAAAACTGATGAACTACGTCAGGAATATGAAAACAAATTAGGAAAAGGTTATGGTGGTCTAGCAGGTACTATTCTCGATCCGTGCTATCATAAATCATGTGATAATGTCGCTAATATTAATCAATTTGCTTATGAAAAGATGGTGCAAGCAGCAGCATATTTGCTTGAACATTTAGGTCAAAAATCTGATTTGAAAAAATGGTTATATCCAGATGGAAATTAAGAAAAAAAAACGAACTAACTTTTAACTTTTGATAAAGAAAAATTATGACTTTTTTTAAAAGCAAATAAAGAGCTCATAGTCCAACAACATGATCATCATGGCTTATCTATCTTTTTTTTCCTCTTATCATATTTTTTATATTTAGCAAGAATTTTGCACTATCACATCTCATAACGTATTCACTTATAACACTCACCTACGTTGAGAAATAGTACAAAGAACTCACGATGCGCAATTCAAAATCTGTTCCAATTAGTGATCATGCTGGACTCTTCGATAGTCTCAATTTTCGTCAACGATTGATCATTTCATTAGTTGTTGCCATCGTTTTTATGATCATCATATTTTCTTTAAATATAGCCACTGTCGCTAAATTGAACAATCTATCTATCCCACAACCCGGTGATCATACGGGAACAACTAATATTCCCACTACTCAACCGACTAATCCATCTCTGATCGAAGCCACTCGAATTGAAGATGCAATGAGCCATTTGAATGAACTGCAACGTATTGCTACGAATGCCAAGAATACTCGTGCAATTAATACACCAGGATTCAATCAAACATTGGACTATATCACGAATTATCTTACTGCAAATACAAATTATAAAATAATGCATCAATTTTTTCCTGTTCATGATTTTGCTCTTGAAAGTGATCCGATACTTCTTTCATCGGTTGGAGGTGAACACACGAACTATACGTACTCAAATAATCTTTCCATTGCTCAATTCTACTATGTTAAATATTCAACAGAAATTAATCTGCAAAGTTTTGTCGAACTTACAGTAATTCCAAATCTCGGTTGTTCAGATGAAGATTGGTTAGCAGCAGATCCGCCTGCAGAAGATCGAATAGTTCTTATTAAACGAGGCGTATGTACTTTTCGTGAAAAAGGTGCACTTGCTGCCAAATACAATGTTACTGCAGCTCTATTCTATAACGATGGTACAGCAACTGATCGTAATTCTCCTATTGCAATTAGTCTTTCGGAGGAGAACACCGTACCAGCTCTATTTCTTTCATATTCTGTTGGTCAAGCATTAGTTGATGCAGTTCAAGATCCAGCGAAAAATGCTCAAGCACAATTAACCATCGAACCTAAACAAGGCTTATCAGATATACCTGTAGGAAACATCTGTGCCGATACACCGACCGGTGATATTACTCAAACAATTGTTATTGGAAGTCATAGTGATAGTGTACCAGCTGGACCTGGTATCAATGATAATGGAAGTGGTAGTGCTGCAAATCTTGCACTGGCCGTTGCGCTTGCTCGATTATTTCGAACACCGACTTATCCGAAATATAAATATCGTGTTCGATTTTGTTGGTGGGGTGCAGAAGAAGTTGGTCTTCTCGGCTCAGAATATCACGTTAAAGAAGCATCGAAAGCAACTCAAGAAGGTGAACGTCTTGTTGATTATTTAGTAAATCTTAATTACGATATGCTTGGTTCACCGAATTATTTCTTTGGCATTTATGATGGTCGTACAGCCAAGAATGATACTCCAGCTCAAGCTCTACCTGGTAGTAATAAAATTACTGATCTCTACAAAGAATGGTTCATTCAACAGAATCTACCATGGGATTATACTGATTTCAGTGGTCGAAGTGATTATGGCCCATTTCTAGCTGCAGGTATCGTTGCTGGTGGATTGTTTTCAGGAGCTGATGAAAAGAAAACACAAGAAGAACGTGATCGATATGATCGAGCACTTGGTCCCGGTCTCGGCGGTATTCCTGATATAATTCATGATCCATGTTATCATCAACCATGTGATACTATTCAAAACATCAATGTACAAGGCTATGAAAAGATGGTCAAAGCAGCTGCATATGCTCTTGAATATTTAGCTGGACAAGAAGATTTAAAAGCTTGGCTTTATCCACAAAACGGAACAGATTTAATTGACGAGAAGGAAGATTAAAACTTTTTCTTTTTCGAGGTTTTTTTCATTTTTTTTTGGTACTATTAAAAAAAACAGCAGTTGTTATTTTCGTAATAATATAAAGAAAAGACGTGACATTATCAAACTTTGTACTTTCTTATTAATCTTTTGATTCGAGTAAATGTTAAACATCGACACTATTATTTTTTTTGCCGGTCCTACTCTTCCACATTCGTAAAAATCATTTTTACTAGTAAACTACAAATGAATAATGTAATGGTCCTTGATCCGTTGCCACAAAGTAGAGATCTATCGAAAATAGTACGATTCAGTAAAATTATCGTACCGATTATCGGACTTGTCAGTGTTGTTGGAATTGTTATTTTGGGTCTTTCCATCGCTACACTAGTGAAAGTCGATACAAGAATACATTCGGTTGATTCAATTGAAACTAAACCGACCATCAATACGAAAACATTGTCACGATCACTTGGCTCTGTTTTAGCTGAATCGATTCGTATTGATGAAGTCATGAGTTATCTCAATGAATTACAACGTATTGCAAATGCATCGAATAATACTCGTGCAATTAATACAGTTGGCTTCAATAAAACATTGGATTTTATTTTCAATTATCTAACTGCAAATACAAATTATAAAGTCAATCGACAATATTTTTTTGTTCGTGATTTCGCTCTAGTTAGTGATCCAATTTTCAGTTCAACAATCGATGGTGTTACTAAGACTTACAACTATTCAACAGATCATTCCGTTGCAGATTTCTATCATGTAAAATATTCAACATCAATTAATCAACGAACCAATGCTGAACTCTCGGTCATTCCAAATGTTGGTTGTACAGATGCTGATTGGCAAAATGCAAAACCATCTCCACATGGTCGAATAGTACTTGTCAAACGTGGTATATGTCTCTTCCGTGATAAATCAATTCTTGCAGAAAAATATAAAGCTGCTGCAGTTCTTTTATACAATGATGGTGCATCACCAGATCGTGTAGCTCCAATTGAAATTAGTCTTGCTCAAAACAATTCCATACCTGCTTTGTTCCTTTCGTTTACTGTTGGACAAGCATTGGCAACAGCTGCACAAGATTCATCGAAAAATGCTCGAGTACAACTAGTTATTAATACTAAAAACTTGCCAGATTTTCCAGTAGGAAACATCTGTGCCGATACACCGACAGGTAATGTCACTCAAACAATTGTTATTGGAAGTCATAGTGATAGTGTACCAGCTGGACCTGGCATCAATGATAATGGAAGTGGCAGTGCTGCAAATCTTGCACTGGCTGTTGCACTTGCTCGATTATTTCGAACGCCGACTTATCCGAAATATAAATATCGAGTTCGATTTTGTTGGTGGGGTGCTGAAGAAGTTGGTCTTCTCGGATCAGATTATCATGTTGCACAAGCGAAAATTTCTACTGTTGTTGGTGAACGGCTCTCTGACTATTTAATTAACCTTAATTATGATATGCTTGGCTCACCGAATTATTTCTTTGGCATTTATGATGGTCGTACAGCCAAGAATGATACTCCAGCTCAAGCTCTACCTGGCAGTAATAAAATCACTGATCTCTACAAAGAATGGTTCATTCAACAGAATCTACCATGGGATTATACTGATTTCAGTGGCCGAAGTGATTATGGTCCGTTTCTAGCTGAAGGTATCGTTGCTGGTGGATTGTTTTCAGGTGCTGATGATACTAAAACAAAGGAACAACGTGATCGATATGATCAAATACTTGGTCAAGGTTTAGGAGGTATTCCTGAAATTATTCATGATCCATGTTATCATAAAGCTTGTGATTCAATTCAAAACATCAATGTACAAGGTTACGAGAAGATGATTCAAGCTGCTGCTTATGCATTAGAATTTCTTGGTAAACAAGAAAATCTCGAAGGATGGCTCTATCCGAATTCAAGATCACATCGATTAAAAGTTCGATCGTATTAATAACTTTTCTATTGATTGTTTCTAATCCAAATTTTCGATAGTGTAACCTTTTTTTGTCGTCCATCTCTTCAGCTTGATATTACTCATTAAAATAATAAAAATCGTCTCTTCAACAAGGCAATATATTTATCTTGTTAAGTCTTTCGAGATAGAGAGAAAAAAAGAGAGAAAGGTCAAATTAATAAGCTTACATTTGTTTTTCATTTTACATTCACGAAAAATATGTCACTAACGGCACATCATCTCTATCAAACTTGCAAGAATCAAATGAAAACGATTCAATTAAAAAATCTTGTAGCACCAATTTTAGGTGGTGTCATACTCATCGGATTGATTACTGTACTTTCGCTTTCGATAACAATCTTGGTTGAAATCGATAAACAATCTCGCAGTCAAACAGACAACGATGTTAGGTCACTGTATAATCCTAAACTTTTCTTTCAACCACCTGTTGATATTAATTTGGCTGCATCGATTCATATGGATGAAGTCATGAGCTATCTTAATGAATTTCAACGAATTGCTTCTGCGAATAATGATACTCGTGCGATTGGTTCAACAGGTTTCAATTCGACGATAGATTATATAAACGATTATTTAACTGCAAATACAAATTTCAAGATCACAAAAACTCTATTCCCCGTTCTACCAACACGTTTAGCACAAGCACCAATTTTCATTTCGTCGATCAATGGCGTTCAAACAAATCATACATATTCACAAAGTGAATTAACAGCCGAATTCTATCAGATGGAATATACAACATCGACGAATTTTAATAACTATGTCGAAATTGTTGTTATTCCAAATGTTGGTTGCAAAGATAGTGATTGGCAAACAACAAACTTATCTCCACAAAATCGAGTTGCGCTAGTCAAACGAGGAGATTGTAGTTTTGTCGAAAAAAGTGCGCTCGCAGCTAAATATAAAGCATTAGCCATTCTTATATATAATGATGGTACAACACCCAATCGAACTGCAGTTATATCAGGTACTCTCGCTGAAAATAATACGGTACCAGCATTATTTCTTACATTTGAACTTGGTCAAAAACTTGCTGAGGCAGCCGAACGTGCACCAGGCAGTGTCAGTGTGCTCATCAGTATTGTACGACTTTTTGAAACGACAATTCCAGTAGCAAATGTTTGTGCAGATACTCCAACTGGAGATGCAACTCAAACGATTGTTGTCGGTAGTCATAGTGATAGTGTACCAGCTGGACCTGGTATCAATGATAATGGAAGTGGTAGTGCTGCAAATCTTGCACTGGCCGTTGCGCTTGCTCGATTATTTCGAACATCGACTTATCCGAAATATAAATATCGTGTTCGATTTTGTTGGTGGGGTGCAGAAGAGGTTGGTCTTCTCGGATCGAAATATCATGTTGCACAAGCAAAGAATTCGACTGTTACCGGTGAACGTCTTTCTGATTATTTAGTAAATCTTAATTATGATATGCTTGGTTCACCGAACTATATTTTTGGTATTTATGATGGTCGTACAGCTAGAAACGATACACCAGAACAAGCTCTTACTGGAAGTAACCGACTTACTGATCTTTATAAAGATTGGTTTATTAAACAAAATCTACCATGGGATTATACTGATTTCAGTGGTCGAAGTGATTATGGTCCGTTTCTAGCTGAAGGTATCGTTGCTGGTGGATTATTTTCAGGTGCTGATGACAAGAAAACAGAAGAACAACGTAATCGATATGATCATATGCTTGGCCAAGGTTTCGGTGGCATTCCCGATGTTATCTATGACCCATGTTATCATAAAGCTTGTGATTCAATTCAAAATATCAATGTGTTCGGTTACAAAAAGATGATTCAAGCTGCAGCGTATGTTCTCGAATATCTTGGCCGACATCAAGATTTAAAAACATGGTTGTATCCATCAACTGAAATCCATCAATTTACTGCTCGATCTTATAAAGCACCTACTACTAAACAACATGATTTTCTTTTCTCTTTCGAATAAAATCTATTTCTCGCCGAAAAAAAGCGTCCTCTGTATCGAAATAGAAGGATAGAGGTATACATCCATAACACATATGACTCACATCACTAACAATGTCGGATTCTCGAGATGATGACTATCCATTTCAATGTCTGTCTCAAGAAGCTCGTGAACTTTATTTACCAAGTCATATATCACGTATAAATGTGCCATCACCTCTTGTTTTCTATCGTGATTATGTCAGTCGAAATAAACCGGTTATTATTCAAGGTGCATTAGACCAATGGCCTGCTCTAACAAAATGGAATAATCCTGAATATTTACGTCAACAGTTAGGTGACACACCTGTCACAATCGATGTAACTCCCGATGGTTATGGAGATTGTGTTAAATTACATAAATATTTTGTCACACCTGTCGAAGAAAAAATGTCATTCAATGCATTTATGAACATTATCGACGGCAAAAAAGCTTTTCATGGCATTGTCTATTGTCAACATCAAAACAGTTCATTTACCACTGAATTTCAACAATTAAATAATGACATACATGAGCTCCAATGGGTCCGAGAAGCATTCGGTACGTTCTTTGATATTCTTTTTTTTTTTAACTCAATATTCATGTCAATGAGTAGGACAAGCACCTGATGCTGTTAATCTTTGGATTGGTACATCGAAATCGATCTCTACTCTTCATCATGATCCCTATGAAAATCTTTACGGTGTCATACGTGGGCGAAAACATTTCACTCTCTATCCACCCACAGATCTCTATTGGCTCAATCAAAAATTCTATAAAAAATCACATTATGAACGTTATGATTCCACACAGTCGACCGTTGATGAAGATGGTCTTTCTCTGAAAATTGACGACAATTTTGTTATCGTACCCGAAGAAGGCGATGAAGTGCCTTGGTTCGACCATAATACCATTCATTCTGAACAAAATCCGTATTTAAATCCATTGAAAATCACTCTCGAACCTGCTGAACTACTCTATTTACCATCACTATGGTTTCATCGTGTCGAACAAGACTCGCCAATGACAATTGCGTGTAATTTCTGGTATGACATGGAATATGATATCAAATGGAATTACTATCAGTTTATGTCGAACATAATCAAACAGACTCGTGCATTGAAAAATCAATAGCCATTGTTTTTGTTCCTTCTATTTTTTTCCCGTTCTTGTCGATGATTAAAAGACAACAAAGAAAATAAAATCGAACGAGAGAAAAAAAAGAAGAAATCATTTGAACTCATTTTCTCCTTTGCAAGCCTATAGTTAAGTCAAATATTGTCTCAACTAGTATAGCCTTTCAGCAGACAATTAGAAATGACTTTTAAAGGAATGCTCAAGATCTTAATCACTGAACATCGAAAACAACATGTAAATGAATTTATTCAATAGGATTCGAAATATTGTCATTTGAATTTAGGAACACAAAATGGTATCTTTAGTTCAAGAATTGATTAAAACTCAACGTGAATTACGTCAAGTGAAAGAACAACTTCGTGCTGTAAACAATCGAATCACTCTTTTTTTCTTGTGTTTTTCTTAATCATTTTCATTTTGCTTCAGATGCAAAGCTCCGAAAACTCGACTATCCCTTTATTTGTTCAATATAATGGCTTTTTCAATGAATTATGTGACATTCATCAAACAATAACTATCAAAGAATTACTCGTACGTGTTTAAGTCCTTTTTTTTCTCAACATTAAATGTTCATTCTATTTTATCTCATAGAGTCAACTTCGACGTTTAACAGGCATCGAAAATAATCGTTCAATACAATTACGTGTATTGAGTGAAGACGGTTTACGAACACAATTTATTCTTCCCGATGAATTAGATCAAACGTTAGAAGAATATAAATCGTGTTTGAAAGCTCGAATGATTTTATGTGTCGAAGATCTCGATGATTCATTGGATCAATCATTAAGTACAACTAGTAGTACAAAAACACATTCATTCGATGAATCTGATGTTTAGTACGCATACATCTGTTGTTTACAAAAATTTTCAATAAAGCCAAAAAAGTCATGATACTTTTATCCTTCATTTCCGTTCGACGGAAAGCGATTGTTTTTATTATATTACTTAACAAAAAATAATGAATTAACACATTTGACTTCATACTCATACATCTTTTGTTTAACACACAAAAAGATACGTTTTTTTTTCTTTCTCAATGAATTCAATTGTTTTCTGTTGATGTTTGATTGCCTTCGTTGACAACTTGAATTGGTGGTTCATCCGTTTCAGTTTTCGTATATTTATAATTTTGAACATTTTGTCGATATAAAACAGCATGATTTCCAGCGAGATACGTCGCAATTGTAAATGAAATCAATGTTAAAACAATTGCAGTTATAACTAAACGTGCACTAATGCCATTGACTAACGATCGATGTGCATAGAAACATAGAGAAAATAAAAGACATAACAGACCAATAAAAACAAATATTGGCGTAAGATAGAAATGTCTTCGAGGAAAACTATGTGTTATCAAAAGAAATATTGAAACTGTCGAAACAAGTAGAAATAATCCACCGAAAATGATCGTTATAATCGAAACGAAATTCGTATTGTAATAGAGCATACATCTTAATCGCGTACATTGATAGAATAAACCTGACCATTCGACTTCGCCATCTGGTGAATATTCATTGATTGTCCATGAAGATGTACGTATTGCAATGATCGTAAAAACTAAAGCAAGTAGTGAAAGTGACCCAGCGAAAATGGATAAAAAACGATCGATTTTCTTTGCATTGATTACAACAGTCATGTTTTCGATTGTGACCGAATGTATATAGATAGATATTTATATATATTCAAGAAACAATGCACGTCCGGCACGGTTAGATAAGAGAAGAAACGAAAAGAAAAAATGAACATGTCTGGTTGGTTATTGAAAATGAAGAGTTAAAAGAAAGACAATAAACTTTTCTAAGTTTTCGTTCAATTCGATTTTAAATAAAGTTATGTTAAAGATCTCCTTTGATTTAATTTCAAAAAGAGAACGAAAAGTGTCAATTGTTCATTATGAAAAGAATAATAGATTTCTCCTGTGTCAATATATATCGAATCGAATCGAATCGAAATAATTGTCATATTCAAATAATGAATAATCATCATAATAAAGATGTTTACTTATCTCTATCGTAAAACGATACGATCAAATGATGAGATTTGTCACTAATAAAAAAAAAATATTTCGATTTTTTTTTGCCTCGTCAAATATATGTTCAATCTAAGCTGATGTATTCATTGTTAGTTCACGTAGAGGTAGTATTTCTTTTCCTTGTATGTATGCATAGATCTTAAGATGATGGTTCAAATGTATATTTCTCGTTTCGCAATGATTGAATGCTTGTTGTCGAGCTTTAATACACACACATCGAATTATATGTATATATGCATGTATGTACGTACGTGTGTTCGTCTACTCTTCTATCTGATTTTGTTTCTTCTTCTTTTCTTTTTATTTGCTCAGACGCGAGTCTCTTCCTTTTTTCTTTTTTTTTTATGTTCGTTCGACAGTAGTGACGGCGACCACTACCAGTGATTGATTGTAAAATTTGTTCGATGTGTTCTGTTCTTATTACTCTCTTCTCTGCTCTCCTCTCCTCCTCTCTCTTCTTCTTCTTCTTTCTTCTTTCTTCTCTTCGTTTTATATTCTAACTAAAACAACACGCGATGCGCCAGTATGGACCTTCGTGTATATGTTGATGGTATTGCACGAATTATCTGTGATCTGACTCCGAACACCACTGTACATGATATTATTATTGCATTAGCACAATACAAAGGCAAAGCTGGTCGATATTCATTAATCGAACGAGCACCTAGTGGTGCACAACGAACATTATCACCAAGTGAATTAACGAATGAACTCATTCATCATCCCGATTGGTCTTATATCCTAAGACAAAATTCGAATCATTCTTCAACGGCTCAGAAACGTTCGAAAAGTTTAGATGAACGTAAAATATCTCAGCCAATTGTTGAAAGTATGTTGAAGAGATTTTTATGACTCTTTGTTCGTTCTGTTTTTTTGGGTCAGAGAGGAATATAAGTAACCTTGTAGAGATAATACAATTCAATGAGGCACCAGATTTTTCTTTGTCTTACAATAGCATATCACTGCACTTGTTCCTAATCTTTGACGTTTATCGATTGTATAAATTCTTCATTTTCTTTTGTTTGTCAAAAGACAAAAAAAAAGGGTTGTAAAACTTGCTTGAATTCGATCAACTATTGCGTCGATTTCTTTATTCCTTTCAGTCTAATGTATTATTTTTCACGTACAAAAAAAAAGTTCAAAGCAAACTGATGATTAGGATCTATTAGTATTTCATCATATTCGCTTTCTTTTTTTTCTTCTTCTGCTTGCGAGGTGGTACTAACACAACATGTAATCATACGTGTACATAAACATATGCCGATCACTTAGCATCGAACAACATATACATATAGAGTATCCTTTCATCGTTTGAATAACATAAGTAAATACAGATTGCTTGGAGTAAAGAAGAACAAGAGAATGAAGTTAATATTCTACACCTCAGATCTAATCGGCATATCCAATAGAGAAAAAGAGAAAGAGATTAGCATTAAATAGAAGATTTATTTGATGAGTGCCTGTTGTCTATCTGCCAATCTTTGACAACAAACATGACGTAACATTTGTGACAGAACGAACTTTTATTCGAGTATTTTCAATGACGCTTCATTCAACAGTTCGAATTTCAAATGCAAAACAACAACAAAAATTTCCTCATTCGCAAACTATGCATACCAATTACCTTGACACTCATTCTAACATGTATAGTAAAGTTCAACATTGCGCACAGAAATTGAATAAGGTTAATGACATCGAATAGCAAGAGTAAACAAATCTGTCGTTAGCTTGATTTCAATTCTACGATGTTAATCATCCGTTTCTTCTTACCTTCAGCTGTTACATCTTCGTTATCATCATCATCAACAACATCTGCTCAATTTCAACCCGTACATAATAATCATACAAATGGTTTTGCTACATTATCTTCATCGTCATCATCATCAACGAAATCTTCTCTCAAAAATAAACATCTTCATGTTCAACAAATCTTTCCATCAATAAATACAAATAATAATAATAATAATAATCATCTACAAGATGAATTTTTTCTCGAACAAAAACGTTCATCACGTACGCCGATACAAATCATCGAACAAGATTTTGGTACGTTAGACAATCATCGTCGTCCGAGACCAAAATCTGCTCTACCATTATTAAATAATGATCACAGTGCATTTCATCTTGTACACAATCAAAATCATCAATATACAGTTCTTTTAAAACTTCTTAAATCACAAGAAATTCAAGTTGAACAACAGCAAAAAGAATTAGATGAAAAACAACAAGGTAAATAAAAAAAGTTCGATTTGGAAATTGAAATCTATTGATTTATCTTTGCGTTAGAAATTGAATTTCGAGAGAAAACTCTTCATCATCATGATCTCGAAAATGAAATTCATTTTCTCACGATGCACGATCGTCGTTTGAGTTCGGACTGTCAAATGTATTCCGAAGATTATCTTACAAATGAACTTGAAAATGAATTTGATTATAAAAAAAAACTTAACATCAATCATGAACATTTTCAACAGCGACTCAATCGTTGTTCGACAACATTAGAACAGAAACAACAATTACAAAATCAAATTCAATTAAATATCGAACAATTACAACGCGAAATCGAACAGACGAAAACAACTGTTATCAATGAAAAACAAGTAAAAAAATATCATTTTTTGCTTTCTTTTCGACGAAATCATCGATTTAGGATATCAATCAATATCAACATGAATTAGATTGTGCGAATGTATCATTAAATCAACAAGAAGATCTCGTAAGAAAATTAATCGAACGTAATGAAGATTTCGAATGTAATCTTCAACAACGTCGACAACAGATAACTGATTTAGAAAATGAATTAATCAAATTAGATCAAATCTTAATGCAAAGTACATTTTCATTTGCTTTCACATAGAAAATTGTTTCTTTTTTTTCGTTGGCGTTTAGATTTAAGTTATCCAAATTATAATTTTCAATCGAACTCATCAATTCCTCAACATTACAATTCTTTACCATCGACAAATTCGTTTTTTTCAGCATCGACAGGCACATCAACCGATGGTCTCGTACCTGGTCGACTTCAATTTGTGAATAGTACTCTCTGGAAATTATGTCCAAGTGGAATTTGGGTTTAATAATACGTTTTATTATATCTACTTGTTATTTTTTTAATTATTTGATGAATGAATAAAAGAATTCTTTCATGATTGAGTTCATAGCTGCAAGGTACGAAACAGTAAAGTTTATGCACTGTATGATTCTCTTTCTGAATTCTATTGTTCGCAGTTGAAAGAGTAAAATAAAATGAGAAAACAAATTCTTGCTATATAAACACATCGTGTAGTCAAGTATTGTTCCATTGGAAGTTGATTTTAGAAATGAGTGAAAGACGTATTGTTGGCACACAACCATGGAATGGTTTGATAACAACAACAAAAAAGAAATTCTGAATTATTCGTTTTTTTGTAGAAAGTATCTTCGGTTGCTGTTCAGATTTATCAACATGTTGTTATGGTTGTGTTTGTACATCGTGTTTATTCGGTGAAACACATGGTAAAACCGAAGCGGAGACTGGCTGTTGTACTGGTTGTTGTGGCTATTTATTATTATGTTTGGGTTGCTGTTGTATTGTTCATAAACCTGCACGAATTCGTTTTCGTGAAGCGTATGGTTTACAAGAAGGCAGTGGATGTGCGAACGATTTTTGTGCAACATGGTGTTGTTCATGTTGTGGTGTTTGTCAAGAAGCACGAGAACGAAAGAGTCGAGGTAAAAACAGAATTTTGTGAAATCATTTCAATGAATTCATTTATTTCTCTAGGATCACCGCCGATGGTTACAGTCGTTGGACATCCAACAACTCTAACCAATCAACCACGATAAAAATATTTTTATCGTGTTTAAAACAAAAAAACTATTTGACATTTGCTTGAATAAAAAAAACAGCTGGACTAGTATAAATCATTTTTACGGTTTGACTACTTCGGTGCTTAATTTCCACAATTGATCGGCAAATTCATCGTCGGTACATAACCACGATGGAAGATCTAATTTACAATGACTAGAAAGAAAAACAAAACAAGTTGATTTCGATTTCATCAGTTGATTTACTTGTAATAGAGAGTCGGTGATTGTTCTAATGAAGGTTCGACAGCACAGAAGACCGTTGTACGTGAACCTGTCTTTGGCGTTCTAGCAAATGCTAGTTTCAATAAACGTAGAATTGGGTAGATCAATAAAAATGGATAGAAACCAAATGCTTCGATCAATGATAAACGATTCGAACTCCATACCCAACCTGGGCTTACGGCAAATACATTGATACCTTCAGCTAAATTTATCAAATTATTATTATTATTTTTTTTGGTTTCATAATTTGAGAAAATAGATTTACAAGGAAATAGATCACGTTTTAATTTATAAGCAAAGAGAATTTGAAATAATTTCGATGTCGAATAAGCTCCCCAAAAACGATAATTATTAAATTGTGTAAATACATCTGACCAATCTATCGTTCGAATAACTAAAATAAAATGAATAGGATTCAATGGAAATCAATCGAACTTATTTACTCTGATGTGCATCGGATGAAACATTTATGATTCGACTTGGTTGACATTGTTTTAATTTATTTAAAAGTAGATTTGTTAACAGAAAATGACTGAGATAATTAACTTGAACAAGCGTATTCCACCCATCTTTTGTTACAACATGCTTTGACCACATATGATTAGCATTACAAATCAAAACATCAAGTCGTGCTTCTTCAGAATTGTATATTTTAGCAAATTCACGAACAGAATCAAATGAACATAGGTCACATTCCATCACACGAATGTTATTCTCATGACATTCGGCATCAACACGAAGTTGTCGAACACTTTGACGACCAATATACATATCTGAACATGTTATAACGACTCGAGCACCTAAATAAATCAAGAAATCATAAAGTAACGTATGAAGACAAAAGTCTCACCTCGACGAAGAAGATCTTTTGCTGTTTCATAACCAATACCAACATGACCATCAGTTATAAGAATCGTTTTGCCTGTCATTAATTGTGTACTTGGATAGAATTTTCGATTTATCCAATATCGATTATATAACCATGCAGTCATGACTATCAAAACATATTTTTCAATAGTAATGATATGTCACAATAATATCTTTATACCTGTTCCTGTAAGAGCAAATATCGTTGTACGATATTGATCAAAAAATAGATGTGAAACGTAAAATAGATGATCAACTGTTATTAGAGGTACCGATGGTAATGGTACAGCAGTTGTTACTTCTGTCATTATATCAAGTCCGAATAAATGATAATGATTGAGGTTTTCATCAATGCGTGCACTCGTTGCACTCGTTCGAGATTTCTTCTTCTGTTCGATTTCATTGCTTGCAAAAACAGCCAATCGTTATGATTATTTCACAGGATTAGGAGAGACTTTGCCGAGCGACTATCCTTGTGGTCTAACCATTGAAAGGATCAATGATGCAATGAATAGCAAAAAATTTCTTGAACAAGGAACAGAAATACCTAATATAATAAGCGAAATTCTGATATTTTCATTTTCGATGTCAAATTTTATTTTTCATGTATGATTTTTATAAATGTCTTTAAAAAAGCTGCCACAGAATGCTTACAAAACACACACACACACACACGCATCATACATTATTCATCAACTGCTATAATACAAAAAAAAATACCGTCATCATGGTCAAATCTATCTGAAGAAGAAAACGAGGAGATTCTATGTACAAAAAAAATAACGCGTTTCTAATTGTAGAAGTCTATTAGAAGAGAGAGGGAGGGAGAGAGCAGAACTGTTCAAACGTACATAATCGTCGGAGGTCTATTCGTCATTTGTATTTGATGATGAGATGTTTGCTGTTGACGAGATTCATCATGATCATTAGCAAGTATTTCATGTTCAACATCGTCATCATCATCATCCTCATTACTTGTACTAACACTAGATTGTAACATCGGATCATCTTCCGTCCATGTACCAGGTTCGAGTTCATGATTCGATGATGATGTTGTTGTTGCCGTTGTTGTCATCGTCGTTGTCGTTGTACCAATCATCGAATGAGTTGATGTTTGTTCGAGTGACGTCAATGGAATATGACTTGATGATAAATTATCGGATTTCGGATGATGATTATTATTATTATTTGTTCGAGATATGAGATCATATTTGACATCGGAAAAACGATTTGTTGCTTTGGAATTATTTCCTGATGAATGAAAGGAAATGATTGGGGAACGATTATGAACAGTTGGTAGTTGATTCGATGAACGAAGAGATTGTTGACGTCCTCCACGTAATAGAATGCAAAGAAGAAGAATAATAATAAAAATAAGAACAAATATTAAAATAGAAAATATAACTAAAATTGTTAGACCAAGATGGGATTTCATTGAAGAAACTAAAATCCAGAAGACAAAAATTTCGAAACAAACAAAAATTGTTTCGATTTAGTTACGTACATCGATTTTGACCAAGTTGATCCCGACAAATCGGACAACAATGACCCGTAAGAGTAAGAGTATGTACACAAGTTAATGATGGACATTGATGTTGATGACAAACAATCGTACCATATGAACATTCACAACTGTGACATTCACTAACATTCCAATGTTCACCTGACCGATATTGAACATGATTGAAAATGCAAACAGCAACAGCAGCTGTTGGCGGAAGACAAACAGGACAGCATTGTCCTTTTTTAAGTATTGGATTTGAACAGGGTAGATTTTGTTCGCATGCTTGAGAAAAACATTCGATCTGTCCGTTACCACCACGTGGACAATGACAAGATCGACAATCGTCATGTTTCCATAATTCACCAGCATGTTTCATATGTCCATCATCAAGAATACAAATATCATCATGTAGATTCGTAATTGCATCGATGGAAATGAGTTTATCCGATTGTTTCGGAGGACATATTGGACAACAAAGAGAATCATCATAAATCGGCGATGAACAAGCCAGCGGAGGACATAGAGCAACACTACAAAACGCAATATTATGCAGGCAAAGACATTTCGTACATTTGTCAAATTCAAGTTCTTCACCAGTCACGTATTGACTGGCGTAGCAGACTTGAGATGATGGAATTGGTTCGGGTAACATGACTATTTCGGGACATGATGGACAACAACGATTAGGAAGAAGAATTGGTTGTGAACATTTCGGTATTGGACATGAAATTAACGCACATAATTGTTCACCTTTATGGCAAAAACATTGTCGACAACCATCGAACCAAATTTCGCCATTCGAATAGGAAAATAAACCTGAATGACAACGTTTTGGCCACGATTGTGTTAAAACATCGATTGCTTTCGATTGATTCGATGAATTAATATTACTTTTACAAACACATATAGGACAGCCAACTTCATTTCGTTTCAAACCATACGTACAATTCTTCGTACAGATCAATTGCGGACATGGATTACATTCGCATGTTGGACAACCTGTTTGTGAATCCATTGAATAATTATACGGGCAATGTTTATCACAATTTAATTGTCCACAACTAAGATGAGATGGTGACGAACATGAACAATATTGTTTCGATAGACGATCGAATTTTAATGTACATAATGGCAATGGACATGACATAGCCGAACAAGTACATTGTAAACAACCTTGTTCATCTTTAGCAAGGCCATGCTCACAAACTAATGAACATTGTTCTAAGATTGGACATTTAACTGTTGTTGAAGAGATTTTCGGAGCTATAATTGAATCGATTTCTTGTGAATGAGATTCATCATCAAATGAATTCTCGCAAACAGGACAGCAAACATCAGGTATTTGACGTGGATTTTCACATGGCGGTGCAATACATCCTTCGGCTAGACAACGTGATCGACCATTTTCACACCAACATCGCATGCAACCATTCGATTCGAACCATGTTGAATTCATATGTTGAACATGACGTTGATCGTTTAAACAACCTCCACATTTGGGACAACATTCGTTTTCTGGTTTGTACATGTATCCACAATGTGTATAGGTCGGACATTGCACCATTGAACAATCGACAAGACCAGCTCGACATGTACATGTTGTACAAAGATCGATTGACCATGTTTCATTGTCATTGTAGATTTTTTTATCATGATGACATTGTTTGGAATCTAGTAGAATAAAAATCAAGAAAGATAAGTGTCTGTCTACCATTCGTAGATCACACTTACTTGTAATGCAATTAAATTGATCACAACATTGTCCAGGCAAGTTCGGATTACCTGTACGAAAGATTTGTATGATCGAATTTTCTTCACAAATCGTTTTCGGACATGTTGAACAACGACATTGACCACGTGATTCACAACAAATTGATGAAAGATTCGTTGATGAGGATAATGATGTTCGTATGAGAGATGTATGATCTTCGATAAAATGACTGTCGGATGGACATGTCAATTGATTCGATTGTTTTGTTTTACAAACAATATTCGAACAATTAATTATCTGCTGTTCGTCTAAAAGAAAAAACACGATAAAAATCTCATTGGTGTACACTGATTACATCATTCAGTATTCTCGATACCAAATCCCTGAAGTAACGAATGAGTTCACTTTTTTTTATATAATCCACAAAGGACAAAATTCAAGACAACTATACAGTTATTATGCGTCTGTTTATTTTCACAGCTTATCTCATATTACGCTTGAAGTCAAACGAAAAGCAATGTGATACAGTTCTCAGATGATTTAGTTTGCGACGTGCATCGAGAATTGATAATGAAGAAGAAGAAGAAGAAGAATAGTTCTGTTTTTATTCAAATATCTCTGTTCAATTTCTGTTTTATTTTGAGATTTTTGACATATATGTGTGTATAACTATATCGAAAGGTTAACTTTTGATTATTGCCATATGTCATTTTTGTCTAGTCATTCAATCATTGGTTACAACTGAATTAGTTCGACATTTGTAGCCATTTATTTATCTCTTCTTCTTTCCTTTGACTTCCGCAAGCAATCTCATCAACTTTGTCAATATTTCTCAGTCGATTAAACATCTCTCGACGTCAGGTGTTCGAACCGAATCTAATACTGTTCGAAACAGATGTTGGCCTTTTCTGTTTGTCAATCAAATAGATTATTTTCACCAAAATCTATTCAAGGTTAAACACGTCATATTTACTACAATTACTATCAACCAATCGATAACATGTATCATTATAATTCGATTAATGATATTGATGATAGGAATACCCCAAACGCTTACCGTGATTTGCTTTGAAATAACTTAATTGACGTTCCTGTTGGTTGAATAAATCATCGTCGCAGGTATTCTCGGTGAGATTTACATGGCAAGGTAAACGTCGATTAGCACATTGACATATTGTTTTATTATTTGTGTCAATACGAAGACATTGAAATTTGAAACAAGCTTTTGAAAATCAAAAAAAAGAAATTTTACAAGAATTTGAGAGACTTTTTTTTCTCTACTCTACCTTTGACACATCGGCCAATTGACTCGGAAAGATTCGATTTGTAACAGATAAGATCTTGTTCACATAGGCCATAGATATTCAAATGTCCACCGCAGATTTCATTTTCTGTTCGAAGACATACTGTACAGCAATCGCATTGATCACGGATTAATTTCGAACAATTTCGTGTTAATGAAAGATATTTTGAACAAAAATCAATCGAACAATTTTCTTGACATTCAGTATGATTAGCTGCGATAAGAGGATTTGTTGTCGTAAGATTTGTTGTTAATGCAGCAGCTATTAGGAATGTCGAAAGCATAATAATAAAGAGCAGAAAACGCCCGATGAGCATCACTGCTCGGATTCTATGTACATAATCGTGTTTATTTACGAATTAATAATGAGAAAAAACAATCTTGATAATGGAAATTGCGACTCGATGAAATGATAGTGATGAAGAACATCATTGATATTGTGGATTCGTTCGTCGACACCATCGAGCCGCTCGAGTTAAGGTCGGTCTGAAACATAGAGAGACAGAAAGAGAGAGAGAGAGAAGAGAAAAAAACATATATGTGTGTAGAATATAGAACAAACAAAGAGAAGGAAAGGAAAAGAAGAAGAAGAAGAGGTTTTGACGAAATCGCTCATTACCTTCAAGATCAAAAGAGTGTTTAATAAATGAAGGTTATGTCAATGATTTTAGATAGATTCTTTGAGAATTGAATGTGATTAAATGAAGAAAATTCTTTTAAATCGAAGAAGAAGAAAAAAAAGGCGTATACAATAAAAAATTGAACGCAAAGTTTTTCTTTCTTTTTCTTTAAACGAAAACGAAAAAAAAACCTACTTAATATTCTACTTGAATTTCCATCCAGGTCTTCTCGTCGATCAAAAGAAAAAAAATACCTAAAATCACCTGACATAATCGGGTTTTTTTTTGACATGTTATTTCTATTTCTATCATATATATGAGCATTTGACAATCAATATAATTATTCGAGTTGATTTCTAAGACTTCTTTCTCTCGTGTTTTTCTTTTACTTTTTCGATGTTGATACTAAATGTATGCACATGAAGCCGTTTTTTTCATCTTAGACTATTGAAATAATCGGATAAATAAAGTTCACAAGACATCAATCGATGAAAAAGAAAAAGTTCGCCTGACATATTCTCAAATAAACAAAACAGAAAATTCTTTCGATGACAAGAAAAAATATTATTTCTTTACGTCATAAGATAAAAATATATATATAAAGAGAGATATTATTTATGTGATATTTGTTATGAAGAATACAAGTCATAAATGATTATTCATTCGAAAGCTCTGCTTTTTCTCTCAACTAAGCATATTTATCTATGACAAGAAAAAATACAACAAGAATTTATGGTATGTTGCAATAAAACTTGTTCTATTTCGAATGAGAGAAAAAAAAACGAACGCATATGACGAAGAATTTTTATATTCATTATCTCGATCATCTTCACGTTATTGTTGTTGTTCGAAAGAAAAGAAAACTATGCGTAAACATGGGTGTCTAATGCTTGCTTGTAAAAACAACAACAGTAACAACTGTACTTCATCATCTCTCAACAGGAGAATCATCAATGACGACAATCGAAATAAAAGAAAGCCTCGAGAATTAAAAAATCAACTCATGCCGAGCAAGTCTCGACACATGGTTTAATAAAAGCTCTATCGCGAAATATGATGATTACGTGTAATCGAAACTCGTTAGAGCTGAAATGTCGTCGATAAGCGTCATATACAGAAAGTGTCACAAGATAAAACAACAAAGAAAAAGACACATCGATGACTTACAGTCATGAGAAAGGTTTTAATTATTACGATGTTTTTCTTCTGATTGAATATTATTAAAATAAGACCGTTTCGGTTGATTAAATCGAAAAGTAATTCGGGTGAGAGAAAAAAAATAGCATAAACCTCAATTAGATAAATAAAACAAAACGAACGACGAGATAAAACTTCGAGTTAAAGAATTTTATATCCAATGGCTGTCAAAAGAATAATAACACAAGTCTCGATGTCCTCAAAACGGAACGAAATGACTCGAATCGATTTCAGCTGTACGTTTTCTTTTTCTTTCTATCGAATTCTTTCGAGTTTTTAATTACAAAATCATCATATTATTAAAGATTACCTTGTGAGAATTTGAGCCGATGAAAATCAAGTCTCGTTTTTTTTTATATTTTTTACACAAGCACACGGCTACCTAATTATTGTCAATATTTGTCTCGGTTTGATCAATAAGAGACGTAATTTCACCTGTACATAAAGAAAATATACATATCAAAGATAAAAAAACAAAAAACAACAAAATTATATTAAATCTATTCTTTTCAGAACGTTCGAAATCAATGAGGATTCAAGGTTGTTTAGTTTGTTCGTCTCCTTTTCTCTATCGAACGAAATTGTACGAATAGCTTAAGAGCTGTTGAATCGAAGGTGAAGTGCTGCTCTTCCACTTACCAAACTTTTGAAGAAAAATCAATTGTTTTGTAAAGGTACTTTTCGTGAAATAAAAAAATTCAATTTTTGTCTTTCTTCTTCTTCTTCTTTTTTTGCTCTGTGCATTTTTTCTTCTTTCGTTCTTCGAAACAAGGTTTTTCATAACGTCCTTATTTTTTCTCATCAATTATGTGTCTGCCTAGTTTTTTTTTTATCTATAGAAAGGCTATGGACATGTTATGTCACTGACAAAACTGCAGAAAAAAAAAGATATCAATTTTCTATTTTTAATATACAAAGAAAAAGGAAAGAATTCCCAATTATGAATTATTCGTATGTCCCATTTGGAGAATGTATGGGTACAAGATCAAAGGATACATCGGCCAAGGTTGTAAGCAGTTGATATTCATCAAGATATCATTTCAAAATCAATAGATCATATAAATATTAAGTCTAACCTTGCTTTTATTTCGAAGCATTCATTTACACATACATATCAAGGATAAATTATTGAAAAAAAAATGACTGAGCTGGAATAAAATCGTATCTGCTGGATTAAAAATAAATACAAAGTTAATGATTAGCAAGTGCTTCAACACCAGTTTTATTTTGAACAGGTACACCACCTGAGCCGCCGATTTCAGCGAACTTCTCAGGACCAGTTACTGTATGACCACCACTTGATGCAGATGCTTTCGATGAACTTTTATCTTCATCATTATTTTCATTGTTATCATTGGATTCGTTTGAATCGTTTTCGGACTTTTGATTTTCGTCGTTCGAGGACATTTTTATTTTTACGGAAGTTTTAATCTAGAACTTATTGTTTTCAGTACAAAGAATAAAGTTTATGTAAAGATATTTTGATATACGATATTAACAAAACAGAAAAATATTTAATCAGAACATTTCATTCTCGTCTTCCCCAAATTTTGCCTAAGAAATTCAATAAATAAATACGTCAATATCGAAAATGGATATGCCTACTTTCGAATTGTGTAACGCGACCTTTTTACCTGTCGATTGATATCGAAGTAACATATGTTCAGGCAATTGCTAAAATCAATCGAATCTTACAAATTTTCGCCAATAAATTCATTTCACTATGCTCACTAATTTAACTTTTGGTGCAACATGTATTTGATTTTCTTTGTTTCGTTTCTTTTTTGTTTTTTCTTCATTCAACATTTGATTTGGTTTTTGCCCGTACTGTTTTTGAATTCTCGAGCTTCGTCGAATAACATCTGCTGATAATTCTCTACAAAAGAATCAGTCGTTTCTATAAATCGAATCAACTTCGATTATTTTATCCTACTTCTTCGCATTTCGTCGTACATTTGCACTCACAGTTTCTTTTTCATTATTAGTTATTTCTTTAATTTCATTTCGAATCTAATAAAATACAAATATTTCCCAAGTATTTCTACTCGAACATCTGTTTCACTCGTATGAAAAAAAGAGTATAAAAACCTACATCATTGATTTTCAATGCCGCAAGAAAACGGCGGTTGTCTTCGAGGTTTTTTCGTCGTTTGCTTTCGACATTTTCGTACTATGGAGAAAAAAAAGAAATACTTCAATCAAATCTAAATTTCGTCAAACAAAAACAAATTTACGATATTTTGATTATTCATTGATCAGATGCGCAAAAACAGAAGGTATGAATAGACAATAATCTAGCCTCTATTGACTATTTCTTTCAGAGGACGATCGTTAACCAATAAGAACAAAGCAATCAGCTGGATTCGTTCGTTTGTTTTATTTCTGACAGTTAGAAGAAAGTAGGATGTCTTCAAGTGCATCGTCGAATTCGACATTTACAAATCGGTATTTCGATTTTCTGTGATTAATTATAGGAAATTGATTTTCTGTGTTGAATAGATTGCGAAGAGAATGTCTCGATCTTCAGCAAAACCCAGTTCCATTTACTTGGTAGAGAAAATATTTTGATCGACAAAATTCGAACATTCTTCTTCTTTTTTTGTGCAGTGCTGGCCCGACTGCTGATAGTCTGAAACAATGGCTCGTCGTTTTCGAAGGCGAGCCCGGATGTTTATACGAAGGTGGAACATTCTTTGCCTTGCTAACGTTCGACGATGATTATCCGTTTAATCCTCCAACAGTAAATCAAAATTTGCTTGCTTCGAAATTCAATTCTTCGTTGAATTTTAGTTGGAATTCAAAACTCGAATCTATCATTGTAATATTCATCAAACCAGTGGCGTTGTTAAACACGATATATTCGGTAAAAATTGGTCGCCAACAGTCACGATTCGACAAATCATTCAGAAAGTGGCTGATCTACTAGTCCAGTGCGAGCCCGGTTAGTTTCTTATCATTCGAAACATATTTTTCATTCTTAAAAAAAAACAAACGGGGAATAAACAACAATCCCATCGACGCATATACTCATGCCTATATAAATGCTTCGTATTTAGATCATTGTGCGATGAAAGAATTGGGCTTACAGTACAAACACGAACGCAGTGATTACGAACGAATGGCTCGTTTATGGACGCGAAATTTTGCCCGTTGAAAATCCAGATTTTTCGAAAATAATAATAATAAAAAAAACACGAAACAATGTTGCGAATAATTTTCTTTCAGATGACATCATCGAAATCGAAATCAATCTACGAAAGTGAACAATATCTGTTCGAAATCGCGCAGAGTTTTATTCGTTCGAGAATTATTTTTACATCGATTGATTTACAAATATTCGATTTATTATTATTGAAATCCGATGGTTTATCTTGTTCGGACATCGGCAAACATTTAAATCTTCATTTTATCGAAAATCAATCGCGTTGTCTCGAAGATTGTCTCGATTGTTTAACAGCTATGAATCTTCTCGAATTCAATCGAGACAAACGCGTCTATCAACTAACTAAATTAGCACGAAATTATCTTCTTCCAAATCGATCTTTATTAACTAATATCGAAAACGAATTCTATTCTCCTGTTTCACAATTCTATCAAATAAAATCCCCACCGAATCCTTCATTATCATCATCATCTCTTCAACAATTGATTCTCGTTCGAATTAAGCAATATGTCAATCTGTCAACATACTCGAATGTAACAATCGATGCATGTGAAACAACAAGTGATGCAATTATTTTTTGGAATGAAGAAAATTTTTTTAAAGAAAAATTTCAACAAGCTTTCGATGTTTTACCATCGAATGGCAAAGGTCTTTTCATTCTTGTTCTTCCAACGAATGATAATGATGAAATTAGTTTAGCAATGAATATTTGCTTGAATAAGAATACAAACAATGAACATGCTAAAGATGTTTGTTCGAAAAAATTTCTCAAACAAATCGGCTTTCGATCGGTTGAAAAAGTTCAAACAACCGATGATTTGCAACTTCTACTTGCATTTAAGTAAAGAAAAACAAAAACATCTTTCTTTTTTTCCAAAAACAATAATAAAAAAATAAGAATTTGGGCAGAGAGAAAAAATATTTGTTTTATTTTGACTAAAAAAAGAAGAATAAATTAATTAAACGGTTGTTTTTGAATGATTAAATCATCTTGTTCGATGTTCGTTCTCATATATAAATGATTTTTATTACAATTATTCAACATACAATAAAAAGCAGAGACTAGTTGATTTTTTTCTGTCGATATCAGACCTTGATCGATGAGTTTAACGCATAGATTCGAAAGACAAATCGGATTCGATATGAATTCGTGATTGAATTGTTCGTGTAAATGAATTTGTATTTGTTTGGGATTGACTTTCGAGAAATTCTCATCGAATTCAATTCGATCGTAATGAATTGGCGGTTGAAAATCATAATGCAACGATATATCTGGTTCGCATGGCAAACAATCGAATGAATAATCCAGAGGAATGTTCGAATCGAATTCCGGGAAATAGTATAGAGAGGAAAGCTCGTTCGACGGACGTGCTTTTCGAGCGAGACGAAGTTGATGATTATTGGTGTGAGACTTGCGAAGAATTGTCGGTAGAAGTTTTCGTTTATGCTTTTTCGATGATTTCCGAATCCATGATTCGATACTCGTGAGATCGTTTAATGATTTAGATAGATCTTCACCGAAAAAATTCAATTTCAATCGAATACGAGATGATTTATATGTGATTATGTTCGATGATTGAACGGAATTCGATAGAAGATTCGTGTATTTCCATAGATACGGTCCAGCAAAGAGTTTTAATTTATTTGAATCGAAATAACTGTACTCAGATGAATCGATCTGTGCAAAAACAAAATGGTTTCGCTTTTGCTAAATTGATTTATTACTTTCTCATTAAGTAATTGAGGAATATGATCAACAAACGAACAAGGATCAGGAGCTAATGCCATATCCATTGAAACCATCGTAGTTGGAGGAAAAGTCTTTGAGAAGAAAAACTCAACTCAATAGTTTTCTTTTGTTGATAAATTCAATTTACATGTGCAGATTGTATTTCATGAAAAAATAAACTTGTCGGATAATCTCGTACTTCATCGACATCCATGAATGAACATTCATCGATTGTGTCAATGTACGATTCGCTCGACGATTCATTGAACGAAAATTCACGTAAATCTCGACAACCTATTCGAATTCAATCGAATCAAAACAATTTTATTCGAGTTGTTTGTTTTTTTTTCTACCGAGAACATGATCGTATCCTTCGTTATCTTGAATCACATTTCTCAATAAACCGATATCGAGAATTTGTTCATTTCCATCGAATTTATCAGTCATTTGCGTATCGAAATCGATATAACCATTTAGCAATGGAAAATCACTCGACGAATACATCGTATACGAAATCATATCGGCAAATAGCGAATCACAGCCGATGCCGCCTGTCCATCGACAGAAATTCGTCGGTTGACATGGATGAAATTGAAATTCAGACGAAAGAGAAATACTCGACAAATCCATAGCTAGATAAGAACTTGCTTTCATTTTGGCACGTTGATTTGTTCTTATTAGAACTTCACTTTCATTTTCGATTTCATTTTCATTTTGTTGAATTGTTCCATTTAATTTCTGAGTTTCACTGTGTAATGCATCGACACGATACGCGTAAATTTTCGCACTAGATGAAAAAAATGTGTCAGTAGAATGTTTCTCATTCGTTGTGCTACCACCTTGTGTCAATAACTGAACCAGCTTTGACGAAATTCGGTTCGATATGTTGTTGATCGTCTTCATCGAACGCAATCAGATCAATGATCTCGGGCAATCGTTCGACTAACGGAAAATGAAATGCATTCTTTGCATTGATCTTATTTTTCGATGTGAATTCAATTGTCTTTTCGTAGAGTGCAATTAATTCGACGGGTGTGTCGAATTTCTCATTGAAACTTATCTCGGACTGATCGTGTCGATGAATTTTAGGAGAATCTTCATGATCGGAATGGTTAAACAGCGAATTCGACGTGCTAATATATCGTCGAGATATTGGAATCGATTCATCGTCGAACAACATACGTATTCTGAAACTATTTCGTTTCGTTTCTTTGATTTCGTTGGCTCGAATTCGAGCGCTACTTTCGAGGTCTTTTTAATCGATACATCGTACAGTTCAAAAAACCAAACTCCCTATGAAAACATTCGGAAAAATTCTCATGAATTCTTAATTTTATTGGTTAACTCATCCCATGTCATCTCTCTCTCTTATCCTCGATTGGTTCAAATATTTATTTTCAATTGAATATTTGATCAGCTTTTCTCTCTCTTTCTCTCTCTTCTCTTCTCCTCTCTCCTCCTCTTTTTATTGACTGTTCAGAAAGCACATAGTCAATTACGCGTTCATATCGTTTTATTGACAAACATATATATTCGCTAATCGACTTTGCTCTGCCGATCATTTCTTCTTCTTCTTCTTCGAAAGAATGTGTAAGTATATTTCAATTTTTCCCTTGCTTCAAGTGTCAAATCTATGCCCACGATCTTCTGAGAGAAATGGCATAGGATCGTTTTTTTCCCTCGAAATAACCGATGCGTATCATTAGAAGAATTTGAGTTCGTTTTTCTGCATGGTGGTAAATTTCGCACCGATAGGAAAAAATAACCGGCCAACTAATGTCTTATCACACGATGACACAATTTAGCTCTTAGAAAAACATTGTCTATACATTTTGAACGAAAAGATGCGCGCTCGCGCGTGTGCAGACTTGTTATTATTGCATTCCATAATTTTGTTTCGAATAAGTGACATAATTGTTGTTGAAAGAGTGTATTAAGACAGTGAATATTGTTTTTAGTGTTTTTTTTCCTTAAGCGAACGGATCATCTTCACTTGACTTCATAAGGATCAAACAAATTGTTGTTCATTTCTCAGCTTGCTCGATAAATCTTGAGCTGCTAATAGACATGTTTAGTTGAGATTTAACATGATGATGTAACTCAACGACATAAGAGGAGAAAAAAAGCTGCGAAAGAAAAGCGGTATCTTCTTCTTTTCTGTATTTTGAAAACAGGAAAAGAACATTAAAGTGAATTAGTATCGATCAGCAGGTGTTATTAAGCTAATTGAAAGTATTTGTCACCTTGTGAGAAGAGAATCGAATGATGACAATAAGGTTTGTGCCACTTCAATTAGGTCAATTAACGATGTCCTGCTGCATTGCAGAGAAAGAGAGAGAGAGAGATCAATAATATAAACATATTGGCATATTTTTTTCATTTCTTTATTTTATGAATTTAGATAACGTAACTTCATTGATGTCATCATCAGCAACAGCATCATCGCCTGTTCGAATGGTTTCACCTAATAATCGACGTCACATATCCTTGTGCACGGTATGTGGTGATAAAGCCAGTGGTAAACACTATGGAGTGATGAGTTGCGATGGTTGCCGTGGATTTTTCAAACGAAGTGTTCGGTAAATTTCAAATCGAGTTCTTTTTATTTCAAAAAATAAAATCTGTTTTTTTTCAAAAGACGTAAAATCGAATATAAATGTAAAGGTGATTCGAAATGTCAAGTCGATGTCAATCGACGTAATCAATGTCAAGCTTGTCGTTTTCAACGTTGTTTAGCAGTTAAAATGAAACCAAGTGGTGAGAATGATTTCCATCTGAATCTCTCGATTAACTAGAAACTATTTGCTCATCATTATACTTAGCAGAAGGAAAAAAACGACTTGACTACACATTTATTCAAGTGTCTTTAATAGTAATGAAAGACGTGCTTATCTGTCTTCTTGTTTTTTAGCTGTACAAAATGAACGAGCACCACGTCTCGCTGCTAAACGAATCATAACGACAAGTAATAATCCTTCACTTGCTCGAGCACAATGTTGGACACCACCAACTGTCGGGTATGTAGCTGAGTCACCACAAGTGACCATGCCATTTGGCTTTCGAAATTTAACAATAAATAAGTAAGTAAACATTTCAATCTTTTGCTTTTTCTTCTTCTCTATATCGTATCCGGTAAACGAAGTTCACTTTCAAATTTATTTCCTTTTGCATTGTTTTAACATTTCAAACTTTTTTCGTTTTTAGTACATCATCACCGATCTGGTCAGCATCTCGAATGTTTCTTCCGCAACAATCGTTTAATATTTCGAAATGTAGCACATCATCGGATTCATCGAATCACGATGAAACACAAACATCACTCGGTAAAATTTGATTTTTTTTGCAATAAATCAAAGAATATCTTATTAACTATTCATTTAGATGTGACAAATGATGATCAATCAATGAACGTTTTATGTGAAACAGCATCATGTGTTTTACTTGAATCAATACGTTGGCTTTATTCAGTTCCATCATTTAAACAATTAGATGAACATGATCAATTAATATTAATCGAACAATCGTGGAGTTCATTATTTCTTTTAACATCAGCTGAAATGAAGAAATTTATTGATCCAAGTAAATTCAAATAAACATCACTGTATATTTATTTATTGAAATTTAAATAGATAATATGGATTCTTTGAATGATGATGAGCAATATGTTGCATTTGAATTATTAGTCAAAGAATTAATTCTCTATTCGATGGATTCAACTGAATATACACTTTTGAAATTGATTTTGGTTTTTAATAATCGTAAGTTCGATTAGAACGATAGGATTTTTTTTGCTTAACCGGAATTTTCTTTTTCAGCAACGAATGTTGAATTACATGATCGCGTATCGATTGATCGATATCGTAAGGATGCTTTGTTTATGCTAACTGAATATACAAGAAACTCGAAATATCGTCGTCTAGCTGAATTATTAATGTTATTATCGAATATTCAAGAGAAGATTCTCCGTCTAAATTTCGATGAAATCTTTTTTCAACATTTAACTATTCGCATCCCAATGAAACATTTATTGCATAATATTGTTCGTCATCTTTCATCATTTATTCGATAGATTTAACACTAACATTTTTCTTTCCTTTTTTTTTCTGTACATAAACGTAAATGTTCTCCGCATGACAAAATATTTTTTTAAATAAGAAAATGACTTGTGTTGATTATTTTCTTTTTTTGTCTAAATCGTAAATAAAAAAAAGTAGAAAATAATTAAGCTGAAATTAGTGATGATGCACCTAGATATGACTTACAAGTTTCAATCGTATTGTTGTTCAGATACATGGGAGTTATTATGAAAAAAAAAACCAATCATCAGATGCATTAAAATGGCTTCTATCAGTCATAGGATTGCACACATATTGAATAATCATCAAGAGACCATAAAAGATAGTTATGCTACGAAATTAATTCGAATTCATTGTAGTTTTTGTAGGTCATGAAATACGTCATAAACTAAAAATTTGAATCTTCTCTTTTTGATTAAATCAAGTAGAATGAAAATGCAAATGCAAATTTTTCTCTTGTTAAACATACGTCAATCTTATACAAAATCAAGATTTCCTTTCTCTAAAACTGCTGACACATTCTTTCATTTTCGAATAAACAACTTTTATGCATCTGACACTACTGATATTTGAATACAACAACCAGAAAAGAAAAATAACTAGATCACATTTATTATCGACGCAATTCTACTTTCGTCAGTATACCATTGAGTCCAATTTAGCATATATTTATATCCCATGTCAATGACAACGATATTGATAATTTTTGAAAAAAGAATTTACATATAATTTCATTTGTCGGAAGGACGTTATGTTTTTTTGATCTTTGATAGTTCTAATCATTTGTAATTATATCTTTACTCGCCGTGAGTCTTATTTTATTAAACAAGAAGAAATGAAACTCTTGAATAAATTAATATCTACCTACTAGCTAACCGTGAGAAAGAACGAAAAACGAAGAGGAAAGAAAAAACGTAACGTTATTTTTTTAAAGAAATAAAAAATTACGTCAAGTTTCACTTGAACTCTTCATCGTTTTGAAAGAAAAAAAATCGATTTTTTTTCCTTCTCTCCATATTTTTCTTTTGCTTTTTTTTTGTTGAGGACAAACAATCTTGTTTCATTCGTGAAGTCAGTTGAAAAACTACACTGAGTTTCTCTTTTTACTTTTCACATCAAACATTCTCGTTTATTCATTTTCACATGGCTGTAGCAGCCGTTGTTTCACCACCAATTATTCGACAACAGACCGAACATCAACCACCATCCTATATTCTTCAAAGTTGGCGTCGTGAACAAGCCAATCTACGTGATCAACATCTACTTCGGCAAACATTCTTAATCGCACCTGATACAGCTCTACCGTATTCACGTTTACGACAACGTGTTAGAAATATTTATGAAGAACGTGCTAAACCAGTGATTGTTGTTCATTACGATCCATGGGCTAAAGAAGCGATTCTAGCAGCAAGAGCTAAAACAGCATCGACGACAACAGCAACAACAACATCGATGCTACCAGGAGAATTACCAACGAATATAGACCTTGTTAGAAGTCATACGACGATCTAACGATTATTCATCCGCTTTTTTTTCTTTTTTCTATATACAGACAATTAAGAATTTCTTTGAAACAAAAAGAGAACCTTTGTCCTTCGCAGATGTATACATCCTTTTCTTTCTTTTTTTTGTTACCATTTGATCTTATGTCAAGCAGCTGTTACTCCTATTGAAGGCAATGATTCGTAAAAGGATAATAAATATCTATATATATATATATATAATATTCTTCCTCGCACACGACCGATTCAGTTTCAATACTAAACAAACGACGATGATGATTGATCATTTGAATACAGATTAATCAAACATCCTTCGTCTTCATTCGATATAAACTATAAAAGAGAAATCAATGATAACAATTTGTTTCGTTTGTTTTTTGTGTTAGTACCATCGAAATTGAATTCTCTCACATGTAAACTAACTGTTATTTGCTTAAATTCGTTAAGTAAATGGTTTTTTTCCCGAGAAACTGATAGCTCGATCCTTTTTTACCAATTTGTTAGTCTTGAATGCGTTCGGTCGATGTGGATGATGAACAATTCTATCAACAGTAAATGCAGTAGATTGATGTTACATGGAACAGTGACAAAAAGAAAGAACACGAGCAGAAGAGATGCAACACAGAAAGACAGACAGAGAGGCGAGCGAGCGAGCGAGCATGGAAAATCGATGGTCGACTAACAAATCGCGTTTTTCAGCGTTTCTTCCTTCTGTTTCTTCTTTCTCATGCTTATTCATGTCTATTTCTCTCGCATTTTCCTCCTCTTCTTCTTCTTCTTTTTTCTTTTTTCTTCTCGCCTCGATGCTAAACGTTCTTGTTGCATGCTCGTCCACAAGACAAAAGGTTAGAACTTAGCAGTACTAAATACACGTTCTATCAGCATTATAGAAATACAAATAATCATCATCAACGGTAAATTACTTCAAATTAGTTTCGAATATTCACTACGAACTCAACATGAATAATCACTGATTCATGAGAAAACAAATCAAATGTCGACAATTCAACAGCAACAGTAAGTAATCTATATCTGACAGATAGAAACCGATCGGTTCCTTATATACATCTCTCGAAGTGTCTAAGTACATATGCGAGCATCTGTCTATCGTTAGATTTTTTTTCTAGTAAGAAATAATAATAATAATAATAATAATCATAATCATAATTCTACTAACGTCAACGATTATCCTTGCAGTTTTTGTTTTACGATCGATGATATTCGTCGAAAGACATGTCAACTCCAACGAACTCATACGGTTAGTTGAAGAAGATAAAAACACAGTTTGATGAAAGCGTCTTGCTGACATATCGACTCATATTATCGAAAGGAAATACGCAAATTAAACATCTTCATTTATCATTTAGTCAACTATTCATTTTGTATTTCAACCTCCTTGTTATTTACTCTCGTAAGTTGACTATAGAAAATGAAACATATCTTTCAAAACAGAAATAGTTCTTCGTCAGCAGAAAAAAAAACTCAAACCGGGTCATATGTGTTGATTGACTTTAGCCATTTATCTTTCTCCTAGGCACACACGCACACAAATACACAGCCTAGCTCGTTTGTTTAGATATCTTACCATTGATCTCTAGTTCGCATAAATAAAAGGATAGAATAGATAATCCATACAGTAGATCTTTTTCTCGGCATGGTAACAAATAACCAAAATATTTTCGCTAAGAAAAAAACAAAGAACTCCGTGTCACTTTCAATTAATCGTAAAAAGACGTTTTTCTTTTAAACTTAATTTCCGACAGATCTATTTAAGAAGATCACACAATTCGATTGCATGTGCATTTTGATTAAAGCAAACTATTAGTTCATACGCATATAGATGTGTGTTTTATTGTCGTACGTCTTTAGAGAGTTTAATATCTCTCTCTCTCGAGATTTTATCTTACGAAAAAGAAATGAAACTTTCTTTTGTTCAATATGAATTTTATTAATTGCATAGATAGCTGTCTTTTGACTATTCATATCGATGCTTTTTCCTTTTCGTTTATGACAAAGAAATTTTGATGGATAGTAGTCGTAAAGACGCGAATTATTAATGAATGAAGCTAAACATATCCAAAAGACATTCGTCAAATGATAAGAACAACATATCGACAAAAGACATCGATTTATTTTGTCTTAACGACTGGAATAGAGTAATGAAATCTGAAAATTTTATCTTCTTCTTCTTCTTCTCTGTTAACATTACATTTGATCTCATTTCGATGGTAATTCAATTAACTATTGAATACGAAAATTAGCTCTTGAATTTCTACGTTGATTATGCCGGATTTTCTGGGGAAATGATTTTTTTGAAGAACTTTCTTGATTAACCCGTGTCAGTTTGTTTTCACGTTGTTTTTTCTGTGTCTCAAGAACAAACTTCATTGACAAATATTTGATTTTCACTGCTTAGTTAATTATTCACTCGACACGATCAAATATACTCGTTCAGATTAGTAATTATTTCGATGTAAAATTAATTTATTTATTCTCAAATCTAGTTTCTTTTTCTTTCGCTTTTATTTTCTATCTGTCTCACTATTTCCTTCCTTTGATACAATACTTTGTTTATTACTTCCGTTAAGTTTAGTTGCAAGACAAGAAAAAGAAAACTTCTTCGTTTTATTATTCTTCTTATCATCTATGAAACGCACATTTGTTATTTAAGACAACTATTTATTCAATATAATAAACGCACACACATATTTCCTTATAATTTGATCACGTATTATGAAACACAATTGAATAATCGACTAAGATTCTTAAGAACTAAACAGATGAATAGTTCGTTTGCTGCAGAAGAATGTCGATAAAAGTTTCTCTTTGATTTTAAAGTAAATTTATCGTTTCATAATTGAATTTTGTTATACATATCAATCGATCTAATTAGTTGATGACAAGTCAACAATTGTTCTCAGCTCTATATCTTGTTATTGTCGTTATTTGGTCGACAAAATAAATAATTGATTATTCGGGGAGCATATTGATAAGAGAATTTCCGAGATTTTCTTTTTTTTCTTTCGATGTCAAATGAGAATAACGAGATACTTTCAATCTACTCCAGAAAACCGATTAATTGTTTAATCTTCAAGATTAGACAAGCGTAGTTTTTATCGTCTAGCTTTTTTTTTCTGTCTCCCTCTCTCAATTATTCGAGAAAAGCACTCTTCATCTTTTTTTCTATTTTTCTGTTTCTTTCCCCTCTCACTCTCTCGTCTTCATTTTAAAAGACGGAAAAGTTCGATAGAGACGCACATCTTCATATGAGTTTCCTCTTTTATTTTTTTAACATTATCGTATCAGAAGAAAATGCTCATGGAACAGTTGTCAACGAAGGATTTCTCGACATCTCGACAGTCGATACAACGAAAACGTGTTAAATTTCACAGGTAACTAATCTGTTTACCATTACCGATATGATATTCAATCAAATCAACCAACTATATGTGTATGTGTGTGTAAACTATTATTTCTTCTCCGAAGAATAAAAGTATCGATTGCAAGCACCATCGAAATATCTATTTTTTTTCTCCTTCTTCGGGTGTTTTTTTTTAATTGACTCTCTATGTTCCGACTACGCTTAGCTAATGCATTGAATAAGAAAGAGAATTACGTCTGGTTTTTTTTTAAATATAGAAGCGTAGAATAGTTTTATTTTTTTAGGAACAGAATAAAAGAAAACAGAAAGGGGGGAAAACGTTTAATTTTAATTCGATAATCTATTAGGAACATTTGAGGTCATTATACTTGCGATGCATTTAAAAATATTTTATTTATTAATAGAATGTATGAAGCAAATTTAAATGATTTATCAGACGGAAAAGAAAATGAAATGGGTCCAGGTGATGAAAATTTACCACGAGTTAATTCTCGTCCCACAATTCATTGGGGTCCAGTTCTCGAAACCGATTCAACAGTCAAAGAAGAAATCAATACGAATACTGATCATTTCGATGCGTTATTTGCTCGTTCTAATGCAAGTCTATCTCATCCACGTTGTTATAGTACGTGTTCACCGTTGACAGTTCCAACATTGATCACAACTGATACATCGCCAGGATTAACTGCTAAATCTCAACCGTTATTGAGTTCATCGAAGACGAAAAATTCACAGGAAATGCTTGCAGAATCGAATTCATCTTCGAAACAAATGTCAGCGAAAGCAAAACGAAAAAATTTCTCATTAACACATTCAGGACAAACATTTCTTCAAGCAACCGCCTCTCCACATGAACAACTAGAACCATTAGCGCGATCTTGTTCCTACAAACGTCCACAATCGATAAAAAAATATCGACAAAAGAAAGAAAAAGAAAAAGAACAACAGCAACAACAATCATATTTCTCTCAACGTAACTCGAGTACGCTCGCTACATCGCAAACGAATCATCCTCTGTGCACAGTCGCATCCGATTCATCAAGAAAATCACTCGCAAATACAACAGCAAGAATTTCAGCAACAGAACTAATGGCAACCGATGATCCTCAAGATCAATGGTCCGGTTCGAAACAAACTCGAACCGAACGACTTGGTATGAAACACGTTGATGTACTTTCTCGTTTTTTTTCTGTTGTTGTGCACTCACAGATAATCAATGGCACCAGCTGTTGATTTAATTAAGCAACGAAAGAGAAAAAGAAAAGTTACTTTACATATGTTAGCCAGTTTGCACTCAGAGAAACAGAAAATCTAATTCGATCGATGTCGATGTTGACAGGAGACATGAGAACTAATCTAAGATTATTTTCGACAGGTTCATTACCACTCGATCAACTACAATTACCTGTTGATGGAGACGAAGAAGTCTATCTTGTAAGACAATTCAATACAACATCCAAAGGTTTCGTCAATCGAGGGTAACACTGTTCTCTGTGTTTTTTTTTCATAAAAATCAATTTTTTTATTTTTTGTTATCAGAGATTCATTCAAACGTTCGATAAAACGAAGTGGTTCCAATAGTCGTCGTAGTTCTTTTCGAACGAATCCAGCTGTACCAGCTGAACGAACATCATCACCCGAAACCGATCATAATACAACGCCAACATCAAACAAAGATATTCGTACAAGTAAAAGCTCTCTCAACAATTCATCGGGTGGAAATCTCAACGGTATAATTGATAATCATTTTCTCGAAACAAACAATTCATCGCCAACATCAATGCCGAATGAAAACGAAAACAGTCACGGTGACGACGATGATGATGACGATGATTCTCCGATCGTTGAACATATTCAAACAGCCGATGGTCGTCTGCATGAAATTCGTATTTATCAAGTTTATTTTCTCGGAATGAGTGGAACAGGCAAATGTTCTCTGATGAGACAATTTAAAACGACGGAATATCGAGGAATTTATGATTATTCAAGTTCGATCGGTATGTATGCAAAAAAAAGAACGAGAGAATAGCTAATCGATCGACGATAGCTGTAAGGCGATGACATTATCATGCAGATGTTCGTCTGAAGAAAATCTTTTGTTCTTTGAGAATAGTGATTAGACAAACATTACAGCATGTTCGACATACTAATAGGGGTGTGTGTGTGTGTGTGTGATTGACAGCGATAATTACACTGACGGATTAATTTATTTGGTTTTTCTTTTATTTTCAAGATGATGATCCAGATAATACGGTTTCAATCATGTTAGATGGTGTTGAATCTCGTTTGCATATTATGAACATCGACACGGATTACGTAGGTTTTGGGAAAGTAAAATTGAATTTGAATTTGTTTTTGTTTTAAATAGACGAAAATAAGTGTAACTGGTGATGCGTATATTGTTATTTATTCGATAACTGATCGTCAATCATTTCAAACAGCTGTACAATTAATAAAAAATATTCGTGATAATGAATTGATTTCGAATCCATCGCCGATTAAACGTCATACGCCGATTATTTTAGTAGGAAATAAATCTGATCTTGTGAGAAAACGTTCAGTAACGAAAGAAAGTTAGTTTATTGATTGATTGATTCTTTTTTGGCAAAATCTTTTGTTTTTCTTTAGCTGCTCGACATGCAGCAATCAAACATGGTTGTAAATTCGTTGAAACATCAGCGGCAATTAACGATAAAGTCGATGATCTCTTAGCTGGAACATTGAAACAAATTCGTATTAACGAACAAATTCGTACCGAACAAAAACGTCGTCTAACAATTGCGAATGGAAGTTTCGATACGAATGATTCAGAAGCTCCTATACTTACTAATGGTTCAAGAAAGAGCTCAACGATCTATACTCGACATACATTTGGTGTTTTCTCAAAATTTTTCAATGTTTTTCGAAAAAAACCGTCACATTTATCATCCGATGTTGAAAATCTCAACACGATGAACTAATCACGAGACATGTATATAAATTTATCTTTATTTTTCTTTTCTTTTTTGTTTTTAATATCACACATTGCTGTTTGACGGCTCATATAAAAAATAAAAGATCAATTCTATTCAACTGACATTACATTTCCGATGGAATTTTGATTAATAACTTTTCGGAACGGCATATATGAATGTCGTTTTGTGCTCCGTTTTTCTTTTCAATTACGACTTCTTTAGTTATTGTCATGTCTGAGTGGCACTTTTGTTCTAATGAACTATCAGCAGACAATAAAAAAAAAGACATTTCATGATTATTAACAATGAAGAACTTCATCGTTTTTATCAGTGTTCCAGTTTTTCAGTTCACATTTTACATTCACATGAAAATTAAAGGTCAATTCGGATGAAGAACTTTTTTTCAGTATAAATAGCACTTTTGTTTTTAATGAACTATTTGTAAGAGTTTTCATTGAAAAAAAAATTGGGAAAATGACAAAAGAGAAAAAGAAAACGTTCGATGATGATGATTATTGACGAAGAAATTCATTGATACTATGTTCATGTCGTTCGAGAACAAGACGACGAATATTAATTTGTTCCATGACCTTTTTTATAGATCGATCAAGAAACGGATTAGGATAATCGAGATAGAATTTCTAAAGCAAAATCGATTTAATTAATTTTCAATGTTTTTTTTTCTATTTCCGTACTCGAACTTCTTCACTTCGTTCTCTACTAGCAAACAAACCCGGAATATTCTAAATAGAAGAAAAAAAACAACAACGATGATTCGAATGAATTCTCGCGTGTCCAATTTTATACTTCAATAAAATGAATCAAATGAGAATCATGTTCACCATAGATACTTTCGATTTTCTTCCAATTTTTCTTCATATATTCCCAAGCGAGCTCACAGCCTCGACGATTATGCGAAGCTAATGAAGCAAAACCAGTCAAATGATCTTGTCGACGGACAATCGACTAAAGCACAAAACTCTTCAATTTGAAAAAAAACACCAGCATAATATCTACAGTATTCCAAATGAAATCCAATCCTTGATCTTGAATAACTGGATCATCGAATCGAGTGAGTGCAGTTAACAATCGAACACGTTCTTCTTGTCCATCAGCGTTCAAATAAAGCTAGAAAAAAAAACAAATCGATTCATTGAAAATATATTCATTTCGAAGTCAATTACGGATCTTAATTGATTGAATGTTCGTTGATCACCTGTCTTGGCAACGGTCAGATAAATCACCGTCCGAATATTTGGATCGATGAGATTCTGACGATTTTTTTCGATGAAATATTTTCGAAAACGTTTCATCGCTTCTTCGGCTGTTTTCTTATCACCATGAAGACCTAAATGTGTTAAAACCAAACTTCGAAGTATTGTTTTTTGTGAATTTTCATTTCGATTCGAATTCCATTTCAATTGATTCGATATAGGATTTAACAAATCGCATATATACGATTGATAAAGACTTTTCGTTGTATCAAGAAAAGCATAATCAAATATCGAGCTTAATTCCGTTAATTGTCGAAGAATTGATTTCCAAACAGTGAGATTTTCTTCGTGTTTATACGCATAACGAAGTAGTTTTAAATAGTCAACATAGCCGAGATAACTAGCACGTGCAAGTGCATAGACATCCGATTGAATATTAAAACGATCTTGAGGCGATAGACTATGATCATGAATGGCGGATGTCAATGATTCGAGCATTGACGATGAATAGTGAACACGATAGATGCCCACACTAGAAAAAAGCTTCGAGCAGAGAAACGAGGAGAGAATTCAAACCTGAATAAATTCAATTTAATCCAATCGGTTTCGGCAAGATTTTCCAGGAGAAATTCTTGTTTCTTCTCGCCATTTAAAAATAGTTGATAGACACTTCGATTGGGAGATGATTGTGTACAGATATTAATCGGGATTTTCCATCGGTAAGTATCATCTTTTGATCCGTCAGCAAGAAATCTTGTCTGTTCGATAGTTAACAATCGGCTATTGCCTCGTTTCTCTTCATTTACCTTAATTTAAAAAATCAAAATCATGTTTTTTTTTCGTTGGACTCTCATACGATTAGAAGTGGATAGCCCATTTGTCGTGTCCAAGTCGAGAGAATCTCGCTTAAATCCGATCGATTTGAAGCTTTCGACAGATGTGTCCAAAGATTTTCCGTTATTGTATTTCTATACGAATATTCTGTGAGATAATTCGAAAGACCAGTACGAAACGATTGATCACCAATAAACGCATAGAGCAATCGAATGACACTTGAACCTTTTTCATAGGTGATATCGTCGAATATCTCATCGATTTCCATTGGTTTTCGAATTGCTGTTTCAATTGGATGACTATTATGCAATGCATCAGGTATCATACATGTTGCTAGAATATCCGAGACAAATTGTGTCCAAATATCAAACTCAGGATAAACATAATCAACCGCAAGAAATTCAATCCACGATGCAAATCTTAAAAAAAAATCGAGATCAAAAGAAAATTCTTTCAAAAATCAAATGAGTATCTTCATTTAGCCAGAGATCGTTCCACCATTCCATTGTCTAGAAAAGCGAAAGTAGCAGTTTCATCGATGGACTACAATTGAATTCATACGACTAAATTTCCGAACCATTGATGAGCTAATTCATGTGCAATAACGAGCGCTACTTCTTGTTTAGTTTTTTGTGTTGATGAATGTTCATCAACGAGTAGATACGTTTCACGATATGTTGTTAATCTAATTTGATTTTCACAAAAACAAATCATTTAATTATTTCGAACAAACCCCCAATTTTCCATAGCACCTAAACGATTTGTTTTTCCTATTATTCTATTCACAATTCGAAAAATTTGATTTTTACCAGCACCGAAATCTGCGATTGCAATCAAATCGAGTTTACTCAATGGGTATTTAATACCAAAATAGTCAGCATAAAACGGTAGCATCTTCGCAGCTGTCTGTATCGAAAAGAAAATCTATGTTTGAATTATTCTCAAAAATAAATTTTACTTCTAAACCAAATAGTCCTTGTTCTTTTTTTCCAATCGGTGTATAAACTCGAATTAACACATTGTTCGTATCACGAGTTTCAAGATAATCATAACCTCCGATAACATAAGCGACTAAATATGTCGACATAATTGGTGATGTTTCGAAATAGTGAATCGTTGTTTGATCCGTATCATCAGATGTTCGATGGATTTGCTAGAAAATGAATCGAGAAAAGATCGATTGGATAAAACAAATCCAAATTACCATGTTACTCAACGTGGTCAAATTCCGAGGCGATCGAATAGTTAAAGTAAAATTTGATTTCAATGAAGGTTCGTCGAAACAAGGAAATGCTCGACGAGCATAGGCTGGCTAAAACATATCTTTTCAAAAACAAAAAACAACGATTGTAAAGTTCATTTCTACTTCGAATTGCGTACAAGCACCGATTTGATTATACGTTGTCGTTCGATAGAATCCATGCAATTGATCATTGATTTGACCATGAAAGGATAAATATAAACGAGCGTATCCCGACTAGAAGAATTGCAAAGCGCAATATTTAAGAAATCGAACGAGAAAATGTTTACACGTAACGAATGATAGAATTTGATTGTGACTTGCTCATATTCATGGTTGAATTCAGCGATTCCTTGAAGAATAAAATCGAATGCTTCATGTTGAAGTTGAATATTTGAAATATTTAAACCGAGGCTATTCAAAACAATTTCATCTATATCATTATTAATCTAGAATATTGAGAATCGATTTATCTTTTGAAGTTTTTTTTCATTTATTCTCTTACTCGAATATCAATTGTAACATTTCCATGAAATAGATAATCTTCAAGTTGACTAGCATCGATATACAATTGATAATGTGAAGGTACGACAACTTTCGATAATCGATGTATTGATGAAATTGGTTGTTTTGTCAGTGAATGTACGAGATGATCTTAACAAAAAAAAACACGTTTATTCATTTGCGATTGATTCGAATTAATATTAGCATACAAACAAAATACGGAAAGACCGTAAGTGCCATGATTAAAATGCACAAAATCAAACAAATAAATGTTCGATAGCAACAACATGAGTCACCAAAGATTTTACGTTCCATCTTCTTCATTCGAATTTTCTTTTCTCCGACTTTATTCTAGAACTTACTCAAAAACCTAAGACTATCATTTAGTATCTTCTCAAATATGTGTATAAAAAAATCACATGCATTTGTTTTGTCCAAAATAATTAGTTACGAGAGAAAGAAAAGGGCGCGCTATCCACTTGTATCGATTTTTCAACAAGTATAAGTGTCAAACTTGTCATTACTTCTTCAATTGTTTCGTCAAAATATGTCATCATCTCAACAACAACAACAACAACAACAACGCCGGCGACTTTATCAAACTAATCAACAATCTCGAAATACCAATGCTTATTTTGATCGACAATATTGGAATGATAATTATTCTTATTCAAATCGAAATTTCTATTCGAATAAAAAAGGACAACGATATCAATCCTATTACGAACATCTACCGCCTCGTCATCGGCCTCAACAACAAACCAAACCGAGTCATAAACCGCAAGCAAATACAATCAATGAATCGAAACCTTTGCCATCGAATTCATTGAGCAGTACGAATTCAGATGCATCGACCAATCGACCTGATTTACATACGAAAAATCTTGCAGCTGTAGCAATGGCTGCTCGACAACAGAATGCATCGCCTCAAACGAATCTTAATCTCGTTCAAAATCTGATGAATTCACTAATCTTACAACAACAACAACCGACACAATCTCAATCGACCATTCAACTACAATATCAATTAACCAACGCTCTTCTAGCAACAAGTACGTGTCAAATGTGAATATATTTTTTTATTGAACGAAACTATTCATTTAGTGATTCAACAACGTTTGAAAGAAGCAACTTTACAAGCTCAAGCTCAACAAATTCAAGCTGCTCTACCGACATTATTAGCTGCTCAAGCAATTTCCGCCTATCAACAGCCAACTCAACCGACGAATATTGCTCATCCAGGTACAAAATTCAATAATCGTCCATTAGTGAAATTTCCCGTTCCACGTCCAACGATTCGACCAGCAATCTCAACCACTCAATCTCGTCATCGTTTAGGTTCGAATTTATCCGGAACAAATCTTCCGACATATCAACAGATTCAAGAAATCGAACGTGGCATTTCATTAGATGAAGCTATCAATAGCAAAGGTACAATTGACATCACTCAAACGAACAATTAAACATATTCTACGTTGATCCGAATAGAATAATCTGTATTTTTTTGTTTATTTATTTCATTGCAAAATAAAAATATTGTTCATTTCATGAAAAGTATTTGCTTCATTCTTTTCAACTAAAATACAACCTAAAAACTTGAGGCAATTCTTGTAGATTTATTCAAAGATCATCGTCGATCAAAGTTATTCAATACTTACCTTCGGGGTTTCCTTTTTTTGCCTTTATTCTCTGTGTGTGTGCGTGTGCCTTTAGAACTAAAACAAATTTCAATTATGAGTCCGGCTCATAATCCTCGTCTAGAAAGAATTTTCGAGGAAAAAAAATTCCAATGAAATCTTATACAAATAATGTGTTCAAGAAAGAAAGAAACAAAAAACAAACAAACACAAAGAACATAATTTTTTTTTGATGATCAATGAGACAGACGAGATTTGATGGAGATCGTCGAAAACAAAAAAAACGAAGAAATAAACATTCATTGTCTTCTAAGAAAAACACATAAACATGTAAATCAATATTTTTTTTTCTGTTGAATAAGATAAAGACGAAGAGAAGATTAAGCAATCGATCTAGCCTAGAAAATAATTAGAAACAAACAACAAAAGAAAGATTTTTTTTTTCGTCTTGGAAGAATTGAAAAGAGAGGCAAAGTAAAGTTTTTTTTTGTTGTTCGAAATGAAATTTACTTGATTCTGCTTACCTTAGGATGATGATGTTGTTGCGGCTGTTGTTGTTGTAGAAGAATTGGCGCCGTTTGTGGGATTCGATGAAGTAGAAGTAGATGCAGATGCATTTGCCCATTGTTGAGCATAAGCCGCCCAAGGATTTGTTCCAGTTGCCGAACTCGAACTTGGCTATAAACAGAACGAAAGTGATTAATTCGAATACGCAAAAAACAAAAATTTACATCTTTCATCTGTTGAACGATTTGATCGGCTAGATCATTCTGTCCAACGGATCGATAATATTCAATCCATTGTTTGCTGTAATCTGCTTGTCCAGTCGCTGAGTTGACTAATTAATTAAACAAAAAAAAAATTAACTTTTTAGTGTTTGAAAAAACAAACCTGCTGTTGTGGAATTCGAATCGGTCGTATTCGCGGTTGAATCAGTTGTTTTCGTAGTTGTTGTCGATGTTGTCGATGAAGTTGTCATTGCTGATTGCATCATATTATAATAACTCATCGATTGATAATAAGCAATCCACGCTGGATCCATTTGTCCCATCGCTGATGGATCGGCATTGGCATCGGTTTTCGATGCGCCATCCGTATAGGAATTGACTAAACAAATCGTTTTGCAAATCAATTAGAAAACAAGCAAATAAAATCCGAGTTTTTTAGTTCTACATTGTGACCATTGCTGACTGTAATTTGCCCAACTACTATATGGATCAGCGCTGTTTGCACCGTTGCTGTATGGGTCTGATGCTGATGCATTCCATGAATCGACTGAATTTGTGCCCACTAATGGTAAATTGAATTGCTGTTGAAATTGTAACGGAGGTAGAGTATCGCCGGGACCACCTGGTCCATTGGCGACTTTTTCGTACATTAATTGTTGTGCGAGAATGATTTGTTCGGGTGTACCGCGTAGTTTAAAGACTTTTTCGTTGACACTAGGATTGGTTGCGGCATAACTTTTGTCAACTTCGACAAAAGCACCCGATTTACGATTGATTTCTTTGATACTTTCGCCTCCTGAAATAATTTTATCGACAAGAACATTTCATCTTTGAGAACAAACCTTTGCCAATAATTAAACCAGCTTTTTCGTAGGCAACATGATACGTTGCTTCATTGCACGGGCCAGTTATTGGCGCGCTGCCGGTTATCTAAACAATTGTTTTTTCCATAGAATTACAAAAAACTAGAGAGATCAATTTCAATATTTACTCTGGAACCATAATCGCTTATTGAGGAATTCATAGGATTTGAGCTCGCACGACTAGATGGTGGTGGCATACCGCTTGATTTTGATAGAGACTCGAGTACATGTTGTTTGGCGCGCTGAAAAAACAAAACTTGAGAGTTTCTCTTTCGATATGATTGTCATTTCAGTACCTCGACACGATCAGATTCGCCCATAATTCTCAATGGTTTATGTTCGATTCCATCGATATCAGATGTTTCTTGTGCAACATACAATTTCACACCGAATTCTTCCTACAAATCAAACTCACAAAGAATTCAATGTATATTATCTTCTCTTGCTTACAGATACTCGTTTTATATTTTCACCACCTTTACCAATGACTAAACCGCATTTTGCCGATGGTAGAAGAACATCAATAGACACACTATTTCCACTTAATGAATACGGATGAAGAGTGATTGGATCACCTTGTGCCATTTTGCCTTTCATCACTATATCGTCCATGATACGTTTGGCTCGATCGATAGCCTCTCGCGGTCCCGATAGACTTGCAATACGATCCGGTGGATTCGGTCCGCCAGGTACAGCTTCAGCTCGCGTTTGACAAATAATAACTTTACAACCACTTTCTGCTTGTAAGCGAATGATTTGTTCACCACCTTTGCCAATAATTAAACCGACGAATTTATCCGGAATTTGATAATCTTCTTGGAATGATAGCTGATTGGTAACGGGATCGATCGTTGGTTTAACTCCCAATTGAGAATTGATTTTCTGTGCTATTTGTTGTGCACGTAGGACGGGATCAGTTATGTCGCTTGTTTGAGTTGGAGATGTGAATGCAGGACGTTTATTTGCTGAATCATCTTCACTGTTTGGCCGTTTTAATGAATGTGAATTCGGTGCTGATGCTGTTATTTTTTGTGCAATTTCTCGAGCACGTGCAATAGCATCTTGAAAAGCTGGGTTTGATTGCATTATTTATGAGAAGAATTCTGAAACAAGAAGCAGCAATATTTCACTAGTGATGATGATTCCGAATACAACAATTGGACACTGTAAATGTTTCAACCATTGAGATGAAAGATTCACAAAATAAATGCATAAGTAACGAATAAATTTGATTGGTCGTTGATAAAGAGGACGAACACCATGGTAACCATACCGAATATGGATAGATAGAAGAAAAAATAAAGATAAAGAGATGTATACAAAAAAAACGATCAGTTTTAACTCAATTAACGACATATTGCTTTTGGCAAAGAAAACATTTTGGTAATATCTCAAATAGATCAAGCTAATCGACCATATGTCGCGATGAGTCATATTCTCCAATCAGAAAAGAGGTCTATCCGACCGACTATGTATCTGGATATATGCGCGTTGATAGGTTCTCTGTATCCATAACTATCGCATCGATCGTTATTTTTGGATTATTATTCTTCTTCTCCTCTTGAGATAACTGCATCTTGTATATTGCTATAAAGTCTTCGAAAGGAACACGACAGTCCGACACAATGTTTTCTTCTTTCATCTATGTTATTGTTATTCTAATACAATTATGTATTGGACAGATCTTGACTGATATCAGTATAGTACAATGTATGATTTGATTTGATTTGATTTGATTTTTTTCTTGTTAAATTATTTTCTTTAGCTAAAGAAATAAAATATTGTACAAAATCAACAAAGAAAGATCTGAATTCAGCATGTTCGGATAAAAATCTTGAGTATCCAATGTCTGACAATGATCTCGAGGCATTGAAAAAGAATGGTCTTACAGTTTCTACTCAATCTTGTCCCAACAATCCATCACTCACATGTTTAAGTCTCGATCGTCAATCGTTAATCGGTGCAGGTACATTCGGACTTGTTGTTCGAGCTCGATCAAAAACTGCCAATTTTCCTGTTGCCATTAAATTCATCAAATTACCATCGAAACTCGATGTTGTTTCATTCAATGTTGCCGGTCGGTACAGTCGTATCGATCTCAGTTCACTTTCCGAAAATAAAGGCGCAGAAAAAAGTCTTCGTGAAGCCGTTGCATTACGTCTTCTCACCGAATACGAAATTCCATCGGTGCCGAAATATGTTGCCTATTTCGAAACATCAACTTATCGAATTCTTGCCATGGAATTTCTCGATGGTTACGAAGAACTATCGAAAATCATCGATAAATTCTCGTCAAAAGAATTACTACTAATTTCATGTCAAACAGCAGCTATTGTTTGCAATTTAGATCAAATTGGTCTCTCGCATGACGACATGCACGAAAGAAATATTCTAATCGATCGTAAAAATAAGAATCGTGTGCAATTAATTGATTTCGGCGGTGCACATTTCAATGGTAAACAAGGACATTTTACAAGTGCAAGTAACTTTTTCAAACAACCAATTAATCTATTAGGACATTTGAAACGTTCGATTAAAGATGGTTTAATCGATGATATTCAATCTCAAGAGAAAAAAGAATTAGGCCGTTTTTGTTCAATGATGCACAAAATGACGACAAGCAAAAGTGACGTCGAAAAAGAATCTATACCCTATCAATATCGAATTCTATTCGATAGATATTGGAAATTTATTCAAACAAATAAGAAATTATTCAAATGTGCACTAACAAAATGAATTACTCTCGTATTTAATCAAATAATAATATTTTCTTATTACGTATTTGCGCTATTATTGTATTTTTATTTATTTATTGACAAATTGCAGATATTTAAATTCTTTTGTTTTACTTTTTCTTTTAACATTGATCAGTTCTTGTGTGTGTCTTAGTGTTCTGTTCGCAATAAATAAAACAGTATATAGCTAGATACGTGCTTGACATGTTTAACAAAAAACAATCGTGCCTCGTATCAGTAAAATCATCACATCATTGTCTGCGTTCACTTCGAATGAATAGATAAGAAGAAACAATTTTCGATAAGTACATCTCAAAAACAGACATAATGTAATTACATATTTGTTGATTTCTAATTATAATTTCCGTTAAGCTTGTAGATAATCTTATTTGCGCATTTTTTTTTGGTTTTATTAATTTTTAACAGTACGAGATACATTCAATGAGAGAGAAAGAGAAAGAGAGATAGAAGAATTCTCGAGGCAAAAAACATCTTTTCATTTTGTTTTGTTTTGTAGAAGAATAGATTAATTGAGTTGAAAGATCTCTTGAGATTTGTACGCCTAAATTAATCCCGAGTTAACTTGATTATCGACGATCTGAATGGATCAGAAAAAATTTCAATCAAAAAATATAAGATTTTTTCAAGCCAACACTGATAAATATACATTAGAAAAAGAAAAAAAGAAGAAGAAAAACAAACAAACAAACAAACAAACAAACTTCTACGTAATTAAAAACTGTCAAATTCAGCTGGATAAAGTTCAGATGCTGAATGTGTCATTGGTTTTTCGTCATATTTTTCATAATGATCTTTATCTGCTTTTGGTATATGTGGAGCTTTGACACGTTTTTCAAATAAGGCAATCCAATTAATAGCTGTAAACCATTTGTGATATTTGATATCTTTGGTACCGTTTTTTAAATTTCCATAGCGTTTTGTTAAATCAGCTTGCAATAGATTTCGAATTAAATCTTTGAGATCAGATGAAAAATGCGATGGAAATTTAAATTTGCCTTGTACTATTTTCTCATAGATTTGAATCGGTTGATCTGCATAAAATGGTGGAAAGCCCTTTTTGAACAAAATCAAAATAACAATGAGCTTTTCTTTTTCTTTTCATTGAATTTAAGTATCTTACAGCAGCCATTTCATAAATTAATATACCTAAAGCCCAATAATCTACGCTTTTGTTATAACCACGCGAAAGAATTATCTCCGGTGCGATATACTAACAAAGAAAGATAGAACAATATTCGAGATTTATTTTGTTGATGTTAATCTACTTCTGGAGTACCACATAATGTATATGTACGATCACGAACGACTTTAGCAAAACCAAAATCAGTTATTTTCAAATAGCCATCAGCAGCGAAAAGAATATTTTCAGGTTTCAAATCTCGATAAATAATACCTTGAAAAGGACAAAAATAACAAAAAAAAGAAAGAAAACATTCTTGAATTTCAATTGATATTTATCATACTCAAATAATGTAAATATTCGAACGCTAATGTGACTTGAGCAGCATAGAAACGTGTTTGATCTTCGGGATATTTTCCTACATGTCTTTAATTAAAGATAAAAAAAGAAACGTCAAGTATTACTACTATTAGTATTTCTGTTTTCTTGTTTATTTTTTCTTAGTATTTACCGAAGATGTGTGAACATTTCTCCACCACTGGCAAATTCTAATGCGAGATAAAGATGTGAATTATCTTTGAATGAATAAACTAAATTGACGAGAAATGGAAATCTAATAGCTTGCAAAATCCGTTTCTCGGATAAAGTATGTTCAATCTGTTTTAATTTCACAATTGTTTGTTTTTCCATTATTTTTAAAGCTAATGTTTGACTGCCATGTTGAACAATCATAACACGGCCGAATGAACCTGTGCCAACTGTACGTTGCAAATTGAAATCATCTAATCGGGCGTTATTTTTCGTTGGATGAGCGTATTTATTGTCGAATTCTTGTTTTGCATTGTCCAAATAAGCGGTAATTTGTGCATCAATTTGGGTTTGACTCGGATTGGACGTTGCACCACTTGATGATGATGATGATGACGACGAGTTATTTCCCATGATTGACTTTTCTTCTTAGGATTTATCTACTATATTCTCTAGAAAAATCAAAATTGACATGTTGACATTCAATTCATCTATAAGACATCGACACACACACACACATACAAAAAAAGAAGAAAGAAAAACTAAAACAAAAGAAAAAAAATCCTTTGGTCTAATTGTCACATTGATATGATCGAGTTTATATCTTGTCTTTGTCGTCTACTTGCATTGATAATAAACTTGGTTGTTATTTTAACTGTCGCGCATTCATTCTCTCTCTCTCTCTCTTCCTGACTATCTTGTTTTGTTCTGTCATCTAGCGATCCATCGAAAAAGCATGAGATAAGATGGCACATCACCATTAATATATTATCCCTAGTCGAGCAATAATCTATCTTTTTTCGTCACAACGAGGTCTTACTCTTCTCGTTCTTTTTCCTTCGCTCTTTCTTCTCTTTTTTTTGCCATTTAATCGATTACATATTGATGTTGTCATAAGCCAAATTTGTGCATGTAACGAACGATCGAATTCGCAAGTTATACGCATGCATATACACGTTGGATCTATATTTAATCCTATTTGATTTCAGTTTGCTTCGTCATGTTGTAAGCCAGTCACATGATGAATAAATAGTCAAGAATAACGTTCGAATGAATTATAAATGAAAACCAGAAAAGAAAAGTGAGAGAGAAACAGAGCGAGAAAGGACAGAAAGCAGTCCGAGAGAACAAACATACTCCAAAGTTTTTTTTTCTTCTTATTCTTCGTTTTTTTTTCAATAAAACGACATTGCAAGAAAAAACAAGTGAAAAGAAAAGAAAAAGAAAATTTTCCACTAAATTAACGTACATATACGATGATGTACTTATGATTAAATTAATAGTATATAGATGTGCAGTTTCTTTCTTCTTTTTTTTTCGTCTCTCTTTTTCACTCAAATGCCGAATGAAAAACGTATCTTATTCCATCTACTACCTGTCAACTATAAAAACAAAAAAGCTGAGAGAAAAAGAATAAACGAAATGTCACCTACTTCAATAAATTGAACACATTTTTTTCTTGCTGTTGACAATATAAGTAAAGCAACACAAGAAGAGACCGTTTTCTTCTACCCTACTTGTTTCTTCTTTTTTTTAAAAAAAGAAACAGAAACACAGTCACAGGAGCTTTTCTCTTCTTTTCTTTAACTTTTCACGATTCTTTTTGTATTCCGATGGCAAATGGTGAGCTTATTCTGCCTCTTCTGATGTTCTCCTTTCCAACAGCCACTTTCTTTTTTTCTTCTTCGCATTTTTTTTTCTCTCTGTCCCTCTCTCTCCCCTGCTCCTTCGTAGTGCGTTCGATGTTAGCATGCGACTGCATGGCAATTCGTTGTGATTAACAATAACATAAATAAACGCCCTTCCCTTCTAGATTGCTATATTATTCTATTCATCTAATTTTTCCTCTATCAAATAATCATCTCATTAAGAAAGAAAAAAACGAAGAAGAAGAAGAAGAAGAAGAGGGAAGTTTTCTACTCGGAAATTGTTTTCTCCGTCGATCGAACATGCATTTTCTTATCTTATTAAAATGACAAGGATGAGAAACCACAAAAGCAAACGATTCTCAGAATACAAAAAAAATCTGATATATATATCAATGAATAATATTTGATCACACAAGCAATGCATGTGCATTGCAGTTCGACAGACATATTGTCTCAAATATATCTTGAGTAAACGATTGACTATAAATAACTTTTAACAAAACAATTGCTCACTTTACTCTATTTGCACAAAGAATTCAAAATGTCACATTTCTGTCTGTTTTTTTTTCAATAGATTTTGCTTTTACAAATGTTCTCGAGTATACCAGCTGATAACTATGGAAAATCAATTTTATTTTGATCTTTTTACGCATTTATATTCATAGGGAGAAAAAAACAAACTTCATTTAATTAATCCGCTGAGATCAAATACAAATAGATGAAGGTCTTTCTCAATGAAGATACAATAGTTTAACATCAAATATTCATGAAAACAAATGAGTTTCATTCTTTTTCTCTTTAAAGATAAAACACGCGCTCATGTTGAGCTGACGTTTTGCTTTTTTTCTGATTAAAATAATCATATCACATAACTTATGTCTAAATCTCTCGGGAAGCATTTTAATTATCGAAGCACTCTGTTTTGACAACCGTTTCATCGATGGTGCAACAACAACAAAAAAAAACTAGATTTTTCTATGAAATAATTAAAAACACTCCATGCAAAGATTGTTATTGGAAAATAAAAATTATCGAAATACAAAGCCCTACATGATATATATTCTCGGTACGCCCTTGAATAGGCTTCGAAATATTTGACACATTTTGTTGCTGATACCTTTTCAAATTCAAGACACGCCTGTTAAATAATAAATTCGGTTCATAAAAAATAAATATTCGATATTCAACGCGAATACCGCGTGCATACGAGACATCTATGCGAAGAATAAGAAAAAAAAATAACGATTGGAGATGCCGGGCATCGATCCCGGTGCCTCTCGCATGCAAAGCGAGCGCTCTACCGAGTGAGCTACATCCCCGTGCTTCTAGCTCGTATCATTCTTCTCGAGTAGAATACGAAATTCGAAGCGTTTTATAGGAATATTCTTCTGTTTTCAAGATAAAATTGAACATTTATTTATTCAACAGTTTAAAAACTTGTGTTCGTACGCGTGTATTTATGTCAACTGAAGAACACTCTTGAGAAGTTCATCGAGCTGATCAATACATTCATTCGAACGAATAACAAAATCGATTTGTTCAATAACTTGTTGTAAATGAAGATATTTCATAATTATATTCATAAATAAACATCTCGCTTGATTTTCACCGTATTTATCCAACATGTAAGTCCATAATAAATTCAAATAATTCGTTTGAATCATCTGAACAACATTCCACTGTTTGAGCTCATTGGAATTTGTCGAAAAAAACAGAATAATCAAAACTAATTTAATCATCAGTGAATCGTAAGCTACGAGTGGCACGAATTGATTCGATAAATACGCATAGAGATAATGCAAATTCGTATTTTCATAGCAATCGATCGTTTGAATTTTGGCATAGCGAAATTTCGATTGTTCCGGCGTTTTTAAGAGCGCATAATTAATCGGTAATAGATATCGGATATTTTCTTTAACTAAACCGACTTGATCATCGATATTTAACTGTTGAAAATCAGGTATATGTTTGTAATAATCGATGAAATGCACGATGATCGGTTTTTTTCGATTATAAAATTCACATAAACGTAAATAGAGAGTTTCATTCGATGGATTGAACTGCGAAACACAGGGCTCACTGGCATATTGATTGTAGCAATGTGTGATATTGTTCAAATAAATTCGATCTTTTGAAGAGAGAATCGATAGGAGATTATACTGTTTTGGTTGAGGAATAATCGAACACTAAAGATACACGTGTGTGATGTTTTTTTTTCGATTATGAGATTCAAACTTGTTTCAACTGTTTGGTACGTCGCCGTGTAAGTTTTTGGTCTTCAGTTTGAATCCATTCTTTTCTCATACCGACTTGAAAACATTTTTGTATTCGACAAAATGCACAATATCGACGAGTTTGAATTGTTATATTACAATGACCACTAAATCGACAACGGAGTTCAAACTAAACATGAATTCGAAATGAAATATTGTTCTCATATTTTATTTATTTTACTGGATTTCTCAGTGCATTTCGTCGAAAAAAAGCTAGAATAAAAAAATCCTTTAGTTTTCCAATTTGAAATATTAATTTTCACACCTTTGCAACTTTCGCATGTAATCTGATCGAAATTGAAACCGGTCGCTTTGGCACTACAAACAACGCATTTCAAGTTCTTTTTATCGATTGACTTTTTCGCTCGACAAATATCGTACTAAATCGAATAAATTTTTAAATCTCGAATATATTTTCGAATTTCGTTTGTTTACTTGTTCGATCATTTCGAATATATTCGAATTTGGATCGAATAAATCCTCAAAATCTTCGTCTTCGTCGCTCATCTAAAATGACTAAGCAAAACTAAGCTGTTTTTCTCTTGTGGCGTTCGACGAACAAAAACAAGAAAGAAAGAAATATGCTTTCTATTGCGAACAGATTTCAGAGAAAGAAAAAAAATGTGACTTATTTTTTGATGAAAAGAAAACAATTTTGGGTATGTCACAGAAAAAAAATGAACTGTCAACCTTCGTAAATCTTTTTTTTTATTTAGTGGACTAATAAATCGAGAAAAAAAAGAGTTCTGATTATTTACATAAGCAGCTTTAATCGAAATAAAAAAATTAATACGAATTGATCTTCGATGATAAACAATGCCATCTGGATTTGTGCGTGTGTGTGTTTATTTAAACCATCGAACGTACGAACTGATTTCTCTATTGGCCAATCAAAAGTTAACCTTTCGATCTAAAGTTTTCTTTTTTCTCTACTCCTATCGAACAAAGAACAGGTAATATTGACCAAATTAATTGATCTTATGGCTATTACATATGCATAGATGTAACTGAAGAAAAAAACACATACACACACATACGCGAAGACCGTTTTCTCTCTTTTTTTGTTGCACTTGTCTCCATTTGCGATCAAAAACTAAGCAAGGTTCCTCTTTTTTTTGCTTTCTTTCTACTAAATAAATATTGAATTGAGAAGAAAAAGAAAAAAAATTAATCGAGTTTAATGACGTTTGAATCAGTCATTCATTCATTCATTCGTCAGCAAATAAAGATACCGAAATCCAGCAAAATGAAAGTACGAAGAAAGAAAACGAAACCATACAATACAGAAAATCAATTAACGAATTACGATCGATATTTGTTTTTTTTTTGTTTAGATTAGCGATTGTTTACATTTATTATTTCAATGGAATCAATTCAATCGAAATTATCAGTAAGTGCAATGACAGCATATTTCGGAATATTAAAAGGTAAGCTCAATTGTAATTTTGATAATGATAAACGGGATTTATTTTGTAGAGCCGCGTGGCTTAATTCGTTTTCTTCAATTTATTTTTGCAATATGTGCTTTTGCTACTGCATGCAATGGTGGTTCATCAATTAAAATACAAGCTACAGATACAAAGGAAACAACATATGGCTCATGGGCGTATCCCTACAATTTACAAAATGCTAAACTAACGTTTCACAATGGATCTTCAACATCGATTTCAACTGCTAATGATATCAAACCATCAGCTGAATTTTTCGTTTTTACAGGTGTAACATCAATGTTATTGTCCCTTGCCTTTCTTGTTGTCTATGTCTTTCTCGATCGTCAATATCGAAATAATGATCGTTTACCATTAGCTGATTTCGTTTCAACGATCATCTGGATGATTTTTTGGTTAGCTGGAAGTGCAGCTTGGGCTAAAGGTGTTTCGAATATTCGTTCGTTGACTGATTATGACTCTCTTCGTACACGTTTCAGTATTTGTCAGTCTGCTATCGCCTGTGAACTAGTCGATGGTAAAATTCTTTTTTCGATTGTTTTTTCTTTCGTTAAATTTATTGTTTTGTAGCACCTGGCTATGGTAATATCATTGTTTCTGTTATATTCGGCTTTTTGAATTTTATTCTTTGGCTTGGTGCAGCTTGGTTTATTTACAAAGAAACGAAATTTTTCAAAAATAATTCTGCTCAACAACAACAACAACAACAACAAACGCAACCGAATTTCTCGGACTTCGGTTCGCCTAATGTTCGTTCCGAATCAGAAATTCGTTAAATTAGAATCATTTTACAAAATCCGAACTCAATACTTTATTTATTCTCTTATTCACTTTTTTCTCTAGACTTCATACTCATTTACTAATGATCTTTTTTTCTTTCTGCTATTCTTTTTCATTCTGTAATTATTGTGCGAAACATTACGATGATAACAGTGCCAAAATCAAATCTGCTTGCTACGAAAAAACAATTGTCACCTATTCTTTATTTATTCTTTTTTTCTCACTGTTCTCATATTATGTTAAATAAGCAAACAAAAATCTTATTTACATGCAATAAATCAATAAAATCATGTCGAAGAAACCTTTTTGATAGTTTTTAACCAAAAAAGTCCTTAGTCAACAAGACGAAAAAAAGAAAATTAATTAAAAACGACAAAAGAATAACGTAATCCGACTCTTCTCATTAACAAACATCTAATTGTCTTTCGTTTACGTAGGAAGAAAAAAAGTCTCGAATTCATCCGAAAGATTTTCTATTTCTTCGACTGAGATGTCGCTTTGGAATCGATAGTAATTGGTTAACTTCACTTTACCATGATCAACCTATCCGATCCGCCGCCATCATATCTTGTTCTTCTTCTGTTAGTCGAAAAAAGACATCGATATTTATAAACATGACGGATGAAAATGTAGGTGGACTTCTAATTGAGAAAGATAGCTCTCGAATGGATTTGTTTTTTAGCTCGAACAAGTTACTCATGGTCTCAAATCTGTTCAATTAGATGATGAAAATGCATCGAAATATTTTATTAATTACATCAGTGATGAGTCTGAAGGTGTTGTTGATGATGAAACAAATCATCACGAACAAGAACATAATGATAATCATGATTTCGATGTATCATCATTGCCCAATAGTTTAATCATCACTCCTGTACCTCAAGATTTATTTACAAATCAAGGATTAAAAGTAAGTTTAGTCATTGATTCGAAAATTCGCTTATTTTCTCTTTCTATAGGACGAGTTCGAGCGATTATTTCGCGCTTATGATTCGGATATAACTGTGCTGTATTTGAAATTTTTTCAACGTGTACGTATTACATTCACTTCACCTCATAATGCATTACAAGCTCGATTACATCTTCATGAATATGATTTTCATGGTACAACGATAAAAACATATTTCGCTTGCGTATGTCAATAAAAAAGCAACAAAAACTAGATAACAAGATTTTCTTTTTACGAATTTGTAGCCAATCGTTTTTCGTGGCGCAAATCCTGAAGCATATTTACGTCCACCCGAGCCTGAAAAACTGTTTCTTATCTCACCACCATGCAGTCCGCCCGTTGGTTGGGAACAAAAAGTCGAAGATCCACCTGTTGTCGATTTGAATCTCCTTGCAGCTATTGCACAATTACAACCGAGTAAAGATTCGAAATTTATTAACGATTTGCATTTTGTAACGTTTGGTTTTTTAGATGAATCTCATGAATTATTATCAAGAGATCATGCGACGAATGCGCCATCGATTATTATTCATACATGTGATGATTCGAATAATTCAGTTGAGATCGATAATAATCTTCGACAGAAATTAGTTCGACCAACACTTGTACAAACCAAACGACCGCCAATTAACTCAACCGAAGACTAAACACGTACAAATCAAAATCGCAATCGAACTTATCGGCTTTTTCTTTTTTTTTCCTAAATCATTTTACAAGTAAATTCACTGTATATAATTATACGAAAGCAACATTTATAAATAAATATTTCCGCAATGCATTTTTTGATAGTTGAAAAATCATTAACAATTGTTTTCTTTTTTTCCATAGTAAAATCCAACGATACACATAACACACACAACAATACCGAGCAGACAGAGAGTAATAATATCTCCTATTCGAGATTTTTTTCTCATCGAAAAAGTTCGATCAGTACAAGATACGTCAAGTCGATCGACTTGACCTGTATAAAAATTTCCTATTGATATCGTATTTGCTGCATACATTTGTCGAACAGTTTCCTTCGAAATGAACGCAAATGTCGAGCAATTTCCATGCCAAAATTCGACTTGTGTTTGCTGTAACGAAAGAAAAAAACGATTTCGTAAATAAAAATGATTTATGAAATCGTGTTTTCTACACCGAATGGACAAGATAACAATGTTGAATCAAAAAATGGGATATCCAGCTGTCCATGAATGACAATAATTATCAAAGAATATGAAACGCATCGTTTAAGCAGATCAAGACTAAATTTATGTAAAGTATTGATATTTGTATTGTTAGTTGTAATCACCAGAGTATCGTAGACAAACGAAGATAATAATGAAAATCGATCAGTTGATTTTAATCGATCGAGCGGACATATGAGGGTATTTGCTCCACTAAGATAGCAAGTCGTTGAACTGAGACATACTCTAGTTGCATCCGAATCGATTGAACATTCGTCGCGTGGACATAAAAATTTATTTTCAACAGGAATACGGTTTTTATCTTGATATTCAAGATAATAACAGAGTGTTTTATGATTTTTTGCCGAGTTTTCGATATTATAAGATAAATTATACGATATATATTGAGGCTTATATTCAGGTCTAAATTGATATTGTCTTTTGATTGATTCAGGTATTTGAATTAAAGCATATATTGATGAATCAACTAGAACTATATTCAATTCGATATTCCATGAATATTTGAGTTGAGTCAATGACCGTAAATCAAGTCGATATAAGTCATCAAGTGCTTCAAGATTAACAGTCATTTTTAAATGATTTTTTGTAGAAAATTTTGAAAAGAAAAATTCAGTAAACGGATAATATTGAAATAGAAAACTTGTTCCAACAAACATGATGTCATTTATTGAATTATTGTAACAGTTGAAGTATCGATTTCGATTTTCGATTGCAATGAAACATAAATAATTAGTATGAAAAGCAGTCTCAAAACACTTATCATCTGAGAATGGAGCTTTACACACTGGTAAGATATTATGTCGACCAACAATCGAATAATATGTCAAATAAAAGGAAAATATTAGTAAATAATATATGTTTAAACTAACTTTCATGGAATAAAAATATCGTATTATTTAGAAAAACAAAAATTAAGCGCTATTTTTATTATTAGTTAACATCGATGAAATTGACAAGGGCGATAATTTGCTTGATGCATCAGTTACGAATAGAAAAGTTTCAGGTTTATCTTTAACAGGATTCGTTTTTGAATTTCTCAAAAATCGCTGCCATTTTTGACGAAACAATTTCTTGTAATAGCATAAAATCATGATCACAGTCCCGAATGCTATGCTAATGATAATACTCAGAATAAGTCCATAGGAAATAGATGATCTCGTTGGTTCGACAGAATATTTGCTAGAATTGACCGAACAGGATATTTGAAATTTATCGATTTGTCCAGTATAGAAATTGCTCAATGTTATTTTATTCGATTCATACATTTGTCGAAGATTTTCGTTATACAATATTCGGAATGTCGAACAATTTCCATGTTGAAATTCGACTTGCATTTGCTAGATGAAAGAATATTTACAATCTGTAACCTAAAAAAAACCTATTCATTGATCCTACTAAACCATTCGTACAATCGATTGATGTCGAATCGAAGAATGGTATGTCCAATTGTCCATTGAGAACAATAATAATTAAACGATGCGTTATACAAGATTCGATAAGTTGCTTACTAAATATATGCGAAGTATTTATATTTGTATTTGTTGTTATAATGACAACATAATCATATTGTATTTGAATATTTGTGTAGAATTGATCGTTTTCTAATAAACGATCAATTTGACAAGTAATTGAATAGAAACTGGTTGGCTCACAGACAATTGATCCAATACAAGTTTCATTGATCGTTTTGTCAAGTAAACAGTTTGAAAATGGACATGAAACAATGTTGTATGTATAATTCAGTGTATTATTGGCGAATTTCAGGTTGAAATGTTTACATAGAGATTGATTTGTAACCATGATCTCTTGAAACATTTTATTTTTGTGAGTTATATCGAGTTGTATGCTTTTATTTCGTGCCGTGAACGCAGTTAGTAAAGATAGATTTTTATATTCACGAATATATAAATTGACATCTGATTTTCCCCTCAAAACCCAGAAATAAATACTCGTAGTATTTCCTATTGTTCCTTCATAAATCGAACGTAAATCTAACATGATAATATGATCTGTATTGAGATCGAATTCCATTGTATATGTCGTCACATAATTTGTCAAGTACGGAGACATTATATCACTGTACGGTTTATAAAATATAAGAAGATCTTTTAAGTCAAATTCATATTTTCCTGCGGGATGAAACTGACACAATGATTGTCGATGTTTTTTCAGCGGGAAAAAATCACAATAAATTGTACGCATTGATCGCGAATGTCGACAAAGGTTGTCACTAAACGGTATCGTACACGATTGAGGTGCATCAACATATGACGTACGCACGTTTTGAGAAAAACAGTAAAATAAATAGATAAACAATTGAAATATGATCATATGAGAAAAATTCTTTTCTTTTCCCGCAAATTGAAAAAAAAATTTCATCTTCTTTATTGGAAATCTTTAGCTGACACTAAGTGTCTCAAGAGAGAAGAATCGAAAATCAATCGATTAGATCGGCTTTAATAAACGGATTGAAATATGTCAGATATGCTTGTTGAATTTTCGATATTGATCTCAATTGAACAATATCATTTGGAAAGGTTCGAACCGATTTCTTAATTCGAATTCGACACAATGCTTTTAACGTTAACGTTTGCATGCGTAATTCACTGAGTTTATGCTTGATTTGTGCCATGTATAAAAGTGAATTTTGTGTATCAGTTAACATTTGTTGATCGAATTCGTTGATAGGCGATGCTGATATCGATGGTGAATATCGTGCATTCGATCGAAAGATTAGTTTATCTAAGGAAATTTCTCCATTTTCAATCATTGAGATGAGATATCGTTCGAGACGTTGCTGAATGGATTGTTGTGAATAGTTCGTTGATTTTTGTTGTTCACATGCACGTAGAACATCGTAGAATAAAAATAGACACCATGATAATGATCGTACAGATGGATCGAATAGATCGCAAAGACGATATTTAAATAGAAATTCTTTACACGATAAAATATCAAAGAGTTTATATTGTTTTTTGGCTAATAAATTCGGTTCACGCATGCCATAACGTGTCAGTTTACTTTCTTGTCGTGATAATAACAAATGTAAACGACGCATTCGAGATACACTGGCTTGTTCATATGTTGACAAATAGAGAATATCTAATGGTGTAGCACCCAATTGATTTCGTATGTTAAAACATGAATTTGGTGAATTAGTAATGAGATATTCAAAAACCGAGTCGGTTATTGTCGATTGACATGCAATATGCAGAGATGTTTGACCTTGATTGTCTTGTAGATCGTAGCGAGCATTGTGTTCAATGAGAACATTTAACATTGGAATCGAATATTTCTTTTGAATGAATATTGATAATGGTGTTTGATTGTTGTATTTTTGTAGACGTTCATTTACATTAAAACCGTATTTACACATAAGTTGAAGTTCTTTTAAATGAATTGGCTCGTAGAAATGAAGATCTGACAAAAGAAAACAACAAATTCACAAAAAAAACAACGAAGAAATTCCATCGATTTACCGAGTGTAGCTCCCATATCAATCAGTTTCTCTAAGATATCTTGTGTTTGTGATGCGACACTGATTTGTATGTGTTTACCAGTGATTAATAAATATTCAGGTTTTAAATTTCGTCTCAAACGATTGTCCAATTGTCGAAAGTCCCCTGTTTGTAAACAACGAAGAAGCAATCGATCCAGTCCGGGATACAATTCATCGACATTTCGAGCGTTGATCGTTCGGCCATCAACACGAAATGTAAGCAATTGATTGATCAATGAATCTGGAATGGAATTGACCGGTTTTAATGATTTTGATTGAACTGAACCGACTGACAAATGTTCGGGGAACATATCTCGATTGAAAATGGAATTTTGAAAAGAAAAAGAAAGTTTTTTTTTCTTCTCTCACTCTCCTTTTCTTTTGTTAACTTTAATTCCATAGTTTCAACAAGCAAAAACATTCTTGTCGAAGAGAATTTTTTTTGTGTGTCGACATTTATTAAATTGAAATTCAAAATAAACCTATTCGTATAGGTTTTTTTATTTGTTCTCCAGTCTTCATTGGTCAAAAATAATTTCGCGTTCTTTTATTGTTATGAACTCAGCAGGTCAATGGAAAGTAGTTCTTTTTTTTTGCTTTTACAGGACACATTTATTCAGACAAAAATGAGAGAAGATAATGATCAAATAAAACTTTAATATGTATGTATGTGTGTATATATGTTCGTAGAATTAAATAAATAACGAGAAAAAGAGAAAACACGACTGGGTTTTACACGTAGATGTGCGTGCATCAATAGTGAGAATAGAAACACCGAACAACCATTGAGGGAATGTTAGGAGAGAACAAATCACCATACTGACTTCAACAGAAAAAGAGAAAAGAGAAGAAAATCAACTAAATGCAAATGACACAACACACCAGCGCGAATGAATTGCACGTTGGTTTGTGTTCAAAGAAATAAATAAATATATATTTTTGTATAAGTATCAGAAAAATATATAGAAGGAATAAATACGTGTATGTTTCGATTTTGTGTTTTTTTTTAATAATAATAATGGAATCATAATACGAATACGCGCATGTAAACAGAAGAATTGCATGATAGAATGAGGGAAACAATGTTCAAGACAAGACGCACAACAAGAAAAAATAAAAAGTTGAGAGAGAGAGAGTTAGACGAACAAAAAAATGAGAATATAACGACGAACAGCAAGGCTTATGCACGTATCAGAATATTGACCGATGTTTAATCGCAACCAGGTTGATTTTTCGTTGTCATAATGAGAGCGACGATTAAACCGTAAAGACCAAGTACTTCAGCGAAAATTAAAATTAAAATCATGCCAACATATAATCTAAATCGAATGAAATCATGAGTTCGTTTTGTTTTTGAAGCAAATCAACAAGATTTTACCTTGGTTGTTGAGCAGTGCCTCGTACACCGGCATCGCCAACAATACCGACGGCGAAACCAGCAGCTAGACCACTCAAACCAACTGATAATCCAGCGCCCAATTGAAGAAAAGCTTTATAAAGACCATAATTGTCTGTTGAAATGTTATTTGCGATGAGTACGGCAACGACTAGACCATAGATTGCAATGATACCAGCCATGACAACTGGAATAACACTTTTCATGATAAATTCTGGTCTCATAACAGCCATAGCTGAGATGCCACAACCTGATTTAGCTGTACCATACGCGGCACCCAATGCTTGACACGAAGAAAAAAAAACAAAAATCAGCAATTGATATTTCGAGAAATTTGCTTACCACTAAATACAACGGCAGCAGTTGCACCCATAGCGCCGAAAAAAGCTGAATAAGCTGGGCATTTTTCCGTGACAGTCATGTTGATTTACTGAGAGTATTTGTTCGAAGATCGAGAGAAAGAAATTGAGAAACTTGGAACTAAGTGCACAGATCTTCAATAGAAAAAAACAACAACAACGAAAATATACGATATGTATTGATAAATCGAAAAAAGTGAAGTGCATATCTATCTGCAAGGTGTGTCGTCGAAAGATAAACATCGGCAACTATTCATTACGAAACAAATTTCTTTTTTTCCTCTTGCTGTAGGTTATTTAGGCGTAACGAAATAAAAGTTTGTGGCAAACATGATGCAATTGAAAAACGACAGACGAGCTCTTTCGTTTGTCGAATTTCTAATCAAGTAAATAAATGATAAGAAAAGTCGATTTACATGATATACATATGACAGAGTATAAAAATAAAAACAACAATAACAACAGCAATAGTCGTCCATTATCAATTCGTCGATTGACTCTATTGAAATTTATTTACACGAGAAAATTCTGAGGAATTATTTTCGGAGAAATTAATTTTTTTTCAAAATCGATTGAAAATCAAAATGCGAAACGATTGTTTTCGTTTTATTAATTAGACAATTTCACGAGAGAGGTCGCGTAAACGAATCTGATTGGTCGACTCTCTCAATTGTTTCGTTTTAAAAAGTAGAAAATCTTTTTAAAATCGAAACAATTTCGATCTTGATATCATGTCTAGTCCCATTCATTCCATGGATCTCGATGAAAACGTTGATTATTATTCATCATCAACAACAGCGTATGTGACCGATCATCATACTCCATTAACAAAAACGTTCATTTCTCAAGATTATCAATTCCATCAAACACCAACTCTCTTTCGTATTGTTCACAATCCATTCGATCCTCCAACATCAGCACATCTTAAACAACGTCTTGCAAGTCCAAGTATATTTCGTGTCCTATCACAAACCGATGATAATTCTCAAGTAAATCAATGCGAGAATGAGAACATAGCTTTTGTGTGTTCTTCTATTTCGATTAAACAGAACAGAGATTTTAGACGAGTACATTGACATCCGTTTTCGATTGGTCCATTGAACAATTAGCTGAAATTCATCCGCAGAAATTTTCTGATGAAAATCTTATTCAAATCGATGCTGCTCTCTTGTAAAACTCGACGATTTCGCTTCCTATCGTATTCTAGTTTTCAATTTAGTGATGAAAATCTCATGCAACGATATCAACGCGCTGCAAATGAATTCTGTTCAAGTAAACTTCATCTGCCTACACCAGCTGCACCAACAAATCAACAAGAAAAACTCTTCTCAACAGATAATTATGGTTAGTTGAGTTGTTTAATGCATTCGAAAATGTAAGTTCACATGTTCGATTCTTAATTCAAGGATATTATTGTACAACATCAACAATTCATCCTATGACATCACCATTTCCACATTTCGATATTAAAACAACAGCATCAATATTTCAACGAGATTGTAAGTTACAGACAGTGCGAATAAAATCTCCGTGTGTATTCGACATATTTCATGAAACATATCGGATCAACTTTCGCAGAAATTAAAATCTATCCATTTACTCGTGTATGACGATGTTCATTCGATACTCATCATATAATTACTATTTGGACAACAAAAAACTTATTATTATTCTTTTAGTTTCATGTCGGCCGCCGGTTGATTTCGAAACATGTGTTATGGAACAATGCAATGAAATACAAAATACATCACTCGATACGAGTTTTAATATAACAAATCAATCATCACAATCATCTCGTTTGTCGAATGGAAATGTTTCATTTCTTAAACGACGTCTATTCGAAGATGAAGACGACGATGTTAATCTATTACCTGAAGACGAAGATAATAATGAACAAATCACGAATGCTATCACAAGTACACAACGACCTAAATCACCACCGCGATGTGATAGTGACACAGAAGATGATCATCGAATATCAAGTCCATCACATTTGTTAAAACAACAAGTGTCGATTTCGCCTATACTAACAGTAGCATTTCCTTTCGATGCCGATTGTTCACCGATAAAAAAAGACTCATGAAATCAATGCACGGACTATTCATTCTCTTTTCTCTTTCCTCTATGTTAAATATCTATATTTTCTTTATCTTTGTAAAATATGATGAATTTACTGTCAGATAATTATATTTGTTATTGAAAACACAACTAGAAGTGTGCATGAATGCAAAACAAAAAAATGATCATATAAATAAATAGTTATTGTTTAATACTTCGATTGTATGTTCTTTGTTGTAGTTATTTTCTCTTATCTTATCATAGACGTACCTTTGATTTTCAAGGTAACAACAATTATCAACAGAAAAAATATCATTTGTCTATTGATTGACGAATGACCTGTAGAGTATGAGGTGTGACTCAGATTTTTATTCATCAACTTTTCTTCTCAGTAAATAAAACGAGAAAGGCCACAGAACACGATAAACTACCGCATTATCAACTATTTATATTCACATCTATCTCTCATCTCTCTCTTCAGTTACCAACATGTATCAACTACCTCTCGTATTCGCTCTTCTCTTTACTATTGTAACTTCTTATCCACTTACCTATGAAGATGTTCGAGGAACACCTTACACTGTTTCATATGATCATCGAGCCATCACTATCAATGGTCAACGAACAATGCTCATCGGTGGTGTTATTCATTATCCACGATCAACGCCAGGCATGTGGCCCTATCTCTTTCAAATGGCAAAAAAACAAGGTCTCAACACTATTCAAACATATGTTTTCTGGAATATTCACGAACAAAGACAGGGTGTTCTCGATTTCAGCGGTCGAGCTAACTTGAGTAAATTTCTTCAAGATGCAGCTGATGCTGGTCTATTTGTTAATCTTCGAATTGGTCCATATGTTTGTGCAGAATGGAATTATGGTGGTTTACCTGTTTGGCTTAATCAAGTTCCAAATATTTCATTTCGTTCAAGTAATGCAGCATGGGAAGCTGCAATGAAAAAATTTATTTTAGAAATAGTTAATTATGCGACTCCATATTTAGCTAAGAATGGTGGTCCAATTATTCTCGCACAAATCGAAAATGAATATAATGGAAACGACATGGCTTATGTTGATTGGTGTGGTAGTTTAGTAACGAATGAACTTGCACCAACACAAATTCCATGGATAATGTGCAATGGTCATTCAGCTAATTCGACGATTGAAACTTGTAATTCATGTAATTGTCAAGAAGATGGCTGGATGGATCGTCATCGTCAAAGTTCACCTTCCACTCCAATGTTGTTTACTGAAAACGAAGGTTGGTTTCAACCATGGGGTGATGCCGTTGCTATTCGAACGCCTGACGATCTTGGACGTTCAGTTGCTGAATGGTTCGCTTATGGAGGTGCTTATCATGCATATTATATGTGGCATGGTGGAAATAATTATGGTCGAACAGCTGGTTCAGGTATTACAACAATGTATGCCGATGATGTTTGTTTGCATGCTGATGGTACACCGAATGAACCAAAATTTACGCATTTGAGTCGCCTTCAACATTTAGTTGCCAAGTATGCAGAAGTTATGTTAAGTCAAGATTATACACGTATTGATCTACCATGGTGGGATGGACAAAAATGGGCGAATGGTACTCAACAACATGCTATTGCTTATCCACCGTCACTTTATTTTGTTCGTAATGAAGCCAGTGTAACCGTCAATACGCTTCTTTTCGGTAAAAATCTGACATTATACCCAGGCGCATTTGGTGCTTACGACAATCAGGGCAATTTATTATGGGATTATAAAAGTTATTCGGATATTGTTAGTGATATTAGTACTATAGTTCCTGTTGTTACTGGTCCACTTGAATGGCAAATATGGTCCGAACCCGTCGTTTCCAATTTACCTGTCATTTCGTCACCAGCACCTCTCGATCAACTTGTCATTACAAATGATGAAACTGTCTATATGTGGTATCGACGAAATATTACTTTCGCACAACCGTCATATCATACAAGCTTTGATATTGACACACGAAAAGCAAATGCTTTAGTATTCTTCGTCGATGGACAATATCTTGGTGAATATGACAATCACGAACATGCTCAAGGTGGTATTACTGCATCAGTTGCTTTTGATCTTTCAACATTCAAACCAAATCAACAATATCAACTACAAATTCTTTCGGTTACACTTGGCCTTGACAATGGAATATGGGCTGGTGGTTTCGAACATAAAGGTCTTGTTGGAAATGTTAAAATCGATGGCCAACTCGTTCCAAATGATCCGAACAATCAATGGGAACATCAAAAGGGTTTAGTTGGAGAATACTATCAAATCTTTACTGAACAAGGTTCGTCGAAAGTTCCCTGGGATACTCAATGGACAAAAGGTGTAAACAAGCCAATCACTTGGTTTCAGACACGATTCGATCTTGATCATCTTGCTCAACAAGATATCAATGCTAATCCAGTTTTACTCGATGCGACAGGTTTAAATCGTGGTCATGCTTATATCAATGGAAATGATCTTGGTGTATTTTGGCTCATTCAAGGCGTCTGTCATGATACAACACCATGTTGTTGTCAACAAGCACAAATCAATTGTATGGAACCAACTCAACGATACTATCATATTCCTTCAGATTGGTTACTACCCAAGAACAATCTTTTGACAATTTTTGATGAATTAGGTGCTCCTTCACCAGCTTCAGTTCGTTTAGTTCAACGTGTGATATCTTCATGAATAAAATAAACTCTTTTTTTTTTCATTCGTTTTTTGTGCATTTAATCGAAGTTTATCAAATGAACTCAATGTCCGTGATACGAATTTGTTCTTGTAAAATTGATTCAATAAAAGTACGAATAAATTAAGATAAAGAAAGCAAGCCCACATTGATATGCACCCTAATGTTGACTGACACTTTATCTTCTCGTTTTATTAGTAAACAATCAAAAAAAAAACACAGAAAGATAAACCATATTATCAGCCATTATTTATATTCACACCTATCTCTCATCTCTCTCTTCAGTTACCAACATGTATCAACTACCTCTCGTATTCGCTCTTCTCTTTACTATTGTAACTTCTTATCCACTTACTTATGAAGATGTTCGAGGAACACCTTACACTGTTTCTTATGATCATCGAGCTATTACTATCAATGGTCAACGAACAATGCTCATTGGTGGTGTCATTCATTATCCTCGATCGACACCAGGCATGTGGCCCTATCTCTTTCAAATGGCAAAAAAACAAGGTCTCAACACTATTCAAACATATGTTTTCTGGAATATTCACGAACAAAGACAGGGTGTTCTCGATTTCAGTGGTCGAGCTAACTTGAGTAAATTTCTTCAAGATGCAGCTGATGCTGGTCTATTTGTTAATCTTCGAATTGGTCCATATGTTTGTGCAGAATGGAATTATGGTGGTTTACCTGTTTGGCTTAATCAAGTTCCAAATATTTCATTTCGTTCAAGTAATGCAGCATGGGAAGCTGCAATGAAAAAATTTATTTTAGAAATAGTTAATTATGCGACTCCATATTTAGCTAAGAATGGTGGTCCAATTATTCTCGCACAAATCGAAAATGAATACAATGGAAACGACATGGCTTATGTTGATTGGTGTGGTAGTTTAGTAACGAATGAATTGGCACCAACACAAATCCCGTGGATAATGTGCAATGGTCATTCAGCTAATTCGACGATTGAAACATGCAACTCATGTAATTGTATGGACGATGGTTGGATGGATCGTCATGTTAAATCGTCACCCACAACGCCAATGATGTTTACGGAAAACGAAGGTTGGTTTCAAGCATGGGGTGATGCTGTAGCTATTCGAACAACTTCAGATACTGCGTATTCGGTTGCTGAATGGTTTGCTGGTGGAGGTGCTTATCATGCATATTATATGTGGCATGGTGGAAATAATTATGGTCGAACAGCTGGTTCAGGTATTACAACAATGTATGCCGATGATGTTTGTTTACATGCTGATGGAACACCAAATGAACCAAAATATACACAATTAAGTCGTCTTCAACATTTAGTTGCCAATAATGCAAAAGTTATGTTAGGTCAAGATCCTGTGCGTACTGCATTACCATGGTGGGATGGACAAAAATGGGCTACAGGCACTCAACAATATGTTTATTCGTATGGTTCATCTCTTAATTTCGTTGGAAATCAAGCTAATATTCCCATACAAACACTTTATAAGAATCAAAATATTTCATTCCCGGCTCAGTCTGTACGTGTCTATGACAATAATTTAAATATTATATGGGATAGTGCCAATTATAGCGATGTAAATAGTGATAATGCAGAAATACTTCCAGTTGTTACTGGTCCACTTGAATGGCGAACATGGTCTGAACCAACTGTTTCCAATTTACCTGTTGTTTCGTCACCAACACCCATTGAGCAACTCATAATTACAAATGATGAAACTGCTTATCTATGGTATCGTCGAAATGTTACTATTGCTGAGCCACAATCTCATACAAAATTCACAGTTGAAACACGAAAAGCAAATGCTTTATTGTTCTTCTTGGACGGTAAATATCTTGGCGAATACGACAATCATGAACATTCTCAAGGTGGTGTCACTGCAATTGTTTCATTAGATCTTTCAACATTCAAACCAAATCAACAATATTCACTTGAAATTTTATCTATTACATTAGGTCTTGACAATGGCATACAGGCTGGTAGTTTCGAACATAAAGGTATCGTCGGTAATGTTTGGATTGAAGATGAATTAATAACCAATGGTACAGGTTATTCATGGGAACATCAAAAAGGTTTAGTTGGAGAATACTATCAAATCTTTACTGAACAAGGTTCGTCGAAAGTTCCCTGGGATACTCAATGGACAAAAGGTATTGATAAAGCTGTCACTTGGTTTCAAGCACGATTCGATCTCGATCATCTTATTAACAAAGATACAAATGCTAATCCAGTTTTACTCGATGCGACAGGTTTAAATCGTGGTCATGCTTATATTAATGGAAATGATCTCGGTTTATATTGGTTAATTCAAGGTTTTTGTCATGATACAACACCATGCTGTTGTCAACAAGCACAAATCAATTGTATGCAACCAACTCAACGATACTATCATATTCCATCGGATTGGTTGTTACCAAAAAATAATCTTTTAACGGTTTTTGACGATCTAGGTGCTCATTCTCCAGGTTCAGTAGGATTAGTTCAACGTGTGGTCACAGCATAATTTTCATGACTTTTTATTACTTGTTCTTCATATTTAATATTGTAGGAACTTTCAATTAGCATTTACGGCTAAAGTCATCGGGAAGAGTTGCACTGGCAATAAATTATGTTTTGCCTTCGAATCAGGATCTTTCTTTCTAAAAAAAACAGAATGCACGATTGAATAAGCTGATATAGTTAAAAAGTTATCACAACTCATTCAACTGTAGTATTTTCGTTGATTACAATATATTCTAATGGAGTATTTAGGTCACAAGGAAATAGATTATTATATATCCGTCATAGCAGGAGATTTCATCCGTTCCATCAACGAAAGTGCATCGATTATTTCAAGAAGATATTTTCCCCAAGTAATATTCCGTTATAAACGGATATGTGCTAATGCTTTATTTTTTTATTAACATTTTGACATACATTTATTGTCTGTGCCATAGTCGTCGAATGAATTTCTTAAATTCTTCTCTGTACAATTTTGAACTCAAAGTGAAAATATAGAACGATGAAACATAACTAATAAATAACAACAGACGAGTATACGAATAGATCATTAAAAAATGCTGATCATAATCCACAAATAATGATAGGATATTCGTAAGACTAAATGGAAGTGTCAATAAACATTCACTAAATGCTTGACAGATAAGCATGAATTGCATAGGACTAAGTCGACGACGATTTCCTCGAGTGGAATGACTATCATTGCTTATTGATTGTCCTACAGGAGGTGCAACATGTACGATACCAGTTCGTTTTCTTCGTATATGCAATATAACTCCAATAGTAAAACCGATCATAAATCCTGGAGGAATAATTGAATATGTTAATAAATAATAGATAAGTCCAAAAAATGCATATTTTAGTGAAATTGAACAAAATGGTGGTGGTGGATTTGTTGACATATCGAATGTTACGAATATAGGTGCATAAATTAAACCACAAAAAATAATTGCTAAAGGAATCATTCGTTTTGCCATTGATTTATTGGCAAATCGTCGTCGATTGACTTCAACACAACTTGCAGCCCATCGATCAACACAAGCGAGAGTAGTAAAAATTGGTGGTAATGCTAGACAAGTAAAATATATATAGGATATCAATTGACAAGATAATAATGAATAATCAGTAACATTCAGTCCAAAACCATCCGATAGTAAACGAATAGGTAAAGCCAAACAAACAACAATTAAATTCGAAATTGATTCTGATAATAAATAGAATGATGTTGATGTTTGACGTAAGGCAGCACTTTGGAATAGAAGTATGTTGAAAATATTACCAATTAAACCAAAAATAATATAGAAACTTAAAACAATTTTATGAATTGTTGAACTAAGTACAACGAATGAACTGTCATCCGGGGTAATAATAATAGCAGCAGTAGTAGTAGTATTCATTTTGTTGTAAATGAAGAAGCAAAGCAAATTGAGTATAGATAAAAGATGATATTCTGATTTTTTTTTCTGTTTTTTCATTTCTATATGAAATAGGGGAGTACGTGAACCAACTGTGTTAACTTGAACTCTTTCGACGTATAATGTCTTTCTCCTCAGGATAATGCGATTATATCGAATCGATGTAATTACAATTCTAATGCATACGTTCTAACAAAGAATGACTAAGCATGTACTGTTAGGTTATATTATTCAAGAACATGAATGAAACTACTCATTACAATACAACAAAAACGAATTAACGAAAAAGATTAAATGGTTTTTTTTTATTAACAAATGAGAGAGATATCTCATTCTTATTTATAATTAAGATTAAATGTTCCAAGGAAAAAGAAATTCGTTTGTTTTGAAGAAAAATTCTAAACAAGAACATGTTTTATAGATTGTTTCCTTGCAAAGACAGACAGAAAGAAAGATTGCAGATCGAAGTAGATTTCTGTTGTTGTTTCTTGTTTATTTATTTTTCTAATTAAAGCGTTAACCAACTAAACCACTACGCCATAGGCCACCGTTAATACGTCGATCACGTGTTGACGAAAAGACTTTATCAGCATCACGTTTACGTCCAGCCAAATATTCGAATGGTCGACGATTTTGATTCGCCCATTGATAATAATAATCTTCACCTGAATCCCACGCACTTCGTGATTGAATTTGTTCTTCGTATTCATCGGATACGGGTCGTTGATTGCCGATATGTTGTTTGTCACTTTCAGATAGCATACCAATGGTATCAGTTTTTAGTCCCAGAGGTCGTCGAAAGACATTGTACAAACGTGCTGTTTGACTATTCAACGAGAAAGCTAATTGAAAGCAGAAAATTTAATGATAACAATCGAAAATCGAACAAATAAATGACTTACCATGAGTCAATGAAAGTGTAACAATGAACACGAGATAGAATAAATTAAGGCCGTTCATAGTTGTTCGTTGTTGTGGATGAACACTTGAGAGAAATAAATTGAAAAACTAAGAGTATTTATAGGGTAAAATCATTGATTAACATCTGGCGATAACTTAGTCGCTTTTTTATATATTCATACGTTTATATCAATAAAAGCCAGAACGCAAGGAAAAGTTGGCGTATTGATTTAATTTCAAGATAAAAGACATTTTCTCGTTGAGATTCATAATTTATTATTGATATTTCTATTTCCGAATTTTCTTCTATTCTTCCATCGAGTAGGTGAAACATAAAATCTGCTCGTATTTTCTTCGGTTACAACCTACGTATTTTAAATTACATACCATGATTGGTCTGTCATCTTTGAAAGTATTGTGGGAATAATTGACTAATTTCAACTATAGAGAGCCGTGTCGGTTTTGTATTTCAAAAATCTGTTTTATTCGTTTAGAAAAAGAAAAAAACAAATTAACACATCTTCTACTCTTAAATGATAGGAAACGAAAAGTTTCTGTTGCGTTTTTTTCTCTCTCTCTCTGTCTCTTATTTAATTATTGTTTATTAGGGTGGCATACGAAGTGCACCATCTAATCGAATGACTTCACCGTTAAGATATGGATTTTCGATAATAGCTTGTGCTAAATGAGCATAATCATCGGAATTGCCCAGTCGAGCAGGAAATGGTACCATATTACCCAGTAAAGTTCGAACTTTAGCTGGCAATGATCCAAGCATTGGTGTATGGAAGACACCGGGTGCTATAGCACAAACTCGTATGCCCATATTCGATAGATCACGTGCTAATGGTAATGTCATTGAAACGATAGCACCTTTGGATGCTGCATAAGCTACTTGTCCGATTTGTCCTTCGTAGGCTGCGACCGATGCCGTATTAATAATTACACCACGTTGACCTTGAGAGTCAGGTTGATTATCAGCCATAGTGTGACATGCCCAACGGATAACATTGAATGTTCCTGCAACATTGACATTGAGAACACGTTTGAATTCATCGAGACCATGCATTGAACGCTAAAAATCGATCAAATAAAATACGTTGTTTTGTTGTTATTGTTTCAATCAATACTTTGTTTATGTTGTAAGTACGAAAAGCAACGCCAATTCCTGCACAATTGAGTACAGCATCAAGTCGACCGTATTGCTCTTTAATTTGATTAAAGATTTGTTGAATTTGCTGTTCGTTCGTAACGTCACCTGGACAGAATAATGGCGCGTTGAAAGCCGCTTCTTTCGATGCTTTCGATGGTTTTTGTTCGATAATGGGGCCGGGTGTTTGTTCATTTGCACGTAACTAAATCGAAAAAATAGAAGAAATTCTCAATAAATTTCAATTTTGATTTTGTTTTCTCTACATTTTGTGGTGCAGCGAACTGTTGTGCTTGTTCGTCTAATTGTTGACTTGATGTTTGAGAAATCGTTTGCCATTTATCGACGACTTCTTGACCTTTCGATGTCGGTAAATCACAAATGACTACTTGTGCACCTTGCTTTGCAAAACGTTTCGCACAAGCAAGACCAAGACCCGACGCACCACCGGTGATTAATGTCACCAAACCTTTCATAGTTTAGCTTTCTTTTTCTCTATCTGAAGAAAAAAACAAGAACAGAAAAAAAAAGATTAATCATTATTTGTTGATTTTTTAATATCATTGGTTTTTTAAACGTTTCGATTTATCTACATGAGGTTCTAACATCGTTGTCCATCGTTGACAATTATCAAAGAGAACTAATATTTGCTAAAATAAATATAAATTAATTGTAAAAAAAAAGATAAATATTTGTTTTTTTTGTCTTCTCTCTACTTCATCGGGTAATAATTTCTCATGATCTTTCTTTGCGAATGGTTCGATTTTCTCACGAAGTTTACTTAAATATTCCTAAACAAGCAATTTCTATTTTGAAATCAATCGTTATCTCTCGTTTACTATTTGTTGATCATATGGATAACTATCGATTATATCGGCTAACAATCGAACACAATCAAGAAAATCACCTTGTCGTTCGAATAAACGTGGATCGAGTTTCGTTTTAATGATCTCTTCAATAATCATTGCCTTCATCAAACAAATAACAAACAATCAAACAAACAAAGGTTCTCTTACTTCGCTCTTTTTCACATGTTCAATCATATTTACTAATCGTTTTAAATGTAAGAGAGCTAGTTGAGTACGTATTCGAACAGTACGTTCGTTCGTTTTCAAAAATAGCTCAATAATATAAGTATTCTTTCCTGAAAATGTGTACAAACATTCGACAATTGCATCTCTCTACAAAAATAAATTCGAAAATTTTCTTTTTCTTGATTCAACGAACTTTTTCATTCCAATCGGTGCTCGGTAATAATGTTAAACTATTGACCATTAAACGTCGAGCAAGATGAATTGTATTCAAATCTTGAAAACGTCTATCAAGTTGAAGATAGAAAGCTAGGAGAAATAAGAAAATATAATTATCCGATGATAATGTTGAATTTAATCTGAAATTCAATGATGAAATCATTTTTCGAACAGAAAATCATTCGGATTTACTTTTCAACTTGAAAATATCCCAATGAAAGAATAATTCGAAATACTCGTTTAATACAATTGATTGTTTGTTCAACGGTCGCTGTACTAATCGTTCGATCATCATAAGTCAATTTTGATTTCAATTGGACACTGCAAAAAACAAAAAACATCGTATTTAATTTAAATAATAATAATAATAGAAAAGGATTTTACTCATTCAAAACATTTGATATTTGAACAGTTTCAATTAAACTAACTAAATTTTCAGTATTAGCACCTGTTAAATGTAAAAGATCGAAGAGAAATCCAATATGATAATGCCAAGTTGCATCAATCTAAGCAAAAGAAAAAACACAAAATCTCTTAGTTTTTTGTTTATTTATTTATTTCTACATCTTCATGAAGATATTCCAGTAATTGATCGACAGCTGTCTCGATTCTTTCGTCAGTTAGTGTACAACCTTGTAGAAAACAAAATCAATCAAAAGAAAATCAATGAAACTCGATTGCTAACATAAACTAATATATTTCATAATTAATGCTTTGCGCGTGTATTGATCTTTTACATCTTTAATCAGCCAAAGAACTTGTTCGAACATTTCGTAATCATGATCATCGAGTGAATATTTAAGAATTTCTTCACATTCACGATGAATATTCGATGATTCCGTGGAATATCTATCGAAACCATTGCATTGCAATTCGGCAACGAGACGATACCGAAAACGAGATAATGGATTTGTTAATGATGATGAATGTACTTCCGACGACTGAATACAATTAAATATTTATTTGTTTTGTTTTTCTCGTAGAAATTCATCCTACTTCAAACTGAGCTCTGACGTTTAAAATTTCTTGTTGAATATCTTGTTCATCCATCATTGATTTCTTCTTCTTCGTCGTGCTTTTTCTATTATTTATTTTTCCAGTCTACTATTACGCATATATAGATGCAAAGTCCAATATCAAATCCCTTTTTTCATCAAGATGTCGCTTTAAATCAGAGCAAAATTCGAATTGAAATTATTTATTCGGTATAACAACATCGAAAGGTTAGTCAAACAAGTGTGTATTCTAATGATAATGAGAATTGGATGTAGCCACGTTTTTCATTAATTTGATTTGCATTGCAACATCTTTTAAAACGTTTAAAACTTTAGCATTTCCATGAACGAAACCGTAGATATGATATTCCAAGCCAATTTCATCGGCAAATTGTTGAACGAAATAGCTCGCTTCGCGTAATTGATGACGTGGCATACGAGGAAACAAATGATGAACAGCTTGATATTGTAAACCTCCGTGAAAAAAGTCCAACCATGTTGGACAAGCAATGTCCATCGTTGTTCGAAGCATTTTCGATGGAAATGATTCCACGGGTCCATAATCATCGGTTGACATGCCGAAATGTGACAATGTTATTTGAACATGTAACGGCATGGTTACCATATAGGATAGAAATAGATAGATAAATGCTTGTGTGTATGTTGGAATGTATGATAAAAGTAAAATAAACCAAAACCAATAGATAAGTATACCGAAAATTTCAATTGAATGATAACGAGCATTTCGATGTTTGAATAAATATATGTAGGATTGAATCTGAAGATTGAATCTTGCGAAACACATGATTAAATAATAGGTTAAATGTTGAAATTGAATGATAAATGATGAAATCCAAGTATACGAAAGAACTTTCTTATGATATGTTGAATAAATCGAACGAAAAAACTTTGGAGTGATAGCAAAGAATGGTAAATGTTGAATATCTAGAATCGAATCGAACCAAACAAAATAATTATTAAAAAAAAAACGACAGATTCAACATGATCTCAATCTACCTGGATCGTGTTCAGGCGCATTCGTGACAATATGATGAATATTATGATGATATTTCCACCAACCAATCGAAATGCCGCCGAAAAGATTTCCTATTAAAATTCCAATGGCTGAGTCAATCGGAGTCTTATGTGTAATTGCTAAATGACCGGCATCATGCGCTGTAAATGTCAATTGATGCCAGAAAACGCCAAGAAATATAGCCGAAATGTAATAATGTAATGATGTTGTAGCAGTAAGGAAAAAATATAAAAAAAGTGAACCGAGAAGAGAATATCTCACACATTCACGTGCATAATCGAAGTAATTACAATCGAATAAACCTTTAAAAATGAAATAAGATTAGAAGGAAAGATGATAAATTCTATCTACCGAGAAATCGCAATTTATAATGTAATTGTCGATAGGCATGAATAATCTCCTTCTGTTCAGGGGAGTTTTCTTTCGACGAGGGATAATTTGCTGATAGTAGCATATCCGGTGTCAGACAAAGATTGTTATTCAAATCATTTTTAGGTGAATTTAATTGAATCGGTGGAGTAAGAGAATAGAATTCATTTGGATCGACATCACCGAAATAGAAACATGGCAGTTTCTTCAATAAAATCTCATCGGAATGATAAGCATTGATCTCATCGGTTGCATCCTAAATCAATATTTACTTGAACTATTTTCATAGTCGTGATTTTCAGCCTACCTTTCCAACCATATGCAAAATCACCATGTCACCACCTGGATGACGATTTACCCAAGAGTTTAATTTGTAAATTTTATTTTCATAAATAACCAAGAGGTCTCCATGATTAACGATGCGTTCAGCTATTTCTCGTCTTGTATATTTCATTGTATTTGTATGTGTTTTTTTCCTGTCTCGTCGAATAGAAAATAGAAAAAAAATGAATTCCGATCTCTCTGAAATAAATAAACATATATTGATTTATATTAATGATGGACAAGAAAGAAGTAGAAGAAGAAAAAAGCGAGATGCAAATAGACTGAGTTTTTTTCTCTTCTTTTTTCTTCTTTGCTGCGTTCAACAAAGAGACGATGAACTTCTTGAACGGTTTTATCACTGAAAGAGACGCAGAATTTTCCGTTCT
>Ga0209930_1000540_pt1 | contig 86942 bp, 102 predicted proteins | sample ThiBiot_500_biof_2_FD_183948 | JGI IMG/M metagenome (GOLD analysis project Ga0209930, IMG submission 183948) | Wastewater bioreactor microbial communities from Cape Town, South Africa - Thiocy_cont_500_biof (SPAdes) | ecosystem: Engineered > Bioreactor > Thiocyanate-remediating >...
ATTTCTCACAAGTAAGCACTTCATATTTTTAATTTAATTATAATCCATCTTTTGACAGAGATATATACACTTGCGACGAATTGTTCAGTTATTCTGCTCTAATATGCATTCGCTATTATTATATAACCTGGTCGCAGTAATGGCAAAATTCGTTCATATTTCAGCTTTCTAAGATAAATTTTATTTACCAACGCGATAAAATATAACAAAAAAATTCGGGACTAAAAGTTAAATGAAGAAACGCAAGTCGTTCTTAAAAAACCTTTGATCCCAAACTGTTGATTTAAAGTATGTAGAGTGAAATTTAAATTGTGTTTTAATCACCACCAGGTGCTGAAAGTGGACAACCATCAGTTGTTTCGAAATGATCAGTGACTCCATGAAACTCAGCAGGATTACTATTAGCGCCGCAACAACAAGTACAGCAATCCAACTCTCCACTTTCTACGACGGCATCGTATACATAAGAACAAGGCTCCCCTGTATAATAGCACTGAAGAAAAGGAGTAAAAGAACCGGAAAAAGGTCCAACAAAACCAAGAGTACCGTCTAAATTCTGGCATTGACAGTCAAGTGCGTTAGTCGTTGATATGATAAGTAAAGCTATGATAATACTTGAGACCACCGTTAATTTCATCGAAGACATTTTTCCAATAGAAATTTACTTGTACACTCTGTTCGTTTGAATAAACAACTAATATTTAATATCGACTTGTCATTGTTGTATTTATATGTTTCGATGTACGCATGGTATTTATTTTTTAACTGTTTTTCTCTACCATCTTGTACTATTTTGCGACCTCGAATGGCCTTGTTTTTCACTGATATTTGAATTGACTTTATCGTTCTACGCTATTCTTAGATAATCACGAGAGAAAGAAAAAAAGTGTCCCACAATATTTTATGCATGAAGATAAACTTGGATACGACTGAATGACTTTCTTCGTTTTGTACATTATGAAGACCAATCATATATGGCAGATAGTTATGAAAAAGTATTTTGTATCACTGTTTATGAGTAGCACAAGATCTACCCTCCTGCGCACACACGCGCTCACGAAGCAATTTTCGTATTTTATTAAAGAGCTTCTCGTTGAAATATTATATTTTTCAATAATTTTATCAATATTACTGCATCTCGCACATTCAAATCAATGGATTTATTTCGGATTCTGTTGCTTTTTGTCTGTTTGAGAAGATATATTTAACGAATGACTTGAAATTGTTTATTTATGAACAAAACAATAGAAAATTAATTAGTTTTTAATAGAAATTCGTAAAGTGTCCAAGCAGTTGCAGCGACAAGTGTACGACGAAATGCTCGAATAAAAAATCCACGTGCAAAACCGATCAAACCGTCAGTCTATTAAAAGAAAATCGATCTAGATAAAATATAACCTTGTTTTTTGTTTTATTACTTGAAGAATTGATTTGATTGTTATATGAATATTTTGATAATCTGCTGGAGCAACTTGTCGATAGGTTTTAATCACATCAGCTGGTTGAGTGATGAAAGAAGCGATCAAGCCAGCAGCAACACTAATTGATGCTTGAGATGTAAACCAAGACGCATCTAAATCTATTTAATTTATTTATCATTGAAATGAATATATTTACTTGAATTAAGTGAAAAAACATCTTTCAATTGCCGATATGACATATAGTAAATACCAGAAAACGGGAGATCACGAGCTAGAGTTGGAAGAAGTCCAGCATAAAATCCTAAATAAACATTGATAAATTTCGAGAGAAATTAAACTCAATAAGAAAAAAAAACAACCTTTGAAACCATATGTTGAATAGACATGTTTTGCAACAACACTCATACTCATTGACGTATATCTCGAACTCTAAATAATATAACTACGGTTTAGATTTATGATTTAAATAATGATGATTTTAATTCACTTCGAGTCTTGCTTTGATTAATGTGAATGGAAAAACAACGAGATCAGCGGCACCACGCGCCAAAGCACCACAAAGTCCATTGACAAGAGCTGTTTGTTGAATTTTTCTAATCGAACAAATTCGAAGGAAAGATAAATGTGCATAGAAATTGGCATAGATCAGATCATTTTACGGTATTTTTTCTTTGAATAAATTGAGCAAATGAAAGTAGACAGCACTACCGGGTACAGCACGAATCAATGACTAAAAAACGAGATATTATTCATTAATAGAAATCTTTCGACAATATCTAACCGGCGTTAGTCCACGCCAAAGACGAAAGACTGAATATTCCTGAATAGTGTGTTTAGTAATTGAGCCTATGGAACGCTTTGAAACTCTTGAATAGAATCAATAATCGAAGTTTCAATTTCCAAGCAAACAAATTCGTTTACCCTATTTTTGGTTCTTGTATCTGAGTTTTAAGAAAATCTAATGGTTGATACAATGTTGTTGTGATAAATGCACTCGCTCCTCCAGCAATCAACGGATGCAAACTGGATGGTACCACAGGACTAAACAGATTTGTCATACAAAAAAAAGCATTTTTCTTTCTTTCACCTTGTCGTCATTATCTAATCATATCTGAAAATTGAGAATAATCAAAAAAAAACAAATGAGTTTCTATTTGTCTGATTGATGTTTATTAGAACATTCGATAGAAACAAAATATTTCCTAAGACGAGTTACGAAGACAAAAAAAATAGAATAATCATTCAATTGTTGTTAGTCGAATATCGCTCGTTTGATCTTTTGAAAGAAACCATCTTTTTCTTTCGGTTTTTCTTCTAAATCAAAAGATCACAGATAAAAGAATTGAGCTAAAATTTTCAATTACCAGGCTTCGCTTTCGAAGAACCATTGACTGATCCTTTGGCATCTTTATCGAGGTCTGAAAAAGCTACCATTAGTTTTTTCTGTTCAGAAGTTAATTGACTAAATAATAAGAAGATTCCGTTTGAAAATCTTTGTCATGTCCGACGAAAAAACCTACGTTGGAATCTTGATTTTAACATGAACATAATGATCACCTGCGCCCGAACCTTGAAGACGTTTTATACCTTTACCAGTCAATCGAAAACGTTGATGAGATTGTGTTCCAGCTGGAATCTGAATAATAAATTCACTTTTTTGAAAAAAATACATGGTAGATTTACTTCTAAAGTCTGTTCGCCATTTATTCCTTGAACTTTTACAATTCCTCCGAGAGTTGCTTGTGCAATAGATATTTCAATATCACTATGAATATCTTCTCGATCTCGTCGAAATGTGTCACTTGGTTTCACACGAAATGTAACAAATACTTCCGATGAACCGAGATTAACTCTCATTGCTTGACCATCATCAACACCTTCGAAAACAAAACGATGAAATCAAAAGAGAGGAAATCATTCGTTACCGGCTGGAACAGGTATTTCAACATATTTCTGTTGTATTGTTCTTCCTTTTCCTGAACATTCATAACATGGTTTAGCTATGATTTCACGTCGACCATGACATGCTCGACAAGTTGCACGCATGTAAAACGGTCCTGTCTGAATCGTTTCCATGCCCGATCCTCCGCAAGTTCGACACACCTGAGGTTGAGTACCAGCTGCACAACGAGTACCTTTACATACTGGACATGCATCAACAATTCGTACATTAACATTTTTCGTACAACCACGAACAGCTTCTTGAAAAGTTAAATCAAGACCTAACTGATATAAATAATAAATACTTTTCTTTTTATCAATGATTAATTCATCATTAGTCTTACTTGAGTAATACCTTGTCGACCGAATTGATTCTCTTCCGGTTCATCCATCCATTCATGATTACTGAATCCAGCTCGGCCAAATGCCTCGCCGAAAATCTTTCGAAATAATTCTTCAGGATCAACTTGTGCTTGATAATATTCGTAGCCACGAAAACCTCCTTGATTGGGATTCGTAGCACGACCTGATGAACTAGCACCGGGATATGATGATTCTTCATTTGAACTAAATGGATCTCCACCCATGCCGTATGAATCATAATTCTTTCGTTTAGTTTCATCACTTAAGACTTCGTAAGCTTCGGAGACTTCTTGAAATTTTTTCGTTGTCGCAGCATCCTTCTTATCAGTCGTATCTGGATGGTACTGTTTTGCTAACTAGAAGGACAAAAATTTTGAACTGAAAACTCGAGAAAAATGCATATATACTTTATAATAGGCTTTTTTAATGTCTCTTGCGGTTGCTGTTTTAGATACCCCTAAAACTTCGTAATAATCTTTCTTATCTCGTCTAGTTGATGTATGAAAAGAACGTATATGTAGATTGGAAGAAGCTAAAACGAGTAATTCAATTTAGTAGAACAATTAAGAATACAAAACATACGAGTCAAAATTTGCGGATTTAAACTAGAAAAATGAGTTTGAAATAGCCATGATTTTCGTGTTAAATTAGCTCGAGAATATCTGACTAATTGCTTAGAAATCAACGGAGATAAACGAATGACAGTATTTGAACATAACAACATTTGAACAATAATCAATCAAGCTTGATTGACGAGGAATTTGGATTTCGGCATCAGTTTTGATATTTTTTCATCATTGGGACAACTAAATGGCCAATCCAAAATGATCGAACGTTTCGTGTGCAGAAATGCAAAAGGTAATGACATCTATCGATGATCGTACGTGGGAGATACTCAAAAATTAATAGTTCTTCCCCAGCCGAGGCGTTATGCGTACATATGATTTCTATTATATAAAGTACAAATCAACTTTAATTTCAAACAGAAAAAAAAATGTTATTAATAATCATGCTTTTGATATCACTGAATGTGATATCTGGAAGATATGTTGATCCTAATTGTGGATGGAGTAACGAAGCATATCGTGCTGTTGGCGATTGGACAACTGATACTGAATCTGATGGTCTTATGCAGCCAACAAATGCTCAACCGTGTGAATATGCTGTAGAAATTCATGGATTGAAACCTGATAAACAATATCATTGGAGAGTTGTTATTGGTGATTCTTTGGACGTCATTTGGGGTTGTGTTGGTAGAAATGGACCCGATTGTCAATTTCAAACTCCTACGGGTTCCATTCGTCTTAAAATCGTCGGATCTTTTGCATATCCATTAACTTCAGAAGTCATAGACAACTCTCCAAGAACGCCTCAATCGACCTCATCGAAGAAAGTCTTCGCACATTATATGGTTGGATTTGCTTATGGTTCTGATCAAAGTTTTTTCGATGCTCAAATAAAAAGAGCACAAGCAGCAGGTATCGATGGTTTTGCTCTCAATGTTGGAAGCAATGATTGGCAACCAGCACGAGTAGCAACAGCTCTCGATGCAGCAAAGAATAACGGTGATTTTGTCATGTTCATTTCATTCGATATGGCATCACTTCCATTTACTAACGAAGCTCTTGCTCGCTTTCATTCCGTTGCTAATCATCCGAACTATTATAAAATCAATGGTCGACCATTCTATTCGACATTTGCTGGTGAGAATGGAGGTGATGATTTCTGGTCAAATTGGAAAACATCCAGTGGAATAAATCCTTATTTTTGTCCCAGTTGGCCAAACTATCCAACAAACAATCTACTTCAATCTCATCCAGTTGCTGATTGTATCTTTACTTGGAATGCTTGGCGTGCACCTAACTCAGGACCCGATGCTAGTTTCGATACAATCGGTGATCGTGATCTGCTAGCCAGTGCTCGAGCTACTAATAAACAATACATGGCACCTGTTGCTCCATGGTTTGCAACACATGTTTGGGGAGATGGTTTTTCGAAGAATTGGATCTATGGTTCAGAAACTCTCCTACCAGAACGATGGAAACAAATCATTTCACTTCAACCTGATTTCGTTGAAATAATCACATGGAATGATTATTCGGAATCTTCGTATATTTGTTCGATTAGTGACGATTTACCTGTAGATATGGGCGGTATCAAACAAATGATTACTGTGCCTCAAAATATGAATCATGATGGTTGGCTTGACCTTTCTCGACACTATATTCAATGGTATAAAAACAATGTACGACCAGAAATTATTAACGATCAATTCTATTGGTGGTATCGTATACATTCAAAGAATCAAGTCGAAGGTGAACCACCTCAATATCAAAACGATGCTAATGACTGTATTGTTATTCATTCGATTGTTAAAAATATCAGCCCACTCGGTGGTCAATATACAGTTATTGTCGATCTTAATGGCTCGAAAACTGAATATAAAATCACCGAATTAGATCAAACAGAATGTATTCCTTTTCCGACTAGTCTCGGTTATGTGACAATTTCACTCGTAGGTCCTGATAATACGATCTGGTGGACGAATGATAATAATGTTCGTCAACAAAGCAACGGCAATAATTTCAATGCTTTTGTTAACAGTCATAGTTTTCAAAGTCCGTAACATTTTCTTTTCATAGCAAAAAGAAGAAAAATTGATATTCAAAATAGATCTCTTATCTGGAAAATGTATTTACATATCTGACATTTAAATAAAAGCAATCTATTGAAAAGAGACTCATATCACTCAACTTGAAATGAGAAAACAAAAACAATCAGACATCTATTTTCATTAAATTCAATCGACATAAAAGATTGCTTGCACTAGAAATTCACTAGTTCAAGTGTTTCTTCGATTCAATCATTTTCTCATTCTATTCATTCATTCATTCGTTCGTTCGTTCTCAAATTTTCCCTTCAGATACATACAAACACTTGACTAATGCTGTTTTTTTTTCGTTTCTGTTCTATTTCTATTTATTCATTCTCCATATTTCACATGCTCACGATAAAAATCTTTCTATCTATAAGTAACATATAACTATAAAAGTAATGCAAAAATAGTGCACCAAAAAACCTTTCGATATCATAAAAAGTATATTCGCCGAGTACGGTAATTATATGTTGATGTTTATTTCGAGTTTCGTTTTTTTTCTTTTACTATTTCCGTGCGAAAATCATTTAATATATTGTGTTTTTTTTGGTCTATTCGTCGTCATCATTATCATTATTCTAATTAATCATAAACAAAATATCTTTATGTAAATACATAAAACTGCTAACATTTACTCAACTATAAAACATTATGTTTGAGAGAATGCACGGACAGGAAGATAGAAAGGACGACACGAACGAACATTTCGCATTTATAAAACAATCATGAATAGAGAACATTCTCTATGTCGAGAAAAAATAACAGAGGAAAAGACGAAAAGCAAGCACGAACGAAATAGAAAGCAAATAGTCTTTCTATGTAGCGTTGTGTATGTGTGTATGTGGAAGGAGGAGCAAGGAAAAAAAGAAAACACCTTGGCTGTATTCGCTCTTTGGCAAACAGGCACGTCAGTCAGCAACTATTTTCGTCGACAAATTCACGTTCTCTCTTATTTCGTTTCGTTTCGTTTTTTTCTTTTTTTTTGCCAATACGCAGCCGTTTGTTGGTCGAGTAATCATGGCTAAAAGTGTTTCACCGTAACATTTCTCTCATTTTTTTCTCGATGTATTTATATAAGTATTCTTTATGTTCGCCGCTTTTCATTCGTCTCTATATAGGCAAGTAAAAGAACGAGAAAAGCGAAATGTATAGTGTTCCGTCTTCGAGATTCCTATTCGAATATCAAATATTTTTCTCACTTGCTATACAGAACAACAAAATAAGACTGCACACATACGAAAAAGTAATAGGTGAATACGCATAGAGTACACGACGACGACGACAACAACAATGAACAATAGAATCAGTCTTGAGTATCGAATTTCACTGTGTGTGTGTGTGTGCGTTTCGATAGTGTAAAATAAGATAGTTCACTATGTATGTATGTATGTACGTTTGAATCTTTTTCGTTTCGAAAATTTTCGTTCTTTTTCTGATAGATTAAAGAAAAATATTTTCGGTCTTTTCTCGATCTCATACTTGAGACTTAATCAAAAATTCCGATAAAAAAGCCCATACGAGAAACACAGAGAGAGACAGAGAGAGAAAGAGCGAATAAAATCTCTTTATAGTATTTTTCTTTTCTGGCGTTTTTTCTTCTTCTTCTTCTCTTCGTCGATAGTATTCGTTAGAAATTCATTCTCTAATGTATACCAATGGTTTTCTTTCGTTCGAACACAAGCAAACATATATATCATCCTATTGAAATTGTAATGAACGTCTATTATTCATTCGAACACGATATGCAAGGTAGACATGTATATACATATCGAGAGAGATGAAAATTCATCGTATACATGTTCTCTTTATTCATATATACATACGAACGAAAGAGAACAAACGGGAAAAATGAATTTTACTATACGAATGAATATATATATATGTGTGTGTGTATGTATATATCTAATGTGTTCAATGAACGAAGGTATATACAAAGTAAATAGAGAAGAAAAAACGAAAGAGAAGAAAAAAACGAAGAAAAAGACGCGAAAAGAAAAGAGAAAAGAACACGATGTAAATTTTCGAGCAATGAAAATTTCAATGTAGACACACACATACGTCTATATTTATGTATATAGAAACGAAAGAAGGGAACAGAACGAATGCTCGAGAGTTAAGACACTTAACTATGCTATCTCTTGTGTTTTTTTTGCCTACACATTTCATCCTCTAAAGGCCAACGAATGTGTAGTGATCCTTTATTTCGTTTGTTCGTTTCGTTTTTTTCTCTCTGCATCGTCATTATCTTGATTTTACATAGATTTTTTTCATCTCTATTGGAAAATCTTCTTCGATTCAATCATTAAATATCTCATTATTGTACATGACATTTTCTGTTTTGTGCGACAGGTTTTTTCTCTCTTACTCTCCTTTACATTCATTCATTCATTCTTCCATCCATCCATTTTTTTTTTGAACAATCTTTTCCATTCAATCGATTGATCAGACATACTACTTTTTTTTCTTTGTCATAAAAAAAATGAAAGTTAGAATATGACGAGATACACCAGCTGTGGAAAACAGCTGTTTCACATTTTTATGATCTTCATCTCATCATTCACTTGTTATTTCTATCGACATATTTTTATTTTTCAGAAAATCGCTCGTTTTATGTACTTGTTTTAAACAGTCGAAGAAGACACAAAAAAAACCACCATGAATACATTGGAAATGCAACAACAGTTAGCTGATCAACGTCGCGGTCGATATGTCCGTGTTAGTGATACCGATCGACGACAATTGATCGATACGTATAAGAAAGGCGAAGATTTTATAGCGTTAGCAAAAAAACTAAACATTAAACGATCTACAGGTAAAGACCTTTGTGCACCAATTACTTTTCGAAGTTTTGTACCCATCCGATTAGTTAGCTAAAGAAAATCAGGTGACAGAGAGAAAATAAAAAACGAAAGCGAAGAAAACGCATTTACGTACATTATATTTTTTTTTCTTAGCACGAAGTATCCTTCGAACATACATCGACGAAGGACGTGTATCGGCAAAACAACGAGCTGGAACACGCCTTCGTTTTATAACCGAAGACGAAGCTGAAATGATACGCGAAATGAAACGTCGTCATCCATTAATAACCATCGGTCAAATACAAATGCGTTTACAACGCACATCAAATCGTGTTCTGAGCAAAGCATCAATTTCACGTATATTGACAAATAGTATACGTTTGGGCAAACGTGCCAAACGTTCGAATGGCGAGTTCATCGATGAACAAGATGGCATGAATGAATTCACGCAGTTATCGTCAGACGATGGCACAGGTGGAGGAGTTTATATTGATGATGGAGTTGATGATGACGACGATGACGATGAACAAGAAATGTTGGAAACCAATCCAGCATCGCAAAATTTGGATGATTTTCAACGATTTATGCTGAGAAAAACGAGTGTTAATGGTGATGAATCGATGGAAAATGAAGATTTAGATGGATACGATGGAGCAAATTATATGCACGCTTATCGAGCGATTGGTAGCGAAGATGAAGATGATGTAAAATTCGAATATTTGTTTTCTTTTGTTGAAAAATTTGAGCTGTTTATTGTTTAGCTATCGGAAACAGATGAAAACGAAACGAAATCATCAGGTGATAACGCTGTATCAAATCCAGGTACCAATGGTAAATTGATTTGATCGATTTTGTTTATCTTGATTTTGAATATTTTCATAGAAAATCTTCCAGCTTCGAATGAAAACGATAGTTATACTCAAGTTAAAACTGAACCTGTCTGCGTTTTCGTCAATCGAAATTTCGATTCATCAGATAGCGAACCCGAACCAACCAACGACGAAACCATTAGTAAAGCGTAAGCAAAGTCTCTTTTTTTTTCAAAATCCTCATTTCTTTTCTCGATCATTCAGTCCTGTCAGTGCTCATTCGACAGCTAACCGTCGCATAAAAATCTGTCCAATCTGTGGCGAACAAAATTTCTCTCGTTTATCTCATCATTTAACTGTCGCACATAATCTCAATCGTGCCGAAAGTCTCGCTCTACTTGCCTATCCCGATCGAAATAATAACAATACTCATTCATCGATCGCTACAGTTAGCGGTAGTTCTCCAATAAATTCCACAGCCAATCAATTCGATAAAAGTCCTCAACAAACTCCAATTAGTATTAACACAAATAACCAACAAATAACATCAACACATTCGTCACCGTCGATACATGATACAGAAAATCGTGTCAATTTAATACAGTCATCACCGACAGAACAACAATCAGCAAATGGCCTGTCGATCGACGGCAAAAAACGTCTTCTCTGTCCATGTTGTGATACATGGGTGTTGAATTTAACTGATCATTTGATAAAAAAACATCATCTCTCTTCGAAACAAGAACGTTTGCCATTTTTACGCTTAGCTCGTAATCGACAATCGGCTGTTAACGGAGAAAAATCATCGACAAATTCATTTCTAATCAGTCCTCTTGATCAACAACAACAAACAAATTCAAGCGAAGCAAATAAAAAATATCAAAATATTATTAAAAAATATCAAAAAAAACCTTTCTACTCTCATCCGGCATCGTCATCATCAACTCTACTAAATCAAGAATCATCAGCAACAAATTCCAATCAAAATCTCTTAGCAATTACAAATCCAACAAATTCATCAAAACAAATTTCTCCATCGAGAAGTTCGAGCAAAGATGTAAGCAAAACAACGCCCTCAAGATCACCTACTTTTATTTTTCTTCTTCGCAGGGAAATGTCCATCAAAAATTCGAACAACGTCTGTCTGTTTTTCGTCAACAATTCGCCGTTACTGTTGCCCTACAAAATTCCCTCATGCAACAAATGGAATTGTTACAAAAAAGTTTCGTTTCAATTGAAGATGAATGGAATGATATGAAAAACGAAATTGTCGAATCGATTTCGTAAATACACGGAGAAATCATCTTTACAATGCAAAGAGATAATAATCAGATATACGAATTTTTTTCTTCTTGGGCTAATATTCGTTTTTTTTGTATATAATCGAAACTTATTCAGTTCATTTTTGTTTTTTTTTTGTTTTGTTTTTAGTGAGCAGTAAAATGCTTCGAACATTCCGTTATAATCTGTAAAAACACACACACACATACACATACACGCACGCTTAAACTCTAAGACATGTTGTTTTTTCTTTTCGTTTTTATTTGTATCTTTGAATTTTTCAAAAGAAAGTATCTCGAATGCTTCATCATCTTCTTCTGTTTTCATTTTAAAAATAAACTGCATACATCTTATTTAAATGAAAAAAAAAATGTCTAGATGTCGTTCGAGGATGATTCATAAAAGAAAAAAACCAACAAATACTTCAGCTGATTTTCTACCAATGATGAATGAGTAATCTGACTCAAACGACGAGAAACAAGCATCGTCATTCACGTACTTTCTTTTTTTTGCATGCGTCTTTCTTCTTTTGTTCGATCGAATTTTAGATTCGATAAATTTCAATGATATGATTGAAGTTGTCGCTGAAATTCTACGTGGACCAGTGTTTCTCGCTGGTGAAACGTTACATTGTCGAATAACATTTACAAATAATTCAACAAATCAGAAGTAATTACATAAGAAAGCAAATTCATTGATTACGAACAGAATTTTCCCTTTGATTTCAGTGAAACATTCGAAAAAATCTCATGGGCAAGTGTGCAGTTACATTGTCAACGTTATGTTAACGAACAAAAAGTCAATTTACAACAACAACAACAGCAGCAGATAACCAATCCGAAAACGAACGATGCATCGGCAACAAATGTTGAAATCGTTCCATTGGATTCGACAGCTTTGATCGCAACAAAAGGCGAAACGGGCCAGACGGTTTATACATCGAAACCATGTGTTCTTTTCTGCGATTTAAAATTACATCCAGGAGAAAGTCGAACGTGTTGGTATTCACATCGAAACACAAATACGCGTTTAATCCGATGAATTTTCATTTAGTTTCGTATAATGAAACAATATCGACAAATGTTCCGCCAACATTTCGAGGAATCTATGTGAAATATTCATATAAACTTACGATTGGCACTCAACGTGTCAATTGTCCGACAAGTCTTATTCGAGTGCCATTTCGAGTTTTGGTTATTCCAGGTAGAACGAGAGAGATAGCTGATTGGAGTTGAATGAATGAATTTTTGTTTTGAAGATTTCGAGAAATTTATTCGTCAGGAAAAAGCTGCTCTTGCTTCGTCTCAATCGGGTATCAAAGTTGATAATCCATTTGTTTGCTCAAGTCGAACAGAAATCGATTCCTTAACAACAGCTCTCGATGCTCTACAAATTCTCACATCTCGAAGTCATCAAAGTAAAATCTTTTCTCCGTTTTTTTTTTCAATTTAATTTTCTCTTTTGCATTACTCAGACGTTTACAATATAAGCAATAATCGTGGTCGAGTGTGTCGTTTAACTCTCTTCAAAACGAATTTCAAACTCGGCGAAGATATTCTTGGTCTCATTGATTTCGATCATACCGATGTACCTTGTATACAATTCACAGTTACTCTACAAAGTGAAGAATTACTAAATGCAAATTATCGTCGCAAATCAACACAATTATCTAACATAACATCATTTACTAAACAATCCGAATTCTCTCTTTCAACACAACAATCTTATTTATCACTGTCGATTCCACTTTCATGTACGCCCTCGTTTTCTATGGATCTTGTTTCATTACGTTGGAAATTACATTTCGAATTCGTTACATCGAAAGTAGCTCGTAGTCTTCTACCGGCTAATCCCGATCCGGAAACGAATTCAACATGGTTAACATCAAGTTCTATCGATGTTGAAAGCATGATTTGGGATTTACCAATACGTATCCTGCCAACTAATCCATATTTTGCAAATAATGCTGCGAAAATTTCTTGTTCAACAGTTGTTAACATTTAATCTTTTCTCTTTCTTTTTGCTCACTTAAGGGGATTTGATAGAATAAAAACAAAAATAATTCATTGATCTGTTGTTATTTTAGATGCATTCTTTTCTATTTGTTGGTAATCATAAATCTCAACCGACACAAGATTATAGTCGAACATCGAACATCGTATGTTAAATTAAATAAAAATCTGTTCGATCATTTGTTTGTTTTCGAAGGGCAATCGAGATGATTTTGTAAAACGTGCCGAACAAGAACGACAAAAACGAGAAGTAAAACTAGAATTTCAATTTCAAACGAAAACTAATTCATTTATTTTTCATTTTTAGCTTAGTCGTAAACAATTGTACGCTGCGATTAAGATTCAAAGTTTTTATCGTCGAATGTCAGCTCAAAACCAATTGGTAGAATTCTTTCATTTTGTTCTCGATTTCAAAAATACGAAACTTTTCCTTTATTCAGACTCGTTTATCACGTGAACGTATATCGATTCTTGTTAATCAATTGCAAACATCAGCATTCAACGATGAAAATCTTATACATCTAGCAAATCTAATTCAATTTGGCTTCAAAGCTAATCAAGATGCTAGTCTTATGGTAAAATCTATTTGCATTTCAGATTCGAAACGAAATTGTTCTGTTGTTTAAAGATGTCGTTGATTGAATCATGTTGGAAACATCGCCAGGCGATTATCGATAAACTGTCAACAGGGAATTTATCATTAAGAATTGCAATGGCTAAATTATTAAAATATACTGTCAGATGTCTTTCATATTTCGATAATATCCGTTTACCAACACGATTTATCGAATGGTTAACCGACTCGAAAAGTTATTCGAATGAACAAAATATGCAACAATTGACGAATTATTTTCTTAAACATATTATTCAAAATGGTAGGAGAATGAGAAGAAGAACAGAAAACAAAAATTTATCATTGTTTTCATAGGTTATTACACACAAATGTGCTCAGTGATACAATCAAAAATCCCATCAACTGTTAGTAAAACTAGTCGAATTCCAGCAATCGAACCAATTGTTGAACTATTAGCTCGACCGATTGAATCACAAACGCCTGATTCGGATGTTCGGTTCGTTGATTGATCGATCTCTTTTCTTTTCTTATTTTGTGTTCTAGTGACGAAGCATTAATTGCTCTTCGCGATCAACTATTTTCTCGTTCGGATCTACCCGCAATCCCGCTGCTCATCACTCCTCAACTTGCTCGTCGCTCTCATTTTCCTGCCTCACGCTACATTGAATTAATCAATACTCAATCATCACCTTCGTTCGACGGTGCTCAATATCAACATTGGAAATTATATCAACTTCATGCATTTCTTCTCATTCTTGATCAACAACAAATCGAACAAATACCTTCGACGTTAATCAAACGAATTGTTTCGATAATTCGATTTTATATTCACGGAGTGATTCAGTCGAATCGGTACTATAGTCCAACAATTCAAGATGCAGACGCTGATGAGCACGAACGAGATGATGCGATGGATGTTGACAACGGTGGATTTGTATGTTGAATGAATAAATTACTCACTCAGATTTGAGAATATTTCTTTTGTTTTAGGATGAACCGAATAGTGAATTAATTGAAGATTGTTTGACAATTTTAAATAAAAGATCAGTGACGAATTTTCTTTGTAAATTAGCCAATAAATCAAATCAAAATATATCAGAATATGATAACGATTATATCGCAGATTTGGCTATAATAGCACATAATTTAATTTTCCATCGAAATGAATCGATTCTTCGATCGAAGTAAATTGTTTTGTTTTTCTCCTCAATTTCACCTTTGAATATCTTTTGTTTGTTTGTAAAGTTTTCTCATGAATTTAACAACAACACCTTCATTCCTTCGACATTTATGGTTGGTTTGTCGAACACTAAAATACGAAACCGATTATCGGTACACATCTATTTCCTTTTCCTCAACACCCTCAAAATTCAATTTTTCTCTTTTCAGTGAGCAAGTTCTTCTTCTCTTACACATATCCTGTGCTAGTTCCTTACTCAAAGACGTCGACATCGATCGTATCGAACCATTACTTGTCACATTCTGTTCATTATACAGCATGTCTCTTGTACCATTACATGACGATGAATTCTTTCGTGGTCCACCAGAAACAGCCTTTCGAATGAATGAAATATCAGATATGGTGAAAATCTTACGAGATGTTTGCATGGGTATTGTGAGATTTATGTATCCTGAAAAGCAATTGAACACACAAATAACAAGTACATTAATGAATACCATCGATGATAATGAAGCCAATGTCAAAATCAATCGAATACAAAAACAAACTGAAGTTGCACGACAAAAATCATCGAAATTCTCTCGAGTTTTCAAAGTAAATCAATTGTAACTACATTGAAATTCAATTGAACTCATCGATCTATTTAGATTATTGTACAATTACTTCAACAACTTCGAGCACGAGATGTACGAAGACAATTTTGTCCGCCTGACAACTGGCTAACGAATCAATTTCAATTACATCTCGATAAAGTATTCTTAAATTCAATATTGTCTATTCATCGACATTTCGCTTTTTGTTTTGAATTTAGGCATACATCGATGCATTCACTCGTGGTCTTGCTGATCCATTGCTTTCGTCGCCTGATACATATTTCAATCGTGAACGAGGTAAACTAAAACGAACTCAATCGTAACTTTCTTTTTTTTGTGCCTCTTAGGACCTGATACATATCCATTTTCTGTAACTGAGCTTCGTCTATTAACAATTCTCCAGCAAATTCCATTCGTAATTCCGTTCGATACTCGCGTTCAAGTTCTCAATCTTTTAATTCATCATAACAAAGTTGAACAACAGCATGGCGCTGAATTTCTTCAAAATAACGCGACGATTAACGTTCGTATTCGTCGAGATTATGTCTACGAAGATGCTTTCGACAAATTGAGTCCACAAAACGGTAAGTTAAATATTCGAATGCAAAAAAAAAACTCAATCAAAATTCTATTTTCTCATCTAGAGCCTAATCTTCGTCGTAAAATCCGCGTGAGTTTTATCAATGCTGTTGGTCTTGACGAAGCGGGTATCGATGGCGGTGGTTTATTTCGAGAATTCATGAATGAACTACTCAAATCTGCCTTTAATCCAATACGTGGTTTGTTTAAATTAACCAGCGATGGTTATCTCTATCCGAATCCGAACGTGGCATTTATCGAAGAGAATTTTGGACCACATTTTTATTTTCTCGGTCGAATGTTAGGCAAAGCTATCTACGAGAAATTTCTAGCTGAATTACCGTTTGCTACGTTTTTCCTACAGAAAATTCTTTCGCGTTCATCAGGAAAAGTTGATATACATCATTTAGCTTCATTGGATCCTGAAATGTATAAGAATTTACTTTATTTGAAAAATTATGATGGAAATGTCGAAGATCTCGGATTGGATTTCACCATTGTCAATAGTGAAATTGGACAAACACAAATCATCGAATTGAAACCAAATGGTCGCGATATATCAGTTACAAATGAGAATCGTATTGAATACATTCATCTCGTTGCTAATTACAAATTAAATCGACAAATAAATGAACAAGTTTTCAAATTTCGACAAGGTTTAAGCGACGTTATCAATTTAGAATGGTTAAGAATGTTTGATGCAAATGAATTGAGAATATTAATATCAGGTGCACCAGGAGAAATCGATGTTATCGATTGGAGAGAACATTCACAATATCGAGGTGAGAATTCAAAAGATAGGAAACAAAATTGTTCGAATTTTTGCCATTCTAGCACCGTACAGTAAAGATCATCCGATCATTCAAGCGTTTTGGCGATGTGTTCATGAGTTTACTGAAGATCAAAAACGAAAACTATTGAAATTCACAACAAGTTGCTCTCGACCGCCGTTGTTTGGATTTAAAGTTAGTCGAATATGAATTTTTGAAATGAATAGTTTTCTAATCGAATTGAATTGTTTAGGAATTGTATCCCGAATTCTGTATTCAATCAGCTGGCTCAGAAATTGATCGTTTACCAACATCGAATACTTGTATAAATCTTTTGAAATTGCCTGAATATGAAAATGAAACCGTTCTCAAAGAAAAACTTCTCTATGCTATTCAAGCAGCTGCTGGTTTCGAATTTAGTTAAAAAAACAACAAATCAATCGTTTTCGGTTGTAAACACTCTCTATTTCTTTTCTTGTGTATTTATAATTTTACGTGTGTTTCATAACTGCATACATATCTCTATACTATATATAAAGATAAACCCGAAATCTAATTATTAACTAACGATTTCAATCTCTAATATTGGACATTTGATGAATTCACAATATTTAAGTCATGAATAGGGTTTTTTTTATTAAAGACAAACACAGGCAGCTTTAAGGATTAGTAATTCAATCCGTTGTTTCTTGCTTTCGAATAAATTTACGGTTTGACTAATGATTTATATTTTTATTCGTTATTAAAAAATACGTTTCGAGAGCAATCACATGCTTTGTCGGTTGATTTTTCTGATTTCGATTTCTTGTTTGATTGATTGTCACGCAGATAATCGTTCAATTTTATGGTTTAATGAAAATCACCCATGGGATTCGAATGCTAACGGAAATGATGTCGAACGTTTTTCACTTGTTCAAATCAAATATCCTGAAATCTTCGATCTCAGTCCGTGGACGGGTGTTTTCGAAATCCAAGAAGCTTCGGAACAAAACATAACTAATCGAACTCTGTTAAATACTGAGTATTATAAAATCAATGATGGATTTCTGTGTCAAGCACATCGTAGCAAGCAATGTATCGATTTTAAAGTAAAATCTTCATTCGAAACTGAATATTTATAATTGAACGGCTTTTATTTAAGATTGGTTTCGAAGTTATCTATAATCCATGCAGTGTTTCAGGCTTTCGTCCCAATGAAACTTCTATTCCGAATGGTCAACCGACTCGTCCTCATTCATTACCATGGCAAGTTTCGATTCATTACAATGAACAATATGTTTGTGATGGAACGTTAATCGATGATCGACATATTCTTACATCTGCAAGTTGTTTCGAACGAGGTCATATTCCTCTACTCTATTCGATTAAACTCGGTTCACATTTTCTATCGAATTCAACGAATTTTGTTCGTATCGAACGTTTTATCTATCATTCAGATTTTAATTCTCAAACATTACAAAATAATATTGGCATCATTAAACTTCAACAATCCATTCAATCGTTCACTAATTATATCACACCTGCTTGTTTAGCTCGATCAATTCGACGATCTTCTCAACTCAAATCATTTCTTGTTAGTAGTTGGAACGCAATGGAATCGAATCAATATACTGACGGACCAAAACAAACGTTTTTAGCACTAATGAATGGTTGTTCTCTGATTGATGACAAGTTCGATGATAAAATACAACTTTGCTTAGGCATAGAAAATGCTGGAAATGATACTTATCGAGGTGGTTTCGGTAGTGGACTTTTTGAAAAGCAATTATACGATACTGAACGTTGGATGCTAAACGGTATCGGAAGTCATCGATACAAATTCACATCACAAGGTTCACTTGCTGTTTATACACGTCTAAGTGCATACACTGATTGGATCGAAAACACGATTAAAAAAATGAAATAAATTTTTTTTTTATTTATTTATCCGAAAATTCAATCAGATCAGACATTTGTGAATAATAAGATTGACATGAAATCATGTCTTTTTTTCTTCTCGATTGAATTTATATCAATTTAAACGCCATGATTTTTAGCTGATGTAATCATCCATACAAAAGAAAGTGTTCAATTAATTTTCCGAGAATAGCTTCATTCTAGGCTTTCTTCTTTTTTTCTTAAATTTCACATTTATCTGTTCGGATGAATAAAATTTGAACGCTGTGAATACAAAACAAAAAGAGACTTCGCCTTTCCTATCAATAGATGAATTCAAGCATCAATTAAATCGGCACATCTTGACGATAGACTAGTTTGAATACTTGTAAGAAGCATATGCATCATTGCAGATAGAAAGCGAAAGCACACAAAAAAAAACACTCTATGACTATGATCTCTATATACATCCGATGATGAATGTAAATGGAAACTCAAATACATATAGAGCTACACCTTCAATTTTTGTTTAGAATAAAGTAAAAGTGTCAAATGAATGAATAATGGCATGTCTCAATTAAGAGAAGAGAAGTAATTCTTTTATTTCTTCTTCTTCTTTTCTCATTTAACCATCCGGATGTGTTCTTATTGGTTAGAGTTGCCTTTGATTTAACCAATCGACGAATTTTATTCGTCTTTAAAAAAAGGAAAAAAAAAGAAGACGAAGAAGGAAGAATGAATATCAAGTGGGAGAAAATAATTACTAGGATAGTTTTTTATTAACGAAGAGAGAAAGAAAGAAGATACAGAGTAAGTGGAGTTTAAAATAAATCAATTCTTGTTTTTTTCTTCTCTCTATCATCATTTAAAGTGTTAATGTCGGCATAATCAAAGACATTTCTGTATGTCTCTCTCTTTTTTTTCTATCAATGATGATCTTTTTAGTCATGCATAGACTATTTGCTAATTTTCTTTTCTTTTACGCCAATCCCGAAGACGATTTCATTATGTCACTAATCACTTTTTATCGAGGATTATTTCCTTCATATGATTGAAAACTATTTCTCTCTTATTTTTCTCATCAAAAATTCAAGTGGCACATCAGAGAAGTTCAGTTGACTGTAAAACAGTTTAGCATCTGGTTAGAGATAGATGTATATATATATATATGTGTGTGTGTGCGTGTGTGCATGTATTCATAGTCAAAAAGAAAGTCTCATCATAGTTTTAGATATGGAAGAAAATGTATCTATGAATGATAATCGTCATCATGACAATAGTTATGTATCAACATGTACAATACGTGGTGTACCCATTGTCAGCTTAATTACGGATAGCAAAGAACGATTATGTTTAGCACAGATATCGAATGATCTACTGAAAGACTTTAGTTACAATGAAATACATAACCGACGTGTTGGTATGAGAACATCGAAACAAAATTGCTTTTTCATTGAATTGAATTTGTTGTTTTGTTTTAGCATTAGGTATAACATGTGTTCAATGTACACCTGTTCAATTAGAACTACTTCGTCGTGCAGGTAGGAATACAATTCGAAAACAAAACACAAGAAGATTTGAATTGAAACATGTTGTTCAGGTGCAATGCCGAGTTCATCTCGACGTTGTGGTATGATAACACGTCGAGAGGCCGAACGTTTAGTTAGTTCATTTTTGGAAACAACTAAACCATTGAATTTGCCTGAAAACTTCGTTTTCGAAGTTTATCATCATTGTGCATGGGGTTGCCGCGGTCTTTTTATACCTATTCGCTACAACAGTTCACGAGCGAAATGTATCAGGTAAAAAATCTTTTGTTTCTTTTTATTAGAAAATCAATTGTCAATGTAAAATCTTTGTTCGATACAATAGATGTTCATTTTGCGACAGTTTTCTTTCGCCGAATAAATTTATTTTTCATTCTCATCGTTTACCGAGCGTTTCCTACGTTCAACCAGACAGTCCGAATTTCAATGCATGGCGTCGACATTTACGTTTACATAATCCAACACAAAGCGAAGACTTACGAGATGCTTGGGAAGATGTCAAAGCGATGTTTAATGGTGGCAATCGAAAACGATCAACATCTTCAGCATTACATTCGAGTAGTATTTTGAAAACATCATCATCGTCATCATCAAACAATAATAATGATACTAATCCAGGAAGTGAAAGTAGTGAAGACAAATTGATCGATATTGAGGAAGACGAAGAATTGGGTGACAAAGAAAAAATCGAAGAAAATAAAAAAGATGAAGAAATTGAAGAAGAAAAATTCAGTTTACCATCGCCACCACCGGCAAAAATACCTAAAACTCGTGCAAACCGTTCGCTAACTCATAATGTTGTTTCGTCGACAACAACCGATGAACAATTGCCCGATTTAAATATGTTCCTTCCTTCAACTCTTCTCCCACCTCTACCAACTTCTTCAAATTCTTCACCTTACTTTCCGTTTCCCCCTCCTCCACCTCCACCACCACATTTATCAACATCAAATCCTTTATCATTCGTTAATCTTAATACAACCGATTGGTTGCAATTCTTTCGTTCACCGTTATTCGTTCCGAGTACATTTCGTTTGCCATTAAACAATATTCCTCGACGATTTCCATTCGAATTTAATAATCAAAATTCATTTCTTACTAGTGGATCACATTCAGCCTTTAAACCGCCACCTCTTCAAAAACCTGAATAATATTCGTGAACAAACACAAAGAAAAACAAACGAAACCCAAACTCCTCTCATTTCTACGTTGTCAATTGTTTCATTTAGTTTCTCGTTCCTTTTGTGTTCAAATAAATTTACTAATAGAGTAAAAAAAACTCTATATCATAGCGCGCTCTATGTCAACAAAGGAAAAAAAAAGTAAAAGAACAAAAAAGATATTTGTTTCTTGCGTTGTTGTCCTGACAGGAACTGTAATAATGGCAATGTTGCCTTTCGTCTGTTTCTTGAGAGGAGGAGAAGGAAAAAAAAACTCTCGAACATACAAATATAAAGCGCAAAGAGAGCAAATCGACGGGTAGTGTTTGTTTCAGATTTAACTTTTGAATTATGGGATCATCGAATAAATCGGACATGGACCGTATTGGTCTGTTTAAAGAAATGGAATATGTCACAATCAAAGATCCATATAAAGAACCAGCTAGTTGTGAGTGAAAGTTGTCAAGAAAAAAAGAGCACATGAAGTGACACTAATTTGTTTTTTTTTTTTATTGAAAAGTTAATTTTAATGAAGCGGCATATAAAAGCAAACAAATGATGAGTAAAAGTTCGAAACAACGATCAACTGGTTCATTAGCTGGATATTTCGAAAAAGAGTTTAAACCATTAACAGGTCCTTATGTTGATCCGATTTCGATGCGACGTCGAGCACGTATTGAAGAAAAAAAGAAAAATATCACCAATAAACCGTTTGTGACGATGTATCGACCAAAAGATCCGTATGGAATTTTTAGAATAACAAAAAAAAATATTCATCGAATTTTTAAATATTGTTTTTAGCGAAGGCCATGGATCATTTTTTGGAACTATCGGAGGACCAATCAAAGATCTTGATCCAACAAAAGCAAAATATCGCGAAGTTGCTAAACCCGAAAAAGAAAAAGCGAACTTCAAAGTGAATCCATCGAAAAAAGGCACCGGTTACGGGTAAATTGAACTAACTAACTAATTCATTTAGTCATGACTTTTTCTCTTGATTAGTTACCCCAATCTAGGTCTTGATAAAGATCCACCGTACGCCTACAAAGACAAAACAGACAATTACGATGCTCCATTAAATGCTCAACGAGTAAAAAAATTCTTTGTTTTAAAAATCACAAACAAACAACTGTTCAATTAAATCATTATTTTTAGAAAGATATTGCGCATCATAAATCTTCAATGAAAGCCGGAGTATTTAAATTAAATATGCACCCGAAAGATTATTTCGACCGCAATCCTTTTCATGAAGATGGCAAAGGCGGTCGAAATCGTAGTGAACATCGTGAACGTTCGAAATCGGCTCCTTCCGACAAGAAACCATTTCGTTTCAGTTCACCAGGCAAAACCGTTCGTTTTTCTTTTGTATTTAACTTTTTCAAAAAAATTTCTATCGAGTTTTGTTTTCTTTTAGCTCGGTGGAAACAAAGATGGCTGCTTCGATAAATTTCCAAAACGTAGCGACAAGGATCCTTACGTTGTTGGTACGATGTTCACTCAAGGAAAGAATGTTGTCAATAAACAAGGAAAAACATATTATCCAAATAAATTTACCAAATCTCGTCCAACTGAATCAGTTATATACAAGAATATTAATTTACAAATCAATCCACAAACATACAAACAAGCTGAAAAAGTCTATCGAGGCTATCAAACAGCACAAAGAAGTTCATCAGCGGTCTAGTTAACAAAACATAACCGAACATATTCGAAAATGAGTTTTTCGTCTTTTCTTTTCTAAATTTTTTTCTTTTTTTATTACAAAATAATATATAAATATAAATATCATATATATGGTTGTAATAGTTGATCAAATTCTTGACGTTCTTCTCGTGTAAGCGATCTCAAATTATAACCACGTATTTCTGGTTTTTTCTCTGCATCGTATAATTTCTTGATATTTTCTTTTAAATTCTTTTCTGCACGTTGAATTTCTTGATTGATTTGATCGAAATCTAAATCCAAAGAAAACAAAAACATTATTGTTGCTGTTACTGGTTGTCATTGTTTTCTACCTCGATCAATCAATCGTTTACAATCGTTCGTTGACATTTCGAGAAAATTATTATTCAAACACATCCAATTCGTTTTGACATTTGTTGGTTGTTTGAGAATTGCTCTACGACAAACAAAAATGACTAGTATCTCGTTTGCATATTGTTTCAAAAAAAAAATAATCGTACCGACTAGCTTCTCGAAGTTTATCACGTCTTTTATTCAATTCAATGATTTCTCGTCTTTCAGCAATCACATTTTCAGCTAGTAATTCAATTTCTTCAAGATATTTTAGCACAAAATCCGGATTATCATGTACACCTGATTGAGCAAGTCGCGTCTGTTCGCTTGACTGATTCATCTAGAAGCAAGCTTATAGTATGTTGTTTTTTTTGTTTTAAGATAAGATTCTATTTTTTTAAATTTCTTTCTTAGATAATTGAATGCGTAAGCGACAGAGAAGAAGAAGTAAGCAAAAAGAAGAGAAACAAAGACACTAATTAGACAATATGGAATGATTATTTGGCCAAAACAAACGAAAATGATAAATCTATTGAGCAGCTTTTTGTTGTTCTAAAACATTTTCAATGTCCTACAGAAAATGAGAACGAGAGTGTAATCGAAGAAATTTATTTCAAGTGAATATTACTTTGAGAAGAATGTTTTTTAATTCTTTATAGGCAACTTCTAATTCATCATTTAAAATAATATGATGATACATGCCTGGTTCTTTGCTAAATTCCATAGATTCTTTTGCTTCATTCAAACGTTTTTCAATAGCAGCTTCATTTTCAGTTTGTCTTCCGCGTAAACGTTGTTCGAGAATTTCATAATTCGGTGGACTAACATAGATAAATAGTGCCTCTAAATCTGTACCATGAATATTCTTCACACCTTGTTTGTCAACATCGAGTAAACATATACGACCTGTTCGTGCAACATCTTCAACTGCTTTTTTACTAAGACAAACAAATGATATTATTTATTAATGTTTTTTTTTATGGAGGAGTGTCAGGAGATAAATGTTTCGATAAAAAATACCTTGTTCCATAAAGATTCGATGAGAATTCGGTCGTTTCGAGAAATTCTCCATTTGCAATCATACGTTCCATATCTGGTCGTGGCACAAAATGATATTCTAATCGTAAAGAACAAATTCAACATTTAATCAAAAGCAATTCAAGTTTATCTTTACTCACCACGGCCATGTTGTTCGCCTGGTCGAGGAGATCGTGTTGTGTCTAATTACAAATTCGATGAATCTTCAACAAAATGAAAAATCAACTTACGAGAAATACTAAATGCAAATGCGGTTGGATATTCTTTAAATAATTCTGCGATTAATGTACTTTTTCCCGATCTAAATCAACCGAAAAACGAGTTCGATCGTTAGTTGTAGAGCAAAGCAAAAAAAAAGCTTGATTCGAACCCGCTTGGTCCTGATAAAACAATAGCACGAGGCACAGTTGTTGATGTTGGAGGCATATTCGAACAAATTCAAATAAAGAAACAAACAAAAAAAAACTTCTTCTAAAAAACAAGAAAAAGAAATGAAACGACAAAGTATTGGTGTGTGAATAATGAATCTTCATTGAAATCAGTTCACAAGAACGAGAAAAAACAAACGACTGTCACTGTCATTGAAGATCAACCTACTAAATAAAAATATGCGGATGGTAAGAAGGAGAGAAAAAAACCGAAGCACGCAAGACAGCATCCATTGGTTTATTTTCCTGATAATTAAAGAAGAAAATTAAAAGAAAGGAAAAAGGAAAGACGTGAGTTCAGCTGAGTTTTGCCTGATTTGAAATCTCGAATATTCCAAATGAAATAAATAACAAAAAAGAAATGTTTCATTCGAGCAAACGAACAACTTTCAATCTCCAATGATTACGACCGGTGAAGCTTATCGAATCAAATATGAAAACGATAATAATTTTTTTCTTTTTTTTTTCGTCGATCGTCCATAGACATAACTGATATTCGTAGACAGTAGTCAAATATTTGTAAGAGATGCCTCTACACTACACTACAATGCACGATAAAAGCATGAAACGTTGACACTAGCGACTTATTTCGATATGAATTTTTATTTTATACAATCAACAAAATGTTTTTGATGAGACAAATAGAAAAAAGAACCAAGCAAGAAGAAAGTTTATCGATTAGATCTAAGGTTTTTAACCTGAACAGCCACGACAACCACAGTGAACGCATTCAACAACTTTGCCCTCTTCTAATTTCTCTTTTGGCACGCGACAGATGCATTTTTTATTGAAATTTGTATCTCGAGGTTGGATACAACGAAGACAACAGAGATTTTCATAGCCTTGCTTTTTCCATTGTGCTAAACAAACAAAATTCAAATTGACAAAAAAAACATCTCAACATCGAACTCTCATCTTACCAATTAAATTTTTATCTGCAATTGAATTTTTCACGCAATATTCATATAATTCCTTGCTAATCGTTTTCCGTTTGTAATACAAATCGTAGATATATCGCGATTTTTGATGATGAATTTTAAATATTGGCCATAAAGTTTCGACTTTTCGTTTGCCTTCATGTGGTGCTAATTCAGCTTCACGCATTTTACCTTCGATTTCATCCAATGTTGGTTCAATCAAATCCCTATTACGAATAACAGATTCTTGAGGGTTTTGTTTTTTTTTCAAATAAACACTTACCAACCGTCTGGTGGTGGTTTCGTTCCTTTTCGTACTTTAACCATTTTTAAATATAATTTAATCTACAAGAAAATTATGAAATCGTTTTGAGAGTGATTTGTTTTTTTTTGCTGCTTGCGCAATATATTCATAGAGAAAAATCTTTTTTTAAATTTATTTCAAAAAATCTGTCTTTTCTCATCGTTGTTCTCGAACAAACTGCAACAGTCTGGACTTCTGCTCTTTTTTTTCTTCTAATCACACACAAAGAGAAAGGGAAACAAAGATTAGTAATAACAATAACACATGAAAAGAAAACACACGTACACAAGCATTTCATACAGAAAGACAGAGAACTAGAGGAGACGAAGAAAAAGAGAAAAATATGATTAAAGATGGTTAATGTTTAAGGATGAGAAAAGGAGATTCGTATTATGGTTTAGCTCGACGTTTAGCTTTGATAACAGGACGTTTATTTGCTGCATCTTCACCAATACTGAATGGACTAGAAGAAAGAGAAATTTAATTGGATAAAGAACACGAATAAAAAAAATAGAAATATTACTTATTTTCAGGTGCAGAACCAACTGCTGTAAATCCAGCTGAAAACGAACTATTAATTGGTGCTGGCGAAGGTGTTGATTGAACGCCAGAGAATTGAAATGGTGCGCTGCTTGCTGAAGGTGCTGTTGAGCCACCACCAAATGAGAATGACGATGTCGAACCGAACGCAAATGTCGATGGAACAGAACCAAATGCAGGTGCTGCTGGAGCTGCTGCAACTGGTGGTGCTGCTGATGATGACGTTGAAGAACTAAATGAGAAGCCACCTGTTGAACCAAATGCTGGTGCTGAAGTCGTTGGAGCTGAAAACGAAAAGCCGCCGGTTGATGTTGGAGCTGAGAATCCAAAGCTACTACTTGGTGTTGCAGAAGTTGATGATGATGATGATGATGATGATGGAGCTGAAAATGCAAAACCACCAGTAGTAGCCGATGTAGAACTTGATGAAGCTCCAAATGCAAATAATGATGACGAAGTTGATGGTGTACCAAATCCCGAAAATGATGGAACTGATGTTGCTGTTTTGTCAGCAGTGCTTGAAGCAGAACCAAATGTACTGGCAGCACCAAATGCTGGTGTTGTTGTTGCAGTATTACTTGTAGAAATAACTGAAGGTGCAAATGGTTTTGGTGGACTGCTTGCACCAAATGTAAATGGTGTACTATTCGAAGCTGTTGTTGTTGTCGTTGCAGATGGAAAACTAAAACCTGACGAAGATGTCGACGTTGTCGAGGAACTCGCACCGAATAATGATGGTGGAGCAGCAGCAGTTGTTGTTGCAGCAGCTGGAAGAGATGTCGATGTCGACGAAGTTGTACTTGGAAATGAAAATCCACCGACAGTAGTTGTTGTGCTTGGTGCGGCGGCGGCAGCTGGTGTTGATGAAAAAGCAAATAAACTTGGAGTTGTTGAGGTAGTTGTTGCAGCTGAAGAACTTGCACCAAATGCAAATAAAGCAGGTTTGTCAGATAATGTTGTTGTTGATGGTGATGCAGTACTTGTTGTTGCTGTTGCAAATGGTGTACTGGTAAATGAACCAAATGTAGGTGTAGCTGATGCTGTTGTTGTTGTTGTTGTTAAAGATAAAGGAGTAGGTGTATTTGATGTAGTCGTAGTTGGATTAGTTGCTGAAAATCCACCGAATGTTGGGAATGTTGAAGGAGTACTTGTCACCGGTTGATCCGAAGTTGTTGTTGTACCAAATGGAATAGAAACACTTTCTTTAGTCATAGCTGTAGTTGTACTTCCAAATGTTGGAACAGAAATTGGTGCAGCAGCTGTTGAAGTAGGTGCTACTACTGTTTTTATTGGTGAAGCAAAACTTGTTGTTGTTGTTTTTGATACTACAGATTCTTCGACAATAGTTTCTGTTGTTTTTGTTATTAAAGATGAAACAACTGGTGTCGATTCGATTGTACTCAATCGTTTGTAATTTGGATTAATACCACGACAAAGTGAACAAGATGCCGTTTGAGCAGGATGTTCCATTGAACATGATGGACATTTCCAAACCGGTCCAGCTGGTGGTTTAGCAGGACGTGGTGGTGACATACTGAATATTGGTGCTTTTGTCATTATACTTGCTGGTTGATTTGCTGTCGTAGTCGGTTTTTCAATTGGAACAGCATTAACAGCAGCAGAAGGTTTTGATGATTGAGTCGATACTAAAGATGAAACGATTCGAATAGAATATAAAATGTTATGTGAAACATACCAGTATCGAGACGACATTTTTCCGGATATTTTTTAGTAAATTCTTCTTGTGCTCGAGCAAATTTCGGCCACGAAAACGGTGTAATATTTCCAAGAACCTAATTACAAATCATCATCGAATTCATTTGTAATCGATCAATTTTTTTGTTTACTTTTGGTTTTGTTATATCTATAACCGGTTGAACTGCTTCAATTGTAATCGAACTATTTGTATCAATTTGTGAATCTATCTGACTAGTTGGTTGTGTTTTATCCAAAAATGGTACTGACAATGCTTCATTTCGAATATCTGGCGGTGGAAATGTACGCTGAATTTTTTTACTCGGTTCCATTGAACCATCTGTTGTTGAAATCTGATTGAAAAAATCAAAATCGATATTTCCCAGTTCAAAATCATCGGTCTTACATTGCATTGAATGCCGCATTCTTTGTCTTGTATTTTAACAGGCTTTCGTATAGGCGAAGCAACTGCAGATGTATGTTCCTCGATTGTTGAAATTGATAATCTAAAAATTAAACGAATCGAATTTTATATCTTATCAAGAATAATAATACTACGATCTTACGGTTCACTATCAAGTGTTCGATTAAGACGTATACAATCTTGTAATGTTCGTCGTCGAAGTCTTTCGATATAAGGCAAACGACGTGAATTAATTGACGAATAATTAACACCAAGAACTTGTCGTTCATTCGATAGCTGAAATGAAATAGATGAACTGAAATAAATCTTTAAAAATATTTATTACTAATCGATTCGATTGTGGTGCCGGCTGGGTAGTATTTAGTACATTTGTTTGAGAACGATTAGCTAAACCTGCTGCTAATAAATAATTAGCGGAGAATTCATTTGCCTAAAACAAAATAGGCAAAGATTATTGACCATTTCGTTTTTAGAAAAAGGATTAAAACGAACATTTGATTTAAGATTTGTTGTAGTTCGACTAGGTGTTGTCATAGATTCATTTTGTTTCTTCAAAATAGAAATAGTAGAAATTTATTATTGATTCGAAAAAAGAACAGAATTTACTCGAGCATTGAGAGAAAAAAGTGGCGATTGAGATGGATCATAATTTGCTATTAATGGTCGAGTATTCGAAGAGATATTGAAACGTTGTTTAGTCGATGTCGATCGAGTATTTTCTTCATTATTATTTGTTGTCAAATCATCGTCTAAGATTCGACGACTTGCAAACGATCCAACACCATTTGTTGCTAAATCTTTTGGTATTAACAGAAAAAATAAATGAACAAAAAACAAAAACATTGTTTAAATGTCGGTATACTTGGTTCGTTTTCTTCTTCTGCATGATGACCATTATTGAGCTTTGTTGTTGAAATAATATGCTGATAGTTAGCTGTACGACGTCTTTTCTTTTGCTGTTCGATTTCTGAGATGTTCGGTTCAATAGGTACGACTTCTGGTCGTTTGTTATTAATACTATCTTCGTCATCATCGGTTAATTGTGGTTCGTCTTCACCTGATGGTGAAAGATTATCTAAAAATGAAATTGAGAAAACGAATTCAATTGAATACGAAGTTACTTTTTAGTTTTGAACTAGTCGAATAACCATTCGTCGTAGGTTCTACACCGTTTTCTTCTATAGATCGTTTTCGTTTCTAAATACAAGTATTTCGAAAAGACTGCCGAGAGGCTTTTTTTCTTACGGGACGAGTTCCATCACCATTAGCAGAGAATAAAAACGATGGATGAAGAAATTTCGAAACGACATCTTTGACTTTATTCATCATACTCTGTACAACAACAAAAAAAAGACAAAAGTAATCTTTTCAATATCGAAATTCGTCTATCAAACTTCATTTTGTTGATTATAAGATGAATTCTGTTCATTGTCATCATCATTATCAGATTCTGACAGAGGAACAGTTGCATAATTATTATGACGATTAGCTAATGTTGACATTATTGAGAAATTAAAGCAAACTAAATTCAAATCATGATTATTAATTATTTATGAATCATTTTTGTTTTGTACTTACAAATAAAGAAATCACAGGAACTACAACAATTTTATATGATATCTAAAGGAAAAAAATAAATCTATACAAAGTGAGCGAATATGTGAGTCATATAGTTAGTGACTAAACTGCTTCGCCTTTTCGTTCGCTCAATATCATCTTCTATAAAACGAATAATAATGAAAAGCGAGCGAACGACCATTGTTTCAACTATCAAGGAGACCAGTAAATGATGATGTTGAAAGTTTCTCTGTGTTTCAAAATAACCATTTAATTGTTAGATATAGACGAGTTACAAATGGCAATCTTCGTTTGTTTTAATATAGATGTCTCTAGTATTTCATAAGATTGCTTTGAAAATTTCAATTTATCGCATTAGACCATGTATAATTACAATTTCGTATCGAATACAATAAAAACGTTCGAGAGTGTTTATTAATTACAAAGTAATACGTGATAACTTGATATAAAACGAACGAAGATACATATGGACAGTCAGTCTATATCAGGCGTCATCTTTTCTAAATCATATTCAGTAGAGGATTATAAATGCTAGGTTACACACCGTTCAATGACCATAATGGCACAAGCAGGACAATTGATTATCCTCGTTTTGACATTGAAAAGACAAAGGCTAATTTGTGAAACATGAATCCAAATGTCTAATGCAACAAGTGATAAACATATGATTATTCTATGCTGCGTCATTTTTGCTCTTAAATTTAGAACCTTCAAGTTTACCACCTTCTATTGAAGGACCAATTCATGCAATTCTAATATGTCATGTGCCTAGTTTACGTTGGCTTCCACGATATCAATATCTTTGTCGATCTGTAACCGTTAAACTATCATGGTGGGGTGAAGATGATACATCAGCAATATTCAAGTATATCGAGGAAAAAAAATGATAATAATAACAACTACGAATCAATACTATTTTTAGACCTTATACAACTGATGTTCCATCCGAGCAAAAAGTGCAACCAAATACAACAGTTAAATATTATATTCGTAGCAATCTCCAGCAATTTTCCAAATATTTAATAAGTTGTTTTTTTTTGTATTTTAACGATTAAATTTTACTATTTATTTCGATATACATACGTAGATGCTTTGGAACTTGTTTTCAAAATCATTGACACAGATACAAATCGTACACTTGGCATCGTTAAAATCCAAAATCTCTCAACCCTATCAGTCAACAATCCCATCAAAGGTTTTCATCCAATATTCTCAAATAAAGGCGATAAATTAGGCGAATTATTTATTTCACTACGTATATTTCTTCCAGGACGTAAGGTCATCTTCGAAAATCTTTTTCGTAATCACACTTTCTATTTTTTTCAGCACAAGATAGCAATGAAAATCTTGCAGGAATTAGTTTTATATCAGATATAAGTAATCCTTCATCACGACGCAATTCATTTGTAGAAAGCACTGCAATTCAAGTAATCACACTTATTTCATAATAAAGCAAAGAACAATTTTGCCTATTCTCTTTAGAATAATCAATTGAATTTCAGCCGTTCGAACGAAAGTATTTTAAAAGATTCTGCACCACCAGGTAAATAGATCATATTTATGAAACATGCTCGATAGTCCGATTTTAGGCATGAAAAAATACAAAGAATTACCTACTGGTAAAGTTGTTGAAGAATTAATTGAACGAGCAAATCGTCTTCGAGAAAAAACTTCGATTTTGAAAAAAACCCATCCTCCTAAATCGCATACCGCCGATCTACTCATCGACGATATGTTCGGTTTAGAATCTTCGATTAATGTCAATGATTCTATGTTAACTGATTTCGATGAATTCGATAATGAAGTCAATTTATTAGATGATCTTCTCTATGGCGGATCTGTCGACAAAAAACACGAATCACTAAATCAATCAGCATCTTCTTCTTCGGACAGTGATCAAAGTGAAATTTCATTAGATAAATACAAGTTCGACGAAGATCCATTCAGTTCAGAACGTATTCAATTATTGACTCTTATTCGTACAGCTCGTCTTCGAATTGATCATCTCGATTTGAAAAAGAAACTTTCTCGAACAAATAAATCTCATTATTCTATCGAATATCAATTTCCTGTTATTATCGAAAATGTACACAATCATATCACACAAGGTTCAGAAATCGTGAAAATCACTTCGAAACAAATCGAATCTGATCACAAAATTCTCTTCTCTCATTCATCGACTTATCTCTGTTCGATCAGTGAAACCAGTCTTCCAACATGGTCGAATTCATTCTTAATCTTCAAAATCTACACGCAAACCAATCATCTCTCACAAATTGGTTTCGCGCGTTTATCTCTAAAGAAAATCTTTGCATCCGATTGTTTGCATTTCGAAGACGATCTCGATCTATTCGAGAGTATCGATGATATTGACGACGACGAATTTTCAATCGGTCGATTACATGTAATGCTTGAATTCAATTCAGATGAAAAAGATTTCTCATCACAATTGAATCGTTTACAAATTATGGAAAATTTCCAAACGAAAAAACAAAACAAAATTCCATCGAAACAAAAGAAGAAATCAACAACAACAAAAACAACAAAGCATTGTCTTGTCAGTGAAAGTACGAATGGTTTAGTAGTCGAAATATTCTTTTCTGTAACTGAAGCTCGAAATCTTCAGCCATTTTCAAAAAATAGTACGAAATTATATATAAAAGAGAACAGAAAAAGCCGATGGATTTGCTTTTTTTTCAGGTAATCTACCTCCGAATCCGTATTTTGTTTGTCGAAGTTTTTGGAATGATGAAACAATCACTTCGATTACTTGTTGGGCAAGTTCATCGCCGAAATTTCATTTCGAACAAGTTTGTCAAACGAAAATTTATCAACACAATTCATTTTTTCATTCGTTCTTTAGAAAATGCCATTTTTATTAACAAAATCTGTTCTCAATAAAATGCATGACAATTTCCTTATCATCGAACTATGGAATAAAGACGCATCAAATTCATCAGATCAACTACTCGGTCTCATTAAAATCCCGTTAGAACAATTCTATCTCTCATTTCAAGATCCACAAATCAGCCGAGTTCTCCTACGAGCACAATATCCCATCATTGGCAATGATTCTTGGTTGCCAATCATCAATCCATTCAATCCGAACAGATCATCAGTTGGTGAAATGAAAGTTTTTCTTGTCATGGGCACTGATGATCAAATATTAGCTTTTCAAAAAGCTCAATCAAGTTTACATCTATCTCCTGGTCCAACAATAATATCAGCTAGACCATCATCGAATTCGCCTTTAATCGAACATAATTTCGAAATCATGATTGAAAGTCTGAATAATCTTCATGTATTCGAATCGATGATCGAAGGTGAATGTGATTGTTTTATTCAATATTCATTTCCGAATCAAAATCTTGATTCCTATCCAAAAAATCAATTTCATTTGCAAACTATTCGAACATCGACCAATCTCTGTACATCGAATGTTGATTTTCATGATGTTAGTCATTTCTGTTATTCGCTCTTACCTGGCGATGCATTGCATAAATATTTCTATGCGAGTATGAGATCGAGTTTTGTTTTGTTTTGTTCAATTGAATGTCATATTTTGTCGTCTAGTTTATCAATCGAGTTCACCGATTGAAGCGAATGTTGTGTTCGAACTTTGGGCGAGATTTTATTATCCGAATATTCGAGATCAAATTCTTGCGAAAGTAAGAACAAAAAACAACAACGTATTCGAAATGATTCAATTTTGTTTTGTTTTTCTCGCAGGGACAGTTATCCATTACAAAATTATGCAGTTTGACAACAATGTTAGACAAAGAATTCGATGAGAAAATCTTGCAATCATTTCAAATTCCATTAGAAATCGTTCGAGAAGATATTGAACATAAACATCAACCAAATCTACCATTAGCAACCTATGCTGGAGATTTATCATTAACAATAACTTATAAACGAATGATTGTTCAAGTAAAATTTTAAATCGAAAAGAAAACAATGTAATGATTCGTTAAATCTCTTAGGAAAAACAATCATCGTCAATTCAACCTGAACAATCGAATGATGATGATTCAAAAATTTCACTTTCAATTCATATAATCCGTGCTTGTGGATTAAAAGTAATTCGATTGATTTCATTGATTCGTTATTTCTTTTCTGTCGTTAGTATGCAGCGAATTTCCATGCTCGAGATGATTCTCGTTTGAATTATTTCTCTCAAATCGGACTGAACACATACGGCAAAGTGATATTTTCATTTCTTTCGGATCTAGTAAAAAATCAATCCATAACATTTGTTTATTTATTGACTGACTGTTGCTTTTGTTTTTACTTTAAAGGAAGCACATCGAACGAAAACGATCTCACGTAGTTTTATTCCTGAGTATAATCAAACGCTAACTCAACATCTATCTTTAATCTGGAGAAATCATGACAATCAACCGATACATCTGATTGATATGTTTGAATATGGTGAAATACAAATCGAAATTTTTCATCAAATTGTAACAAATCAACAGAAAACAATTGACATTCGATTGTGTCACGCGAAAATACCGTTAAAAGAATTGATTTACCGACAAACGGGAATCAAAGGTTGGTTTTCTCTAGTCGATCAAAGTACGAAATCCGAGTCAATCGAACATTGTCTCGGTGGTATTGAATTAATGATTCGATTTGGTGATGAAATCGATCGTGAGAAGTTTTTTCAATCAGCTAAATCATTCGGTTGGATAAACACATACTCTCAAATTGAACAAACATTTCTCTCGAGTAAATTTTTTCTTTCTATAATAGTAAATCTAAAACATTCATCATTCCATTCGATTGAATAGATGATCAACATGTCGGTTGTTTATTCAAACTTTCAATTCGTCAGATTGAACTTCCCGTTCATTTACTTTCGCAATTTGATTCCGAGAGAATCTATATTTTTGCACAATATCGATTCTATGATAAAAGTAACGGCAAGCAATTTTGTCTATTTTTCATTTTTTCTCTCTCTTTTAGTTTCAGTTCTAACTAAACGTCAACAAATCAATCGAAAACAGAAAACATTTATTTCTCAATTAGATTTTCATAAAAATCACTTCTATCTCTATTCTCAACCATTGTTGAATTATATTCGAGAAGAAAAATTCGAAATACAAATTTGGTTAAGCGAAAATCATGTCTACGATTATTCGAAATCGATAAGCAATCAAATCGATAAATATCTCGGCTCGATTTATATCGATTTACATGTTCTCTTGACTCAAAAAGATATTCATTTGATTTTACCAATATTTAAACAAGGAACTAAGGATTTATCCGAAGCAACAGTAGAAATTCAATTAACTATGGACAAATCGTCAGATATTCAAGTAAAAAAAAACAATCAGCACATTCAAATTGATCTGCATTTTCAATTTCATTTAGAATGTAGAACAAGACTTCGAACAAAATCCTCACACGCAGATAATTCGAAACTTTTCAAATAAACATTTTTCCTTATTAATTCATATTGAACAAGCTGCACATCTGCCAAATGTTTATTCAACAATCGAGTAAAATTCTTTATTTCATTCGTACGAATTTTAATCTTTTCCTAAACGTAGAAATCTCTATGTACCTCCTAACTGTTATGTCAAGTATTCGACCAATGGAAGTCATCATGTTTCTCAAACACAAGTCATCGTTTCATCGTCCAAACCTCAGTGGAATTATCGCGAACAAATTCAATTATCAATTGATTATTTATTTCAAGAAAAACAATTGTTTCATCTTCAAATCTATCATTGTCAAAATCAGTCGAATATCAATCATAAACAAGATCAATATATCGGTTCGATAGCAATCGATTTAACGCCATTATTATCCGGTTTAGAACAAATCAATGGTTGGTATAATATTCAAGATCAAAATGGAAACATTCAAGGACAATTGAAAGTTTTGTTCATGCCGAGAGAAGATTTGAAACAATTCAAACAAATGAAATATCCTATTACGGAAAGACATTCATCGCCGAGATCTATTTCAGTAAAGAGTAATTACGATGAAAATAGTTCGACGATCGACACAGATCGATCGGACCAATCATATCTCATGAATAATCTCCGGTAAAACAAATCTTTTGATTCAAATGAAAAACAAAATTCATTGATTTCCTAGACGACAATTATCAGAATTAGATCTGCTTACTGAACGATTGAAATCTCGTTGTTAATATTTGTGTTTTATTGTCCAGATAAAATGACTTTTTGTTTTAAAAATAAATAAATTGTGATTTCATTTTCAGATATGAATGGATATGCCACCGGTTCATATGTGTGCTTTTCTAAATCATGAAAATCAACGATTGAAAGAGAAAATTCATCATTTAAAAACACGTATTCATCAATTAGAACAGCAAACTCCACGTTCGACTTATTCATGTACAATCTCATGTCAAACCGATCTCAATTTGCCATCAAATCAAACATCAAAAAATGAAATTCAACATTTACATCGTTTATTAAAATCTCAAAATGACCTTTTAAAAAAATATGAAAATGAAAATTCATCGGAATCGATGCCGTCGAAAGATTTAATACGAACATATGAATTACGTTTGAAACAATCTGAAAAAGAACGTGAACAAGCAGAACAACGTGCCAATGTTGCTGAACAACGGATGAATACATTTCGTGAACGTTACGAACGAATGAAACGAGAAATCAACTCGTTAGATGAGAATTTCTTCGAAGAAATCGAAGATCTTAAATTTGCTTTACAACAAGCCAATAAACTCAATGAAGAATACGAGAAAACTGTTAAAATTCTCAGCGACAGACTTGGCATATCTGCACCGAAGAAAGCATAGTGTTTTTTTAGTATATATTTTTTTTGCTTGTTTTTTTAATCTAACATAATAAAGATACATTTGTATTTCCAGTGTTTTACTTCATGGTAAACATCTGTAATAATAATAATAAAAAAATAGGCTATTTATCAATGACATAGATACAATAATTGAGTTATTTGTACTCTTTGTTATTATCCGAACGTGTGTCATCACAGATAAAGACATATAATAGATTGTGAAACACATGTAAAAATCGTTATGCTCTCTGAGAATGTTTTCGAAGGACTAATATCTAATATAATTAATTATATCGACGACTTTTATTTTACATTTAAAATATAGAAAGGAAGAAAAAAAAAAGAAAGAAAAAACACGGTTTTCTCTTGCTAGATTAATTATAAAAATGTTTCGATTTTCGGTTGAATTGAATTCAAATGTTTATGATTCGGATGTGTGTCGTTATTTTCAGTCAATTGCAATTGTTCCTCTTCAGTTGTATCGTTCAAATCCTGTGTATCATCTTCATCAGCAAAAATCATATTTGTTTTTTCATGAGCTCGTTCTTTATCATTATTTGATAAATGAAATGCAGCTTGCGTTGGTTGTATATTACGACGTTGTTTGATCGATGTTGGCGTATTTCCTAATGAATTGGTTAGACCGATTTTTTGTTGATGATAATTGCCATAGATTAGCATGGGCGTTGATTGTTGATTGGTGTCTTTCGATGTCAAAGATAGATCATCGTAGAGTTCGTGAGGAAGAGATTTATTTCGTTGAAATTTTTCTTTATGTGGACTTTCGATATGTGATAGTTTGTCGTTGGCACTATCGATTATATGTCCTGTTCGTATAGCTTCTTCCACATGATTTGCATGTTTGAATTTAGCTTCATCACTCATCATATTCAATGGAAGAGTATTTAATGTTTCTAAACGTAATAGATTTAAATCCACATCTTGAAATTTCTGTTGCCGATAAACATCCGATTGACGATGAACATATAAAGCGACAATATCACAAATAAACGTTGCTAAACCAAGAATACCAATTAAAGAACCAATATTCAATGTTAATGTAATTACATCAAAACGACCAGCCTGTCCGCTGACCTAATTCAACAATAGAATTTTAGCAATTATTCGTTTTTTGTTTTGTTTTATCAAATCACGTACAGAAATTATAAAACGAAGACCATAAGCTTTAGTTAATGTTCGATAGGATCCATTCTGAGACTTCCAATGGGAAGCAAATCTAAATCACAAACAAAACATTCTTCTGTGTATACTTTTCGTCGTTGTCTACCTAAAATTAAATCCTTGAGAAAAAGTTTCGTTTTTAAACGGTGCATCCAATCTGCCGAATGAGTAAATCGGCGTACAAAGATTTAATGATTTATCAAGATCACAATTCCAATCAATTTTAACACGTATAACACCGCCTAATTTTAACATGAGAAATTGTTCGGTTAAATTTGTTTCGACAAGATCAAGAATGTCTTTGACGCGAAATATTGGACAGCCTGGATGATGTTCCGGATTAAAATTACAATTTTTCAAATAAGTCGTTTCAGCTTGAATATTCTTTCGTATGACTTTAAAACGTGGAAATTCAATGAAATTCTTAATAAATATTGTAAAATTCAATGCATCTTCAATCGGTTCAGGAATATCGATATCGTTTTCAACAGGACACCAGCCTTCTAATTGACAAAAACCAATAATAGATTTGGATTTATTCGACGATGTCGTATTTTGAATTATACAATGCCCTGTAGAAAAAAAAAACAAGTCTCTGTATGACATAAAAAGAAAGACTCTATTACCCGTCCATTTTCCATTAGCCTAGAGTAAAAAGGAAATAGTTCGTGTGAAAATTTCATAAAAGATAATTACTTTTAAAAAATCTCGATTTTTATAACAATGTGCATCATTTACACATTTAGCCACTCTTTCAGCAGAAGATTCTTAACAAAAAAAAATGAACATTAATTATTTGTTGACTCAATATCGATGAAATATTTTCTTTCTACCTGCACATCGACTATGTACTTGATCAGTTCGAATAAAATTCGTCATTAAAAATAACGCATTATTTTCTTGAGGTGGAACAATATAATCTTCAAATTCAATTCATTCAAACTAGATCGCTTTGTTTTTCCTTTATTCAAAATCTACCTGCACCGTCAATTACTAATGTTTGGTTTTTCCCTGTTTGATTGTAGCCGATACCCTGGTAAAGAAAGAAAAAAGAAACGCAACGGACTCATTTGCAAATATTTAATGTTTGAAAATCGACACACATACTTTAACTTTGAGTGTAATCGAAGATATGATCGATGTGTCGGTTTCTTGATAACCTTTTTTGTGTACCATTAAATACGCAACACCGTAAATAAGAATTAATAATTGAATTAAACGACACATCATTGCAACTAATAGCGAAAAAACAATCAATGTGTAAAGTTTTTTCTTTGAATTTACTTGAAACCGAATGAATGGTAACAATTTTCGGTGTTTCGTATTCGTAAACAAAACCTCGAACCATCGATTTCATATTTGTCGACGAGAAAAACTCTCGAAATGATGAACATTGGCCAGGTATTGATGAAGATCGTGCTGACATGATTCGAATATTCTAATGCTTTAGCTGTAATTGAAAGACAAAGGCCTAAATAAACTGTACATAGACACGTCGTTTTTCTCTTCTTTGACAGTAGAATTTATGATTTCTGTTTTTTGTCAATCTGCACTGATTAGTCTTTCTCGACGTTTTTTCGATACAAAAAAGCAAAAGAACGAATCTAATTTTCTCTATTATTGATCGTTTTGCGACAAATGCATTCTTACAAATCATTATCTACAGACACAACAATGGTATGTTTTTTCCTTCGTTTATGACTAATGACTGTCAAATAACCGACCTTTCGTCTTCGATTTATTGTAGTACAACAGCCGATATGTTTAACTCTTTTGTACTTGAAAAGAAGGCAAACATTAGCATATATCTTCTCGAAGATACTAACAAATTACTTGATGGGATATTTTGACCTCGACGCTTTCTTAATAACAAAAAAGGAAATACTTCTAAATATTTGTATTAACACATGGGAAATGAATACAAAAAGTTTCGTCATTTATTAGGTTATCTCTTTATTTCTTCACGAAACAAAAAAATTGAAATATTTGTCTCTAATGAATATTATTCATATAAAAAACCTATGTGCTCCTTCTATTTTTAAATTACAAAGATTCATGCTAGCATTCATAGAATATTAAATGAAATATTTTGTTCTCTATTCTTATCACTCAGCATCCTTACACCATGACAATTAAGTCTTAATGGATTACATTTTATTCTCCTATCGCAGCTGCACTAATATGATTAAAGCATGTGTATTTTGTTTTCTTCAGATCTCAGATGGCAAGCCAGAAGTTCCTCTGTGCCAGCACGCACACACACACACATATGCGTATATATATATAAACGTTCCATTAAACTATGTCTTTTTATTCTTTTTTTTTTATGTCAATAATTTCATATAACAGTTACCACTTGATGACGACTACCGATCGAGTAAAAGAAAATGAGAGAGAGAGAGAGAGAAAGAGAAATAAATAAAATCAAATGGCAGACACAACAGATAGATTCATTCTTTTAAAATAAAATAGTTCTTTCAATCAGTTTCTCTCGTTTCTTTTTCTTATTTTATGAATAGATTTAATCATGTATTTTATATTTATTAATTCGGAACTAAAAGCAAGTCACTACAGAAGAAGAGTTTTCTTCCTCGTCAATCATTTTTCACAGATGAAAACAATAGATCGATGTGAAATGATTGTTTATTATTAAACTCAAGTCATTTACGAGAAGTGAACCTTATCAATAAGAACATATTAATCATAGGAGATTTGTAGTCAAAATAAAAACATGAAACTTTCACTCCATTTAATTTCCTATAAGGAAAAAGAAGCCTCAGACTTTTGATTAGAAGACAACAAAAAAAAACGTTAATTGCATGCACAAAAAAAACAGAGCAAATATTATTACTAATGCGTACTCACGCGCGCTATAATGGTAATGCTTTTTCAGATAACATGATAGTCTATCTTAAGCGTCAAATTACTAAACAAAATTTTCTACTTCAAGAAATCTGTTTCCTCATTTGTACGTGAACTCAAGAGCCAAATAAATCTTAAAAAAATAAGACTTGATTTAACTATTATTTTGAAGTTTTTATTTCCTCTCTGCACTACTTGTAAGTCGATTTCCGTTATGCATATATCTTCTGAAAAAAAATATGTTAAACTATTATTTACATATCTCATTATTTATGATTATGAGTTCTTAGCGTGATCTGTTATATTAAGTATATATAATGCATCTCATTTCGAATATCTCTATCTGTCCGTTTTTTTTTATCAAGAGTGAACTAAGCCTAGTCTCCAGACCAATTTTTTGTATATATTAAATCTAGCTAATGATGATACATTTGTATTTGTCATTAATCTAGACAGTATGCATAATGGAATAGAGAAAAAGAAATATTATTGAACATTTTTCGTTGTACAAGAAAATATGATTGATTATGTCTAAATATTTGGTAGATAAATATTCTTTTTGACAGAATTTCAATGGATTGTTTTCTCGATTCTCTTGGCTCGACAAAGAATTTCGTTGTTGTCAAGATTTTTATTTGACTACTTGTCTTTATCTTTGAACACTTACTGTTATCTTGTGATGATTTATTGACAAATTGAAAGAAAATATGAAATAATAGGTCTAGCTTGAAAATAGAAAATAATCAAGGAAATCAATAGAAATCGTACAAATTCTAAATAATCGTGAGAATAATTAGCTGATTGATCGGACGTATGAGCATTCCTGCTGATCGTCGTCTAGTTGTTGTTCTTTTTCCCCTCGTTTTCTTTTTTTTCTGTATTTTCTCTTCTTTCTCTATTTTTTTCCTTACTCAGCTCGTATCTTGTTTTTCCGCCTTACTCTGCCCTTTCAAGTCTCTGACAAATGCACACTTAAGCACACACAAAGAAGAAAAAAAAAGGAATGTTCATACTTATTGATAAAGATAGAAAGAAAAACTATTTATTAAAGAACTCGATTGTTCTTTCAACGCACGTTTAGTCAAACGAATTCCATAGAGATTATATTTAGCTTAGTTTTTTGCATATGTACGGACAGAATACTTTTAGTATTATTTGAGAAGATTAATTCCATAAAAATGATGAAACTTTTGAAATTAATATTTTTCTTTTCTAATGAAAATTTACACTTACTATTCGATTTCTTCGCACTTCTCTATTTGTTCATCGTTACAATTAGAAAAATAAAAATATAACAGAAAAAAAAAGACGAGAGTCTCACTGTAAATCATCTTCATATTTCTTTTCTATTTCAGGGAAAAGTAGAACATTAGCTGTTATTATGAAGATGACAGGAAAGAACGCTACTATTATATATATAGACATGTAGTATTTTTTGAATAAGATAATAATGAAAAATTGAATTTCAATAATAGTTATTCATCAACTACAAAGAAATAATTAAAATTGATGTTCCTCTCCGTATGTAATTAATAGTAATCAGAACGAAATCTGATATTAAATGGCATTTTGGTATTGATAAACAATGTAGACAAACGAAACAAGAATAATATTAGTTCTTATCTTTATAATGAATGTAAAAGTCTAAAATATATCACTGTGACAATTAGAAAGGACCCATAAATGTTGACCTTGATATTTCAACTCGTAAAGAAATAAATAATAATATTTGTAAGTTTACCGAAAAGAAAAATTAATTATTTTCTTTTCGAGTCGAACAAATGTAATTTGCAAATCTAAACAAGAAAATTAATTGAAAATATTCATAACTTGTTAAAACAATCGAGTTTGATCAATGTTCAATCCAAATAAACCGACAACGCACGCTATTGTTCCCTCGTTGTTGAATTTTTTATATGTATAAATAATTATTTCGCAAATCATGATTTTCTTCGACTCATTCGAAACAAACGAAGTTCTTCATAATTATTTCAAGAGAAACTATTGACCTTTATTTGCTGTGACAACTAAGATGTTTTAATTGATTGTATCGAAGTGTCATATAAGAGTATCCTATTGTGAGTATCAAGGAGAGAACTTTTCAAGATTCAATGATATCACGGCTAATGATCACCGGCAGCTGTTCTTTATTTATTTATCTGAAAATTTTTGGACAAAAGCAAATCAAAGAGAGAGACACGTACATACACGAGATAAATAAATTATTTGTTTTCAATATACATTTCGTCAATGCAGAAAGCAGAAAACGATTCTTGAAATGACAAATGTAAAGAAATACTATTGCTATTTAGGAAGTTTTTTCTCTCGTTTTTTATTGTCATATTGTCGTTCGATATCAGAGTTTTTCTTTGTTTGTTCTTTAATTTTTCTTGCTAAATTTCGTCGAATATTAAATGTTTGCACAATATTTTTCACTAGACTCGTGCGTAGACGTTGATTTTCTTCGACGATTTTCTTCCAATCTTCTTCAGCTTCACGATGTAGTTCTTCGGCGTCTTGAAGAAGTTTTTCTTCTCGTTGTAGTTTTTCACGTAAAATTTTTATCTCATGTTCATGTGCTATTTGCATACATTCGAAATTAGCTTCTAAGTCGTCACGATACGAAACCAAATGAGTCGAATTTAAATCACCCGACATATTATTATTGTTGTCATCATCGTCAGCATCAGCATAGTTCGTTGGATTTGTCGGTTCTTCATTTGTTTGTGAATTTCCGTAAGCACTATTTACTTGTAAAGAACGGCCTTTGCAATAATGTGGTTTTTTCGATACTAAAAATCGGTAAACATATGACAATCAAAAGGTTTTCTTTTGTTGAAATTTTGATATCATACGAATAGCATCGTGTCCTTCGATTGTTGCAAAGACAACAAATGCGAAGCCTCGTGATTGACCGGCTTTATCCAATTTGAGCGTACATTTACTAACTGGTCCGAACGATTTACACCATTCAGCTAGTTGTTTTTCAGTAATTTCGTATGGAATGTTTTTGATGAACACTTCTCGTTGTTGTTCATCGGAAAGCATTGCTTTTACTTATCTACAAAACAAAAGAAAATGATATAATTGATTTTTTTTCAAATATTTATTTCAACAAAACAAAACATATGTTCAAGTTCATTGAGCTTTGCTCGATGAATTATTATGTAAAATTTCGACTTTTTTCGTATATTCACGTTCTAATTGTAATGTTTTTGCTTTTTCTTCGGCAAGAATCTGTTCATAGTACGATGTGATTTCGAAATTCTCCAATTCGACATTTAAATATTGTTCATTGAGAAGTTCATTTTCTTGTTTAAGTTCGTTATATCTCGTTGTTAAATTGGTAATTTCTTAAAGCAAAACTCTTCGATTTGCAATCCAAATTCGAAAAACATCGAAATACCTTTTTCAAGATCTTGTTTGACTTGTTGATTTTTTTCAATGGTCTGATTGAGTTGTTTCAATTGTTCACAACAATTATCTTCTAATTGTTTACGTTGTTGAGCAAAATCTTCGCTCATTCGTTTGAGAGTATCTTGCAAACGATAGACTTCTTTTTCGAGATCACTCTCATTGATCGGTTCTTTTTTCGGTTTGGTTGAATCGAAAGATGAATCTTCATCTTGATCAACTGCATCTCTATACGAATACTTTCGATTCATAATGTCGACATTCGATTGAATGAATTTCATAACTTGAAGTTCAGTTTCATAGTAAAAATGAGGCTTATCGAGAATAATTCGATCGACTTGATCTTGATTGAAGAAAATACATTTGTTTTTGTGGTTGCAAATCGAAGAATTTTACCTTTATCAGCAAATTCAACGAGAATATATTTGAAATTTTTTTCTTGACAATAATTACAACCATAGACACGTCCATAATCAGCAAAATAATTCCGAAGTTCAGCAAGGAAATATTGATCTTGCCAACGTGAATCATCACAACCCAAAACAATCATCAAGTCACGTGTTGTTTCGAAGCGTTCTCTCGGATGTTCATCATCAACAGGTAACGCTCGTTTGACATATCTGAAGGAAAAAAATCTCAACAAATACAAAAGGAAAATCAATTAGTTTTTCAATGTTTTACAATATTCGACCATCGAGTCTGTGCGGTCGATATGCTAGACATTCATCGACCATTGATTGTTGTTCATAGCTTATGAATAGATAACCACCAGTATTCGATGTAAAATTCGATTGAGTGATAGTACCAAATCGTTGAAAATAATTCCTTAGAAATAAAATAACAATAATAAATTTCGATTGATTACGTTTGAATAAATGTTAATTTACAAGATTTTATTCGGTTCAGTTTGACTGTCGATATTTCCGATGCAGATTTCCGTATGTTTCGGACTATAACGACTTTGAAATGACGAAACTGATGACATTACTATCTGGAAAATGAAAATTCCCAGTTAATATGAAAAGTTTTCAATGTCTTTGCTTCGATTGAGAATGGTTATAAACATTAACTAATCGTATACGAGTAGGGGCAGCACATGCACAAATATGGATGTGTAGATGAGAAAAAGAACAAGTTTTTTTATCTTTCTGTTTGAATTTCAAACGTAAATTTTTACTGCAAAATATCAAAATACAATAATACAAGCAAAATGAACTGATTGCATTTGTCCTAATGTTCATAGAGTTTGGCAATATTATCACGTTGTTCTCGTTTGAGCAGATCAATTTTGTCGAGAAAAAATTTCGATTGATTTTCGTACATTAGACGAAAGTCTCTTTTTAAGTTTTGAATTAATTCTAGACAATGTTGTTTGATTAATTGTGGATCTTCATTTGAATTTCTGTTCGATTGTGAATCTTCACTTGAACTTTTGCTCAATTCTTCATTGAGCCGTTGAATTTCATTATCACGTTCAGCCATTGACTTTCGTAGTTCTTGATTTTCTGCAACTGCTTTTGAGATTAATGCACGAACATCTTCGGAGACTGGCTCTAAAACAGCATACTCAAATAAAGTGAGGAGCAAAATTTTAAGGCATTTTATGTAATTTCGAGAATAAAAAACAGAAATTTACGTGTAGCCGGACTAGGAGCAGTTGTTGATTGTTGTTCAGCTTGTGCCGTGAGCATTTGTTGAAGTTTTTCATCAAGTAATTGTTTTTCATCGACTAATTGTTTGAGTTGATTGTCGACATTTGTTTTATCTTTTCTCAATATTCGAACAATTTCATCAAGTTCTTCAACACGCTTAGCTTTTTCATGATATTGATCTCGAAATTGTTTTGCTTCTTGAGCTGCACATTCATGTTTGGCTACTAAAACCTAATAAAAACCAATCGTTTTTCCTGTGTTCTCGTTCAATTTCAATTGAATTTTACTGAATGGTTTTGTTTTGCACGTTTGACTTCTTCAGTTAATCGTCGATTTTCTTCTTGCAAGAGTTCATGACGACCTTTTTCGATTTGTAATTGAAATTCATGATCTTTTTTAAGTTTGCTTATTTCTAATTGATGCTGTTGTTCAAGTTCTTTTTCCCGTGCTGTTAAATTATTAGCGAACTGTAAAAGTTCATTAAGAGATTTCGTAAAACCGTCATTGTTTGGTTCCATACGTTTAAATTTATTTGAAACAAAAACGAGAATGCGATAGATAGAGACAAAAAAAACAAAATCTTTAAAATTGACAATCAGTGTTCTTCTTTATCTACAAATATATTTATACATATTCATTTGAATTTTTTTTGTTTTCAAAGAGAAAAACAATTCAACACAAACACACACACACGCGCACGAACTATATAGACATTTATTGAGTAAGGTTCGTTGGTTTTCAATCTATCTGATACAATAATTCATAGCCTTTGATCGGTTGTACTTCGTAAAGTACGAGTGAATCAAGAAAAAACTCCGGTATGACATAGAAAACAGGATTTTTGAAATGCTGATATTTTTTAATGACTAATTTATCATCGTCGTCGCATAGAACAATAATTGTCAGTTCGGATTCAATTGTTTGATTAGAATCTTGAATCAATTTCGCGCCTGATAGACGAACTAATTGTTCGAGTTCTTCACGCGTAAACATGCCTTGCTGACAGCCGATCGAACATTCGACTGCGATCGCATACGAATAGTTCTCGAATACCGACTGTCGAACGATTCTCGAGCGATTCATTCCGTTGTGTTGCGGTGAGAGGGAAGCATCGCCGATGATTTCATAGGGATCTTCGGAAATGAGGTCATGTTTGCGTAGACAATCTTCGATCCATTGAAAGCCAGCGACGAAAACGTGATAGGCAGTGGCGAAGAAAACTTTTTTTGTTAGGCAACAAACGTGCTGATCGACTTCGCTGGCGATGAGATGCGTTGTTGTTTCGTCGATTTGATTCGAGAGACGAGCGGAAAATCGCGTGCAAAATAATTCGACTTGTGTCTAGACAAAAGAAAAACGATGATCGATTTTAAAACGTAAAATTTTTGTTTACTAATTGTTGACGAGTTAATGACGAACAAACGAGAATCAATGTTCGAGATGATCGCTGAGATTTCGTTGACTATGAGGAAAAAGAAACACGAAATGAACTTTTGTTATTAATGAATAATCAACTTACCGATGTTTTTCGCTTGGGTGTGATTTCGATTTCAGATGATTCGCTATCGTATGCCTTGAAAAAAGATATTTATCAGTTAGTTAATACTTTTGTGACAAGAAAAAGCTCGTACTTTAGTCGATTCATTTAATGATACTAAAATAAACAAAAAAAAACTAACCTATCACTGTCAATTCATGCCGAAATCACTTACGATTTGTTTTCATTCGTTTTGATCGTTTTGTTTTACTTGAATTGAGCGATTTTCGTTCTTTTTTTATCGGTACTTTGGTATTGATTTTCAATTTTTTACTTTTATTCTTCGCTTTATTCTCTTGCATTTCACGAAAATGTAGCAAACAAACGCCATGCGATTTTTGATCGCGTCTTAAACATTTATCAATTTGACATAATTGTTGCCAACGATTGCCATCCCACATAACACGTTTACCGCCAGCTGTCCAACGAACATAACCTTTCGCATAACTACCCGGCGACGACATCGTCTTCAACGGTTTTTCTGTCTGAAAATCAGAGATTGACACTGGACCGTTTCTACTCAATTGAATATCGAAATAAACAAAGGTCATTGTCTCGTATTTATTATTTTTTTCGAAAAGAAATATTCGAATTCAATGAAAACGAAGAAAAAAATTTTCTTTTTCGATTGTAAAGCAAACATTTGGTTCGATTTTTCGAAATTTTATTGATAAGGATTGATGTTCAGACAAAGATGTCGCCAGCAGAATATTCATCGTTCAATAGAGGCAGTGTCAAGCAACGTAAGGAATCGATTTGTTTAATAAACTAAGCCTTCTTACCTAAATAGAAAATAAACGACAGACAACTTGTTCATCAACTAATCATGTCATCTCAATCAATTGATTTTCGTATCAATGATTTCATTAATGAATATCTCGATTACAAAGGTTTCAATGAAACTGTAGGAATCTTTGTAAAAGAACGACAAACACGTCATGAGCCCATACAGCAACTACTCAATGGCAAACATATTGAAAATAAAGATGATGAAAACAATCAATTGATACAAACGGCAATGTTGAAATATTTAGATGAAGGCAATCGAGAAGAATTCTTTCGTCTTTGGTCAGAAAATATTCCGTCAACAGTGATCGACAGTGATCCATCACTAAAATCTCTCGAATTTCTACTCTATGCGCACTTTTCAATTTATTATCTACGACCAAATATTTCACATAAAGTAAAACATGATTTCGACTTTTATTTTCTACTGTTTTATTCTTTTCGCAAATCAGAATGCACAACTTGCCAAAGAAAATATGCAAGTATTTAAAACATACATGGAATCTATCAAAGGTCAAGCAATTTCTCAAACGAACGATATTCTACCGCTATTCGCATTGCCTTACGTTACTGCACCAGATAAACATGCGTCATTTCAAGATTTATTTTCGGTTTGTCTTGTTTTTTTTTGTTTTAAATTGTTAAAAACATGAGTCGATGAGATGATTTTCTCGGTTTAGAATGAATGGCCAGTTCAATTACGTAAAAAAGTTTCGAGTTTCTTCGATTGGATCTTTTCGAATCGACCGTTACCACGTCTGGTTGAATTATTACAAAATGGTGAACGTGCATCACATGTCTTAACACAATTAAATACGGAAAACGAAGATTTAAAACAACGAAATAAAGAAACAAATAAACAAATCAAACATTTAAGTACAGATTATTGCAATCTCATAAGTACAAAACCATAAACAATCGAGATAAATAAATAAATGAATATATATATATATATATATTAAGGTATAACTATGGAATTAGTTGAAACATTACAACAAGCAATTGTTGGAAAGACAATAACCAATGAATATATAGATAATGTTTGTGCACGACTTGGTCTTGCACGATTAAGAGAATCAATGTCGAATATGATGGATTCAGCTCGACTTGGGTAGCAAAAAAAACATTTTTTTTTCTAAATTCGATATTTTCGAATTTGTATTTAGTATTGATGATCCGTTTACTGAAAAATTCGATTACAGTAAAATCAAACGTGACATTGTCAATCCAGCAGTGAATGCTCGTCAGAAAGCTCTTTTACTTCAAGCATTACGTTGGAAATTAACAAAATCGAAGACCGATTTTAATCGAGAGAAAATGCTCGAATGTTATATCGGTTGTGATCTGCTTGGCTGTCGAACGGATACAGATCAACGAACAAAAATTCTCAAAGAACTTTCATCGACAAGTGGAGGTGACATGTTCTATGTCAAAGAGGAATGGGCTAGGTTCATAAACACGGTTGCTTCGTTGAGAAAAGGAAGAAATTATCTAGCACCTAATGAAGCATTGATTATTGGCATGTCGAAAACAGCAATTGCAGAACAGGAAGATTCGTTGATTAAACAACATTTATTAGCAGCTTTACAAAAACTTAGTTTAAGGTAGAAAAACAGACAAAGAAATCAAAGAATACATTTTGAATTCAATGAATATAGACGATCGGTTCAAACGATCATGATCGATCAAAATCTAATCAAATGGCTTGTACCATTATTGAGTAAAACAGAGAAATTATCTGATTATACTTTGGGTAATTGATTATTTTTTATATAATATCAGTATTCGTTGGATTTTTTATTTTGATTTTGTCAATAGAATATGCTGTAGCTTTATTAATGAATCTATGTTTACGTACAAATGGTAGGAAACAATGTGCGGAAATAAGCGAACAGATTATAACAGTTCTATCAACATTATTAACTCATCCGAATAAAGAAGTAGATAGAGATCTTTGAAAAACGAATAAATCAATGAAATTTTCTAGACTCGACCATATGTAAATTCATCTTTATATTCGATTTTAACTCTTCAACCTATTCGAGATAAAGCACTACAATTAGTAAGAGAAAAAAACGATAAAAAATAAAAATTCTACTATTTTATTTTTCTTAAAGAAACTTGATGATCGTCTTCGTTCATTGATTCGAACTGAAACAACAAGTTCTGAAGTTAAAGGTCAATTAGAATTTCTCTTAAATCTTCTATCCAAAGGTGGCGAACAAAACTTCGATCAATCGTCCGACAACGAACAAGAAAATGACGATGTAAAATAGTTTTGTCAATTCGAATCAATCGATTCATTTTGTTTTCTTTTAGGAAGATCAAGATGTCATGGAAGCTGATCTCGATCTTGCCGATAAATTACATCCAAATGAATCCGAACTTTCAGGCGATGATCTCATCTCAAAACAATATTCATCACAAAATTTCTCGACAACTAATGTTCAAAAATCTTATAATAATATTCTCTATGCGTCATCGACGACCGATTTGAAACTAAAAGCAAGTGTCGATCCAGTTCTTCATCGTCCGACAACACCTGGTCAATTTCGACAATCAATCGTTGCGCAAACAGTTGATTCACTGGCGAATAGTCTCGCTGTTAGCGATGTTTTTCACAGTCAAACCAATGGTCAAAGTTCATATCTTTCAACATCAATGAAAAAACCTTTATCAGCAAGTACAACATCGACAATCAAATCAGCAAATAATAATAATAATAATCGAAAGAAATTCTCGAATACATCGGTATCAATCACACGACCGAAATCAGCAACACGAGCATCGACCAATCTCAACATCGATCAACAAAAACAGCTCACACCTGTTCTCGCATTTAGTCAAATGAATGATGAATTAGATCGATCAATTCCAACGTTAACACAAAAAATGACTCCACCAATGAAATTTTCATTTGCCGAACCGCCTCGTTCGAATTCAAGTGCATCAATTCGTTCGTCAACATCGTCAACACTCGAATTAAGTAATGGTACGACTGCTAATCAGAAATCCAAGAAACTCTAAAGCGAAATATTTCAAACTATCTAATCGTTTGTCATTTATCTATTATTGTATTTAATAACACATCTATTTCGTTTGTTTTTGGAAGACAACAGAAAAAAAAGGAAAAACTTTTAAAAAGAATCACTATGATTTCTTGTGTGCAAATGTCATTTGTTTAGTACAATGCTAAGCTTTTTGTTCCTCGTTTAAAATAAAATTTCTGTAGAAAAAAAAAGTACATAAAATCATTGAATATTTATTGCTTTTCAGTGAATAATAAATCTGAATTCTTTTTTCGTAAATTACAACAATAAGTACAGCAAAGACAAAGAATAAATAGTTCGAAACAAACGACAACAAATAGTAAAATAATACCTGCGCAAAGATTTTCATTGAACTTTCGATGACGACGTTCTTGTTCCATTTGAATAACTTTGTTTATGACAGCACCGAGTCGAACACCACTTTGTAATAGACGTTGTTCGAGATAGACCATTCGAGTGTTGTAATAGGAGTCGCTGAAATGGAATTTCTCTGATGGATTCAATGGACGTTCATCTTCGTCACGGTAAACTTGAGCACAATTCAATTCCGTATCTTCATCAATCCATTCTGTTGAACAGGCAAGATATTTCGATTCATCACTTGAATGACATGTTGTCCATTGAGTGATATTATTTGCATATTTTGTATGTAAAAGATTTAATAAATAATTATAATATCCTGTAACATTCTTAGAAAAATCTGTTGTTATACGATGATTAATCATGTCAGTATCCCATATTTTATGTAAATTCGTTGTTTTACCAAAAAAAGTACCTAGAGTTTATAAACAACGAAAGTTTAAAAATTAAAAACAAAGTACGTTAGTATTCAAACCGGTTATGTCATTTCCGCCTCGATCTCCAGCAAAACCAGCATGTAACGGTTGATGTGCATCGCCAATAAAATGAACTAAAAATCTCAAGGCTTCACCACGTTGAATAGCATCTAGTTTATCATCAGCTAGTCTGCTCGTAAAATTTTGTATAGTTCCATCGATACAACGTGGATCGCTCGTCCAATTGCAATCTCGATTACGATCGTACGTACAATTCCAATCCGGTGTATTGACATAATGTAATTCTTTCGACCATTGCCAATTCAGATAATCAACAGGATTCGAATTCGGATAGAGAATCGTATCTGGCCATGATGCAAGCATGCTTAGATTACCGTTTGTATACCATGGTAAATGATCACGAACGAACGTTTGAGAATCATTCGTTAGAAATGTTTGAGCAATTTCTGCGACGAGACCATGGCCGATGTCACCCCAACTATGAACAATTTGAATATACAGAAAACTTACGAAAAATGCGAACAAACGCATTATGACAATTCTTTTGTTTTTAAATGAAATTATTTAAAGTAAAAACTCGAGATAAAAAGTCAGTTGACAAAAATATTTTGTTACTATTATCTTTGTACTGATAAATACTGATTCTTGTTCTTTTAGAACTCCTCTTGTCAAGATAAGACAATTATATTCACAACAAACACTATCTTTTTATTTATTTATTTATCGATTTTTTAAATCCGTAATACAATAACAACAACAAAAATTCACGTAAATATATAATGAGTAAATTTGAGGGCAGAATATTCGACTAGATTTTGATGTTGAGCTTCATGTTTCAATTACTTTTATCTTTCAATGGTACAGATTGATACCATCCATTATTTTTCTGAATTACTGATTGTTTATGAGGATTGGTACAAAGAAGTTTTCGTAGAATAAGCAAAACTAATGCGATGATAACTGGAAACCATGTGAATACAGTTCCATTCATAAGATTACTTATCGATCGTATGACATCCAAAGGAATATTTTTTGCCAGTGGTTTATCGATTTGTAACATATCTAATTGTTTAATATAGGACATAAACCATTCACTTTCGAGAGTTACAGTTGGAAACCATTCTTGATTGATTAATTCACGTGTCCAATAATTTTTTGATGATAATCCGGTGAAATTATATCGATAGAGTGAAACACGAATTTGTTTAGGTGGAGTTGATGGAAATGGATTCGTTTGAATTAAACGAAGTACTTCAGGCTGATTGATAAGAAGACGATAGAGAAAAAATGCTAACCAAGGTTCGTGTTGATAGTGACTCAATGCAGCAAACCACATTTGCCTAGAAGAGAATTTCAAAAAGAAATGTATGGCGTTTTTTTTCTTACAGACCAGTCTATACGAGGTTGATGTGGTGCAACAACTGGGGGTGCAGATGATAATGAACCTGGTTTGTAGAAAAATTCATATTCTCTCCATTTAGGACTAAAAAGTTAGAAGTATTTATTTGCTGAATATAGTTAGAAAGTAAATCTACCTTTTTACACTTAATGCACCTTCAATGATCAATTCTGGTCTACCATCGATACCCGTCCTATGAAAACAAAACTTTCTCTCAAAAAAAAATCATTTATTTTTTCTATCATTCGTCTTACATGCTTCGAAAAAGTCCATAAGCATTGAATATGTGATAATCTTGAAATTTATTATACCACGATTGTAATTCATAAGGTAGAGCACGACCTGTTTTCTGTTCGATTACTGTAAATGGTACCATGGAAACAAAGAATAAACTCATTGCAAGAATACCATAGAAAACTGTTGTTAGAATATGAAAAATCTTCGCATAGATCTTCTTTGGTCGTTGTAAGGCAATAAATACCGATCGTCCAATAGTAAACATCAACGAACACCAAGCAAGAAACATACAAACCGGTAGAAATCGTTGTAAGAAAAAGTCTAATTGTAGACGAGTAAACGTAATTTTACTTTGAATAACTTTCTGTTTCGAATCCCAATGAATATTAAACCAACGTATGGTTAAATAAACAAATGTTATTAATAAAATTAAATGAATAATTCGACGAAAAAGAGTTGTTAACCAAGAACATGAATGTTTCGATTGATTATTCGTTTCGTTGACATCATCTCGAACGATTTCCCATTGTGAATAGCCCAAAAAACGATCATCAATCAAGCCCAAACATAGAACAATAGTTAATAGATTAAAAAAATTATAATTTCCCGTCAAAGCAATCAAGACTTGTAAACAGATTTGAATAACACAAGCTGTCAAACGATGTAGACGAAATGGCGAGAAAAATAGAATGCCACTACCGGACATAAACATATAAACAAGTGCAGTAGAAAATTTATGCAACCAAACAGGTACATGATGTGCATAATAGGCTAACGGAGTTGGAATACATTGTGATTGATAATGATATGTTGTTGCTGTTAATGCCCACCAGGTTTTATCGTTACCAGTTAGTTTAACGATTCCACTGGCGAATAGAAGACGAAAAGCTAACCAACGAACTAACCAGAGTGTGATACGATCTTGATAGAGAAAATCATCGGTATTTTGACGTTTGAGATAAAGAATTCGTAAAGGTGCAACAAAGATTGTCAAAAAACCAGCTTCTAATAATAATGTATCCCATTGAAAATAGAGAAATTGTCCAGCGATTTGAAAACAACTGTAATAACCCAACCAAAGCAATGCAAATGTTAAACTCGTACGAAGACATTTGAATATCATCATTGATGAACTTAACAAGATTGAGATTAATAAAACACATTCCATCATACGAAATGGTGTTGAATGAAAATATTTAGCTAATTTAACAATAAATAGATTGCTTCGTTCATTTTGTTTGATTTGTAATCGAAGTGGTAGAATGCCATTATCAGAATAAAGACCCGATTGTTGCCAATATAATGATGCAAAAGCAAATGTATAGACGACACTCATCGAAAATAGATAGAGATTTCTCGTATGAGTATACTGCATGGTTGAGTTCAATATTCGATTTGGTAGAGAATATTTCGCCATGAGAAATATCTGGAAATAAAAGAAATGAATGATTTTCTTCTTCTGATGTGTTTATTAATGCAAAAGAAAGAAAAGATGACAAACGGCATGTATGCTACTTTAAAGGATTTATACAAAAAAGAACGTAAAAGGAAGGATGCAACAAAAAAAAAGAAAAAGAAAACTAGTTCGTCAATGGTTCTTTTTTTTTCTCTAATAATTTTTGTGAGGTGATTTTAATTGTTGTTCAACAGCTTTGACACATTTAGCCATTGTCGATGATGCACGACTTATGGAATCGGTCATATAAAAATCTTTTAGACTATTTATTGGTGGTGATATCGGTTGATTAGCGAATGATGTTTGATGTTGATTTAATAATTCAACATTTTGTTTAAAATAATTCGCTTCTTCAACGGAATCTAAACGTGTTAGATTAGGTGCAACTTGGTCAATACGATCACGAATTTCATCGAGATCATTGTAGCCCAATGAAATACCACAAACTTCAGCTAAAGCACGGACAACTTTCCAATCTTCACGTGCTTTGCCTGGAGGTGTCGTAGCTAGACGTGCTTGTTGAGCACGACCTTCAGTATTGGCGTAAATGGCGTGTTTTTCAGTGTAAGCAGCTCCTGGTAGGATTGCATCGGCTATTTGTGCTCCACGATCACCATGATGTCCTTGATAGATAATATAACAATCTTTTGGTAGATCTTCTCGTTTGATTAAGCCTTCGTCAGCACCGAATAGATATAAAACACTAGGTTTAGCATCGATAATACTCTTAACATCCGGTTTATAGCCAAGATCAAGTGCAGCAACTTGAGAAGCAAATCGATGGAGAACATTAAACACACGCCAATCGGGATTTTCTTTCTTGGCTGTAGTACGTAATTTTTCAGCTAATTGTGCAGCATTAGTATAGATTGACGCAGCATCTGAACGTTCGAATAACGCGCTACCCAAAATAACTAATGGACGTTTAGCTTCATTTAAAACCTGAAAAGATTTGTCTCAATTAAACAATCACTAATTGAAAATTCGATACAAACTTTCGAGAATGCATGTTTGCCCGAAGCTAAATCATTCAAAACATTCGTATTATCTCCCAAATGTTCATATGTATAAGTTAAATCAATTTGTGGGCCAACAACAGCTACTTTCAGGTCATTATGTACCCACCTAAACAGACAAAGAGATAGAAGAATTATTTATACGTATTTTTGTTTCACTTACGATTTACGAATTCGTGCATTTAATACGGGTGCTTCATAACGTGGATTTGTACCAATTAAAAGAACTAAATCTGCTTGTTCAATACCAGCGATTGTTCCATTAAATAAATAATTACTACGAAGATCGGTTCTACAAGCAATAAAAATTTAGTTTTTTTTCCTATTCAAACACATAAACAAAAACAACATACGAAGCGCCAACATTAGGGAAACGTTCTTCAACGCAAACATTTTCACAGCCAAGTTGATTCATGAAATCTTTCAATGCAATAAGACCTTCGGCATCACAAAAACGTCCAGCAAGTGCAGCCATTTTTGAACCCGAACCAGTTCGACCAATCTACATAAGAACAAAAGCAAAACACACATGGATCAAAATCGATAATTGTCGTCAATTCAAACGTACACGTTCAGCAACAACACTCAACGCATCTTCCCAATCACATGGAACAAGATAACCATCTCGATTTTTTAACATTGGAGCTGTTAATCGTTGTCGTTTAAGACCATCATAAGCAAAACGTGATTTATCCGAGAGCCATTCTTCATTGACTTCTTCGTTAACACGTGGAAGAACTCGAAGAACATCTCCTCCACGAGTACTAAGAACAATATTACTACCCAACGCATCCATAACATCGATTGATTCAGTTTTTCGTGTTTCCCATGGTCGAGCAGTGAATGCATACGGTTTTGATGTCAATGCTCCGACTGGACATAAATCAATGACATTACCCGAAAGTTCCGACATAAAAAGTCGTTCAACATAAGTTCCAATAACCATATCACCGCCACGTCCTGTTGTACCGAGATCACTAACACCGGCAACTTCATTACCAAATCGAACACAACGTGTACAATGAATACAACGATTCATGCTTGTTTTTACAAGTGGACCGATATTCTTATCTTCGACTGATCTGAAAAACAAAGATTTCGAAATTGATTTGCTTTGTTTTCTCTCTCTTTCGACTACCGTTTGCCGGAGAATTCGTTATCAGTAAATCGACTACGATCACTGCCGAATGCCATTGATTGATCTTGCAAATCACATTCACCACCTTGATCACAAATTGGACAATCCAATGGATGATTGACCAATAAGAATTCCATAACACCTTCACGTGCTTTTTTTGTCAATGGTGAATCAGTTAAAATACGCATGCCTTTCATGACTGGCATGGCACAACTAGCGACCGGCTAGAAGATTTTAAAAACGAATTCTTTTTAGCAAATAATCGTATTAGAAATAAATACTTTTGGTGATTTTTCGATTTCAACGAGACACATTCGACAATTACCGGCAATGGATAAACGTTCATGATAGCAATAACGAGGAATTTCTACTCCAGCAACAGCACAAGCCTAAATCATCGTAGTAAAAACAAAGTCCTTCGATTTCAATTTATACTTGAAGAACTGTTGTATTTGGTTCGACTTGAACGGGTTTTCCATCGACGAAAACTTCGATTTTTTCCGGTTCTTTTTTCTGCTGAGCAGCTGTTGATTGTTTACAAATTGGAACATAACCTTTAAATACAAAAAAAAAACGTACAATCATCAACATATTTCACACGATTATCAATGCTTCTACCGTGATGTTTAATACGGTTTAATGCAACAAGTAATCGTTTTAATTGAACACCGCTCATTCTTTTCAGTGATTATTCAAAAGACATCTTAAACAAAAGCAAAACCAATGGACAAATATTCTAATTTCATTCTTATTGTTTCAAACATAAAAATCACAAAGAAATTTATATACAATACAAAAGGGAAAAAAATGAGATTTTTCTTCTTAAGATACAGAAGTTGTATAGCGAGCTTTTAAACGTAAATAATCTTTTCGACTTTGAATTGCTTGTTCGAGCCAAAGTAATTCAATAGCTAATTCTTCACGTTTGCGTAATAATTCATTTCGATTTGGTGGCGATTTCACTGCAACTAAAAACAAATAAAATCATTCATCCGCAAAAATCAATTGTGGAAATTTACTTGTTTGAATTGGCTGCGGTGGCGGCGGCTGTTCGGTTACAACTGGTTTAACAAAAGTTTCTCCTTCGATGTCACTCAATGTTTTCAAGTATTCATTTCGTACATTTTCAAATTGTCGTCGAACGTAAAACGATCGAATAAGACGTTGTAGGAAAAGAATTTTTTCTAATCGGCTATCATCCATCTAAGAAAAGCAAAACAAAAACAGTAACATTTAATTGAAATGCATTGTTTTCTTCTTGTCCCTATCCAAAAGATTGATATTTAAAAAAAAACAGAAGAAGAAAACTGAGAATGAAAGAAGAAGAAGAAAAAGAAGAGAAAACAAATTAATTATGAGTCGTTGAAAACAAAAAAAATAATCACAGAATGATAGATAGATAAAAGAAGAGAAAGATGAAAAAAGAAAACAGCAAGATTTTATTAGTAGCAGATATTGCACACTCGTATATAGTCGCTAGTTTCGAGAAAACGAATGTATTTTAAAGCGAACGAAGAAAAAAAACGAAAAATCAATGAGATGTGTGCGAGTTGAAAAAAAAACAAAACAAAAAACAATTTATTTTTCTATTAAGCTTTATTGGTTTCGTTGAGTGGTTTTCGTTTCCAAATCCATTTATGTCGAGGATTATTTGCATCACATTGTGTCACTCGTACATGACGATTATCATCAGATAATGTTAAACATAAACTCGATACGGCATGTTGTACTAGATTATCCTTGAAATCATCGAAAGACAAACGAAAATTTTCATTCGATTTGAAACAATTCAATTTCATTTTACTTCTTTATAAATCCACTGCTGATTTCCTTTCATTCCGTGGCACGGATAGACAATAATTTTATCGTCTTTATTTGCATCGCCTAGACCACCGGAGAAATCAAGACAACCATCATCTCGACGAATTTCTCCTAATTTACTCAGCATAAAATACTAGATGAATTCAAAACGATTTGTTTTTTCTATTTGACCAAAAAAAAACAAGTTTTTTTTCTACTTGATTTCCACCCTGAGAATGACACGGATATCCGATGACAGGTTTGTGATAATTCTTATGATCTGTACTTCCGTCAACACAAAATCCAACACCAGCATTACGAATCTTTAAAAAAAAAGTCAAAAGTCAGCTTTTGATAGATCGATCGTTAAGTTTTACTTCGCCTGAAGCGACTGCATCACCAGGTATAAACTGTTCAGGATAGATTTCAGTTAAATACCATTTAAATGATTTACATTGCAGTTTTTGTCGAAGTAATTTTCGAGAAGAAACATCACCGTAATCGCCCTAATTTTATATACGAAACAATTCTCAATTACAAACAAAGATTGTCGATTTTTATTACCAGATCGTAATTAAATCTCTCGTAATAATATTTCTATAAAATAAATAAAAAAAAAACATCAAAACAACAAAAATAAAACATTGATTTACTTTATATTCATCGAGCCAAACTTCAGCCACACGGACAGCATTCTTTTTCACAACATTAACACCTGGCAGCCATTTATACGGGGAACGTTTTCGGAATATATGACCCACATGAGAACAAGGCGTAGTAACAAGCGTGCCTAAGCAAATATTCATTTGTGTTATCTTCATTTGTCAAATTAAAAATCAAACTACCTCCACACATCCATATACGAAACGACATTTCGAGATTTTCACCACCCCAAATATCCATTCCTGCATCGTCTAAAAATAAATAACAATAATAAAAAAAAAACGTTTTGCTTGGCGATTCGATTTTCGACATACATGTTCCTAATTCTTCGAAATAAATTCGACTCATAGCAAAAAGACCTCCAGCCATAGTCGGCGTTGGTACAGGATCTAATTCATGTTTTCTTCGTTTTCGATCTCGTTCAGGTACACCATGCCAATTGAATTGTAGATTCCAATCAAATCCTCCGACACTCAATGATGAAACAGCACCGTAATTATATTTAAATGTCGTATCATCGATAACATCGATGACAGGCGTAACCACTGTCGTACGATTTTGTGCAATCGGATAGATTAGCGGTTCAAGCCAACCTTCCGTTGCTTCGATGTGTGAATCAAGAAAAATAATAACATCACCTTTAACTGTGGCAGCACCAGCTAAACGTGAACGAATGAGACCTTCACGTTTCTTCTGTCGAACGACAAAAACTTTGCCAAGAGGTTTGAGATAATCGTCAAGTGGCTGTTTTAGATGATCCATATCGGAGAAATCATCGACGAGAATGATTTCTTTTAACAATTTTGGATCGGTACGATCGATAATCGAATGAACCGATCGTAATAATACCGACCAAGCTTCATTATGAAAGCACATGACAACGCTTGCCGTTGCAGTTAAATTTGCATAGGGAAGTTTTCGACAACCAGGATCACGTACATCAGGCAGACTTCGATGTATCGAGATCAAATCACTGACATACGCATTGAAAGCATTTTTTTGAAAACCATCATCATATTTTTTTCTTTCGTCAGGTGTTAATTTATCTTTGTCAACGTCAAAGGCTTTGCCCATTTCGCCTGGCGCATTGAGATCATGTTTAATATTATCGAGTTGCGGTGCTGCAACTTGTTCAGGTTTGTCATGAATTGCACGTACGCCTTCGCTTGATGACAAAACATTGGAAATATTTTGAGGAGACAGAAGACGTTCACCTAGACGTTGAAATGCATCGCCACCAAATGCATCCGCTTCATCGGCGTCACGTCCTTGTCGATGATTTGGTTGCGAATCTTTTAATTTCGATTTAATATTGGGCTTTGAATTGATTTCATTTGACTGAAGAAGAACAAGAATAATGAGAAGCCAAGCTAGAGGTACGAATAAAATAAAACGAAATAAATAACGACGAATATGTATATTCATTCTTGAGGTTGAATTCACTGTTTGTTTGTTTGCTTGCTGTGCTTTATTTTTTCATATCAACCAATATAATCATCGCGAAAAACATGTGAACTATCGGATTAAAAATCTGAAAAAGAAAAGAGCGAAAAAAAAAATATCATAAAAGTAATAATAGAAAAGGCGTGTGCGTTCTATATGCAGTTTTATTCTTCTTTCATTGATCTTCGAACAAGCTGATACCATCGATATTCAAATAGCAACAAGACCAAAAAGAAGAAAAATATATACCTTACTAATATGATTTTACCGATGAATATAATATAAATACATACATAATGCCTTGACGCATAGCTGCGTATTCTCATATTACTTTACCTTTTTTCTATTCATTTTTGCACTAGGTTCACATGTATATCTCGTAAACATGATATATTGTCGCGTCTTTTCTTTCTCTCTCTCTCACTCTCTCTTTCTGTATATTGTCCTTCTCTCTTTGAAAAAAAAAGCATCGATCGATTGACGAAATAGATTAGATTCGAACGAAATTTGTCACGCATTTACTTTACTACCGTTCTTCATTCTTCTTTCGCATCAACTAATTGAATGTAGGCTAATCTGTATGTCTGTATGTTTTAATGATCAAGTTTTAAACACCTCTATTGTCTTTTCACATGATTACATGGGATATTCTTTAGAGAATTGACTCAAAGAAAAAGAAAGAGAGAACAATGGCTTTTCTTCTTCTTCTTCTTCTTCTGTCTCATCGGTAATCACTCGAACTACTAATGGATTAGCTGATGAATAATATACTTTGAAGAATAAAATAGGTCTAACCAACTGAGAGTTAGTTACTTGTGAATGTAGTAATCGAAAAAATGAATTTAAAATTCTCTATATAGATCGATCATTCGATTTTTTATTCATTTTTTGTACTTTTCTTTTCTCTTTTGACTTATCCGATATCTTGACGTTTAGCCGGTCGTCGTAATGAATTTTTTATAATACAATCTTTCATCCAATAAATCGATTCATTAATACCATCTCCAGTTAAAGCCGAACACGTCGAGACCATACAATCTCGATGACCAATATGTCCACTCGATCGATTAAATATTCGTTTTATTTCAGGTATGGTCATACATTGATCAAGATCTTGTTTATTGCACGCAACTAATAATGGAACATTGATTAATTGTTCCGATTGAATAACCTTATCGAAGATTAACCAAGATTCTTCTAAACGTTGTCGATCAGTACTATCGATTATATAAATAACACCGTGACATTCAGCATAGTATTTATCCCATAGAGATTGTAATTCATCTTGTCCACCTAAATCCCAAAAATTTAAACGAACTTGCCCGATATCAATCGAACCAACATTACAGCCGACAGTTGTTGTTATTTTCGATGGATTCATCATTTTATAATCGGGAGAAAATTTTGTTTTCGTCTGCTCGAGAAACGTCGTTTTGCCGGCGTTATCAAGACCAATTATTAAAACATAATAATCATCTTTTTGTGTAATAAATTGATATAAACCAGTCAACAGTGCCCACATTGGACTCGTTGTTTTGCTTATTATTATTTTTATTTATTTTCTACATATGCAATAGTTCTGTGATTGCAAAACAAATCAGAATGCTATTCACTAGATGTCACTCGATCGAATCATTTCAACAAATAAATCTTCGAGTTTTTTCTTGAAATAAAAAAAATGTGATTCGAAATTTTCTTCATCGACAATTCGAAATCGAATTACAATTAAAATTGAATTCGACTCGTATAGAGGGTGATGCGTTAGTAACCATCGAGTGAATGATGTGATGTTTAGGAAAGAGTTTTCTCGTGTTTTTTTTTCGCGACTTCAAACACACGCACACATACACTTGTTCGTTTTTTTTTTCAAAAAAACAATCCGATGAATTTTCTCGATCCAATTGCGAAAAATGTTTTACCATCACAAAATCGAAGTTATCAAACGCCAATGAACGATCAACAATTCGAAGTTCTGCTTCGAACTATTGTTCATGTAAGTTCGACGATCAAAAACACAGACAAATAACCTTGACGGCAATCGATGTTGTTGCGTTTTAATTAAAATGTAAATGAGATCGTTTCGAGACAAATAAAAAACTTCTTCGAATTTGTCATGATTCGAGAAACAACAAAGAACGCAACCATATTGAATTTGACAAACGAAGGTCAAACACGAAAATAAAATTCAGCAGAAGAAATTAGTTGTAAACAAGCGATTAAATACACATCGAGTTTTTGTAGAAAATATTCGAAGATCATTTTGTTTGTGTTTGCTTTGTTTTAAGGAAACCAATGATCCGGAAAAGAAATTAGAAATTCTCTATCAATCACGAGGATTTTTCAGTGGTGAACAAGCAGGTCACGTTGTTGCATCAATAGCACGACCAAAAGATCGAATGAAAGCGATTTTAATCATGGAACCGGTAGAAAATCCAATTTAACTTTTCGTTTGATATCAAATTTTTTTCTAGCGTTTAATTCCAATGACTTGTCAACAAGCACGAAATATTCTTGCGGCAGTTACGGTTCATAATGATCGACTTGAAGCTCTTCAATACGTCAAAAGGTTGAATAATTAAGATAAACGAATTACTTGTTTGTTGTTTATAAGAAGATTTTTGTTGTTGTTCTTTTCAAGAGCATTGAATGATGCACATACACAAGAAGGAACGGATTATATTTTAAGCGTATTTCCATTCTATGAAGATAAATTGAAAGCAGGTTTGTTTCACTAGGAAAATGATTTGATTATACTTGTTTTTTGTTCTTTTTTTTCAGGCGCTATTCTCGAAACTGTAAGATATAAATAACCGGGAATTTGTATGATTAATCTCGCCTTTTTTTTCTTATTCTTTCAAATGTAGGTTATTGCACGCGAAGGTATTCGTGTCGCTGCCGGTGGACATCTTGGTTATGGTGCCCTTGGCTCATCTGTCGTTCGTGCTGCACCATTAAATCCACATTTCTATGGACCTGTTGCTGCTCAAGTTGCACATTTACCTGTACGCTTTTTGATTTCAATTATTCAATTTTAAAATATTGATTTTCTTCTTTTTTTTCCGAATAGAATCATAGTCAAGAAACAACAACCGCACGTAATTCATTTCCTACAAAAACATCATCGATTTATACATCCGGTGAATCCTATCTTCCGCCATCACGACCAGCGGATCTCACTGCGCATTACACATCTACAACAAGTGATTGTCCGACTCGTGCATACCCCGGTTTAAACAATATTGCATCAACAAATATCTATCATGCAACTGATCCCGGTCCAGTTGGTTACGCTAATTTACAATCAACAACTGCACCCAATGCTTGTGATATTACACCTCAATTAAATCAAAATACTCATACCTATACAACTTATCCGAATACATACTCATCATTCGGCCCTAATCCTCTTACAAGCCATTAGATTGAATTTTCCAAACAAAAAACGAACAAAACCAATTCATTTCTTTATTTTATTTTTTCTGCTTCTTCTTCTTCTATAGACTAATAACAAAAAGAGAGAGAAAGAGAGAGAGAGAGACACTAGCAGCCTTAATTTCTATTGTCTCTTGTCAAAATTCATTTTAAAAATCCAAAATAAAAGACTCGTCTTGATTTCTGATTTGCATACTTTAATACATTTTTTTCTTTCTTTATTCGACAATAAAATAGAAGAAAAATAAAAGAACATTTCAATGATTTTTCAAGTATATCAAACGACGAAAAGCAAAAAAATAAGAGAGTGACAATGAAAGAAGTCAGCACATAAAACGAGCAGTGTAAAAAAAATACCTTGAGGAAAGAAAGAAAAGGCATATTAGAAAATAAAAACGATGAATATGAACTAACTAAACTACGAAAACAATGCTCTATTAACCGTCTATTTTTTTGTCACTTGACTGTTGTTGCTAGTGATAGATGTTATTGTTATTGATGATTGGTTAGTAAGAAAGAATCGTAATAGAGCAAAAAAAAACTAAAAAATGCATAAAATCAATCAATCAATTCTCTTTTTTTTTATTAATAAAGAAGAAAAAGAACAAAAAGAAAAAAAATTACGTCTGCCGAAGACAAAAGACTATGAACAGATTTATGCATTACAATTTTATTTGATTTGTACTTTCTCTTTTATATATATTTCTTGTTATTAAGGTTTGATTTCTTCTTTCGTTTGTTTAATTGAGAAGCATACCGAACATTGTATTCGTTTTTTCTATCATTTATAGAAATGACTTGTGAGTATAATTATTAAAGACAGAACTAAATAAAACAAAAGAACTGTTTAACTCTCATCTTTTTTTTTTCTTCAAATTAGTTTTCGGACCGACATTTCCTAATGAGACTAATAATGAAGCTCTATTCAATGGACGACAGAGATTCGGCCATCGAAGTGCCAATATGTTTTTCGTACGTCCTGCACGACATATTGCTTGTCCAAGACGGTTGAAATATATTCATGGTTTGAACAACAATAAACGAAACCATTTTTTTTCTATTAATTTACATTTATAGATATCAAAACGGGATATATTCCATATGTAGAAGATGAACCTTATTCTAATCAACCCAATTATCGACATGTTCTACAAAAAATCAATGATGATTTCATGAATTCAAAGAACAATCTTAATGGCATAGGTCTTTGTAAGTGTTATGATGTTTTGTACTTTTATTTGTGGGTGATGATGATGATGATGATTGTATATTTTAAAAAGCAAATAGCAATTCAAGAGCATATTGTTTTTCGATTATTTTTTCTTTTCCCCTCCGTCGATTGAAGCCTTGGATGTGTGTTTTTAGACAATTCAGCGGATGCTTGGCGTCATGAATTAATAGAATTAGCTCAACAAATCAAATCGTCTCTCGTATACCATGACGAGCAAGAACAAAATATACGATCATCTCGATGTTCGAAAAAAGGTCGAACATGGCCGAAACGTAGCAGTAGTTCAATATCGAATTATGCTACTGAAGATAATAATGAAGCGAAAATTTCGAAACGTTTATTAATTCGACATGCTAGTCAACATCAACAACGTCCGAAAGAAGACAAATCAAAAACAAAAAACGACAAATCCGAACAAGCAACCAACGAGGAAAATCAAGATCCAGGAATTTGGGTAGAACTTCAATTTTGATTTGCCGTCTCTATTCTATTTTCAAATAGTTAATTCCTATTCTTTGCTATATTTTACAAATCGATAATATTTTCGAAGCACAAGATTGGCTTGTCAATGCAAATCCAACAGGTTTTTATATTGACTGAAAATGATGGTCATCCATCATCGCTCGTTATTTTATCTAGAAAAACGTTTAGCAATGGAATTAATCAGTCGAACAATGCAAGACATGCAAAATCAGGATAATGATATACTTTCAGAAATTCCAACATCTGACCTATCGACAATAACATCGCAATCGCCAACAACAAATTTAAATAAGTATGAAAATAAAGATCTCGTTTGTTTTTTCGTTTGTCGAATGTCGAGTTTTAGTCTTTATTGGCCATATAAAATCTGGCAACGACAAGAAAAAGATCGTCAACAACAACAAATTCAAAATTTTCTCAAACAATCCAAACTGACGGATTTTCCTTCGTTACCATTGTTGAATATTGACAATGGTGAAACATGTGAACGAGCTACATCACCACTTCGTATGATAACACCAGCTAAACATTCGTTAGCAACACATATGCCATCGATTTATAATCGTCCACCTGTTGAAACAACAGTTATTGAACGATCACCAAGACGAAATTCGAATGAACGAGTGGCACCATCCGTCGTCATTCGACAAACTCCAAATACAAACACAAACACAGGTTATCTATTTGATTTTCTCATTGCACAATTGTTGACTTCTTTCCTTTAAGATCGACTAGTTATTGTCGAGAAACGTTCACCATCTCGATCATCAACACCTGGAGTTCATAATGGCAATGATCGTTTATCTCGTCGAAGTTTTCGTGTAACGACCAGTCTCGCCGGTTCGATCGATGATGATAGCAAACCGTTGACATCACGTGGCAAAACTCCGTTGATTTAAATTTATTCTCAAATACTTTTTTTCGTAGATAATATAATTTGAAAGTTCTCTCGTTTTTTTTTTAAATTCTCTTTGTCTCTCTCGCTCTTTTTCCTAATTTTCTTTTTTCTGCACTGAAAACAATAAATAATATTGACGAGGAAAAACACCAAATTAATTTCCGAGTAACACTTTCTGTCTAGAGCACCGCTTCAGCTTTGAAAAAGTTGAGTCTACTTTTTTTTTATTCAAAATAAATCTTCATCATAAAAAAAAACATTGTCCCTGAAAAGGCCTTGCATTTCATATGGCAAAAATATTTGATCGTACAATTATTTTCGTATTTTTCTTCGATATTGTTTATTCAATTAATATTGGCTATATCAATTCAGCTGCATATGTTCCTGGTACTTCAACTGGCACTGTTCTGTATAATGGAACATGTTCGGAATGTATTTGTGCAGCTTTTCTATCGAACGAATCGTCGACATATCAAGCAGTGAATTGTTATTTAAATAATAATACTTGTTTATTCGTGAGCAATTTTACATCATCTTCATATATTCATACTACTGTGAATTCGAAATTGGCTTTTTTACAATTATCAATAAATCAGGCAACAGGTAGACTTTTTTTGCAGATTTATAATTTGTAATCTAAGATAAAATCATATTTTTTTTTCTCTAATGACTGTAAAGTACTGGTGGTCTGTTTTTAGCGATGATATGAGTATGCTCTTTACTACTTCATAAAAAAATGTTTGATTTTCTGCTAATTTTCATAGTTTTAATTTGTACTTCTAGAATCCTGTCTTGCTGCTTGGCAACCATGCAGTAATTCGACTCACTGCTGTTCTAATTTATCATGCATTTATTATAATTCTTCGTTTTCTCAATGTGAACCTGTATCTTCTGTAGTCAATACTACTATGGCTCCTGTAATATATGTTAATAGCACTCAAAATGCATCAACTGGTTCGTTTTGGGGTTGCTGTAAACCTAGTTGTGCCTGGCCAGGAAAAGGTGCAGTTTCAAGTCCAGTGAGAACATGTCAAAACGATGGTAATACTACAATCGATATCAATACCGCCTCCGGATGTAATTATGGTGATGCATATACGTGTACTAATCAACAACCATGGAGCGTTAATGATACTCTTTCGTATGGCTTTGCAGGAGCGTTTATCAAAGTAAATTCGGTTTAATTTTGATCAGTTATCGATATTTAGAAGCTTAGGGTAAAAACGAAACTCAATGGTGTTGTGCTTGCTATTCGTTAATATTTACATCAGATTCTATTATTGGAAAACAAATCATAGTACAAGTCGTCGATACACTTTATACCAACGACAATCGGTTTGTTCTACTAATACCCGGTGGTGGATGGACTGGTACTGACAATGGATGTGCAAGACAATATAGCAATATGATTTATTGGGGTAATCAGAATGATGGTTACACTAATCGATCAGATTGTGCTAATCTACCCAGTCAACTTCAACATGGCTGTTACTGGCGATTCGATTGGTTTCAGAATGCGCAACATCCTTCAGTATTTTGGACACCAGTAACATGTCCAGCAGCACTAACATCCCTAACTGGATGTATTCGATCTTAAATATGCGTAGAAGTTTTGTCTTTTTTTTCTTATTATTGATATATATCACACTGTTTTAAAATATCAAATAAGTTCACTCATCTATTCAAGTTTTCAATTTGCTTATTGATTATAATAAAAGAAAAAATATTGCACTAAAGTGATCATTTTTATCTTGAGTATTTTTTTCATAAACAGATTTAATGGGCAATATTTATGAAGAAGAAAAATGTCTCTCTCAATGCCGTTCTTTTTAACACTTGAGAAAAAGTACTCTATTCTACTTACTTTTGTTCCTGAAATATAAAATTTTTGAACGAACTTTTATGACAGACTTTAAAGAAAATAGAACATTGCATATCGTGTTATGTATAGATCACAATACTCATCATGTTCAAATGTTTCAATTACTCATGACTATACTTGATTATGCTACAGATTTCCAGCCAGCATATCCAATTTATTCTAAATTCTATCTGTCGTCTATATGAAGGAATGATAAATACTGGTGAAATAGTAATAGCACTCAATCAGTTCGCAATAGTGGTACTGGTTTTGCTTGTACTAATCAAATACCATGGAATGCGAGTGAAAACTTATCATATGGATATGCTGCTGCTGTGATCGTTGTAACTTAAATAACAATCAGTTCTTACACATTAAAGACCGGATGCATAATTATAATTTAGAATCACATGAAGCAAACACGGAATGATAGGATGGTGACTATGGCTACTAACGACAGCTACTGAGATACTGTTCTGAATTGATAAAAATAATGAGTCATATATTTTATAAAATTATTTATTTTCTTTTGAAAATAAATTTTCATTTTTTTCTTGGTATTTTCCATCCAATTAAGTACCTATAAATAAATAAGTAGGAAATTTCCAACATGATTACTATTTAACGAACGCAATGGGTAGTCATACGACAGTACTATTTCGAATACGTGCTTTTAGATAAAAGAAAATGTCGAACGATGCTACTGTTTCTTATGAAGAAGAGATTGATCATATTCTGATTTGGCTTGATAGAACTATCGGAGAACCAGGTGCATATATACATCTCAAAGGCGCGTTTTCTTCGTCATCTGATCCAAAACATGCACTTCCAGTAAAACTAATCGATAGCGATTATGATAAAATTCTCCGTAATTCTGGACCTGTAGAAGTCAATTTCGACGGTGTTCAGTTTTTATTGGCAGCATTCACCGAAATTGAACCATGCATTGAATGTTTTAAAAATTTTCAACATAAACGCATCTTTTTTATTGTTTCTGGATCGTTAGGACGCACCGCTGTACCTCAAATTTTTGAAGCATGCCCTAATGCATTCAATGATCCTCTAACAGATGAAAAATACGAATCAATCTATGTTTATTGTCATAATACTCAATATCAAGCTGATTGGATATGCGACTATATTGGTTACATTCAAATATTTACTCATGATGGTGATTTACTAGCAAGGATGCTTCGTGACATCGGTAATTATTTTGTAATGATAGGAAAACGTCTACTTGAGGACGATCCATTGGATTATGAAGCTGCTTATCACCGACTTAGTTGGGCGCATGAACTCTACCAAAGACACTGCAAATTGCAAGGTGTCTCATTGAAACCCGAATTCGAAGAATTAAATGAACTGATTCAGAATGCAGAAGATGGAATCAAGGATGCACAGTCTGATGCCGACGACTAGACTAGAACAGTATAATTATCGATTTTTGTATATCATTTTGTTTTCTTTATAGTATTATACCAAAGAATAAACGATTGCCTTCGATCATGTGGGCAACTAACGCCATCTTTAATTATCATTTTTCAAAAATAAACTATTGTTTTCTGAATCAAAAATAAATTAGAATGAAAAAACAAACTTCAAAATGATAAAAATACTTGAATTTTGATTGATGATGTTAATTGAAAGACCTCGTCGGTTGTCTAGAAATATTTGTGGAACTCATGTCGGATGTCACTTGTGGACAAGTCAATTGAACAAAGGATTACGTGTTAGAATATGTACTGATTGAGAGTTGTTTAATAGAGCAAACTAAATCATGGTAAATTCGAATGAGATAGTTTGATTATTTTCTGTTTGTTTGTTTTTTCAGGAAGATCCAAAATTAGAAAAACATTTTAAAAGTCATCGTAGTACGGTTACATCTCTTAGTTTTTCGCCAAATACGAAACAGCTTGGTATTTTTAACGATTAAAATTACGAAAGTATTTCTTTTAATTCATTTTTTTTCTAGTCTCGGGTAGTTTGGATTCTTGTCTGTTTCTTTGGCCATTTAAACCTCAAGTTCGAGCTTATCGTTTTGTCGGTCATAGCGTACGCATTCATCGATCATCTATTTACCTTTTAAATTCTTTCTGTTTGTTGTTCATAGGACGCAGTTCATTCTGTGTGTTTCTCTCCATCAGGTCATTTAATCGCTTCGGGATCGAAAGATAAGAAGGTTCGTCTTTGGATTCCAAGTGTCAAAGGTGAATCAACAGTATTCAAAGCTCATACTGCTGCTGTTCGATGTGTTGATTTCGCCAGCGATGGTCAAAGTTTACTCAGTTCATCGGAAGACAAAACAATTAAAATCTGGACAGTACACCGTCAAAAATTTCAGTTCTCTCTCAATCAGCATTCGAACTGGGTTCGTTGTGCGAAATTCTCGCCCGACGGTCGGCTCATCGTCAGCTGTAGCGACGATAAAACCGTTAAAATCTGGGATCGAAATACCAATGAATGCATGCATACGTTCTACGAACCGCACGGGTTTTTGAACGAAGTTGCCTTTCATCCAAGTGGCACTTGCATCGGCGGAGGCTGCACGGATGCGAGCGTGAAAATTTGGGACATTCGAACACGAAAATTGATTCAACATTACGCTAGTAATCATTCGAAACGATGAAATCTCTTGATATAATTGTTCGATTTAGATCATGTTGCTTCCGTGAATAGTGTTGCATTCCATCCGAATGGAAATTTTCTGCTAACAGGATCGAGTGATGCAACGTTGAAAATCTTCGATTTACTCGAAGGACGACTTATTTACACTTTACACGGTCATCAAGTAAACCAAAAAAAACTAACTCGTATTTTCTCAATAATCGTCGTTTTTTTCTCCTTCCAGGGTCCAGCATCAAGTGTTGCTTTCTCGAAAACAGGCGATTACTTTGCATCAGGTGGTCAAGATCAACAGGTACATTGAATCGATCTCGTCTTTTCTCATGAAATTTCACTTTGCATTCGTAATTAGGTTCTTGTTTGGAAAACGAACTTTGATACAACAGCTCCGTTTGTTGATTCGACGAATACAACGAGTAATAAGTTTGCCAATGAACGGGATTTAGGCGGTCAAACACTCAGTCGAGTTTCATCGGCAGCGAGTAGTGCGAAAGAAAAAACCAAATTAACGACTTTAAAAGAAAAAGCTTATCCCGAAACAAGCGACGAACGAAAAGCACGAAAAGTATCGACAAATTGTTTTTGAACCAAAAAATCGAAATTTTCTTCTATCAGATCGATGTTTTCAATGGAAAGAATTCGACTCGTTCGTATGACGATGGTGACAATCTCGAAATTACTAACGTCGGACCTAATTACGAGAATGGGATTGCTCGAGTAGATTTCTCTTTCATTCGATTGAAATTTTACGTATTATTCTCGAATTTTCTTTTAGTCAACAAGTGCTTCGGGTTTCCTAGTAAATTCTGCTGCATTATCCAAACCAAATCGTGCAACATTCGATGTTGAACCCGTTGCACCTCAAACGTACACACCTCAATTAACAAATACACTCGAACATATTGTTCAACAACTCGATATTCTAACAAAAACAGTTTCCATACTTGAAACACGTTTGACAATGACAGAAAGCAAATTACAAGACATACATGAACAAGATCAACAGAAGAAAATCTAAGAACAATTCATTGTGAAGATTTCTATATGTAGATATGTCAGATCTGAATATCAATTTTATGTTCAACATAAGCGAAAACGTTTTTGTTTGTTTGAATGATTAAATCTAATGTTATTTCTCTCTTTTGTGTGTGTGAATGTAGTTCGTATTCACTGGTTCTTTTTATGTCTTTAATAAAAATTCTCATCATTTGTAGACATAGTGACAAAAAAAAATGACTCGACAAGAGAATTCTGCATGGTTTAATACTCAACAAATTGATTCGAATTTATATTTAACAACAGAAAAGCAGTTTTTCGAAGGCAATCGTTCGAATATTTGGCTTATTCGTGGACCAGCACGTGATCTAATCATCGATTGTGGTCTTGGCGTTTGTAATTTAAAAACACATCTCGAAAATCTTCAACTATTAGATTCAAATCGCGAATGTATTGTCCTATGTACGCACGTACATTTCGATCACAGTGGTGGAGCAAAACATTTCGAAAATACCAATCAAATATTCATTCATCAAGACGATTATCAAGGTCTAATCAATGGTCGACAAGTTGACACATTGAACTATGTTAAACCAAATCATTTCTTTCAAGAACCTTATGAGAATTTTTCAGCGAGAAACTATCGAGTTTTACCAACGAAATGTGAGCCAATTCTCGACGGACATCAGATCGATTTAGGCGCTGGCGATGAAGTCATTATCAAACATGTGCCTGGCCATACACGAGGCAGTATTGTTTGCTATTATCCGAAAGAACGATCTCTATTTACTGGTGATTTCGTGTACGATTGTGGTCATGGCGGAGATCTGTTCGATTGGTTGCCGACATCATCTGTTCGAGATTATCTTCGAAGTGCAAATCAAATGATCGATTGGTTAGATGAGAATGAAATCGATCGAATCTATCCGGGACATTTTCGAATATTAAACGAAAAGAATCGAGTTCGAGAACTTCTACAACAATACGTCGATTCCAAAGATGATTGTTGTAGTCGATTGACTGCTGCATGTTTGCAAACTTTAACAAGTGGATTCTTTCGAGCGGGTTGCTTTCGATGTTGTCCTTGTGGTTGACCATCGACATCTATATGTACGTGTATTTTCATGTGATAGAGGAATAAATCACTTGACCAATGGTCAACAATGGCTCGAACAATATTGTTCATTGTTTGATACGATTGAGAACGGCGCATATTGATTTGCCTTATCAATAATTAAATTATGTCTCAGCAGCGTTCGCTTTTAATTACCGATTTTTTCTCTTCGACACGTTCGACATCGGTTTCGAACGCGAATCTCTTCGAAAAATCAATGAAAATAACTAAAATCGACGAAAAATGTGAAATTGAATTCAATCCTCAATGTCCTCCGAGTCCACCGCCTTCGATTGCATCCGAAGATGGAATCTCGGATGTCAACACAAAATCATCGATTCCATCTCGACTCAAATTTGTTCGTCATCATAGTGCGCCACTACATCATCGTAGTCCGGTTAAAACTCGTGAACAACCGATCGATCAACAAGATCTCGACGATATCCGAACACGAATTCGAGCCTATCGAACCGATTTATACAAATACAAAGCCTCGTATTCCCGTTCACCGATTAAACGTTTTCATAGCACCGGAAATGAAACTCCACCAAGTCCTTTCAAAATACAAACACCGATCAAAAGGTAAAACAAACATCGATAGTCAACGAGAAGGACATCATCATTTATTTTATAGTCATCCATCGCTTCCTGCTTTCGAACGATTTAGTCCACTATCTGCATCAATTGAATTGCCACTACCGGACAAATATCAAGTTCTACTCGAACAATATAAACATCTCGATTTTCTTGTTTGTCATACGCATAACAACGGAGGTATAAGCACCTTTGAAAAAGTTCAATCAGTGATTCAACAAAAAACACGACGGTATGAGTCGATCGATTTGCTCGTAGATTTTCTATTCAATTGATTTGTGTTTGTTTACAGGAATTTCACTTTGCAAACATTGGGCCAAATCAAATCCGTCTACCCGACAATGTACCGTTTTCAACAAGAAAAAATTCAATTGCCCACATTGAGTCCAATGAAACTCAAGTACGAACTCACGATCTCGCCAAGTACGCAAATTGGCGAAGTTTTTCCAACGGATTTCGGTGTTCAATCACATGTGCAAATCACACCGTCGATTATTGTCGAACGGATCAATTGTTTTCGCCGTGCTTTATTCAATATTGTTAAAATTCATCATCGAGTAATTTTCGAAATCCTTTTGAAATTTTTCTCTACAATTTCTTATTCAAGAATTTTCTTTCCGAAAAACTTCAATTAAAACTCGATGAACTTCCGTGCGATGAAAATCTCGCTCGTTGGCATCCCGATTTCGATCTCTCATCGATTCCTGACATCGACATATCACCGTTACCAATTCCTCCCGATCAAGATTACAAACAACTTTTAGCTTCACCCATTGAAATTCGACAGTACGCCGAACGAACTCAATCACAACGTGTTAAACGAGCTCTTTTCGCTACGTTTTCAAGCGACGATGTTTCAGAAACGATTACTCTACCATCACCCACGAAACAAACACTTTCTATCGACGGAATATCTTCGTCATTAATCGAAAAAGTAACAAAAATATGAAGACATTCAATGTGGAATTCTGACTTTCTCAAAATTGTTTTAGATTCGTTCGAAAGAGACAAATAAATTATTCAATACAACAACCGATGAAAAACAAATGCTCGCTCGTCTCGAACAAACCATCGAAATCGTTCAACAATTTTTCATTGCTGAACGAGCAACATCACTCGATTTCGATCTCGTTGCTAAACAAATTCGAGATTGTCATTCAGGTCCACTCTCGTTCCATCAATCAACTGAAACTCTTCATTTTCTTCATACATATTCGGCTAACAATGGCTGGCTCTCGATTATTACCATTCGTGGACGAGATTTTATTAAAATCAATCGACAAAAATCAATTAAAACAATCATCGAAACAATTCAAAACAATCTACAAAATTGACTTCATCGTTTCTTTTTCATGTACGTGTGTGTATAAATATTTTATTCGAAATAATAATTGACTCGAACTATTTAACTTAAAGTAAATCTCATTTCGATCTGTCAAATAAGTCTATCTAAAGTGTCACATGCATCATTATATCTGTCATTTGAACCATCTATCGATCATCTTTCAACGATCTTCATAGTTTCTAATCCTCTATGCTTGTCAAACAATTTAATGATTGAAAAATTCGCACGCATTTGCTTGGTTATATAACAGTAAATTCACATATTGTTACAACGTTTGACATTCAAATTGAATTAGTTTTAATTACTATTGTTCACAATAATGGAAAAGAGAAAAGCAAATCAATCAATTTTTATCAGTGTCTTTGTATTTGTTAATCAACGGGAAAATTCAATTTGAAATTACTAATGAGATTTTCAGTACGGTATAATTTCATTTTCGAACTGTAGATCATTAAATCGGCTGATTTTGAAATAAGAAAAGAAAGAAACATCGATTTATATTTATCATTTCATTTCGTTCTCGTACTTTGTTTTTATTTTATTTCGTCTCTTTGTTTGTGTTTTTTTTGTGGATTTATGTATAAATAAACGTCTTACTCGAAGTCATTTCATCGCAGTCTGTTATCAGAGCACGCTAAAGCGCGACAAAAAAACCTACGACATCAACAATCAAAAAAAAACCGAAAAGAAAAGAAATGAACAGATGATTTTTGTTAGTACGTGTGTCCGTATGTATGAAAAAAAAAACAAGAAGCTAACGAACAAACAAACAAAAAAATAGAGCCACATGTTTTTTTTTCTTATCTCATCACGCAAACTTGGTTCGTCTTCACTCACATACGTACAAAGAGACACAAAAAAAAAGAGAAAAAGAAAAAGAGACAGAAGAAGGCGGCTGGCTGCCTAGCACGGCCAACAAACAAAGACAAAAAAAGAAAGATCAAGAACCAAAAGAGAGAGAGAGAGAGAATGAATTGAAGACCAACCATACGGTAAACATCCACAACAACGGCATCCAAGGACGAAAGAAAGAGACAGAGCGACGGTCATGCATGCACACACTCACACACGCGCATCATCATCATCAAAATGGCACTCGAGACGAAGTGAAAAACAGAAGAAAGAGAGAGAGAGAGAGAAGAACAAGAAGGCAGACAGAGACAAAGAAAACAGCACACGCGAGAGAAAATTTGGTGAATGAACAGTAAACAAAAGATCCACGCAAATATTCTCATTCAAGTCAGAAGATTTCGAGAAACAAAAAAAAAGACAAAAGAAAGAAGAAGAAAAAAACTTTGGGGAAGGCAAGAGAAAAACAAACAAACAAAAAAATGATTGGCTGTTTCATTTATGTGAAGTCTTTTATGACAGATCCTAGAGAAAAGGAAAATAAGTCAATCATGATTAAGAACAAGTCTTCAATTTAATCTAAGCGAAACTTACTTGTGAAGGAACAAGTGACGAATCATTTTGTTGAGCCGCAATTGGAGCTGTCTGTTGTTGTGGTTGCTGAGCTTGCGGTTGAGGAGCAACGGTTGGTTGTGGTGCTGCCATGTAAACTGCAGCATGATGGTGTGCATGTGGATGTGGTGGATTTAGCACACAGAATGCACCTGGATGAGGATTTGTGATGTGTAATTGTTGTAGTTGTTGCATCGGTAATACAAATGCGGCACCAGTGTCAGGTCCTGTTCCATGTTGTAATTGCATATAGGGCGAAATATGTCCATTGTAGACACCTAATGGTGGTCGAAGTTGTGGTGCTTGAGCGTACATTGGATGAGGAACTGAATGATGTGTATGCGGTGGTGGACCGGAAACGATGGGTGGTTGTTGTTGTGCTTGATTTGGAGCATGTTGAGGAAGCATCGATGCGGTTGGTATTTGTTGCCATTGAGGAAATACCACAGCTGGTGATGAATAAGAATGTGTTTGTTCCATTGGATACAAAGGATAACCACTTTTTATGTCCTAAATCGATAGCAAAAATAAGAAATAGAAATGTTTTTTTGTTTAAATGATTTGAACTTACGTCTAAACCTCCTTTGTAGATTTTCTTATTTTTATTGCTAGCATCAGCAAATTTGACATGTACGGCTTTTTGAGAAAAGTCTGGAAACGTCTGATTGTGGAATCGATTGATAATTGCTTGACATTGTTCTTTGTCATTCATACGTGCAAAACCAACACCACGTGATTGTTTATTTTGATCACGTAAAATACGTACACTAATAACAGTACCATATTGATTAAGTGCATCTCTTAAATTTTGTTCTGTCATTTGAGGATCCAAATTAGCAAAATATAAATTAGTTGTATCTTGTTCTTGTTGTTGAGAAGACTAAACATAATCAAATAAACGAAAATATTGACATTTAGTTGTCTATCTACTTTGGCTAATTGGGCAATAACACCTTTCTTTTGTAATTCAGCTATTGCCGATTGAGCATCTTCAGTTGTTTCGAAATCAATAAAACCAAAGCCTTTACATTTATTTGTTTGTTTATCAATTATTGCTTTCATGGATTTGACTTTACCAAAACTAGAATATGTTTTTATGTTTTCAGAAATTGAACATCCGAATTTCTGCGTAGTGTACTAACCCTTCCACGAGTTTAGCAAGATCTTCATCCGAAAAATGGGCTGGTAAATTTTTTATATACAAATTTGTATCACTGAGATGTTGATGATTCGATTGAGACGATGATGTTGGTGATACACCATTGCCACCTGTTGAATGATGTCCATTCATGTGTGCTGATCGATGTTGATCAAAATTACCATGTTGAGATTGATGAGGCTAAAATGAAGAAAAAAAAACCAAATCAATTATTCGATGTATTCATATTATTCGATAATTGTTCATTAAATCGCACGTCTGACAACAATTCGTAGCATATTTCAGTTGTTGTCGTCGATGCGACAGCATTCCACTCCATTAATCCGAGCAAAACAACATTCTCTTCTACCATGTCAAAAAATCAAATAGAACAATAATGATGATGATAATAATGATAATGTCAGCGCGAACAACAACAACAACTGTTTATAGCTAGATCGTCTGTGGCAAACGAGAAGTATAAAGAAATAAGAAAGACATTCTCGATGAACACGATGAGAAATGAAACAAAAAAAAAGAAGAGAAAAGAAAAGAAAAGAGAAGAAAAATGAGAAATGCACATACATCGAAACGTCTCTGTGGACCATGTATATGAGACAAGAAAGCATTACCGGTGCGCAGTTGTGACTGATTAGAGAGTAGACGACAAGAGTAGCTTTCTGCGTTCGTTTGTCATCCTGATTCCGTCTTTCTTTTCTTTTCCTCGCGTTTTTTCCTTCTTCTTGATAGCAATCGTAGAAGAAACGAAACATTCATACAAACAAGTTGAATGTAATCATAGTAAAAAAAGAACTCATCAATATAATAAGCTCTTTTGCACGAGTGGCACAATGCGAATACTGTCGAACTAATACGAGACCTAAATATTTGCCTTGCCGATAGGCAATGATCAGTAACTGCATACAAAGAAAGCAAAATTTTTTCTTTCGACAGAATGTATTCTGTTACAAATATACATATTTGTATATGTATATATATGCACATGTATACAAAAGAGAAATGTATGTATGCCATATCATATCTTGACGAATGCTTATTTTGTTTTTTGTGTTCTATTCACCTGTCACAAATAGAAAACATTCGATCGATCAATATTTTTTCGAAACAAAATCTATTTGAACTCGATCGAACACAGAACTATTTACGTATACATATGAATAAGAAAGAAAATAGGCCGAGTTTTATACAACTATAAATTATACACATCATACTTTCGATACTTACATATAAATCAACTTCAGTCTATTGAAAAACACCGAACATCAACAAAAGGAAACGGGAGGTAGTCGCTGAATTAATCATAATCATTTCTAGTCATCAGCATCATCAATTTTTTCTTCTCCGATCCTTCTCTATTCGAGGAGTAATAGTAGTAGTACTAACTGAAAATTCTCTTTTTTTTTGCTGTTGTCTCTTTTTCTTTCTTTGTTCTATTGTATTACATCTATCTATTTTGTTCGATTGAGAAATCGATGAGACAAAAGAAAAGAAAAAGAAGACGAATCTAATCAATTCTAGCTAGAAGCCATTCACTGAACAACATCAAAGTTTTTTTCTTTTCTTGACGTCTTCTACATTATCCTTAATTGGCGTCAAATATTTATTATATACAATTTCTTGTGGGTATATGATAGGAGAGAGAGAGAGAAAAAAAAAGTCAACAATGGCAATGTCCTAGCAAACACTTGAAAATATACGGAGAACAAACGAACGAACGAACGAGAGAAATCAAATAGTAACTGTTTCTTTTTTGTATATTATAATCTTTTCTATCGGATAAATTAGTGCTTTACAACAATCGAATCGTAACATACACTTATATCAAAGGAAACTCGTCTGAAATATGATCTTTTTCTTTCTCATTATCGATACAGACATAACAGATTATAGTAGTTATTGCTAAGTATAACATTTATCGAAACCTGTACGCAATTACTTATTAGATGAAGATGTTGGATTATAAATATCGATCGATTTGTATATCTGTGTATATATACAGCATGAGTCTTTCTTTTTTTTTCTACTCATTTAGTTTGTCTTTATTAGTAATGAGGACATTGAAAGGGTAATTGCTCGATTCAATTGTTAGTTTTCAAGGTTACAATGGATTGACCCATTAATAACAAAGAAGAAAAAGAGAAATAAAGCGACTCGTTTTTCTTTTTATTAATGAAAGAGACTTCCGGAACCAAAGAAACGAATATAAAAATAGACATTATATCTAACTATGTCTAAAAGAGAAATAAAAATGATGATGATGATGTCGATTGAAGCCTCTTTTTCTTCATCATCATCATCATCTAATCGAACAATAACATCTCAAGACAAGCGGCAAACGAACAAAGAATAGAGAAAATAAGGATGTAGATAAACGATTGATCGAAATAACTCTAGCCAATAGACTCTCCTATTCTTTCAATTAACCGTTTCAACTTGATTGCGATAAGGAAAAAGAAAGGCTTTGTTTTTCTCCTCGAATACTTACAACATAGCCACCGTATGCTTTGGGCGAACGAAAATTAAAATGAGGTGCAATCTGTTCCGAACGTTCCATTGAATGTGCTGCCAGTCGTAAATAAGCATCACGTTCAGCTGTCAATGCCATGTTTGTAGTTGTATTCGAATTTTGTTGTTGCTGCTGCTGTGATGATGATGATGATGACGATGATGATTGTTGTTGTTGTTGTTGTTGTTGGACGTGACCGGTTGAATGAGGATCAATAATTAAATGGTGTAAAGAAGGCGTTTGTGATGTAGTATAAGATGCCGGTTGCTAAATAAAAAGAACAGAATAGCATATAGTCAAATTCGATTAAACCTTTCTGTATTTATTACGAAAAAAAAATGTCACGAATCCTCCACCTGCCATCATAAAAAAATTTATATATACATTAGTCTTACACACATGTTCCTACCTCTTGTTCGTCATATTTGACCATGTCTCTCTCCTCCTCTTGCGCGCTCGGCGTTCTCGATTATATTTTTTTTCTTTTTATTCACGTTTTGTTTATACCCGCCGAAAAAAAAAAGAAAAAAATAGTATATATGTGCATCAGGGTCATACAGACGTTTTTCAACAACAAGCCGGAGAATAATCATTTCTTCTCGCTTTTTCTTCTTTTTCTCTCCCTCTCCGTTTTTCTTCTTCTTCTCATTTTTTTTTATATAAAACATCATTATTTTTCTTGCTGTTACTTGTACTCTCACTCCTATTTTTTTTTCTTCTTCTTCTTCTTCTTCTTTCTTTGTCATCATAGGAAAAAAAGGTCATCAAATACGAAGAAAAAAAACATATCAATCTGATGATGACTCACCACTAAAGTTGAAGCAGCTGTAGCCGTCATGATTTTGTTCGTTTACTTCACAGAAGAAACAAAAAACACTTCTTATTACGAATTTCTAGCTAAGAGAGATTTTCCTCTTTTGACCGCAATTATTCGTGCTCTTTGGCCTTAAACAATCTAAATAAAATGTTCAGATGAACAGTAGAAGAGAGGTCGAGAGAAAGAGATAATAAATACCACAGAGAAAGAGAGCGAGAGCGAAAGAGAGAGAGAGAAGAGAAAGCAATGAACAAGCGAAGGAGAAAGAATGGCCGATAGAAATAAGGGGGAAAGGAGAAAAAAATGCTCGACCATCCACACATCTCAATGCATATACAAACACATCGCTCTATATATGTATATGGTTTGATTAATGGCCAGTCGGTCCATTTCACAAGTAACTGAATGCTATCTGTGAACATATTGCTCATCACATATTCTCGATATATTTTTCCTTGATTCCATATCTACAGTTTCATATTCTTCTATACAAAAAGAGAGAGAGATCATCTGGCGAACACATCAGGTCATTGAAGAACGATTAAATACATAAACAAGACGAGAAAAAATAAATAAATAATTAGCTTAACAAAGAGATAGAAAGCATTCAACGATAACTATCGAAGGACATGAACACAAATGCGACAGAGAAAAACACTAATCGATTTAATGTTTTTCATATCTGTCCAATCACTGAATTGTTCAATATCGTCGTAGGATTGATGTATATTAATAGTACAATGTGAGGTCATCAATCGATCGTTATTATTGAATTATTCATTAGACAGTGTTGTCGATGGGATGTATCAAATTAGTTCGAATTTGCAATAATCCAACTGTGAATTAACAAGAGCAAAATGAAACACGTCCTCTGCTATTTAATTATCTCTTCATTCGTGCTGTGTTCATCAATGAACAAAAAAAAACGGTTAGAAGGCGGGGTTAAATATATATCCCTGTGTGTGTGTGTGTGTGCGTATTTACACAAGTGAAAAGACGAAGAATAAGAAATAAAAAAATACATCACCTCGAGCGTTGGCATGACAAGTACCCAGTGTGTTTGGTCGAAACTAGTATTTAATGAAGTCGAACGTTGTCGACAAGAAGAAGAATGAAAACAACTAGCAACTGCGTTAGCAGCAGCTAAACGAGCTTGACGCTCGAGACTTGTATCTAACTGACGACGATGTCGATTATTTGCCGATGAAGATGAAGATGATGATGTCATTTAGTTCAAAATATATGAATACAAATGACAAATAAACATAAACATTACACTCGAACGTTAACGAAGTGGTTAAACATAGACGAATAACGAACGACTAGAGAAAAGGAAAGAACTGACCGAAACGATAGACGTTATTCTTCTCGTTCGATGTTGTATACATCGAATGGAAACAGAACAGGACAGCATCGATAGCGACATTACTAAATGATGTCATTCGATGTCGATTAATACAATCGAATTTAATTCAATTTTAATCTTGATCGAAGATGAAGAAGAAGAATGGACGAAAAGAAAAATAACAGGCGTTTATATTAACATAAATTTTAAGACTTCTAAAAGCGTTTTGTTTCTTATGAAAACATACATCTATTCAAAATTCACAATATAAGAAAAGTAAATATATTGATGAAAAGTTTTCCTTTCTGTTTCTTTCTTTAATAAAAAAATAACATCGAGAGAGAAAAAAAACAAGTTTTCAATTAAATTTTACCTGATGAGCAACGACAGTTGACATTTTTCTTTTAGATTTTATTTTGTTCTTTGATGATGAGAGAGATGTGATTTTTATCTGTATGTTTCGGTTTTTTTTCTCACTCTCCCTCTCTCTTTCGTTTTTTTTTTCGACTGATTCAAATCTATAACAGCTTGTACACGACTCTCCGATGTCTTAGTGAATAAATGTATATATGTATGCTTGTGCGTGCGGAGGTCGTTGATAGTTTCCCCCTCTTTTTAATCTACAATAGACAAAGGCACATCTCTCTCTCTCTGTATGTTTCTCTTTCGCCTTGTCTCTTATTCTTTATGTTCTCAAGCTAAATCAAGCGCATACATACAGCGCGAATAGATCGATGAAAAGAAGATGTAGAAAATAAAGAAGAAATAAACCGACCGAAAGAAGAGAAGACGGAGAGCACACTCTTGTGTTCGTCGTCACACGATACACTCATCATCACCATCAGCCTAGCCAGTCAGCGACGATCATTGTCGGAGCTATTGCATGCGAGATTAGCAATATATACGTATATATATAAGAAAAACGAGAACAGTAGGTTTGATGAAGAGGCAAAGGGTGGAGACACAGAAGCAAGAGAAAACGAAGAAGAAAAAAAAGGAGAGATGAACATGCAGGTCGATTAATATGATGAACGAACAGTCGTCGACTTCCGGTCGCGCAATACAGTCTCGACATAAGTGAAAGGAAATGAAGTGTGTAGCATGCAATTCAAAAAAAAATGAAAGATTGTTTTAATGGTTGAAGGTGCAAATATTCATGTCGATTGCTTCATTGAATTCATTTTCTATAAGAAAATTTTGTTTCTCTCGAATCTTAAATGTCGGTTATTTTTACTTGATAAGAAGAGAAAAAAAAGTAATTAGATCGATATACAATGGATATTTTTTTCTATGTCTTGTTGTTTTTTTTGTCTTTTGACATAGTTAATACATAATCTTGAGTGTCTTCGAACGAATTATACTGACAGGCTATCTCATGCTTGATTGAGGAGTATGCCGTTTCTTTTGTCCCTATATATCGTTTTTAAATGACGATGTGTTGACAATCAAAGCTCTCTTCGAGAGGCGAAACAAGTGATGCCTCTTATTTTATCATTGGATTCTATGCGTCAAGAGGGATAGAAAAGCTATCTTCTTTTCTCTTGATGATACTCATTCGAGAAAAACAGCTGCTGCCTTCCTGTATGACATCACATTTTTTTTTGTGGAGTACATATGCATAGATCTTAAACGCACGCATAAAATAGGAAAAAGAAAACAAAAGGAAAAATAAAAATGAACGACGGTTTTAATTAACAAAGAAAAAAGCGAGAGAGAATTGACATTTCAAGTATTCATGTTTCTTTTTTCTTCTTCATCGCTTTTTTCCGATGACATACTAAAATCTAAATATAATAGAAACTAAGGTGAAGTACTTCTTCTTTTGTCTAAAACGCTTTTTTTTCTGACAGCATCTGTGCATTCTGTTCTTTGTCGTTGACTAGTCATACATATGAATCGATTAATTCGATTAGAGCCTGCTACTAAGTCATAAAACGGGGAGAAGAAGAAAAAAAAAGTTTACATATTGTGTTTTTCTCGTATTTTGTCATTTTACGGATGCATGTCTGAGATTAATGATATGTATACAGGGGAAGAAATTCTCTCGTATCAGTATGTCGACTTACCCAAACAAGAAGATGAAAATACTTCAACGAAATGGGAAAATGGATCACCCGCTAGTACGTCCACAAGAACATTAAGGAAGAGGTGAGGGACCGTGTCTCGTCGTTGTCGTCGTCGATTGCACTACAGGCCGCCACTAACACCAGTGTAATCGTAAGAAGGGAGAGTAGCAAAAAAAATCTACAAGAAGAAACGAGCAAAAAAACGAGAAAGAATAGAGATTGAGACAGAAAAAGAAGAAGAAGAAGAAGAAGGAAAGCGAGAATAAGAACAACAAGCCTCTTCTTCCTTCCTTATGTGTATGATTGTATGTGTGTCGACAGACTAAAAGCAAACGAGTAATAGAAAAAAAAAACGCGAACAGGCAGCATTCTGTTCTCTATTTCAGAGCGATGCGTCTTTTTTTTTCGACACAAAGGGAGACCGAGAGGGAAAGAGAGTGAAAGACGAAAGGAAGGCAAGCAGGAGAGAGAGAGAGAGAGAGAGAGAGAGAGAAAGAGACCAAGAGTAACAGCAGTCGTACTATTTCTCAATGTAACCTATTCAATAACTACAATGATTGCTATTCAAATAACAATAATTGAACTTTTAATCACATGCTTATTTTCTCAACATCTATGTACATAGTGTCATTGATTGTATGAGATTATTTAAAAAGGATATTCGAGTAAGATATTTCATTCAAGTAATCGTAGAAAATGATCAACAAGTATTTGTTCTTAGCATTCTTTCAAAATTCGCGAAAGGAAAAGAAAACAACGAAAAGAAGGCGTTTCTATTTTGAACAATATGTGCGAATTATCGAGTCGGTGTTCCCCCCGTCTTTTAACATGATCCGATCGTACATCTTTTCCGTATAATTATAATATATGTATACCCCATAAGTAGTCGAGATTATGTTTGCAAGATATCCTATTCAGGGTGTTTTGTTAAAGCTGATTTTCTTTTGAATTGACAACGACACAATAAACGAATGAAAATACTTTGAAACTAGACTGATGCATTTGACATTAGTTTATCATTGATGACGTATTTAATACGTTCATAAGAACAAAGATTTCCTGATGATTAATCAAGCATTAAAAACTCAATCTTCGAAAAGAAAAAGAAAAAGAAAAAGAAACAACGGAGTTCTCTAATCGTCAATTGATACGACTAATAAGCAAAAGTTATTTCTCTTCTCATCTTATTTCCAGCTCTATCAGTTTTCTCACAGCTGTTACCATTAGTACTCACAACACTAGCACATCAGATTGCCAAACATAAAGATAAGATGTATGCG
>Ga0209930_1000541_pt1 | contig 86914 bp, 104 predicted proteins | sample ThiBiot_500_biof_2_FD_183948 | JGI IMG/M metagenome (GOLD analysis project Ga0209930, IMG submission 183948) | Wastewater bioreactor microbial communities from Cape Town, South Africa - Thiocy_cont_500_biof (SPAdes) | ecosystem: Engineered > Bioreactor > Thiocyanate-remediating >...
AAGACAACGTATTTCGTTTAGCAGAACAAAACAAAATTCGTACAGTATTATTCGACGGTGTTGCGAATCCATTAAAAAGCGAGTCGTAATCGATTCCATTCAACGAAATATCACCACTGGTCATAATTAATTCTTTTTTGTTAAAATAATTTTAAACTACGAATATAATCATTTATCAGCTTGCAAATATTCTATATAGAAATAAATAAAAGAACATCTGGCGTGTATGTGTGCACTTTGTCTGTGTAAAATATCTTACAAATCAAAGGGTTTTTTTTTATTTCAATGAAAATTTTATTCACAGATCATTGTTGGTAATGTAAAGAATCTAAAACCTTGATTTATGTGAGTATTTTTAGTTACGAAGAAAAAAACAAAGACGTAAATAATCATCAAAATGAAATGAGATGCATTTAAGCCAATCGAGCAACGACATACATCTAAGTTAGTTTGCACAAGGTACAAAGATTGATTCGTCGGTAGCAATTGGAAAGGAAGAGGGAAAAAAACGCTGAAATGAGAGAAAGAAAGAACGACCGACGTTGATGATTATGAGTCATTGAAACAGTGAACGTCATAAATTGTGTTCTGTCGACCTTCATTTTTTCATTCTGTTAGCTTAACAAAAGAGGGCGCTCGTATCTTCGAATTTTACTACATGTGTGCACATATACACGGTATTTATCGTAATATTATAAGAGATTAGATAAAATGAATTGGAAAGATTCCATTTAAGAAAAATACTGGATTTTATTATAATAAATGAAAGTTTAACGAAAAGAAAATAATGATTCTTTGATAGATGTTTGACTTGTTTTAGTTAATAAAAATTCAAACTAATCAATTTGACAGATCATATATACGACACGTTTAATAAATCATATCATATGTCATGTCGAAGGTACACTTTTTTCAGCCTCTCAAAAGAATTTTGGCATTATTCTTCAAATAACAAATAAATAATAGAGCATATTTAAAGGTCTAAAAGAAATCACTATTGTAAGTATAACTAAACTGTCAGATTTCTATAGCCTTCCATCAAATGACATAGAATATTGCATATTGCGTACTTAGTATAAAATATAACAAGAATTATACCGTTTTATGACGATGAATGAGATAAGTTACACGATCTCTTTTCTTGTTTCTTTTCAGTTTTTTATCTATATTTGGACTGTTAAAAGTAACATAACTATGTTTATTTCAAAAAAATCTTATTTCTATCTCACAAGTTTGTTCATATGTTTTATAATTATTATCATTCTCCACAGATTATTATTTGTCCCACAATTTAATTTCAATATTAACAATGCATATCAAAGTAAATATTCTTATTTAGCATTGATAGTAGATGATCGAACAACACATCAAGTGATCAATGCTATTCTCAATATTTTAAAATATCTTCCAAACGATTGGAAAATACAAATGATAATACCTGTAGAAAATTGGTCCTTTTATAATTCATCATCGCTTTCATCTTTAATTCAGAATAATCGAATCTTTTTTACGCCATTAGAATTACCACGTACAGACTTTTCTGGACATGAATATATTAATTTAATATTAACATCGGCATCTTTTTGGCGTCAAGTCGAAGGCGAAAAAGTTTTGTATTTTCAATTTGATTCAGTGATTTGTTCAAATTCATCGTACAAATTAACAGATTTTCTCGATTATGATTATATTGGTGCGCCATGGAGTACTGGCGGCTGTTGTAATGGTGGATTTTCAATACGAAGTCGAACTAAAATGATAGAATTATTCGAAAATTTTCCTATTCGTTATCAATTACATGTAACTAACGAAGATGTGTGGATCTATCGTCACCTAGCACAAGTCAATGGTCGAATAGCTCCTAATTCTTTGGCAAAACAGTTTTCTGTTGAATCTATCTATTTTCCAAGACCGTTTGCTGTACATAATCCGAATTTAGGCAGATTAGGTTCTGAGAATATGAAACGATTGTGTGATTATTGTCCTGAAATTCGAACTATTACACATCATTGTAAATGAAGTTATTAGATTTTATTTTGAAATAAATGAACTGTTGACATATTTTAAACTGAAATGTTTTTCTGTTCATTTTGATGTCGATGAATACGTGTATGACGATCAAGATTTCCTTTATGACTTGTTGAATACGAACATATTTGACAGACAAATGCTTTCTGACCAGAATGAATCGATTGATGTCGTCGTAGAAGTGCTTTACGACAAAATGTACGTCGACATATATCACAAAGATAACCACAACGATGTTCAGCATTGACATGTGCACGAAATTGTGCTTTACTTACAAACAATTGATGACAACAATCAATCGGTTCTGTAAGTATTTCATGCATCGTTTGAATATGTCGTTTGAGATTGTTCAAACGATTTGTTGTATATGAACATTGTGGACATGCGAGACGACGACGAAGTTTTGTTTTCAATGATGATGATGATAATGTGGATGTGGGTTTCTTTCGAGAGTTATGTTCAGCTGTTAATGAAACATGTGATTCATTTTTCATGGCGATTGTTGGAATGCTGATTGACGATGGTAATATTAAGGACGTTGGTGGTGACGAAGCCAATGATACTGATTGAGAATATTGCTCAACAAGATTGCGAAACAATACGTCATGATACAAACGAACTGATGGTTCTGCCTGAAAGAACAGTGACGGTGATGATGATGATGATAGTGATGGAGGTGGCGGTGGTGGTGTTGAATAAAATACTGATGAGAATAAAAATGGATTGGGATTGAACAAAGACCTGTAAATAGATTTTCAAATTTTCATAATTCGATATTTGTATCTCGGAAAACGTTCTTGACTTGAATGCTATACTTACTCATAATACGAACTCATCATCGTAATGTTATTGTTCAGACTATTAAAAATGACAAATGGACGTGGAATCTATGAATGTCAATGCGAGTCGTATGGTCGCTTTTTTTCTCTTCAATCTCTTTTTCTTCTTTCCTCATTATAAGACATAGATGTAGCAGCACGGTATTCTATTGCTCATGAATACGAGAGCGAACAAAAACAATAAAAAAACAACATTCGATTGAAATCAAATCAAATCAACTCGCACATCTTTGTGTATCTATGTTAAAAGAAATACATAGAAAGAGAAAGTAACATGTTGATGTTTCATTTCTCGGAAAAAACTTTATCCTTTGCATGCGTAAACGTATGTCTGTTAAAGAAGAAAATCTATTTGAACGAAAAGAAACAACGATGACGACGACACCGGTGATAAACGAGCATGCATTAATTGAATGGCGTTTGAACTCACTTGTCCCTTGTGAGTTTCCATTAGGTGTTCATTATCGATAAGAAGAAAAAAAAAACGAGTGAAAGATAATGAAAAAAAAAAGAAATATGTCAAATGTCATCCCAGCAATTGATTTGTCGCGCTTGTTGACTTGATTTCGTGCGATTTAATAAACCATGATTATGATTTGTTAGAATTGAACATTCAGATTTTAATTCAACGCAATCTTCTTGTTCTTCATAAGGTGATTTCGGTACTTTTGAAGCCGTAACTGATGGCGAAGTCGTTTGTATACGATATTCCGATAGAGTCGAATCAAAATCACGTGTCGGCGGACGATGAATTGACATCGGCTCGATTCCAAGTGTTTTATGACCACGAAATAACAATGAACGAAGTGTTTTCAGACGATTGGATGGCGCTTCCTGAGGCAGTATTTGATTTCGATAACTTAAATGATGTGGTAAAATTGGTGAACTATCGACATGTATAGACGGCTGTGACAGATAACGACGAGGAGGTTGTATTGGTGTTGGATAACTTGAGACTGTTTTCGATTCCGTTGTTATTGTCGGCGGCGGATGTGGATGTGGACGTGGATTATATAGATTTTGAAAGGATGCTCGTGATTTGGAACGTTTTGGTCTATATACATAATATATACAGGATATAAAATAATTTTTATAACAATAATAATAGTGTAATATGTAAGATGATAGAAGATGTAGTTGCGTGCGGTTTTTAGAAGAAATTAATGAGCCCATTTGTGCTTACCGCAACGAAAATATGAACCATATCAGTGCATTGATCATGATTAAAAGAAAAATGACACCAGCAACAACACAAACAACAACCAATGTCATATTTGAACGACGCAATGGACTTGGATTTGGAAGTAAATCTTAATTGAAAAAAAAATCAATAAATTTTATTCGAAGAGAACATTCTTTCAAATTCTTACATCGTTTGTACATCGATTGGTTTATGTTCAATACTGGTGGTTGTTGTTGTTGTTGCTGTCTATCCTCTGTAGCTAATGATGGATAATTCTACGTGGAAGAAAAAGTCAAGTGCTAACTCATTATGTATGTTTCAACTATTTTCCTTTACTTTATGATCTTCCAACGCACCATGAATCGATGGAATAAATCCGTTTTCAGTTGGAATTCGTCTTGTCAATTCGTTTGGATGAGTAACATCAAATATATGCGATGGCATATTAATTGGTATTGAACCTGGAGCATTTTTTAATTCATCTCTATCGTTATGATATCCATCGAGATGATGTGAAGATGGTTGTTGAGAGAGAACTTGTGATGGAATATTTGTTGCTAATGCTGGTCGACTCACTGACGGTGCAGCATAACATTGCAAACGTACGGTCGCATTGTTGGATAGAGGTAAAACAGAATATTTAATAAGAAATCCGCCATGTTTAACATTGGCTAATGTATAAAAACGAAGTGTAACATTTTGTTGAACATTACTAACAACAGTCAATGGATCTTGTGTGAGACATTTCGTTTGAAAATCTTGACCAAGCCAAAGAATGAGACCAGCTTCGGCACAAGTTGGCAAACGAAAATCAATGACTTCAAGTACAATTGCGTGTCCTGGTGGTGCAAATAACGCACAGGGACAATTGAAATTCGTTTGAAAACCGTGTGGATAATTCGGTGTTGAGAGAAATCCATACGATAATGTTGTGTCTTGTGGTTGACAGACATTTTGAAGAGAATATTCTAAATATATATATATGTTAATAAGCTTTCTATTTATGTCTGTATTCATTTGAAAATCTAATAATAACAATCATAACATCATACATATTCATTTCTCTCATTTTTTTTGTTCGTGACAGGCGTTTGGGACTTATTTAGTTCGTTTAATAAACAACACAAGAAGAAAAAGCAAAGAACTACATATCGAACCTGCTATACATTCGTATTCGGCTTGAACATAGGATGCAGCTAAATTCCAACAATCTTGCAAGATTAATGGATGTTCAACAACACGAATTGTACAATTTGCCGTTGTCAAACAAATAATATCATCTCGTGGTACATCCATTGTACAATCCTTTTCAATATACGAACAATCATTTGACCACGAATAACCATAAATAACACGACCTAATTTTATCAATTGATTATTTGGACATCCGAGTGCAAGTGTACCACTTTTGATTTCATCTAAACAGTAACTTTGTTTCGAATGACCTAAACAATTGATTATTATTATTATTATTAATTCATAGATATTTTTCTTCAAATCTTACCAATACGAGCAAGAACTAGTGTAGGTAAGTAAAAGATAAAGACTAGAAACATGATCATATTCATGTAAGTGTCACTTGAAAAAAAGAGCTCAAATAAATGAAATGTAGGATTTTGTTTTTTCGCTGTTTAATTACACATTTGAGCATTGTCGAGACAAAGAAACAAACACCCGTTGTATGAATGTTTGTGTATCCGTTCTTTCCGACAACAAACATCGTTGCGTCACTCAAATCATTTCGTGGGCATTACTTTTACATGCATAGATTTGTTTGAATTTTTGTTGACATAACGTGAGTAAGCTTAGCAATCAATCAGTTCATCATTCGAGTCAAGAATTCATTGTCAACGACGAACTGAATTTGTAAATCTTCATCATTTTCGTTTTGATAAGCAATTGCTCAATCAACTTGAAAATTATTTTCTTAACTAGTCGAAATATAATATGATATTAATTGACTTGACTGAAATTAATGACTGAAAACATTTCGTCGTTTTTCTAAGATCTTTCTGTCATATACAAATATCGTATATGCCTTTCTTTTTCTCTTCTCATTATTATTCATTCAGATTTCCTTTTCATAATTAAGTATTTCCTAAGTGATAAAAAATACACAATAGCAGAACATATTCGTCAATGATTTAATCTTTTTATCGTACATAAAATCTGTGCACTAATTGTCATTTACAAGCATCAATTTGTGACATACAAATGGTATAAAATAGCAAGCAAGCAAGTAAAAGAAACGAGGAGAAAAAATAATAATAAACGACGATGGATATCGGTTGTATGATCTACATTTATATTCGACATTCGATCGTTTTATGTCCCAGAACAAAAAAAAACAGATAATACAGAAGAAACAGAGCGAAAGAGATAGAATTTTGCCGTGTCAAAAAGTTTACAATGATCCAAAAAAAAAAAATATATATATATATATGACGAAAGCAAAGAAAAAATAACAACGAGTAACGAAAGAAAAACAAAAATACGTACAAACAGGACAAATATTGTTTATCCATAATGACGAGCTGCAATATAAGCACGAAGAATAACTATTCATTTATTAACTACAGTAATCCTTGAATCGTACGAGAGAGAGAGAGAATAGAAAATAACGACGTGGAAGACATTGAAGATTGTCTGTTGTGCGTCCGTCCATCCATCTGTCAATGATTCTTGACGACTGTTGTTAACAAGAATCATTCGCACCAATGAGCATAATCTAGTTATCGTTCGGTTTTCTCCTCCTCTTCTGTATTAGTACGTTTGTTCCACGTCCTTTTCTTTTCTAATCTGTTATTCTTATTGAAATCTTTTCTTTTTTTTTCGTTTGCAGTCAATAAGAACAGGTAGACAGTATGTTATTTTTCAATTAATAAACTAATTTTAAAACAAATTAATCTAATTATAGCACCACATATCAAATATTCTCATGTGTATTCACGATGAAAAGATGAAACGTTGTTTTTTCTTGTTATCAATGATTGTATTTAGAGAAGAAGAAGAAAAAAACCTCTCGAGATAGATAAGCGTTTGCTATTGAAATCTCTCGAATACTCAAATAGACTGAGACAAGGAAAAAATTCACAGAGATATTGACAAGAAAAATGATCCCATGAGGTTCCGAAAAAATTTTCCAAGAGAGATATATCTAATATAAACAGAGAATAAGAGGATGAGAGAGAGAGAGAAAAAAAAGAAACGGCGAAGAAAGAAAAAAAAACACACGCAAACTCGAATCTATCACAGTTCAGTTGATTTTGATACATAAGAGAAAATATACATTAAGTCTAAGTAAGCGTAATATGATGAAATACAAATGGCATTAGTAGACAACCCATACCATCCTAGTCAACTAAGTTAAGAAAAGATTTATAATAGACTAATGAGGAAAAAAAGAATAAGTCAAAGAGCCTCTCAACCTGATATCTACTGTCAAACGACAATCGACATATATTAACGAAGAAATATGAAAAAAATCTCGTAAATGAGAGGTCGATGTCATTACAGCATGTCATCCACACGTATACAGATATATATTTGCATACGCACGCCCAAAAATAAGGATTCTCTTATTATTTTTTGTTTTGTTTTCTTGTCAAAGAGAGAGAGAGAGAGCTTCCGAGAAACATTCAAAATTCATTTCGTTTAACTCGACTAGATTCATCTATGTAATTAATTTGTTCGTATTTTTATATCGATGTCAAATAGCCGGAATAAAACAAAAAAGTCTTTCATTGAAAAATCAATTTGTTCTCGCCTCCACCTCTCTTTTTTCTCTTAACTTTCAGCGATAGATCTTTGCTTTGGTATTTTTTTTTACATCATCGTTGATTGAAGACAAAGAACGAGGTGGTGAAACAGAATAACATTGCATAGGATTAGATTCTCCTGAGACCAAACAAGTGCGCACATGCTCATCTCAAATCAGATGAGCAACTAGCGGTTATATAGATAGTTTTCACGTTGGTAGTCAAGAGAGAGAGAGAAAAGAATTTTCTTCTTTTTCTTCTTTTCTTTTACGTCGATATCTAGCCAACACATTTCAATTAAATTAGTAGAAAGATATGATCGAAAGATCTTTTTTGTTTTGATTTCAATGAGAAATTCGAGATGGTACTCATGTGTATGTTGTTTTGATTTATTTATTTTTTATTAGATCAGTGTATTTGGAACGTATTCATTTAACTTATACGAATGGGAAATAAAGTCGAAAAAAATCGATTCGATCAAGATACTATCGATAAATTAATCGAAGAAACCGGTTTAGAACGTGAAGTTATTATTGCTTGGAGGTTTGTCTTAAGCTAATACTGACATAAAATCATTTGTTTTGTTTTTTGTTGAATTAGAAAACAATTTCTAATTGCATGTCCATCGGGCAAAATGGATCGTAAAAAATTCTACAAATTCTATCGAACATTACGTGTTGAATCGGATGAAAAAGTTAAAGAAATAGCTAATTTCGTTTTCACAGCATTCGATCGGGATTCAAATGGAAAAATTGATTTTACCGAATTTCTTTGTATGTATTTTATATAAACCAAACAAAAACTTGTTTATATTGAATTTTTTTCTGTTAAAATTAGGCGGGTATGCTATAACTTCTCTAGGGACAATGCATCAAAAGCTTGATTATGTTTTTGCACTTTATGATAAAGATAAAAATAATTCAATCGATCGAAAAGAAATGGTACGTGTTATATCAGCTATGTACGATTTATTAGGTAAATCGAAAAAAGATTATCCACCTGAACGTTGTGTTGAAGATGTTTTCTCGTTAATCGATGTTAATAACGATCGTTCATTGACAAAAGATGAATTTATAAATGGTGTTCTACAAAATCCGTATCTATCCGATATTATTTCACCATTTAACGAATAAATTTTGTTTTTCTTTTCATTAAGATAAAGATATACATGTGTGCATGAGTTTTCTTCGTCTTCTTCTTTCCCTTTGTCTTCTGTTTTTCGTTCTTGGCGCGGTGCTTACATATTTAAAATACTTGATTTTGCTTGTCTTTTTTTTTCTGTAAATATATAAACGAATGTATACATGTAATCAATAAGAACAAAGACTTATTGCACAGCCTTTGAAACTATCATAACAAAATATATGTCCTTGAAACCCGTATGAGACAAAAATAGAACGAACAATATGTCTGGGAAATTCTATATTCATATTCATTTGTAGGCAATCAAAGTCAGTTCTTTTTTATTCTCAGTGAATAATTGTTAGTCTTTCAGATAGGAAAAAAAGGTATGTTGGCGATCACATTGGCATTTAATTAATATATCAATCAAACAAAAAGAATCTTTTGATTTGTTAGACTCTTCTCTTTGATCAATATTTAGGTCTCTTGCGATTCAATAGAAACAAAACTAGAATTCCACTCAAGACAAAGCCGAACAGATAAGGCGGCTGACTGCAAGAGCTTGCGGATTGGGTTGCAGGAAAATGACTGGGTTATCCAATAAAATAGAATCGTGTTTCAATAAATACAATAGAAAATTGCTTTGTTTCTATTGAAAAAAATCTATTGATTAGTAAATTTCCCTAATGTGTAAGTTACAGACAAATAGAGTTAGAATATCAGTCAAAGACATAGGTTGTGCTTTTTTTCTAATCCTGTCGACCATTCGAAGAATAAGTTTTACAAAAGATCTCAAACAACCATTACTTAATCTCTTTTTTTCTGAAAGACTCTACAGTAGATAAACTTGAATTTCAACAAATTTAATTAAATCGTGGATGCACAAAGCATGTGATGTATCAATGGTCAATTGAAAATGAGTCATATATGACCATATCAGGCAAAACTATAGTATTTTAATTAGTCATTTTGTATATCTCATATCTCCCGAACGATCTTGAATTTCGAAAAACAGATTTCAGATGTGAACTTGTCAGATTATGAGGATTCTAACTATCTTTTTCTTTCTTCAAAATAATGGACAGTTACTTAGAACTTTTTATTGACTTGAAATATGACTCATGCGTCCGTAGGGAGAATAAGAAGAAGAAGAAAAAGAAGAATTTTGCTAGGCAGCTAAGCAAGTTAAAAGCAATAAGTCGTCTTGCTGCAATAAACTGCAGTCGGCCGCCTTAATAAATCAAAGTTGTCGAAACCAAGTACAAATCGTATTCTGCAAAGGAAAAAAGTTACATTTGATATAAATTAGTTGCCGTTTTTTATGCTACGTAAAAAAAAGAAGAGAATAAAATATTTCGACTGAAAAATAAATTTAAAAGAAGAGCGAAAACGGAGCATATGTTTGGTGACAATGAAAGATAAGAGTAAATGAGGGAGAGCAAGGGTGAAGAAAAAGACACCTATGTTAACTTTCAAATAAAAAATATGTTGATATTATTCACAAGAACGAAAGACTGTTGATCATTATAACAGCAACAAAGAAAGAAAGAACTCAAAATGATGGATAATCGTAAATATTCATTTTGTTGAAAACCAAAGTTTGATGCGTCAAATTTTTAGGAGCTTCTCGCAGGAAAATGCCTATTTTTATATTCTTAATATTATGTTTTGTATTTTTAATTATTTTCTATCGTCCTATTCAAGTGAAATCCGAAACCGATGAGCTTACACCGATGAGTATCGGTGAATCTTGTAAACATGTGTCAGTTGCTGAATTAGATCAATGGTTTCAATCGAAAAAATGGAATGAAATACCGAAAATTATTCATCAAACATGGAAAACCGCCACGTTACGTGAACGACAAGCACGTTGGAGTCAAACATGGTGTGATCAATATTCCGGTTGGCGGTATCATTTGTGGACTGATGAAGAGAATGATTTATTCGTACGAACAAAATTTCCTTGGTTCTATCCAACATTTGAAAAACTCTCGCCAGCTATTCTTCGTGTCGACAGTGTTCGATATTTGTACATGCTGCACTATGGTGGACTCTATGTACGTAAGATTGAGAAAGAAATCTTGATTGGTAATTCTGTTTGTCTTCTTAAATTATTTAGATTGATCTAGATTATGAATCGATTCGTCGTGTAGATGAATTCTTTGCTAATAGAACTGTTGTTTTTTCTCTGATAAACTATGCGTTTCATTCAATGAACAGTGTTCCTAATTCATGGATGGCTTCTCGGCCGAATCATCCATTGTGGACCTATGTTATTTACCGAATTATGTTACTATGGTCTCGTGCAACAGATAAAGAAAAAACAGAATTTTGGAATGGAAAAGCTGAATTTTTCACTGGACCACAATCGCTTTTCGAAGGTTTAATGTATTACATGAATGCACATATGCGTATAGATGAATCACTTGACAAAATACTAGCAAAACACGGGAATCTAACATCGGATGCTGTATTTGATGTTGAAAATATTACATTTTTAGGACCGAAATTTATGAATGCTTTTGACTGGATGAATGGCATTGGTGTTGAAGTATGTTCAGCTGAACAAGCAACATTCAATGAAGCTAAATGCAAAGAAAAAGTTAAACCATTATATGGCATCACCTATTGGTCTCATTCGTATGGCCATGGTCATGAAAAAGATGCGAATTATTTAGGCAACAATGCCTCTTAATTTAAAAACGAAACAGAATTGTTAAAGTTTTATTCTATTTTCAATAAATATGTTGAGTTATTGATAACTATGATGTTTCATACAGAAATTCTTTATTTAGATATTCACAATAATGACAATGAATTCATAGAAAATTCTATTCTATTGATTTTGCTAGATCTTCAACTAATGAATCAAGTGATTTAGAATATTTACATCCTAAACATCGCATATTGACATAGCATTCTAAAAAAATAAAAACAATCATTCTTTCATTATGTTTTTGACTTTCAAAGTAACTAACGTGCTAAACATAATAAACGATCTTCATCGTATTTATCCCAATAAGCTTCGATGAAACGTCGTCTCAAATCCCATTGTCGTTTGCTCTCAGTTGGAAGACGATAGTCTTTTTCAAAATCAGGTTTGTCCTGTCGTTTTGGTTCAACCGACGACATATAATAATCTGAAATAAATATCTGTTGAATTGTTCTTGTATCTCACAAGTCTATTTGTTCATCAAAAATAACGAAGAAAATGAAACACACACACACAAGAAAAAAAAATGATACACACAAACAAGAATGAGAATTTTCCTGAGACAATAGAGAAGCACAAAATAAATCGATATCAAAAGAAAAAAGTCTGTTTTTAATTGAATCTGTTGTTTTTTTAGTTTATCTGTTGCTCGACTAGAACAAGAATTAATGTTGAATATTGTTGAAGAAAAAATAAATAAATAAACATCGAAAATCAATTGTTCGCTGATCGACGAAGAGTATCGTATTCAGCTTTTAAAGCATCACGAGTTACTTTTAATTCCATTAATTGTTCAGGTGTTGGTACCTAAATAGAATGAGAAACGAAGTCAATTGACCGGCAAGACAAAACAAAAATAAAGATTCGTCTACATGAATCTCAAGATCACGACAAATTGTTGTCAATGGATTATCATGCCATTCATTTTGATTGTACATTTGTTGTAAACTATTGAGAATAGCTTGCCGAACATCGGGTGCTTTCGTTTGAAAATATTCATCGACTCTATCTAGTTCAGCTTCGAACGAATGAAGAAATGATGGTTGTTGATATTGATTATTCGATTCAATTGCAGCACCATTTTTGTCATCAGATATTTGATGATCTGTAATTATCAATGAAGATTTTTCTTTTTGAGAAACAAAAACAAAGAAAATCTTTGAATTTATTTTACCAGAATTTGAAATTGAAGAATTTGTTGATGAATCTGGAGGAGTTGGAGATAGAGCTGCACACATTGATGACAAAACTGAATGAAATGAAAGAAAAGAGACGAATAGAAGAATAAGAAAATTATTTTGTTTAGTTCAAATAAATAAACATACATATAGATAGAATGAATCGATCGATGTATTTTACTTTATTTTATTTAAGTCATGAACTGATTTGATTCGACAAATGGGTAAATCCATAAAATAGAAGAACACAGAGAACACAAATATATTATATCAACTAGTGTCACCTATTGTAACTTAAACTAGTCTGATATCATATGTGTGTGTGTGTCCTTGTTCCAAATCGAAATTCCTAGAATAATATTCTTTCTTTTGTTTTGTAAGAAACAAATTTTGATTGAACTGGTTTATATGTTAACAAATGAAATGATATCAGTTGATCCCTATAGTTTCAATTGAAACGATTATTTCTCTTTGTACTATTTGTAATATGAGATAATCGGCAACGATCTGATCGATCGCTTTGAACTTCTATTCTATTCTCATGTCATCATCAACATTATAGTACTATATACTATGCATTTTCTTTGTCAATAGAGAACAAACACAAATTGAAGTGTGATGTTGATCATGTTTGATGTAATCGAAACAATGAATAAGAGATAGTACGCATAGCATAGGGAAATAGTGAAATAAACTATACAGTTAATCTGATGCACAAAATGTTACATAATCTATCATTCGTATTCCTTTTTTTCCCTGTAGTCTTAATAGTACATAAAATTATGCTCTGACTTTTATCAATGAACATCAGCATCACTTGCTTGCTTGCATGCATGCATGATTTAGCGTGACAAAAAAAAGCGCCGATGTCGAAATCAAGTGCCGGATGTTTCTTTTACTGCATAAGCAAGCAAAAGTAATAGTTGTTAGTTCGTTTGTATGTTTTATGATGATTTGAAGCAAAACAGAACAAATCACATTAATCAAAAATTAGCTTTCGACATAGAAATTTGATTAAATTTCGATTGCTTATTGTTTCTTTCTTTTCTTTTCTTTTTAATATCATATGTTGTTATTCTTGAGTAGAAAAAAAAAGAATAGCCGCACAAGGAGGATAAAAACCATATAGACATAGAATCATTGTACAGATGGATGAACAGTTGTGTGTCGGGAAAAGTCGGAACGATGATTAGCTTGTTCTTTGTCCAAACAACTTACAAATAAAAGATGATGAAGAATAAGAAGAGACTATCGTTGTGGGAAGTCGTCAATTGAGTAGAGATCATGCTGCGTCTGTACATATACTCCATGTGGTCAAGTCGAAAGAAATATTTCTCTGTTCAAATCATAGTCTCATGTGAACTGTTCGTTTCGATCATCGTCAATCGTCAGTATTCACCTTCGATATCATAATTGATCATGGTCTTCAAAGTATATAATGATCTCTATTTGCTTTCATGTTCGTTGTCTTTCTTTGCTGTACTTAAGTAGTTAGACGATTGATACAAATGAACGTCGAATGGACAGAAAAAGAAATGAGATAGTCTGACAGGCCATAAAAACAAGAACCACGCAATATCATTTTCGACATGTTTTCTCCATTAGATTTTGTTCCCTCAGTCGCTTCTCTCATTGAACTACTGTTCATTTCGTCGATGTATTGATTTTTCTGCAAATAGTGAAGATAAATCAAGTGATGACGAATTGGTCAAGATACGTTCGAGGAAAAAAAGAAAGAAAGAACAGGGAGGAGAAAGTTCTCGTTTTTCTTCTTTTCTCATCGCCAATGGTGAGTAAAGAGAGCGCAAGCAAGCATATACGACCAATTAGTCTTTCATTCAAGCGTTTTCACTCATCTTTCCAATATTCTTGACACGAGCTCGTTATCATCAACGGCAAACAAGTGTCGGTATAGTATTTGTATGAATGCTCGAGGCCACTGTCAAGTGAAATAGAAGGGGGAACAGCTCGTCTATACTTTCTGACTAAATTAGTAGATTGAATATTGAACATATATACATTTGATATGATTGATCGATATTAGAAGCGAAAAGATATCGTATACCATCTTGTAAAAGAAATTCAACGGTAATTTGTTTATGTGTACATTGGAGTTTTAGGGATCGACATTAACATGCTGGTCGGTCTCTCTTTCTTTTTTTGTTCTTCTTCTTCTTCTTCCTCTCTCTCTCTCTCTCTCTTCATCGCTTCGTTTTCTTTTGTATCCTATTCATTCGTTTGAATACACATACAAACTTTTGTATATATACAAAACAAAGAAAATATTAGTAGGTCTCACACAATAGTCGTTCGTTTTTTTTTCTTCTTTTTTTTTGTCTTTAAGAAAGAAATGGAAATTCAATTGATGTGTATAGAAAAAGACTACACCATCAGCAATCACTAAATATTATTTTTTTTTTCTCTCTCTCTCTTCTTCTTTTTTCGCCTCTCATTCTTATTCAACAGGGAGATTCTCTCTGTCTTGTTCTCACAATAGTCAATAAGAAGTTTTGCTAGTTCATCGTATGAGCGAAAAAAAACCATAAGGGCATTTAAGAATAGAAAAAAGAGCGAGAGACGGAGAGAGGGACTGCTTGCATAATCAGTGAATTTGAAGGATTAATACGTGCGAGCAGCGAAATATAAGCATTGTTCAAATGTGCATGTGCGTACTTATTCAGTTTATGGTAGGTGAATAGTGACCACTTTGCTATTCTTTCAGGCGACATTGAGATACTTGATTAAAACAATAAAGAAAGTAAGGTGTTAGTATTTGACGACAAAGAAGGTGCAAAATGCCGGCGCCGAATACCCATAGATCGAGTCAGTGCACCATCATCAATGTCTAACTCATCAATTTACAGTTCATTAGCGTTTTAACTAGTGAATATGAGGAAAGATGATGAAGCAAATGATAACAATGAGCCAATTATTTGGCTGTCTGTCTGCCTGCATCGTATTCTTCCTTTTTTACCCCTCATACTCTTATGCGTTCTCTCCCCCTCTTCTCTTCTCTCCTCTCATAAAACACATTGACGAGAGAAAGTAGTGGACGACGGGAAAAAGGAAGGTGCATTTTCTTCTTTCCACCTCTAACTTTGTTTGTGTCAGTTGAACGGTTCATCACCGTTCTGATGCCAGAAGTAAATCATTTCGAGCAACAGGTGAGTTATTGCCTAAGTTCAATGTCATTCATCTCCGTTTTTGTTTTAATTTGTCTCTCATCTCATCATAGTCTTTCGTTTGAGCAATGTTTGTATTGTATGTATGCGCGTGCGTACATATACATTAACTGTTGATGATCGACGAGAATGGGCGGAGATGATGCATCACATACATCAACTGACCATCGACTAGTAATATATGAGAAAATGAAAATTAGAAAAAAAAAGCTACGTTCATTCGTTTTCATCATGTCATGAGACAGACGTACTGTGTTTCTTATTTTATCTTTGAGCGCACATATTCAAGGTTAAAATAAAAATGAAAACGAGTTTAGACAGGAGACAGCTAATCTTCCGTGTATCTATATGCACACAAAGGCCCAAAGGGTCTAATATATATAAGAAGCAAAAGTTGAGGTAAGACAAAAAAGAAAATGAAATGTCCTAAACGTCAACGATAGGATAGCGTGTAAGAGGTGTTAGAATTAGCTTCTGGCTATTCAACATTCATCAATACATGAAATATGCGTATGCAAACATGCGTGAATAGATAGATAGAAAAAAAAGAAAAAAAAAGAAAAGATCAACTTCTTCTCCGCTTTTTTTCATTCGATTTTCTTTTAGTTTTGCTTGTAGATGTTTAAAAATTTGAATATCTTAATGCAATGAATATCAGTCGTCTTCTGACGACATTACTATTGACCGTTTTGCACACAATGACAACGAGTTTCACAGATGATTCGCATATACCTCGAGATTATCTGAATGTCAATGTGGGCAAACGAGTTCGAATGGAATGTGAACTAAGTAATTCAACAACGTCTGGTAATATGAAAGTAAGTTCAATTATCGAATGACATTCATTTTTTTTTGTTTCACCTGTCGTCAAATGTCTAATGATCATTGACATTTGAGGATAGAGAGAATACAGGAAAAAAAAGAGAACTTTTCAATTTGATTATAATCAAACTTAATGATGCTTATTTGATTTGTGATTTTCTTTTCTGCCAAGGGTCTATGGCTACGTTTAGAAGATGCCGAAGTTTTCTTTTATTCAACCAGTCGTATCAATTTCGATCAACGTTTTCAAGTCGAACAACGTCCTATACTTCATATCATTAATAGTTCATCATCATACGAAATAATGACATATTCATTGACAATTGATGATGTTCGTTTAGCTGATGATGGTACATATTCATGTCAGGAAGACAATAGAATTATCAAACTATTCGTTTTAAATATTGTCGGTAAGGACTTAATGAATGAAACTTTCGATGACATCCATCCATACATTACATTTGATTACATCATAGATTTCTTTTTCTTCTCCTCAATCTAAATGGAGAAGATCACGAGAAGAACAGGAATTAAAATGAGACGATGATTAGACGTCAATTTTTTTCTTCTTCTACACGTTTTCGTCATAGTACTAATGAACATAAAACAGGAAAAGAGAAAATCTGACTTATGTTATAAGTGGACACTAGACATTCATTTTAACATCCGGTTTTTTTTCTTCATTCATTCATTCATTTGATTAGAACGACCCTATTTTGTTACTCACGAATATACGACATTGTTACGTACACAAACCGGAAAAAATGTGTCTATCGCATGTGAAGCACAAGGCAAGCCAAGTCCATTTGTCAGTTGGACGAAAAAGATCGATGGTATCGATTAGAAAACAATAGCAATTGTTTTATTTTTCTTTTTCTTTCTCTTTTTTTTTTCTTTGCAGACGATCAATCGAAAACGATCATTAATTGTACAACAACGCCTACCACCTGTCTATTGAATCTTCGTAATGTTCGTCGTTGGGATAGTGGCATTTATGAATGTGTAGCAAGTAATTCAATCGATACAATTGGACGATTTTACACATTAGATGTTCAATGTAAAGTCTATTATTTCGTTTTTTTTTGCTGAGAGAGAACGAGAAAGAAAACCTGTTTTTTTTGCTATTATTCAGTTCCGCCAGATGTTTATAGTCCGAAATTAAAATCTTATCATTCAATTGGCGATAGCATTACATTTGAATGTTTGATTGATTCCAATCCGGAAGCGGATATACGATGGATTCATCGATTTTCCGATGATATTAATCAAGAAGTCGATCTATCTCGTCAATTTAATCAGGGATTTTATAATAATAAGAGAAGAGATGGTCCTATTTGGTCAATTACACAAGAAAAGATGAATTCAACTCGATGGAAAACAAATCTTTTCATCAAAGTACTCAAAAGAACTGCAATCGTATCGTTTATTTTTTTTTATTTGTCTTTAGCATATTCCACGACGTTTTTTCAATTCAACATTTATCTGTCGAGCTGCGAATCGTTACGGTAAAAGCGAACGAACAATCACAATTCTTCCCAATCATAATCATTATCATCATTATGCACCGAAAAAACATCGTCATACAACAACATCAACAACATTCTCACCATCCGATCTATCTCAACAATATAATATCGACGAATATCAATCAGCAACAACGACACGTATGTTTAGATCGATTTTCATTGTGATTCAATATCAAAATGATTTATTTATTTAGATTTTTTATCACAAGAAACAGATGAGATAACCAATCGATCAAGACGACTATCACCATATTTATTCTATACATTTATAATCGGACTATATTCATTTGTACTATAATAATATACTTATATTTCTCTCTCGTTCTCCTCTTTCTCTTCCATCTTTTCTTTTTTATTTCTCCGTCCGTGATCCATCGAATAAGAACTATCAGTATTATATTTATGCTTTGATTTTTTTTTGTGTTCAATTATATGTATTTCTTTTGTTTTTTTTTAAATTGAATGAAGAAAAAGAAATATATATATATATACGTACGTATATAACGAGATATCACTTTTGTTTGCTCATAAATAGTTCCGTCTGCAGAAGATAATCGTATTAACAGCATATGTTTCGATTTACAATGGAGATTGTGCATGTTTTAGTAAAATTAAACGAAATCAATCGTCTGTATTGAACGATCAATATGTCAAGAACAATTATTCGACAAATGTCTGATTTAATTTCATAATTGACATTAAATGAATTATCTCAAAGACAATCGATCATTGTATATAGTTTCTTTCTTTTTTTTTAAATAAATAATATAATTGCACAAAAGAAAAAAAAATACACAGATACAGAAATAAAAGGGAAAGAAAATATATTTATATAGAATATACTTTACAAACTGACTGACGAACAACATTCAGTTTATGAGATAGATACGTAGATATATGTATGCATGTTTCTTGATTTTCTTCTTTTGGATTAAAATCGAATAAAAACAGTTTTGTAGAGAGATCATAAAGCATCTGACATGATCTTTTGTTTTGTTTTGAATAGATTATCAAACATTACCAGCAGATCGTCGATGAGCATTTTCATTGTAAACATCTGAATCGATGCGACACGCTTGTCGAATCCAAGATGATACTTCTTGATTGTCATTCTCGGTTTCATATCGTTTATAAAATGGATGATGCTAAACGAAATAATAGCAAATATTCAATTCAATGAACAAGTGTTTTCTTTTCTTTTTTTTATTTACTAAAAGTGTGTTTAAATCTGCACGTTCACTTGTACTTTTCTTTAAACTAAACGGAAAAATGAATCACGTAGGAGTGTTTGATTTTCTATAATATAAGTAACACATACCAACGATCGACAAAATCGCAGAATTCAGTTGAAAAATGTGAACGTGATACACTTGGAGGTGTTTCATTGACAATCCATTCCATCAATTCGAATATTGCTAAACCTTTTGGACATCCAAAACCTAAATCAAATGACTATGATTGAGCAAAAAAAAACGAAATAGAACTGTCAAATATGAACCTTCTGGTCGAGGTTTATTTCCAATTGGATCTTCTTTGAATAAGAGATCGATATCTTGTACCGATGGTGGCGGAATTGGATATCGACCAACGGCCATTTCGACAAGTGACAAACCCAATGACCATATATCACTCATTACTCCGTAATGAGCTCCTTCAAGTCGTTCAGGCTTATAGTAAGAGAAACAAATATCAAAATGTCGAATCAACAAAACGAAATCATATCTCTCTTACCGACATGTACGATCGTGTACCGATAAATGTATGCAATGTTGAGTCAATTAATTGTGCACTCACACCGAAATCACATAATTTTATTTCACCTATTGAAAAATTCGATTGTCCTACATCGAAATAGATCAGACTGCTGAAAAATTACCTTGATGATTCATGAGAATATTCGACGGTTTGATATCTGAAAATATTTTGTCTATGATTGACATCACAATTCGAATGATTCAAAATTTTACCTCGATGCATAATACGATGTCGTTCACGCAAGTAACTCAAACCACGAAGAACCTAATCGAGATGAAAACATACTCGTATCTTTTTGTGAATCAATGATTGTTCACTTACAGCGACTGTTATTTTGCCGAGAATATGTTCGGGAATACGCATGACTTTCTTTAGAATTAAATCTAACGAACCACCATCCTAAGTAGTCGACATTTTATATTCATATCAAAACTCGTTATATCATTCAGTTTTCAACTGACCATATATTCCATACAGATATTAATTTGTGCTTCAATAGGAAACGCTCCGTAGAAACCGACAATATAAGGTGAATTGCACTGATGTAGTACTTTTAATTCTCGAATAATCTGAGTTTTTAAAGCTGGTTTCACTTCCAAATAGATAATCTTAACAATAGAAAAGAAAAACGTTGAATTGAAATTCATGAACAATAATTTTTGCTACTTTTCTCGCCATAATTTTGTCAGTTGGCTTATGACGAACTTTCCAAACAACTCCACCATTGCCTTGTCCTAATTCACAAATACTAACAAGATCATCCTGTCGTAATTCGCCGACAGCACGTTTCGCTTTGAAAAATTCTTCCATTCGATCTTTTTGCTTGTCCGTACAATCGAGTTCATTGAATTGTTTTTGTAGATCTTCGATACTAACTTCTGTAATACTAAAATCATTTTAAAAACGAAACAATCATATTCTTTTTCTAGTTTAGACTTCAAAAAATTTTGACAACTACCCATTTTCACTATGATTTTGATCGCTCGAATCTTTAGGTACTTCGGGTAATGTCAATCCGAATTTATTTTTAGTTGAAGATGTTGGTTCATTCACCGGCATTTTGCTTTCTTCCTTCCTTCTCAGAATACAACTAGCAGACAATTATTATTCATCTAATAATAATCATAATAATAATAATAAACAAGAAGATAGGAGCGCTACACTCAATGACAAATTGATTTTCTGTCTACGATTTTATTTTCTATTCGTAATAATCGATTATCTTTTGTTTGCAAAATCAAATTCCGAAAATTCAATACTAAACTTATCAATTATTTGCTTACAAATCTAAACAAAGAATACGATTCGTTCGTAAAAATACCCAATGGCATATCAGCGTATTGCGAATGTACATCGTACTCTCAGGTTTTATTTGAAAAGTATTTTCGTTGAATCGATGTCGAATTATTTGGGCCGTAAGACAGATTTTACTCCATCGGTCTACACACGTTATTTCGAACGGTCAGACACACGAAAAAAATCGAATGGTCATATTTATTTTGATGATAATGAAGAACCAGTCTCAAACAGTTATCAATTAAAACGTGATCTTCTTTTCAAACGTATTTTTCCATCAAAATACGCTGATCAAAATACTAATGACAATAATGAACAGTTTGATATTCTCATCGTTTTCTTTTTTCTTAAATATATTTTACTAGAACAACACAAAATGGTAGCAATACAACACAGAATAGTGCCAGTCAATCTCTAGGAGATTATATTTCCCTTTCAAATAACACGTCTTCCAATCGACAACCATCGTCGCCTTTAGCTGATATTGTACTTTCCAATTCTGATGAACACGATAGTGATGATAATGATGATGATGATTTACTAATTGAGTATGAGCAAAAGAAACAAAGTTATTTTACTAATCAGAAAGAAATCATGTTTCTAGAGATCAAACACCAACGATTCCACATGAATCCATTGTCGGACATGTTCATCCTCGTTCAGTTATTGAAAATGTTCGAGCAGTTTTAATACGTGAACTCTATCAACGAACAAGTGATTCTCATACTGAATGGCTTAAATGTAAAATGAATCTACCGAGAAATTACATCAATCCGAAATATTATGCTGATTTTCAACGACGTTATAAAAGAGAAATTGAAAGATATTCAAATCAATCGAAAAAAAACAATCGAAAATCACATTCGAATTCAATGAAATCCGATGAGAAAATAAAACGAACGAATTCAACTTCAGAGAATGGTAACACCCTCAAAACTTATTCTGACAGTTCATCGAGTAGTCCACCTGAATATATTGTTCTTCAATCCGATGATGATGATGATGAACAAACTGATAACATGAATTCCACATATTTTATCGATCGTTCAGCAAAATCATTATCGGAAATCTCCACTTCTCATTCGACATCGAATGATGATTATTCAAAAGAAGATTCGAAATATGCTCAATTACCAACACGTAATAATGACGCATCGACAACAATTATTCGTCCAATTATAAGTAAACATCAACGACGTAAGAAAGCTGCATCAACTAAACCGTTAGTCTCAGCTATCGATCGAATTATCGATCATATGGATGAATCACATAATCTCGATGATACACAAACAATCGAACAGAAAAATCTTCTTCTCAAACAAATTAAAAAACGAAAGAAAAAGAAACAAAAAAAGAAGAAACAACTCAATGCCAATTCGACTGACTAATTCAAATGCAAAGTGTTTGGTTTTTAAAGTCTTTCTCTTGATTATTACTATTATTGTTATTGTTGATGTTTTTCTTTCTCTTGTATCAAGAAACGATTTAGTTGAAATTAAAAAAAAAAGAAAAGATGCCATTGAGTTGTTTAATACATATATTTATATTTCTTTTATATAAACGAAAAAAAGAACGAGAAAAAAAAGAAAAGCAAAACTCACAATTGACTTTGAAAGAAAAAAATTCAAAACAAACAAGAAGAAAAAAAACAATTTGGAATAATAACACAGTTGAATACTGTTTTTTCTTTCACTACATTAAAGAGAAAAGACGAATTAAAGCGGAAACAGAAACTACCACCGTAAGAGAATAATAACAATATTTGGAAACAAAAAAAAAAGAAATGTGAGAGAGCAAAAACGAAAAAGAAAACAAAACTCGAAATGTGTGTCATGTAAAAACAAAACACAGCTACTGTTGCTGCTGTTGTTTTTGTTGTTGTTTTGTGGAAATGTTTTTGTTTATTCTTAAATTTTCCGTTAATTATCTTCAATGAATAACTCTTTGACATTTTCAATTCCATGAATTGCATCTGGTTGAACAAGTGTACCATTGAAATGAAATCGAATATGTTCAATTAAGGAATATGTTGATGTTGTGTGAGCAATAAATGAACAAAATGGACAATATTGATTGTTAGTTATATGATTAAGATGATTGGTAAAAACGTGTATGGTAAACTGTTCTAGATCTGCATAATCATTGGCATCGGCTTCCGATGAGCAAAATGGACAATGAAAAAGATTCTGAGATGTATCGACCGGTAATTGAAGAGGCTCATCATCGTTATCATCTTGCTCATGAGCAGTTGTACTTGATGATGAATCGATATCATACTGTTCGTCATCATTATGTTCAAGACGACGATGAAGTTCTAAACTTTCGGCATGATCACATTGATATGAACATTGAGAGCAAAGATGTTGTTCGATAATAGTTACATCGGATGTTCGATTAGTTAAAGGAAATGTTGTTTGTATTTGACTAGTTGGATGGATTGTTGTCATATGATTTATCATTGATTGATTTGTTGATGTTGTATATGAACAAAGTGGACAAACGACACCTTGACCAGTTAAATGAAGTGAGATATGACGTTGAACTAACGATAAATTCGAATGTTTATACGGACATACTGAACATAGATAATGTACTGTTGATGATTCATCGAATTGTTCATCTTCATCATCGACGTCATCATCATCATCATCATCATCGGAAATTTGATTTTCATCTGGAACTATTTGTTGAATATCTTGTGATGATTTCATCGAAAGATCTAACGGTGCATCATCACCACCATTACTACCATTAGTACTGATAGTATTATTATTAATATTATTATTATTATTAATAGCGTGATTATTCGATGATGTAGATGCTGTTAGTAGAAGACGTGAGACAATATTTGATGGATTAGGTAATGATTTGATTTCATCGTTTCGAATTGGTAGTAGTGAATCGATATTTAATGTATTTTTCTTGTTTTCATATTTTATTTTTTGTTTGGTCAAACGTTTAATTTCGTCGTTAGCCGATAATGAAACGATATCTGTTGATTGTTTCTTTGATTTACTCGTTTCATTCGATGAAATACCATTTTTCGGCTCGGCCTAAATCAAACGAAACTTTGTAAAGTAAAGAAAAAACTTCTCGATTTCATTTTTCGATATTTACATATTGTAACGAGCCGTCTTTCGGTGTAAATTCTTCTTCAGCTTTTGCCCAATCGTTCCATGTTCGGAATGTTCGTCGTCGAAGTTCTTTGCCGAATGTATTTTCATATGTTTCAATCGTTGATCGTGCTTCTTGTTCAGTCATCATAATCATATCTAAATAAAGCAAAAACATTTATTATTGATTAAACAAACAAACAAACATTTTCTACCTTTGTTATGATCGGGTTCGGTTAGATTGTGTCGTATTCGAACATGTCGAATCATATCAGTTTTCCAATTCGAACGATAAAAACAATGACGACATTTCAAACGTTTTATGCCGAATTTTGGTTGAACAGCATAGATGCCTGCATTGATTTTCGAACCTTGCAATGAAAGCAATGCTTCTTCGACAGCGGGAGAAAATTTTGCTTTAGCTATAGCACTTGTTGGTGATAGAGGCATGTTCATTGGTATTTTACTCATTGTCAAATGAGTTTTTTGTTTCGAGAGTTTTTTCGATTGATTATCATTAGTTGCTGGTCGACATTGCGTGAGAATATGAACATTGATTTGTCCACCATGTTGATCTTGAATATGTTTTTGTGTATCCCATTGAACATTGGATGTAAAATCACAAGCTGAACATTTGTATGTAAAAATCATTGTGCCATTGATTGGCTCGCTCTCATCATCGTCCTCGTCGATCTCTTGCGATGGATACATTTCATTTTGACCGTCCGGTCCTGTTTCAATATAGAGACTACTTGGTGATGAAGAATCCGAATCGTGATTGTAGGATTTACCAGAAAAATCACCTAGGAAACAATATTAAACTTTCATTAATCAGAACAATTTCTTTACCATTTTGACTTGGCAATGATTTATCATCGATAGGCGTACCATCTGGTTGAATATCGAGAACTGATGCTGTTTGTAACGTATGAAAATGTTTAATATGCTAAAAGAGACGAAATAAATGAGCTGACAAAAAAAAACGACAAGTCAAATACGTACACGAATAATCACCCAAGTATGTTTTGATTGTAACGGACATAATGAACAACGAAAACGTTGCAATGGTTGTGTAATTTTCTGTACTCGAACAGCTAATTCAGCTGGCAGTTCAATGACATGTGCGTCCGGTTGATCGGGATGTTTGGCACGTATATGTCGTTCGACAACCCATTTGTACGTGCCTTGTTGACGACATGAACTGCATTGAAAAACTCGGACAGGCGCAAAATTTGGTATATGAGGTAATTTCGATGGGCAAGGTTGAATGAGATTAGCATCGGTTTTTTTCACTGTTTTTATTTTGTCTTTACGTTCGGATGATTCGTTGGAATTCGAAATTAATCTTGTCATTGAATGACTATCATGTTCATCATCATGATCATCGTCATTTGCCGATGACTGATGAGAAATCGGTACGACAGGATGTATCGGAGGTTCGGAATCTTGACGAATGATTTTCAATACTTTCGATTCAACATTTGGATGTTTACGTGCTTGATGTTTTCTTTTTAAAACAAAAATAAATTCCTATGAAAAAAAATAACAAACAAAAAGAATTCTCAATTACCGAACATCTCCGCCGTAATTCGATGTATAATCACAATAAGGACAACAAAAATATCGTACAGGTTCTTCTTGTTCTCGTGAAGCATTGTGATTCGTATTATTCAAACCGTTTGTCGACGATCGTTGTCCACCGGATTGTGATAATAATGTTTCATCACCATCGGATGTATCGAATAGAAATCGTTGAATGTAATCATTGGAATTGGCACTGTATCGATGATGTTTTCGACGTATATGAAATGAGCAATCACCTATGATGATGATGATGTGTTCGCTTTTTTGTCTTAAATCAAACAAATAAACAATTACTATCTTACCTCGATATTTATATAAACGATTGCATAATAAACATCGATAATTCTTATCGCGTATATGAGCAATTATGTGTGATTTAAGTTGTTCGATATCGTTGGTTTTATAATCGCAATAGTAGCAATCGTTTGTTGCTGTTGTTGCTGTATTAGTATCCGATATTGTTGGCGTTGTTGTTGATGATGCTATGACTTCATCTAAATGAAAAGTAAACCAATTGATAAAAGCTCTCGTTTTGAATATTTACTTGATTGTTTGTCTGAATTGATTTCATCAACTTCAATAGAATTGTTTTCTTCGAGAGAAGTTTTATTTAAAACAACATTTGATAGACTATTTTGATTGATTTGTGTTGTAAGCATATCAAATGTTTGTGGTCCGTCGTAATCCGATAGATTCAATTGATGTTTACGTTTAGCATGATGAACAAGATGTGCTAGTTGAGGAAAAGTTGATTTACAAATAGGACAAGTAAATATTGTATTCGATGATGAATCTCGTTCATCGTCTTCATCTTCAATTTCATTGTATTCATCGTCTTCTTCGGAATGATCATTTGTACCATTGATGAAAATCGAGGGCGATAACGTACGTTTAATACGTTTATTAGTTCCTAGTGAATATGATGATTCAACGAATTAGAAAGTCAAATACAAAAAAAAAGATCAAATACCTGCTGTTTGTTTGAGATCATTCAATGGTGAAGGTGCCTAGATGTGAATATGAATAACAATAAGAAACAATGTCGATTAAAGTACAAAGGGTACCTGTTCATCGTCAGGTACTTCGCGTTTACCGGCCTTGTTAATAACGTTCGATGATGTAGATAATGATGATGATGGTTGTGCTGGTAGCGAGAGTGGTTCTTGATACCCATGCTCATGCGTCCCTGAAGGTGTATATAAATGCGTATGTATACAAGTAGATCAAGGTGACATAAAGGATAGCTTTTCATACTTGCTAGATGATTTTCAAGTGCTTCGAGATTATCCGAATTGAACGGACAATAGATACAAATATAAGCTGTTGAAGCATCGTCAGACATCACCGGTGCTTAAAAAAAATAAATCAAAAAAGAAAAGAACAATAGAGATATTCGTATTATCCACACACACACACACAAAATTTGATCAATAACATCTATTTAAATGAATTGTATATACAATATTCATAGATATGCACATGTCAACTCCGATCGATTATCATTTCGATATATGCGTACGTATTTATATTTTATATGTAATTTCGTCTATGATCTATTCGTTGAATAGATGTTTCGTTTTGATTTCTTTTTCATCGTCTTTTTTTTTCCTTATAATCACAACAACAACATCATCGTTCTGTTGTCTACAGGTGTCTTCTATAGGTAGGAGCTTCAAAAGAAAAAAGGCTTATGCTTAGAGAACGAAACATAAATCATAATCGTCGAAAAATCAAGTCCTTTCTTGCTACGTACTGTGTATACGAAAACGATCGCAAAAAAAAGCGAGGAGAAGAGAAAAGATTGTGATCATATTCATCGGTTATATTGAAAGTGACATAAGTAAAGAAATGTTACCAATCATTAAGTAGATAGTTAATACTCTACTGTTTATTTATTCTCATTCTTCTTCGACTTCTTTCTTACCTGATTAGTAATAAATAATAATAAGACGAGAGATATAATACACATTAACTTCGCCTAAAAAATCATCGAAATCTCTCAAAAAATCTAGAATTAGGAAAAGAATCATTTTTCGTTTAAATATTCAATTGATAATGATGAGATCTTCGAATATCAATAATCACATATGCATATGATTTCACTAAAGATTCCAAAGATTTATAATGAATGTCTACATGAATGTATATTCGGTGATGATGGGCACGTATAGATAAGACCAAAAAAAAAGAAAAAAAAACATCTTTTTTTTACATCTTCATTTTCTCGTATCCTGTAACAAGAAAGAAAAACGATGTAAAATGCAACATTCTTCTCTTCGTCTTCATTATACATATTCAATACTCAATTTCTTTGCGACTTTCGTTCTCTCTATGTTCGTCTTCTTTCGACGTGCACATACATCTACATTCAGTATTCCTATGATTATAGAACATGTCAGGCAAAGAAGACGAAGACGAAGAAGAAGAAGAAGAAGGAGAGAGAGATGCGCGCGCATAGCACATATGATGCGCTTGTGCACACGCAGTTTTTTAAAAAACGAAGAAGAGAGAGAGAGGGAGGGAGAAAGAGAAGAACATATCGAAGGCGAAAGACGAAGGCCAAAGACGTGTGTGTACATACATCATCGCCCACTTTTCATCGTGATCTTCCAATCATCATCATCTTCTTTTCTCATCATTTATAAGCAATTTTAGTGAGAAAAAAAAGTGTGATATAAAATGGAGCATTTCTCTTCTTTTTTTTCTATCATCCATTACGTGGACCATAGTCAGACGACATGATCAGTGAAAGAAATCGATTTCTCACATTTATACATACATACATTGACTAACAGAGAAATAGATTCGACTTTTACCTGTACATGAATATGTACATACACATGTTTTATATGTATATAAATACAAATACTCGTACACATGCTATCACCATTTTCCCATTATATGTGCAAAAAAAAGCTAAATTGACCATGAAAATGAATATTGAGTTTTAGAAAATAATGAGAATTTTTCACGCTTCTAACAAAGAAATCATTATTTAGGACGAAAAAAACCTTTTACTTTCCTCTGGGTTTTACTCATATATTTTAATAGAACTAATGAGAAATGACATCAGATGATTGTAATGTAAAATCAATAATTAGGGGCAAAAAAGAAGAACGAAAAGTTCTTGAAATTGAAAAAAAAGACAATTACTTACACGAAATAGATACCTTCATCATTTTAGTTTATCCACTATTTAACAAAATCCTATATTTATTTCTTCTTCTTCTTCGTCTTCTCTATATCTTAATAAATGTGAAAGAGAGGAGAGGAGAGGAGAGAGAGAGAGAAAGCGAGCGAATGAAAAAGCGAAAAGGGTTTAGATTTTTAGTCCTTTTTTTTCTTGCTTCAAATTCAAATATAAATTTGGTAGCAATCGAAGTAATAAGTCACTACAGACAAAGACGAGAGAAGGAGAAAAGATTTTTTTCATACACGACGAGAATATGCGCAGATGTACTTCATTTAAAAAACGAGAGTATATAGATATATATCGAGGAGATTTAGTGGTTCTATGTTAAAAGGCAAACTAAGGGGATCGAAGCACAGATGGTTCGAGAATGGAAAATGTGAAATAAAAAAATGAAGAAGAAGAAGAAGAAGGGGGAGACAAGAAGAAAGAAACTGAAGAGAAAAAAAGAGAAATACGAGACTGATTTTAGTCAAAGTATGGCTGCAGATGGTGGTGAAAGAATTCGTACATTCTGCTCTCTCTCGATAATAGAAAGATTCGTGAGGGCTGTATTTCTCTGCTATTTTCGTCGTTTTTTTTCATATTGTCTGATATGTGTGCGTATGTATATCTCAAATTCTGTGCCTGCATTCGTTAAAAATGCTGAAGAAAAGAATTAACACGAATAACGATCGAAATAATTTCTATTATAAACAATAGCCTAGCATCTCGATGTCGATGAAATATCAAAGAATTTTTCGTTTGGATGAAAAAAAAGGCCCGCCGAGATTTTATGTAGATGGAAGTCAACAGGTATCGGAAGGAAGAAAAATCGATATACGAATACGAAATTGAATGCATGAATGATTGAATGAAAAGAATTATAGTTTATTCGTTCGAGAGTTTGCTTTGCTTATTCCAGTACGATTTTTTTTTAACATGTGAAGAATACAAAAAAAAGAAACGAGGAGAAGAATTACTTACTTCTAGACGAGAACTAACACGAGAGTTTTATGCTCTGTCGATTCAACAAAAAAGAACATATATACATAAATGTATGTGACTATGAAAGAGAAAAGAAGCAGAGAATGATTGAGGATTAAGTTCATGTGCGCAGAAATGAATTTTTTTAATATATATAAGAACTAGTAGTTCTCGTTCTTTTCTTCTACTTCTTCTTCGCCTTCTTTTCATGAATACAAATATTATTCATTCGTCTTATGTATATCGAAAAATGTTGTACAAAATATTCTTGAAATTAATTGAAGAAGTTTATCGATAGATGACAGTATATTAAAAAAGGTAAAAAAAAGACCCGAAAAACTTACCTGTACGTTTTAAATCTACTTCCTTGGACTCACGTTTTTCTCTTTTCCTATATCACATTTGATAATCGTTCGGATGAATGACTTTTATGTATGTTACGCATATTGGTTCAGATAGATATGCACATGCATTTCAACGTTTATTCGATCTATGAGTTAATAGTAATCTACGTCTTTCATTCAACTTATACGTATATATTTTTACTCTCCGATATCGTCTTTAATATTTGATGAATGAATCAAGAATAGCTCAAGTATTTCGTTTCTCTGTATATGTATGACTGTGCGTTTTATAATGTTGGAATATGTATTTATAAAGTAGATGAATGAAGAAGAAATGCTCAGTATAGAATACCATTGTAGGAAAACAAAGAAAGAAAGAACAAAACCAGAAACAAAAAAGGAAAAAGAAGACATGTACAATGATACACGCATACGCAAGACACACATATGGGTTTTCATTTTTTTTGTTGTATATCACACTACAAACAAATAGAAGAAAATCAAATGAAATAATAATAATAATAGTAGAATTTCCCAATTCAGCTAATATAAAGACGGTTCATTACTATAGTAAACAAAATACACAGTGAAGTTGTTTGATTTTAGAAACGTCTTTGTGATAATGAAGGTGTAACAACATAATGTTGTTCGTAGGGACGTGTTTGACCTGTTGGATGAAGAACAAGTCCAGTAGGTGAAGTCTGTTGCGTTAAATAAGTTGTTGGATGACGAAGAGACGGTGCTGTTAATGACGTATGCTGTTGTGATGTTGGAAGAGTGTTTAATGGTACACCAGGATGACTATAGAGATGCGTTTGTCCGCTTGCACTACCTCGTGAAGACGGAGGTGGTGGTAGTGGTGGTGGTTGACTTGATTGAAGTATTGGCATACGTTGATTGCTAGGAATATTGTTGCGAGATCGATCAGTTGATGCATGATGAGATTGTGGCGGTCCTTGTTGAGAAACACGTTGCCAATTGTATGGATCGATGATTGGTGCATGTGAACCTGCTAGAATAAAAAACGAAAGATCAAAAGTTATAGAAAATGGGCAATGATTTACTTTTGCCAGGTAAGTCGGAATGATGATGTGATGATTGTCGAGATGGAGGTGCAGCGGACCACAAACCTTGTTGTTGAGATGATTGTGATGAATCGGATAGATACTGAGAAGGTAAATACTTGTGAGTATCTAAATAAACACATAGACATTAATATAGAACTGAGAAACTAGACGAGTTCTACTACCATCATTATAACGTGGAGCATCACGAGATTTCGATCGATCCCAATGTGATGGTTCGATTGGTTCACGACGCAATGTGCTATTCGATGACATTGGCGATCGTTCTCGACGTTGTGCTTGTTGGAGATACTCTCGATTATCGAAACGTTCACGTTCACGCGAATGTGGTCGTCGTGACATGGCATTTGGATTAGTTGTCGACGAAGTTGCGTTTCGCGATGAACGATCGTATGCTGAACTAACTGATGATGTTGGCGGAAGAGCCATGTCACGTCCACGTGATGATAATGTACTAAAATGATCGGATAGACGATGTTGATTCGACGATGATGATGACGACGGCATATACCGTTGGTTGTTGTTGTTGTTATTTGATGATGACGAACTGAGACCGAAACTTGATGACGAAGGTCCGGAATCTCGATAATTTGGACGATCACGACTGAAATCGATGTCAAGTTTGATTTTACTATAAAAGGAAAAGGATTTCTTTTGCTTACAAAATCGGGTCTCGTTGATTATTTGAATTATCTGCATAGGATCGTTTGGATTCGGAATAATAATCTCGATTTCGTTCATTATTTGATGATGATGATCGATGATCATAACCTTTATTCGAATTATTATTATTATTATTCGTCGAATTCGAATGATATGAAGGACGTTGTGAATCACGATGTGATCGTTTGTTATCACTCTGTGCTAACCGTTGTAGTTTTTCATCTCGAATTTTATCTTCCATTTCATGTCGATGTTTAGCTTCATCAGCTAAACGTCGTTGTTGTTTTTCCATTTCACGAGCTTGATCTTGTTTTTCTTTTTGTAATGCTGCACGTGTACGTTCGATATTCTGACGTTCACGTTCAAGAACTATGAAAAAAAAGAGACAAATTGTATTTTTAAAATAACAAATCGATCAATTTTTTACGTTCGTATTCTCTTCTCATTCGTTCACGTTCATCGGCTAAACGTCGTTGTTCTTCTTTGATTTTCTCTTCTTGATGTTGAACGAACTGTTTTCGTTCTTGAACATTTTTATCGTAATGTGATCGATGCGCTGTATCTTTAGGTTTATCGTATTTTTTCGATTGATCAATCGACGATGAACGATATCGATCGGATCTTTCTCTCGAACGACTTCGATGTGTCGATGAAATTGGCATTTTCGGTCGATCCGATGATCTCGACGAACTTGGCCGTGTTTCGTTATTCGAATCAGATGATTTCTTATGTGCTGTTTCATTGACATCAGACGACGAGATCTTCTTTCGATTATCATTTGATGATGACGATGATGCTGAACGTTTTTTCGACTCAGTATTCGAAGATTTCTTTTCTCGATCTCGTGATGAATCACGTTTTTTAGCCGGTGATGGTTCTTCATGCATTTCCTAAATCAAATTCAAATAGATTCTTCATTCGTAATTAACGAAAATCTTCTCCTACTCGATCGACATAGATTTTCTTTCCATGTAATTCCGTTTGATGTAATGCATTGATACATTTTTCGACATCATCCGGTGTCGCTAGATTAATATAACCAAACCATCGAGATGAACTCGATCCGATGACTTTAGTTGTTAAAACCTATTCGAATACAAAACGAAAATACGAAATTTCAGTGAGACTTTGAATAATTTTACTTTTCCATGTTTGGAGAAAAGATCTTTTAAGTGAGACGCATGTGTTTCTTTGGCAATATTTGATACCCAAAGATGACATTGATCTAATCGAATAAATGATTGATTTCGTTCGTTTTATTGAGGATTTTTTTTTACCTTTATTAATATTTCTTGATTTTGTTCGATCATTTTCACTGAGAGTTAAAGTAAAAAAGAAAGAAGATTAGAATTTTCATTTGAAATTAAACTCAAAATTTTCTTCAAAAACAAAGGTCAAAAATAAAAAGTCAGTCAATCGCGCAACGAAGATGATGGAAAAAGAAATATCATCGATCAGAAATAAAAGAACACCATCTTTTGACATTTGCTGTTGTTGAAATACATAAATAATAATCTGTTGCCATTTGGAGAAATAGAAGATTGTTTTGAATCGTCGTTGAAATGTTTTTACAAAACACTCATTCACACACAGACACAAAGAACACACATCTCTAAGGATGAGATTAGAGAATCGAAACTAATTGATTACCTTTTTGATAGATTATCATTATCAGTCGAAAGATTTGTTGTTTGCAGAACATGTTGCTGATCTGTGGAATTGTCATCGAAAGTTTGATTAATATGATTTGATTGAGAATTATTATCGAAATTGTCATTCGATGTTTGATCTTGTTCAGTAAAATCTCTTTCAATTGTATCATTATGATGATTATTATTTTCATCTTCTTCCTGTTTAGCTGTTGATTGATCAATTGTTAAAAAAATATTTCCATCATCATCATCATCATTGTTATTATTATTATTGTTGTTGTTGTTGTTGTTGTTTGTTCTTGAGTCAAATCGATTGGTTTGTTGTTCGGTAGGTTCATTATCTCCTTCACTTTGTGTCGATGATCTCGGAGAATTTGTTTGCTCTTTGAAACAATATGCAGTTTATTTATAGAAGTTTGGATACTTTTTTTTTGTTTCTTTCATCTAACACTCAATAATCAATAAAATTCTCATTTCAATTCAATAACTATCTCTCTAGGACGTTTTTTTGTCTTTTGATTTGATGAAAATTGCAAAAAATAAAACGCGAAGATATGCATGTAGATAGGATTTATGTATGTAATTGTGTATTGGTAAAGTAGAGAATGATAAATCAAATACATATATATATATTTTTTTTTTTGTCAATGAATCGATTTCTTTGTTTTTGTTTTTATTATTATTCTCACCTGAGTAGTCGGGATTAAATTGTTGATCGGATTCCGTCTAAATAAAAGCAAATCAAAAGATGAAGTTCAAATAGATAAACAAACCTCCATTGTCAATATTTCAGAAGTATTTAATTCATTCGAACCATTCTCTTCGAGACTCTAAATGGAAGAGAACGGTGTCAATTTTTTTTTGTTGTAATCTTTTAATTATTTACTCGATTATTTTCATCGGATGATATTGATTTAAGATCAGTGGAAGTATCAAAAAGATAATTGTCTGGATCAAGATTTCGACTAATCAAAGCCTAAAACGATTCGATTGATAAGAGCATAAAATTTGTCAGCAAATTACTTGACGTAATTTTTCGATTAATACTCCTTTAAGTTCTTTTTTATCATAAGAAACATTAAACGAACGTAATTCACGTTGTAAATCAATAACACGTAAATCACTTAGTTTTCGTTGTTTTATTGAATTTGTAGTTGATGTCATTGACAAACGTAGATACAGTTTCGATTATTCATAGGATAGATTTCTTTTCATATCTGCAAATAAATTCGTAAGAGAAGAAAGTTGAATTTTGTTTTTTTTGTGTGTCTTAATGCCAACAAATGATGGTCTTTTTTGTTTATTAGAATGCATGCATGGATATGTTTGATATAGTTAATCATCCATCTTGAATGCAGAATGTAATTTTGGAGGAGGTAGATGACGCTATTGTCTGATCGACTGATTGTCATCAGTAGTCTGAATTTAAGCAAAAAAAGAGAACAATTTCAGAGCAAGAAAATGATCGAGTAATCACAGTTTCTGCTTCATCCATAGGATCGATTGAATCTGGACAACATAATAGTACAATAAACCTATTAAATCAGATCAAAGATATTTCTTTAAAGGTAATAAAATATCAATGAACCATAAACATGTAACAAGACAACTTATAGCTAGCAGAATAAGTAAAGCTATACAATTGAGAATTAAACTTAAAGAAGAAAGAAAAAAGTAGATTATTATTTACGCTGATAGTCAAATGGTTAGTAAACATACACGAAAATAAATGAATTAAAGAAAATTTTGAAACGTTGTTCATGATGAACAATTAAAATTGATTGATTATTTGAATTGACCATTATTCAAACGAATATCTTTTCGCGCGTATTGAATTCAAATAGAATGAATTCGATCGATGAAACAATCTATAATCTACTCAATCGAATACCTCAAAATCTTCCGCCAAGTTCAATTGATTTCAAGTAGATGAATTGATTCGATTAACATATCATTTATATTCAATTTATTTTCTTTTTCAAGAATTCCGTATCAATCAACATATGCAGCTAATGTTCGAAAGAATTTCAATAAAAATAAACATTCTCATCGAACGATGGGTCCAGCTATTGTATGCAAACCTGATCCAAGTCAACCGCTTCGTCGCCGTGAAAAATATGTCGAATTACCAAAATGTATTTTTATTATTATCATCGAAAGAATTCTATTTTATTAGTTTGTTTTCTCTCAAGTGACTCCTTTGATTCGTTCACATAAAATGCCATCGATCCCGAAAGTGAACGAACAAAATCCAATGAATTCGTATTCATCGAAAAATTTTATTCGAGAAAATATTACAAAAATGATTAATTCATCTCCGAAAAGTCCTCGACGATTTGTCGTTTTCGATCGAAACGGAAACAAATTCCTAATTGATGGAAGTGGTTTACAAAAAGATTTTATTTATAAAAAAGTTTCTTTCAGAAAAAAAAAACAGTAAAACGTTTTTTGTTCGATTTTGTAATAATAGACTTATGGACGCATTCCTCAATATCTTCGAACGCGTAAAATATCGAGTCAACCATTAATTACCGAGAAATCCGAAGATCCATCGAAGACTTTGTTAACAGCCGATGAACGTCTTCGTTTGATCAGTGGTAACATACGTACGTTTTCTCTTCTTTTTGAGTCGAACACTAAAAATTTAGATTTAAAACAACGTCACACAGAAATCTTTGCTGAATATCAACGTTTACCATTACGAATTGAGACAATTTCAAAAATAGCCAAAGAAGCATCGTTGTTATCTCAATTGAAATCTCTTGAATGTGATCTTGATTTTCTTGAGAAACATGAAAATATTTTCATCGAACTAAAAAATCAATAAAAAAAGATCCAAAACGAATACTTTTTCTTTCAATATAAAAGAAAATCCTCCATCAAACGACAAATAAAATCATCGAATCCAACAATGTTCAAACAACACTTTCTAAAAATCAACCGAATAGAGAAATCTTGATCCAAATGTTTTTTTGTTTTCATTATATAATATGAATATCTATTGACATCAACAACGAGAATATACGAAAAAGGAAATGACAAATAGAATGCAAAGAAAAAACAGAAACAATATATGAGATGAAAAATGCGAACAAGATTTTTCGATTCATTTGCATCTTCGTGTCTGCATATCATGATCAACAATCCGAGTTCGTCAATTTTCAGTCAATGCAACCGCCAACAAACAAATTTTCGTCATTTAAACATATACAATTCAATGGAATCGAAAAAAATGTGTGTTTTTTTGTCATATCAAATTCAACGATACGTCGGTGATCGTCCTCGTGTACGATCATAAACGTTAGCATTCGATGTATTAACACCACTACCACCAAGTACACCTCCGAGAGAACGTTGATTAGTCGTATTCGGTGATGAATAAGCGTTCAAAGATGAACCAAGACCAGTGCCTAACACATTTCGACCGCCTGTAAACGATGACGTCGGTTGACTACGAACTGACGATACTCCGACTGATGTTGTTTGACCCAAACGTGCATCATCATCTTTGTAGAACGAGCCTTCATATATACATAATGACATAGATCATATCAAAAGAAATCAAATTCAGATTCGAAAAGAAAGAAAGACAAACCATCCATCCGAGCAGAAGGAAAAACAGTGGAGATAGGATTAGAGAGAATTTCGGACAATACCTGATAATTGTGAATTTCCAGTGAGACCAGATGATTGTTGGTAGTTCGAATAACCACCAGCGAGAGACGAATAGAGAGAATCTAAGAAAACAATCACGATTTTTTTCTTTTTTCTCGATGATATGATACGAACTTGTTGTGGAATATGGATCAGTTACTTGTGATGATGTATTTAGATTTGAATTATTTGATTGAAGTCCTGAGAATAATCGTAGAATTCTTTATGCAAAATATATTCGATTTACCTGCAAGAGAATTAATACCCGAAAAACCACTGGTTGCTAATTGTGTAAGAGCACTAATTGCACTGGGTGATAATTGAGAAAGTGCTTGTAAAGCAGTAAGATCGTTTCGATTGATATAATCTTTAAAATTCGACTTACAAAAAACCGAAAGATTTATACTAAAGAAAATACAATACCTGATACATTTGGTTGAATATTTTGTACTGAAGTAGAATTAATAGGATTTATCTGCGGAATGACAGGCTCAAGTTGAGGTACATCTATATAAATAATTAACATTTCGTGATTACAATTCGGTTTGTCTTCTTAATTACTCGTCGTTCGTAATGGATTACCAGCGAGGCCTAAACCTGCACCGATCGATTTCAAACCACCTGAACGGAAAACAAAATCAATTTGTATTTCTGTATGTATTCATATACTTGGCAATTTAACCGAACGTCCATCGTCTTTTCCTTCATCTTTCAAGTCAATTTTAACATTCATAATTCTATCGTACAATTGTTGATTATCAAGCATGGATACTGCTTGTACAGCTTCTAGTGGATGTTCAAATTCGATAACAGCCATGCCACGACTTTGTCCTTCTTTTGTTCGTTTTAAATGTACATCACGTATACGACCAGCTAACGAAAAAACATCGCGTATTTTCTTTTCATCACATTTAAAATCCAACTAAAATTTCAAATCATTATGTTTGAATTTGTTTTTTTTTCTTCTCCCCAAATAACATACATTAGCAACAAAAACTTTATTTGTAATTGGCCCTTCGATTCCTAAGCGTTGTAAGACATACGATGGAATACCAGAAACTGATGAATAACCTGATAGAGTTGTACCAACACTATTCAAACCTAATTATAATCGAATGATGATTCATGTATTTCAATGCAATTGATTCTACCTGCGATTTGAGATGAATGTGACATTCCAGTATTGTTATTATTATTATTATTGGTATTACCAAATTGATTATTTCCTCTTTGTGATAGACGACCTTCAAGTGATTGAAATTTAGCTCGACGAGTTTTGTATCCTTCTTCATCCTGAAGATAAATCATCAAATGTTTGTATTTTCAAAATTCGGTTCAAACCATTTTGACGGTTAATTTTCGGCCACCATATTCAAATTGATGCATTTTTTCTACAGCTCGTTTTGCTTCTTCAACTGTTCGAAATTCTACCGATCTAAATTTTAAATAAATTTGATTCATTTTCTCGTCAAATCATTCTCGTACCCGCAGCCAAGTGATTTTCCATCTCGTTCAAATACTTCCGTATACATCACTTCACCAACTAAAATCCAATGAATTCACAAATTTTTTTTTTTCGTTTCCATCGAAACAACATTTCTAACCTTCAGTACGAAACAAATCTTTCAATGCTGTCCATCTCATATCATAAGGAATATTCGATACATGAACTGTTTTCTCCCATCTAAACAATTCGTTCATTAAAAAAACAAAATATTTGCAAATATCTACCGATATTTCAATCCCAATTCTCGGTCCGAATAAAGATTGACTTGCTGATTGAATCGATCACCACCACCACCGCCACCACGGTGATCATTTTGGTTTGATCGTTGACGATTATCCCGTCGATTGTGAAAAGTATTTTGATTTCGTGATGGACGATTGTAATCTCGTTGCAAAGACGATGATGACTGTTGATTGTTGTGCGAAGGTGATAAACGATTTGGACTTCTCGATCGTGAACGAACTCGATTCGGTGATCGTTTCATGTCATAATCACTTGAATTTATAAAATAAAACAAAATTCAATTTGAAACGAACAAATTTTTTTTCTCTTTACCCAGACATAATAATTTATTCTTTTATTACGAGAAAATTTGAATTTGAAATCGATCAAAAATTAAAATTCAAACAAAAAAATCTAAAACCCAAAATAAAATTCGTTTCTTTTTTTAATCAACTGGGAGATTTTCAATTGGAATCGGGTCGACTTTATCAGCCATGTTGAAATGAAAGATTTTCGAAAAGAAATAAAATTCTCCATCTAAACTCTTCTGTATATTTGGAGCTTGTCGAAAGCCATGTTGTTCACCGTCGAATAAAACATATGCAACCGGTAGATGTTTTTCACGTAGAGCATTCACCATTAATTCAGCTTGACTAGGCAAAACAATTTTATCTTCTGCACCTTGAAAGAAAATAATCGGTTTCGAAAGACTTTTAATATGTGTCATTGGTGAACGTTCAATGTAAATATTCTGTTTGGCTGGATATTCACCAATTAAATTATCTAAATAACGTGATTCGAATTTGTGTGTATCCTTGGCAAGTAATTCGAGATCACTAACACCGTAGTGTGACGCACCAGCCGAAAAATAATCGTACATTGTCAATGCACATAATGTTGTATAACCACCGGCTGATCCGCCGTCGATTGTCAAACGATTTCGATCGACTTTTTTCTGTTGAACAAGATGTTCAGCACCGGCTATACAATCTTGAACATCATAAATTCCCCAATTATCTTTCAAACTATCACGAAATTCTCGTCCGTAACCAGTCGAACCCCGGTAATTAACGTCGAGCAAAGCAAAACCACGTGATGTCCAGTATTGAATACGAAGATTGAACGCACTGGTTGTTGCTGACGTTGGCCCACCGTGTGTACGAACTAGTAATGGTGGTAATTCAGTGGAATCACTCGAAATTGGATAGTCACCGTTTTTCGGTGGATAATAAATGCCATAGGCAATGGAATCGCCTGTTTTGAATGTAATCATTTCAGGAACGGATAAATAACGTTCATCAATCGAGAGATCCATTGAACGGCAAAGAACTTCTGTTTTATTCTCATTGAAATCGTATTCGACTACTTCAGTTGGTCGAACTGCAGATGAAGCAAGGAAATAAACTTTATTCTTATAAACACGTACATAACGAATGTCCGTATAGATTTCTGTGGCGGGCAATGGAGTTAATGTTTTCGTTTGAACATTGATTCGAGCTAATTTAGCTAAACCATTTGTCCAATAAGCAGCAACAAGATTTTGATCGGCATCAAAACCATAGTATGATGTACCAAATTGCCATCCTGGTCCACCGAATTCAGCTTTGATATCATAAATATGCTCGAGATTTTGTCCGTCGCTTGTTGTTCGATAGATATTCCACCAATTACTTCGATCACTGACAAAATAAATAAATTTTCCATCGGGTGACCATTGTGGTTGTAAAATAGATTCATTAACTTTGCCGAATAGTTTTCGTTTATTAATCAACAGTTGATTGCTATCATTTGTCAATTCACCAATCCATAATTCTGTTTGATCCCATGGCATATTCGGATGATTCCAACAGATCCAAACAAGATATTTACCATCGGGACTCATCGATGGTGATGAATAGAAATCATAACCATCGACTAATGTTTTCAAAGAACCTGAATCATTTACAGATACTGCTGCAATACTATTTTGAACGTTATGTTCATCGATATGATTTTCATGAACACAAATAATCTGTTGTCGATAGGAATCAAAAATCATATTTGCATAACGTTGAGCTGCATCTTTCGATTCACCGGTTAACGGTACAACTGTTTGATTATCCTGTAAATTCAATTGATAGATACGTTGATCAGGAAAATTAGTAAAATAAATTCGATTGTTAGCAACAAGATACGAACCACCGCCGTATTCATGGACACGTGTTCGAGAATTGAATGGTTTTGGTAAGAGATCATCTTGTTGTTTATTCGAACGAAGAGCATAACGGCCACTTTCCGATGGACGTAGTTCAAGCCAATAGGCAGTTCCTTGTTCGTCGACTTGAATTTCGATCGGTGAGATCGTTTTTTCAACAATTAATGCCGATTGAATCGGAGATAACCATGTACCGTACGACATTTTTTTCGAATGGATACTAAAATCAAATTACAAACTGTCAAATTCAGAATTAAAAACAGATCAATCCGACTACCTGCTGCTGTGAAGACAAGTTTCATCATTCTCAACCGAAAGGCAAGTTGATAGAGAATGATCATCATCACAGCAGTAATGGTAGAAAAAAAGTGATGATAACAATAATAATGATGGCAAAGATAAAAACATTTCTTTTTATTGCATTTTGAAATTTAGCCAATTATAGAATATTGCGACTGTTGAATAGAAAAAAATCAATCAGAAAGAAAAAAAAAGCAACTTTCACATCAACTAAATATGATTTCATATTCTCGTACTCGTTCGTTTCGTTCTTTCCTTCTTCGTCCATATTGAATTTAGAAGAGAGGTCAAAAGAATGTTTATCATTGGCTCGGTATATGCACAAATGAACGATAAAAGAAGCGATAGAATGTTTGCTTAACGTTTTTCGTTTTTTTTTTTCATTCTAAGATGCACATAATCAAAGGTCAATAAACAACATAAAAAAAACTAATCATGACTAGTCCACCGCCATTACCACCTCCATTCGATCCAAATAAAAGTTGTCAACCTGCTTGGCGTCAAGCTTGTCAATGGCTTAATCAATGTCATGTTCTATCGCCTGAAGCCAATCGAATTCTGAATCAACCCGAGAGCACAATTGAAAATCTAGCTGATATCCTATCCGATGGTTTGATAACGAAACGATTTGTTTACGAAAACTACGAATTGATTTACTTTAGGAATTGTTCTTTGCAATCTTTTGAATTATTTAGTACCAGGAATAATTAATTATACAGATGTTTCATTGCGTCCGCAGAAAAGTCGTGTAAGATGATCTCTCCTCGATTCTTTTTTTTTCTTCTTTGTCGATGTCAAATGAAATGAGATCTTATCTGATTTTAGTTTCTTTGCTTACAAAATATTCGTTTGTTCTTGGATACATGTAGACGTGAATTAAGTTTTCGTGATCGTGATTTATTCGATCCGTATATGTTATTTGACAAATATGACCTAGACAAAGTATATCAAAAAACGAATCACAAGATATGAAAATTTTTTTTTCTTTGATGTTTTTTTCATCTTCAAGATTATCGAAACATTGTCGAAAATCTCACGTTTAGATATAGCTAAAAAAAAGAATTTACCATCATTTCCAATAACAAACCCTGTGAATTATGTGAATATGTCCAATGAAGATAATAATAATAATAATAATAATGGAATCTTACCTCGAGTGCATTCACTTGATGAACCAGTTGCTCCTGTTCAAGAGTACGTGTTCGATTTGATTTTTAAAGAAACAATATATTATTTTCTTATGCAGTGATCTTGATGATTCTCGAGGATTTCTGTACTATGCACCATCGGATACATTCGTATCTCCGACAGAACAAAACGATCTCTACGGATGTTTAATTGAGAAGAAAAGGGTTGGTGTTTTCACCGATAAATATCAAAGTCGAGAATCCCCAAATAGCTTTCTTTCTAACGCTTTGTTATCTTGTTGTCATTCGATCACTATGTGCATTTGTCGCTCGCTGCTAATCATCTTCATCTTATTCTCTATGCTCGTTTTTGTTGTTCTTTTGCTTTTGCACCCTCATCTTATTTATTTACTAGAACAAGTAAATTACAACGTCAATCATCTTTATGTCATTCATGTCGTTATACGCGTATACAACATGTTCCATCGTTTCATACAACAAATATTTCGCCCATACGAAGACAAGATTCATCGATTATGAAAACAACGAGTTCGACAAATCTAACTGAATCACTTTCATCATCATCGCTCGTCGCTGCTAATGCAGCATCGGCACTTTCATCGGCTGCAGCAATAACAGAAAATCATTCCAATGAATTTCAGTCACTTATGCCTAAACATCGTCTATCGATTTCGTCGTTACCATTCTCGATTTTAAATGGTGATGCTGGTGTTTATGGCTCACGAATTAGTATTGCCGATGATGTTTATGAACAATTATGTGAAAAACCAAAACAACCTGTTAGTTTTCACAACAAAAACAACAAAAATTCTTTCTTTCTTTCTTTGCTTCTAATGCTTTTGCTTTATTTCCAATTGACGATTCAGTTTATTGAAAATGATCAAATCGAATTGATGCTTGTTTTTCGTTTAGGATAATCATAAAGCATTTCTTCCACGTGATCATTGTGTCAAAGAATTATTGGATACAGAACTAAACTATCGTGATTCATTGAATCTAATAGTGACTGTATGTAAAACTGAGATGTTTGTTTTTAAAATGATTATTTTTGTCTAGCGTTTTATCGAACCACTACAATTAAAACCTGAAGAAACCAAAAAAATCTTCTTGAATATAACTGTAAATTAAGAAAATGACTTTCGAAAAAGAGAAGAAACCATTTTTTAATCGTTCTTCTAGGATATTCATGCATTACATTCAACATTCTACGATGATCTACGTACAGCTGGTCGAAATGAGAAAGGTCGTACATCACGTATCGTTGATTTATTTACCAAATGGCAAGATCAATTTCTTATCTATGCTAAATATTGTTCGGAATTGCCTGATGCTCAAGAATTTCTTGATCGAAAACTCAAACAAGATAGTCATTTTGCTCAAAAACTTGAAGTAGAAAACCTAATCTTCTCGGAATTAACAAATATCCTTTGAATTCATTTTCAGCAATGCCGTCAAAAAGCAGGCGAACTTGGCAAATTTCAATTACGTGATACGGTCGTTCTACCATTTCAACGTATAGTTAAATATTCTTTACTCTTACATGTAAGGCACATCTTTTCAGGGTTTTTTTTCTGTGATGTAGTAGGATTATTCCTATCGTCATTGGAATAATCACTCCGGTTATTTCCATACATATATATATATATATATGTTTCGTTCTTTGGTTTTTACCCAACGACATATATATATATATATAATTATATTCGTTCGTTTGTTGTTGTGTGTGTGTTCTCCTATAGTTTCTTCTGTTTCTCTCTCTCATAGTTCTATCTTTATTTTAAATAAAGATATCTCTTCTATCCGAACCGATAGTTCTTTGACTCATGCACAGGACGTGACATTTTCTATTGGATTTATCCCAACGATCACATACAATCAATCGAATTCTTTCTTGTTTTATCTAGACAATGAAGAAAAACGTCCCATCCACTGATCACAATGGTGATGCCAAACGAAAACTCCTAGAAAAAGCCGAACAATTAATGACTGTAATCAATTAACGAAAACAACAACAATAGCAATTCATACTTTTGTGTATTTTAGGATGTTAATCAGTATATAAACGAAGCTAAACGTGCACATGATAATTTGAAAGTAATCAGTAATATTGAGAAAACTATCTGTGATATAAAGATTCCGTCGGAAAAATGCTTGAAAAATTATGGAAGATTTATAGCTGATGATCAATTTACTGTTCAATGTGAAGGACATCGAACGGGAACGAGGTGATTTTCGATAGAAAATTCGTTTGTAAATTCAAATAATAAATAATTCTTCGTTTAGAACCGTATTTCTTTTCGATCAAGTTTTGTTAATCTGCAAAGTGAAAGTATGAAAAGAACACGTGTAGATTGTGAACAAAAATTTCATACGAATTTCTTTTGAAGGGATCGGAAAAATACACATTTCGTGCGGCTTTATTTATTCAAGATTGTCAAATTGAAGAAGGCAAAGCTGCAAGACGTGAAGTTAGTAGTAAACCAGCAAAGTTAATTTCTCATATAATCACTTGTGTTTATCTTGAAATCTAGTTTCCATTTATTTTACGAGATGTTTCTCAAATTGAATTTAAATTCATCGCCAAAACCGAAGAAAAACGTACCTATTGGTTGAAAATCTTGCGTGAAGCAATGTAAAACAACTTTATTTTTTGAAAAAAAAACAAAAACGACATTTGCTCGTTTAGTGATCGTTGTTCAAATCCTGAATTAACGGAAAATAATCATAATTTTAAAATGAAATCTTTCGATGAAACAGCTCCACGTTGTGATCATTGTGCAAAATATTTATGGTAAAAACTAAATCAAGACTAAAACTTTATCTCGATTGATTGTTCGAAATCTTTTCATTTTAGTGGAGTTTTCTTTCAAGGTTACGAATGTTCAAGATGTCGTAAGAAACTTCATCGAGAATGTATTAAAAAAACCAGTGCCTGCTTTCAACGTAGTAAATAGATCGAATTTCTTCTATTCGGATTGAATTTCATTGAAATTTTTAGCATCAGTTGGTCGAATTTCAAGTTTCGAACGTGGACCAATTGAATTACCACGAGCGTTCTCGAATACTAATCATTACAGTAAGTGATTTTCGAAAAACGAACAAATATTGATTTTCTCCTGTAGCTCGATTCTATGCTCTTTATGATTATGATGGCACAATCAATAATAATAACAATCGTTTTCCTTTGAATCGATTATGTGAACGGCATATAAAAGTAATCGAAGGTGATGAATTAGAAATCATCGAAGACGATGAAGAACATATGTGGAAAGTGAAAAATCTACGAACAAATGAAATTGGTTTAATACCATCGACAATAGTTGGCGCAAACGATGGAGATCAACAACGAACTATTCAACGTTCATCAATAGCATCGGTAGAATGAATTTTTCTATTCAAAAATCAATATTTGAAATTTTTTCATTATTTAGGCCGATACATCGTCGATTGTATGTGATTGTGATATTTGGTAGGTAGTCAACGAATTCTTTCTAAATTTCTTCTCATTTCAGCGTTCGAATATCTCATCAACATTTGCACAACATTTTCCTTTCATTCGTTCGCTTGTACAAATCTATAGTCCGCCTCTACCAACGCGTTCACCCTTTCATAATAATAACAATAATAATAATAATATTGGCAATATCTATTCGAAATCGCCATCATCACCTAATAATACTACTACTACATCTATTCAACGTTCGAAATCAATCTCTTCGCCGACAACACCTGAACATATCATAAATAAACATCGAACACTTCAATTATCCTCATCATTCGATAATACACATGTATCGAATTCATTCGTTTCAAGACCTTCCAATCCTTCGATCTATGATTGGTAAACAAATCGAATTGAAATATCCAATCTTCTAGCTAGAAAATTAATACTCTACTAAACAACTGTGTGATTTAGATAATAATACAATTTGCTCTTTCTTTTTTCAAATTCTAATCGAAGAAAAAATTTATTTTAATTGAACATATAAACTATGACCGTTTTTGTTTGTTCAGGTATATGGATATAAGTCGACATCAAGCTGAAGAAATTCTACGAAATGAAACAGTACCGAATAATACATTTCTTGTTCGTAAACAAGGAAGAAATGAAGGACATGCGATATCAATTAAGTGAGTAAAAACGGAAACTAATGACGTCAAGGAAAAACGATAAGTAGCTTCTTATCTCAAACGCCGTAAATGTTGTCAAGGTACAGACGAAACTAAGCTGTTGAGTGCACGCAAATATTCTCGGCAAAAAAAATATATAATTAGAATCATCCGGATCTATTTTGAGAGGAAAACTCTATTAAACGTTGCGTTTTTTTTGTTGTTGCCTTATTTAGACATAATAACGAAGTTTATCATATTCGAATTTACACTCAAGAAGCCGATGGTGTGACAAAACATTATTTAGTTGATACGCTTCTCTTCGACAGTTTACAAGTAGGATAGACAACTGCGTAATTGAAACAGAAAAAAGTACAATCTATTTTTTTGTTTCAATTTAGTCGTTAATTCAATATTATCAAATTCATTCACTAGAAGATCGTTTTCCTCCAGTTAAAAGTTCTTTAGTCTATCCAATTTTTCAAGTATGCAGTCATGATATATTACTTCAACCGGCCACACTCTGAAACATTCATACCGAATGTTTGTCTTCCATGAACTCGTTTTCCTTTTCTTTCTTTCTTTCTTTCACCTCGATAGTTCTGCTAAAACCAAAAAAAGAACACACACAGACAATCGCTACATAATCATCTTCAGAAAGAAAATTCAACAGTGACACATTCTGTTTGTTTTTTATTAAGCAATATAAAACGAAATATATATATATGTACCACAATTTATCATACGATAGTTTCCATATGATTAGCTCTTTTTTTTCTTCATATATGTTTGTGTGACTATTAGATATTAACAACATAAACGAATATTCATATATCTTCTGCTTTACTTTTTTTTTCTTCTTTTCTTTGTCTTCTTTTATCGTTCATTTGTGCACATTTTGTTATTTATCTATTTTTTTATTTTCTATTCAATTATTAAAAACAGCAACAAAATTTCACAAATTGAGCTCTTTTCTTTTGATGAAACTCTCTCTAGATGACAGATTACGTTTTAGTACAATCGAATTGGGCATCTGTTAATTCTGTTTCATTGGATCTTGTTTGTGATGTTGATATTGAGGAGGATGAAACTCAGTTGACAAATGTTGAACAAACACGTTCGAAGTTTGTGCACTAAGAATTCATAATTACATTCTAATTAGATTGAAATCATGTTTTAGAGAATTGTGTTTACCAGATGAGAAAGTCACGCATATTATTCTTCGGTCAGATGAACAGGAACAACAAGATTCTATTCTAACGTTAACAATTTTACAACCAGAAAACTATCAACTCCAATCTATTCAATTACTATCCAACGCTAGACACATTGAAGTATTAAAGAAGAAGAAAATCATCAAAACAATTGAAATTTATTTTTCTTCCCATAGTTTTATTCTCATGAATATCTTGGCAGTTGTCAGGGTTCACGCATTACTGAACTTAATAATGGTTCCATCTATGAATCGATTTTTGAATTTAATCAACCAAATGAAAAATTAACATTAAAAGTACATAAACGATTTCGTGTAGAATTGAAAAAAAAACGACAATAAAAAACATATTTCAGTGTTTAAAACTAGCAGATACAACTGATTTGATTATCTATTGTTTACAAATAAGTTTGAAAAAATCGAAAAATAACTGTTCATCGATGTCAAACGTGGGTTTACCATTCGATCTAAGTCGTGTGCGTTCGATGATTGACGAAAGCAATCTATCATCTAATGCACGTCAATTCATGACTAATCTTCGTTTTATCCAGGAAAATCGACAAGCAAAAGAAAGTCCATCACAACAATTTCATCTTAATCAAATGATGTTGATGATGAAAGGCAAGATTTGATTTTATTTTGACGTTTTAAGACTATTCTTCTTCTTTGTTTTACTTAGCAGGTCTCCATACGTCAGCTCCTAATCCAAAGTAAGAATTAAAGATAAAAAAAAACAAAAAGAAAAGAAAGACGATTGAAATTTGGATTTCACCGACGCAAAACAACAATCAAGAAAATACTCCCCTTCTTTTATATTCTAATTGCTTTGATGACGTCGATGGATTTTGTCTTTCTAAACCTCGAATTTCTACAGACACATAAATGCTACCAATATAATGAGACGATATACAATCTTGTTCTATTTTGATCGAAACTACACTTCATTAAATCAAAAAAAAAGATCTGCATATATTATTCCATTCTAAACGAACACAAAAATACTTCGAATTAGTTCTCTTTTTTTTGTCCTTATTGAATAATATTTGTAGGACTTTGCCGATCGAGTGAACAGAGTTTATCGTATTTTAATAAACAATTACGAGATTAGTTCTATTTGATACTTTTCAGACATTCACCACCTACACTTAACGAAATTAAATCGACCATAAATGAAAGCTCAAAGAATGCTTCCGCTGAACGGCCGAGTCTATCAACAGAAGAATTAAATGCACTAGAAAGTCGATTGCAAACATACATCGATAAACAATTTGTTCAACTACAACAGCATATTGATAAACGTTTCGATCAACTAGAAGAAAAACTCATTCAAATGAAATAACTTTCTCGTTTGTTGTTCGATTTTATTTATTTATTTATTTATATATACATTATGCATCTCGTTATTGCCTTCCGAAATAAAGTTTTTGTATTTGTTTTTAATAAATTTCTTCTCGCTGTGTGTCAATGTTAGTATTTGAAAAGAAAAAAAAATGATTTAAAATTTTCAATTCATTTCTTTTATTTTATCGTTAATAAAACAAGCAATGAACATGTTACTAGGAGCGATTTTTTCCTTTCTAAAGATTTCTTTCTCCCTCTCCCTCTCTCTCTTCTGTGACAGCGTCAACCGTTTCATATATATTCATCCTTCGCTTTTAATTCTTTTTCATTTCTTCCTTTTCTTTTAACAAGACAAACAACGTCATGTTCCGTAGTCTTCTTCTTCTTCTCGTTTCAATATGCTGCCTGTCATATGCCAGTAATTTATTAAATGATCAAAAATCAAACGAAAAATATCACGATGGAAGACAATACTATCTTAAAACTGTCGATACAACTTATACACAACATGTATCAAATCATGGTACGTCATTCAACAGAATATTTTTAGTTTTTCTTACTATTCGAGTATATTCAGTATATTCTCAGAGGTGATATGATATCCGAGACGATATTGAAAAATAGAATAGGAGAAATATGTTTTGTTCAACTTCTTCTTTTTTTTTTTACGTAGAAACCTAAATTTTAATTAAAAATAAAACGCAAAACTATTGACTAATTCGATTTGATTTATTTAAAGGTCAATGTACAGTTGAATTGAACGATGAAGAAGAACACACTAGTACATTAACTGAAGGTGAAATAGTCCAAATAAAAATGAAATGGTTTAAAGTTGAAGATTGTCGATTAAATCGAGCATATGTTGCATCGTGTGGTTCGAAATTATTTCGTCAAATGCGTGATGTTGTCTGTTCGTATGTTGCCAAACATCCTGGACAACGACTACTAACTCGTCGACAAACAGCCGATGATTTAATTGATCTCATTGATCGTTCATATTACGGTTTATGTTGTAAAAGTGCATGTACAATAGCTGAATTAGCTCAACAGTGTTCATCGAAATGGTGAAAGAACATTTAAAGCAATCTATATTCGTACGCACCGACACAAAAGAAAAACGAGCAATGAATGAAGATTTGATCATAAACATTGTTCTACACGTTTTAATCATTCATAAAAAAAGAAAGAAATACATATATTCCTTGCATTTAAACGTATATATATACATATTTTTTCTGTGTTGTCTCTCTTTCTCGTATATGTGTACAAGAAAAAAACAAATAACGTTCACATTAATATACTATTAAAACTACCAAGACAAAAACAAATGAACTAAATTCAAAGATTTCTATCCGAGATTATAAATAATTTCTATGAGAACAATAAAATCATGGATTTTTTGTTCAAAGGAAATATTGAAATTTGTCCGTGCAGGATGGGATGTTGACTTATCTTTCTTTAGAATCCAGTAGACTTTTTATTTCATGATATTTCATGAAAATATTCTTCTTGGGTCTATTATCAATCCATCTGTTACGTACTGAATATCATGATATTTGCAAAAGTCTTGGCAAATTGCATGATATTATCTATTGTTGATCGGTACGGAAGTTGAAAAAAACTGCGGATACAAAAATAATTTCACAGAATGTCTAAAATCTCTTACTTGGCGTACGTCAAACATTTACGCCTTGCTCTGTTCTGTTTTCTATGTGTACATAAGAACAAAAATTTAATCGATCGACTATTTTTTTTTCTATGTTTTCTTTTCTACTTTTTTCTCTGGGATTAGCTGACACACATATATATATATTAGTAAATGCGCTTGATTTACGGAAACATTTCGCTACTACACTAGTCATTGTAGGCAACTCAAATTTCTTACATCCAAAGGCTTCAGATAGCAAAACTATTTCTGTAAGTACTCTCATGCTCTCTAATTTAACGATAAGTATCAATATAAAAGATTTCTCTTTTTTATTTAGTGCGCTAGCGCATATTCTTGGAACATTATTAGTTTAACTAAGATGAGGAACGCGTACATTCTGCCATGTCTTTTCGTTGTGCTGCATATGCTTACTATCACTCAAGCATTACCAACAATTAATCACGTGAGCAACAATTCGCGTCACTACGATTCTAATGAGGATGAATCCAAAACATCACGTAATCTCAAATATTTCATTGATGGTACTATTCATCATATTAAATTAGCCGGTGTAACTTATCAACAGCGTTTAATTGACGGTCAATGTGCTGTCGAATATGGTGGTCAATATTTAACAGAAAAAAGTGTTATACAAATTCGAAAGAAACTCTATCGTGTCGAAAATTGTCTATTAGAACGTGTATTTCATGCTTGTGGTCCAAATTTATTACTAATGTTAAATGTTGTTTGTCGAGTTGTTGAAAAAAGTCAAGCCATGACGACAACAACGCCACTTACCGTCGTACGACGAGATACAACGCCAGCAATCCCGTCAATTCTCTATCGTTTATATCCACGAGCTAGTAAAACACCACGAGTGATTACTGAATCATGTTGTGAAAGTCTTTGCACGATCTCGGAATTATCAAGATACTGTCATCGATAAAGAAAAAATCGTTACGAGTTATTTTTTCTTCTCGAATAATAAAAACTCAAACATGCCAACAATTAAAACGTTCTGTTTTCTATGCCCCATCATTTTCTGTAACGCTTTGTTGAACGTCGCTGGTCGAATAAAAAAAACACAGTTACAATCATTTCTTTCATTCTTTTTTTGAAAGATAATAAATTTGAATTATTGTTGTAAATCATGTCGTTTTTTTTTGTCTATAGAAATTTGTTTAAACAGAACAGAATCCCGAAATTTGTCCTTCTCTTGTCATGATTTTGTCTTTCAGGGAAACTTATTAATCATCTCACTCACTAAATGCTATTTTCCTTTTTCAAAGGTAAACATTTTATTGAAATAAGTCTTCAAATAAATTTTAATGATGCCGTTGCTTACTGGAAAACACCATTTTTTGATTTATTTCACCATAATTACTAGCTAAGTATGTCTACTTGCATAAATATATTCTAGTTAGTTTATTTTTTAAATTAAATAGAAACACTTGATTTCATGATATAACTTTTGCTGACTAACCTCCATGTGTAAACATTGCGCATGACAAATAAACCACGCATTCGTCTTAGAAACAATGTACCATATTTTAATGAATTTCAGCCAGCACGACCTACATGAGAAAGAAATTTTCTATTCATGAGATCCATTATTCGAATTAAAAGCGGAGAAAATGAGAAGGAAAAACAGTTCTTGTTCGTCGTAGGTTCGGGTACCATATCTTTTTTTTGTTGATGAAGTCAGTTGATTTTAATTATGAATTGATATTATAAGCTTAAGATTAGAAAAAAAATGACCCATTTCATTGAAAAAATTCATCGTAATAAACTACTCGTATTCATTGGCTTGATAGACCTTTTGAACTTCGTTTTTTTTATTCGATAAAAGTGAATCGAAGTTATAAAATAAAAAAAAAATATTATGTTGTTGTTATCATTGTACTTGATGTAGTCGGAAGACATTTTAATTCGAGAAAAATATTTTTTTTAAGTTCTGTCCTTGTCTATAAAAGAATTATACGTGCATAATGAAAAAGCTCTTGGTAACATTCAAACATAATTTGAAATATCTATAGAGAATTTAGTATTCTAAAAAAAGAATCCATCAAATATTGCTGTGCTTATTCGAATATAAATAAATGCATTTAATTAGTTTACAATGTCAATAAATTCTGTTTTTTTTTGAAACTCTTTTTCCTATTCTTATATGAACAAAATAACTCAATCATTTGGAAGAATGTAAATTAATTCCAGATGATATAATGCCATTCAGTTAACAATGACAGGTACTTGGCCTACGTATAATTATCAATTTAGATGAATCATACAATGCAGAAAAGCACATAGGTAAAGCTTAGTATTTGATGATTTCAATAAGATGAAAAGTGTGCTTAAAAAAAACTCGATTTACTCATTTTGTGAATACAATTAAAACTTAGAGTTATGAGATATAATTGCCGGATATTTTTTACATCTAGGTCAAAACTATCAAATTCTATTTATTTAATGAACTTGTTTTTCCATATAGCTCAGAAAAGTAAAATCTCATTTCGAAGATAATAAATCCTCTTTGAATGATACGTAATCCTTCAGCTATATTACGCCCTCATATTCAAATTTAATATTAAATATGGGTCATACTACGTTTATAGATCTCCTGTGTTAATATTGTTGAGTAGTAATATATTCTTATTTAAAATCAAAGGATTATCTGTAATCTTATTTTGAATATTTAATTAATATAAACTAGCATAGTCTTTGATTGATGTTTCCGTGTTTATTGTTTTTCTTCCATCTCATTTCTGACGTATTCATACACGTTTTACAAAGAGGAAAAACAAAGGAACAAGAAATACGATTGAAGAAATTCAATCAAATGCAAACATACACATACAGATCGAAATGATTACACAAAGGAAGATAGTGAAAGAATGTCAAACAAAAGAAAACAAGATGAGATTTCACAGCGATGCATGATTTTTGATCGCCATTAAAGAAGAATAAACAAACGAACAAGCAAAATAGATCATACATTCGAATAATCGAAAAAAAAAACGAAAGCAGATTGTTCCAGTTAGCTTTTTACATGATTTTTAAAGCACAATGTTTGCGTTTATAATAACGTTGGGCTAACGAATTAATAATTGATGCAATAAAATAAATAATCATAGCTGTTACAAGAAAATTAAATATTCGTGTTAGTAATGATATTTTTGCCACATGTCTCGTTAGATCTTCATCTGGTTTACTATGCATTTTGCCTTTTTGTTCTTGTAACCAATCTTTAAATGGTGCTTGTAATGATCGACCATAATAAGGAATATATTTAATCCAACGTATAATACGTTCAACATGATGTTCACTAAATATGAATATAATAAATACTGTTTGAATAGACATTTTAATTAGTGCTTTGCCAATAATTGTTGCTAAAAAGAATGTCCAAAATGGGATAAGAAAATAGCCACATGTAATGCCGGCTAAATCGAATAATGGATTAGGAATGCTTGCACATAAAAGTATGCCTAAAAAGCCAATACGACGAATAAGACGAAAGACAAGATGTTGCGTTCGTTCGATTAATGTTAAATTTTTCGATTGATTTTTGCCGTCGTTAATTAACATTTGTTCAAATTCAAGAAGTTTTTCATCATCAGCATCACTCGTACCTAAACTCGCTGTACGAGCCATGAAATACGGTGGTAATTCGCCGAAAGCTGTTCCTAAACCCCAGAAAAATGCTTCTAATTTAACTTTCCATAAGATTTTCCAAAATGAAATCGGTCCCGTTTCTAATAGTAAATCATTGAGAATAGTTTCGTTATCATTTGATATGAACGATGTTGTTGTTGTTGTTGTCGTTGTTGGTGGACAAACAATTTCATTTGGATAAGGTGGTCGAGGAAATTTAATTGAACCACATTCATATGCCGCAATAGTCACTTGTGCAATGAATGGACCAAGATAGAGTAAAAATGTATGTAAACCAGTACCTAGACCGACCGATGACGCAATACCCAAACCAAACCAATACAATGCCCAAAGGACTAGACTTTCAATATTCTGTATACTTTCTTGATGTGCACCTTCGATTTTATAAATAAATACGAATAACGTTAAGATAATTGATGATATTAAAAGTGTTTTTCGATAGGAAATCAATTGTTTGAAATAATGATGACTAAGATAGATTAATTCAAGTAATGAATATTGTAATGTACGTAATGGTTGTCTCCATAGAACGATTTTTGCTGATTCATGACGTAACATTTCTTGTTCAGATTTTCTTTTTGCTATTAAACGCGCTTTTTCTTTCAGATCGACAGAATCCGATGTTGATTTACTATAAAAAGCAAAGAAAATGAATCAAATTTCAGCATATTTTTTTGTCAATTGAGAAAGCAAAATCACTAACGAATTGATTACTGTTGACGGTTGTTTCTGTTGTTTTTTCTTGCGTTGGCGATTCGATGACGACGGCATTTTCGTTTGAGATTCGATACCTACTTTTAAATTCATTCATAAGCAAGAAAAAAAATCGTTTTTTTTCTCGAAAATTAACTAAGCATCTAATATATAGCAGCCAAAGATATATCAACAGCAAAACAAAGCTGTATTGATTAGAAAAAGAAAATTATTATGCTTGGATTAGATGCAGAAATTGATTAATATATCTATTAGAAACAAACAAAAAGAATAACCAAATATCTGTGATAGATTAGTAGATAACAATAATTCCAATGAATTTTTAATAAAAACAAAAAAAGAACTAATATCTATCGAAAAACACGTACCGAATTGTTCGACACGTCATATTAGAAAATTGGATTTTTTATTATTGGAAAGAAAAGAAACATATATCGACAAATGTTTGACTAAACAATAAGTACGTGTATGGCCAAAACTAATCACCAGTTAAAATGTGAAATTTTATTGAATAAGAAAAACAAAACGATTGTTTTTCGATTTTTTCATAAGAAAATAAATTCAATTGAGAATTTTATTTTCAATAAAACGATCATTTTATTTTTCAAAATCATTTTCTCAATCGCACCCTCTATCGTTCAATATCAATGGATATTGGAACTAACCATACTGGTGATTTCATACGATGCGATAATCTCTCTACTTTTTTTCTCTTCATGTACTTTTTTTACGCTGAGTTACTCATCATTATCATTTGTTTATTTTCATTAGACTATCTGTTTTCACGTTTTTTGAAACAATAGACGTGCAACGATGCATAGCCTTGACTATTTATATCGGTCGATTTCTTTCGGTTAATCGATTCGAAATTAATCATGAAATTTACGATTAAAACCGAAGATTTTTCATCGAAATTTGTCGTTTTCGATGCTGAAGATTTAGAACGATATTTTGCTAAAAATGAAATGGATTCCGTCATGAGAAAATTGACTCTATTCGATTTAGGTAAATGGTTTTTGTTCTATCATTCGGTTTGATTCTAATTACTTTTTTTCAACTAGCTGATAATGTTGTTTGTACGGTTGAAAAGAAATTTTTTACTCTACGTCCAACCTATGTGATTTTTAATAAACATAATCAACAAGTTATTCGTATACGAAAGAAACTCAATCTTCTACGTCCTGAATTTACGATTACATCGGAACTTGAAGAAGAAACAAAATTTCTTATTAAAGGCGATTATCCAGGAGAAAATTTTACGATTACAAGTCGAGATGAACAAGAAACGATTGCTAAAGTCGTTCGAAATAATGGCTATCATATTGAGATACTCGATGATGAATATGACTGTTCAGCTTTGATAGCGATTGTGATTATCATACATCTATGTTGTCATTTAACTAAAGATGAATAAAAAACAAGAAATCATTATCATAAAATTTGAATTTTAGTTTTTTTTCTTCATTTCAGATAATAAGATATGCCATTGTCAGAAGAATCAATTCAATATGGTAAAAATACAGTTCAACGTCTACTTGAAAACCAATGTAAAATACCTGTCCGTTCGTCAATACCGATTAGTTATTATTACAAGCAATCAGATAGTTTAATTAATGAAGCAGATTATTATTATACGAGTAAAGAATTAGAACGAAGTTTTATTCTCTATTCGAGATATATAACGTATGTTTAAATGAGAATAGTATTATGCCGATTTCTGATTGAGAAATTATGTAGATTGTTCGTTGAAACATTGAAGACACAACATTCGAAATTTGTAGATGTATCTGTTCATGATCGAGAACGTGTTAAATCAGTAAGAATTTCGAAAATGCAAAGAATAATTTCGATTGTAGACGAATATTCATTTGTAGATTATTCGATCGAAAGCATTGCCACGTGCTGAAGAATTAAAGAAAATATTGATAGACAAATATGCTGCAGATTTTGAAGCAAATCAAGTGATTTGACCTTTTTATCTATTGAATCTTTCAAAATCTTCTCAAAATAGAAACGAATCCAAGAAGAAGAGAATACTAAACGTTCAGCCGCTGCTGTTGTTGTTCCTCCGCCACCGACCGAGTAGGACACACACACATCTTAATCTATATTTAATTTAATATAAACAATTGTTTAGTTTTCGTAATGAGAATGAACAAACTGTACAACAATTGAAAACGAATTATGCACAAATACCACCGCAACATGTCGCATTATTTACTATTCCAGCAAATGATAGTGGACTTCCGAAAGTTCCACAACAGCCAGCTGTGAGGTAAAATCAAATTGTTTCGTGCTTTTTTCTTTCTCAAATAATGATTTTGAAATGTTTTTACAGACCGATTATTGATCGTTCGCAAAAGCCTGTTTCGAGTATGTCGATTGAAATGAATTGGAAATGATCAATGTTTTTGTTGTCAAATAGATTCATTCAAACAAATTCGTGTTCCAAGTGATATTACATCGAAATTTCTTCGAATTGCACAACAAAATACAGGTTGAAATTTAAATAAATATCCACAAACAAGAAATGCTTTTTTCTACTCAATCAAATAGATCGAAAAGTCGAAACATGTGGCATTCTGGCTGGTATTCGGGTTGGTTCTTTTCGTTTTCCATTTAAATCATTCAATTTTTGTTTGTATTTATCTTTTCATAGAGAGAGAACCAATATATTCTTACGCATATCATTGTACCAAAACAAAATGGTGGTCCAGGTAGAACAATAGATGAATTATTTTCATGAGGTTCGATGTTTTTTTTCTCTTCAGATTCATGTGATACAGTCAAAGAAGAAGAAATTCTTGAATATGTTTTCAATGAAAATCTAATCACATTCGGTTGGATTCATGTAATCGATTTGTTCTTTTATTTTCTTATCCTTAAAATCATACTTCTCATTCAGACTCATCCAACTCAAACAGCTTTCTTGTCAAGTGTTGATCTTCATACACATTTGCCTTATCAACTGTTGTTACAAGAAGCTATTGCTATTGTTATCAGTCCAAAATTCAACGAGTAATTCAATTTGATACCAATTTGAAAAGTTTTACAAAAAATATTTCCTATTTCAGAACACGTACTTTCTGTTTGACACCTGATACCGGCATTTCAGTGATATCAGCATGTACAAAACGAGGTTTCCATGAACATGTGAACAATCCACCATTATTTGTCGTAAGAAACATTGCTGAATAAGTTCTTGAATCATTGTTTTCTTCTCTTAGATTGCAAATCATGCAGTGGATGATCCAAATTTATCCTGTCAAATAGTTGATCTTCGTAATTAATTGGCTTTATTGATTTTCGAAAGTGATAATTGTGTTGTTTTTTTTCGATAAAATCTAGAAAATGAAATCAAATTGACTTTTATGTTTTGTTGAATAAACATTTTAATTGACGAAATGAAACAAAATAATAAATGTCAGATGTTTATATGAGTAATTTTAGATCTCATGGTTCGTTGTTCGATAAAACGATCGATTAAAGCCATAGTTTTCTTTTCAATTTTTCTTTTCATAATTAAAATTCTCGTTTTATCTTCATATGAAATAAACAAAGAAGAAAAAACTTCGAAAATTCTTCTTATTTCATCTCATTATTCAAAGAATATTCAACGATTAATTCTATTTCTCAATGAACTTCGTCTATCGTATGAATATCATGAAAAATTCGATGAAAACTTACTTCATCATAATCGTCCATCGATGATTATCGCTGATCATCGGCCAGAAACTTATTTTCATCAATTAATTAATCAATATCAAATTCGTTTATTAATTTTTTTCAATGATCAATGTCAAAACTGTCGATCGATTCATTCCAATGAAATGTTATTCGAAAATTTTACATATCCAACAATAAATTTTCATTCGAAAGAAGAAGAATTTCAAATCACATCAAGTCCATTTCGAATTCAATCCTTCAATCAACTAATCAAATTATTACGTTTTAACTCGAATTTACCCTATTTTTCCAAATCATCATTTCAATGTACAGTTCTTCCACGTGCAAAAACATCGATTATTTATTTACAAACAAAACAAACACTCGAAAAACTCGATCTATTATCGATTTATTCTCAAAACGAAATTCATCTTTCTGAATGTCTTGCGTATTATTGGTTTAGTTGGCCATTGCTAATCGACATATTTCGATATTTAATGTCGGATAAATATGATTACCATGGTTTGATTCGTCATATACAAATTGATATCGATGATATTTTTCTTGGAAAGAAAAGTTCGGAACAACTTGAAGTCTCGGATATTCAAGCGTTGATTCGTTCGCAAGAATTCATTCGAAATTATGTTTCGAATTTTAAATATCGATTGGGTTTTTCAGGATTTTATTTCGATGAAAATAATGATGCTGATCGATTGTTAATGAGTAAGAAATCGACTTTTGTCAATAGGGAAAACTGAGTGATGATTTTCATAGAGGAAAAAGATCAATTTATTTGGTTTCATCATACATGGAAACATGAAAAATTAACTCATATTAATGATAGAATCTCATTGATAAGTTCAACAAAACAGAATTTAGATTTTGCTGAAGTAATTTATTTTGTATTTCGAATAATTATTTTCGATTCTACGTATTTTTTTGAATAAAAAAAAAGAAATACAAATTGCCAATCGATCGAAATTATGCAATAGCTCCGCATCACTCAGGTATCTATCCAATAAATTCAATTGTTTACGATGTTTGGTCTCGAATTCTGAATATCAACGTGACAAGTACGGAAAATTATCCGTATCACTATGATCTCTCATCCAATCATCGTGGTTTCGTCTATCATAATCTTTCAGTAAAATAATCATTCTTGTTTGTTGTTATCAATTCAAATGACTATCATTTATCAGGTTTTACCACGACATTCCTGCGGTTTATTTACAACAACACGAGATTATGTCAATCATAGTCATCGATTGGAAAGAGATTTAATGGGAGGAAGATTATTTCGAAAGATTCTAACAAATCCTGTAACGAAAACTTTTCTTCTGTATTCATTATTTTATTTGTTTGTTCGTTCGTCACTTAGATCGTTGTTTTTATGTCTCACAATGTAAACTACGGTGGTGAACAGTTAGGGAATTATGTTTTTTCGAAATTAGTTTATTTAATTTCTCAATGGACAACGATTAAACTCTCGAATGATCTATCGAGTTCGGATTTAGCTCGAAAATATTTTCATGAATTGTATCCCGATGAACAAATGCCAGTGTTTACAGTAAACAGAATTTTTGTTTGAATAGATTCAAATGAACATGAGAATTTTAGAATCCGTGCGATGATGAATTTCTAATGAATCTTTGGAATGGAAATCGTTCGATGTGTCGAATGTTTCCGAAATTTATTATCGTTGGTCCACAAAAAACCGGTTTGAATTCACATAAATCTCATCGAAATTTAGAACAGAATGTTTTCCTTTAGGTACAACAGCTTTGCATAGTATGCTCTCTCAACATCCGCATTTTCATTCATCAACCAAAAGTCGAACGACTTTCGAAGAGTTACAATTCTTTAATAACGATAAAATTTATCTCAACGGAATTCATTGGTAGAAGACGAGAAAATAAACGATCCATTTTGAAATCTTTTCGTTTCAGGTATTTAACACAATTTTCTCCTGAAACAATTGAAAATTCTCATGGAATTAATTTCGAAAAGTCGGCAACTTATTTCGATTCGAATGTAGCCATCAAACGTATAAAATCATTGCTGCCTCATGTTCGATTGATCATGATATTCACCGAGCCAGGCACTCGAGCTTATTCTCGATATCAACATGAAATTGCACGAACGAATCAAACGATCACTTTCGATCGTTTATTAAATCTAAATACTGAACAAACAAATGAAGAATATCGTCATTTGAGAGAACGATGTTTACAACCCGGTCTTTACGCTGAACATTTATCGAAATGGTTGAAATATTTTTCATCGAAACAAGTTCGATTGAGCTCTTTTTTGTTCCTTATAAATAAATATGTTATTGAGTTTCTATTTGACGATAGATTTATATCATTGATGGAGAAGCATTCCGTCAAGATCCTCGATCTATGCTCGATGATCTGCAAATCTCATTTCTTCAATTAACAAATCCTGTCAACTCATCGAAACTAGTCAGGTAGATATTTCTATTCTCCTTCTAATGGAAAAAAAAACTATTGTGTCTCTTTTTTTTGTTAGATTCAATAAGAAAAAAGGTTTCTTCTGTCCAATAAATTCAAACAATCGTACTCAATGTCTTGGTAATAGTAAAGGACGTCGATATGAGTCCATGTCCTCATTTGCACGTGAATATTTAAACAAATATTATCTATTGTCAAATAGGAAATTATTGAAAATTTTACAAAATAAAAACTATTCAATACCATTATGGTTGTCAGATAAATAAATGAAACGAAAATATTCTTCCTTTTCGTTTTTATTACAGATGAATAACTTGTTAAAACATTCGTCTCGTTTAATTTCAAGTCGATTTCATATCGTCAATCGATGTTTTTCATTAACGAATCGATTGAATGCTGCTGAAGGTCGAATAGGCTATCCGAGTGAACGATACGAGCCAACGACAATTGCAGCTTTAGATACCGACAACCAACGAATACCATTAGTAACAGGATTGTATGAAGATGGTTTCTTGATTGGAGGAAAAGATCGTCTTGTCGGAGCAATCTTTTCATTTCCAAGACAGATCATCTGTTGGAATGTAAGATGAAACATATATTTTTATTTCTCCAACAACAACAATCTCATTGTATTTTTAGGTATATTCTCCAGATCAGATAACACCTGATTCTTTAGCTTTATTAGAAATTGTTGTACCTCGACCAGGTGTGAAATAGTTTTTATTTTTTAAGAAAAATAACTTGAACTTTTGATTTTTAGAAATTTTTGTTTTGGGAATCGGTGCACGAACGAATAAAATTCCTCCTGAGACAATACAATATCTACGTTCATTAAAAATTGGTTTTGAAATTCTTCCGACAGTAAATGACGACAAACAACAAAGTCTTTCTCTTGAAATTGAATTTTAGACTCAAGCTTGCGAAACATACAATTTCTTGTTGACTGATAATCGTCTTGCTTATGGTGGATTTTTTCCTCAACACAATCTTACCGATGATAACTATGGCCTACGAAAAGCTATTGCACATAGTCAAATGTATGAGAAAGATGAAGAATACATTAAAACTGATATGTTAAGAGATACATATGATATCATGATTAAAGCTCATCATGAGAAAAAATTAGGACGTCCATATTCACCACTTGAAAAAAAACAATTAATCGAGCAACAACAAGATGATACAAATGTACAATCATTAACTGGAACAAGTAGTACAGAAAAGCGAGCAGCACGTAAACAACAAGATCAAAAGTCAACAGACAAATCGAATTAATCTCTTCATCTTTTGGTTTTGTTTGTAATAAAAACAAATAGAGATTTCTTTTCTTTTTTTATAAATCCTAGCATGAGAATATCGTATCGAATGCACTCGACTAAAATAACAAATGAATTTAATGATGATAGATTTCATCGAAAGTATTTGTAACTGAAAAGATAATGAATATCTTAGAGTATGGTAACCTGAATAACGATGATAATTAAGATTTCCCTTGAAGAAAATTTAGAATGAAGGTCAAAGACAAAATAAAGGACAGCATCAATGCTCTTTTCAAAAAAAAGTAAATGACCTGCTGTCAATTTTTTTATTAAGGATATCAACACAATCCTATAAAAAAGCATATTAATAAAATTTAATGCAGATTATTTATTGTAAACATTTGCTCTTCATTTGTCATATACACAGCTTAGAAATAATATCTCATTCAGATTTGATAACAAAAAATAAAAGTTATTTTTAAGATATCATTCAACAACTGAAACGTAGGAATGCAGTACGTTTCGTTTCAGCTGCTACGGACATCTGAAAAAAGTCAGGATGTTCGTAATGACGAGGTGATACGAAACGTAATTTTCCCGAACATAGTACCTGAAGTATCAGGGATTTACTTGATTCCATACTTGACACTTGTTTGTATTGACGAGAAGCAAAGTTGCGGAAATATACGCCGTATTGACTAATCAATTTCAAGCTGAATAGATTGTTTATATAGTTAATAGAATCGGCCAAGTCATAGGAAAAAAATCCATTAAATAATAACAATTAGTATTTTTTTTTGCTGATGTTATTTCTATTGCTTATTACAATCTTTTCATTCATTCATTTATTTACAGAACTAGATAAATGAAATAAATCTCGATGGTATTTTTAGTTTGTACTTGAAATTTGTTCTTATTTTTCATTTGACATAAATCAGAGAATCTACTCTATATTGTATATAAGCATTCGAAAGAACAATATCCGGAAATGCATCGTTCAATCGGTCAAAATCATTATGATTGATGTAAATGGATCATTAAAAGAAACTATAAATTCTCACTGGATCACAGATTTTGATAATCAATAAGTAATATATCGATCGGAGACATATGTATTTATATAAATATATACATATATATATTGATCATTTGTCTGACGAGTTTTTGATCGATTGAAATCAATGAAACGTCATATTTAAGTTAGATAATCCTAGAAAATGTCGGATTGTACGCGTGACAATTAGCACCTCAATCTGTCGATTATGATTAATTTTGGTCAAAGAGTCACAAGGTTTCTCCTTGTCTTTAGATCATACGTATATAGCTAATCATCTCAACGTTAGAAGAACATTAACGACTGGACAAATCGACCGGACATTTGTGACACAAAGTAGTAAGGCCATTGACTTTAACCTTTTGTGTAGCAGCACGAGAACAATGATCAATGATGCGAAAGAGACATTAATACTTCTATTTGTACATACAAATATGCATATATGTGCAAAGTATTTGTCTAGTGTTATAAACACACAAGGCTATAGACAATTATCCCAAAAGGAAAGATGAAATTAAGATATGTCAACAGCATCACTTGAATATCGAAAGTGTCTTTTTAATTTCATCTGTCACACTAGCACTCAATCTTTTGATAAGTTACCCAAAAGAAAGACATTTAGGAAGAACAGAAGAAAAGACAACCAACGAACTAAACAACTCTTATCGACCTCTTATAAACAGTATTATAAGTTTCTATTACACAAATATCTATTCATCTTTCTTTTTTTCTCATTTTCTATTATCCATACATCAAAAAACATAAAAAACGAGTCATTAATATCATAATCAGAAGACGAAGAAGAAGAAAAACGAGAAAATGTTTTTACCAAATGTTTTCTTGAACATTATTAACAGAAAGTTTTATCATTGTACTGAATGATACCGAGATATCCAAAGAAAGAAGAAAAAAAATCGGACAGACAGACAGACAGAAAGAACGAACGAACGGTACAAGAACCGTTTGAGATTCTCTTTCTCTCTCTCCCTCTCTTCATTGATTCTTCCCCTGTTATTCAGTCGATTCGTTCTACGACGTCTTTTCTTTCTCTCGTTTCTTTTCTTTTTCTTCTCATATAAGTAAATCAATCGAACCAGGTGAGCATCATCCCCACGACATTGATATTGCAACCTATCATATATATTTACATAGAAGCATATCAAAAGGTGTATCATTTAGTGTCTTATAACTAGCTTGTTTAATATTTATCATGATTCAATATCTTTTCAACGTCATTTTTTCTCGTTTCTTATTTTCTTTGAATATCTTTGAAAACTATCAATGATACAACTCAAAACTTAATGATATAGCAGCGTATGTGTATGTTATTTTCTTTTTTTTCTTCTTCTTTTCATGTTTCTATGAGCTAATCTTTAGAATAAAGTCAATGATTATGAGAGTGAAATATTTACTAATCATTTATTTGATTTCAATTTTTATTCAATTGATATTTACATTCGAATATCAGAATGGTAGTAAAGAGGAAGACGACGACGATGGTGGTGACGACGACGAAGATGAAAACAAAATAGCCGTTGATTCTTGTAAGTATTCGATGACATTTTTTTCTTTGAGCACTCGCGTATCAGACACAATCAAATACAATGTTTTCAATACTCAGTAAATCTTTCAACACTTCAACGATCATGACTGATAAACATTTCCGATATAGTAATGTTATTTCTTTATATGTACATGTACATATATAATTATATTGCATCATATTTCTTTTACAAATTCTGATTATTAATATAGGGAAAAGGTTATTCGGTTCAATGAATAATGTTATCTTTGTATTACAAAAGAAAAGATGACAAATCTGAGAGTTAATATTGATTAGCATCGTTTGTCTTTTGTTTTAACCTTCTATTGTTTATGTATGTATACATATACATATATATATACGCATATTATATGAGAATGATTTCAAAATTGAATAATATTAACCAGCCGGTTTTAATCATTATCTTTTCTCTTCATATCAAGGATATCAATAAAGCCTTTTTCACCGTACAAGGTTAATAAGACCAACATGCACGTTTTTTCTCTTATATTTGTATAATTTTTTTTTCGATTATTAATGATCATAACGTGAGGTCAGAACGATAGGTCTTCGATATGAATATTTCTAATTGTACTACGTGCATCATTACATTAGAAGAAGCAAAGGAAGAAGATTTTGCCTGTAATTCGTCAATGTTAATGTGCAATACGTATAATTGACGATAAGAGAAGACTATGACAATAGTTACTGATCAAGAAAGACCATGCTATTGACAATGATCGATTGACTTATTCGAAAGAATGAAATTAAAGAATTTCTTGAGAGGAAAAACAATCTGTGTGTATTATATAGGAATTCTTATGTATAACTATGTATGCATATGTTTAATATTTTTTTTCCTTTTTTTTCATTTCTCGTTATGAAATTGATTTTTTTTCTTCTTCTTCTTCTTCTTCTTCTTCGTGATACATTTCAAAGTATATTAGTGATAATTATCATGATTTAAATGATTTTCTCAAGGTGAATCAATCATATTTTTGCAAAGAATATATGTATATATTAATTGTAAAAAAAAATGACTGTCTTTAATTTTCTTTTCTGAAATACATTCGAGAAAAAAAAAGAATACGTTCGATATTTTGATTATATAATGAAGATTTAATAATTGCAGTAATAGACGAAACAGAAATGTAAAAAAAATCATTTGAACCATTTACTTCTAAATGTCTCCACCCATTATAGTAATCTCACATCATTATAATTCGTCGTCGTTTTTTTTCTCTTCATATATTGAACATCTATTGTATGTTTTATGTTCAACGATAATTATAATACGTATACAAAATTGAATCGATTGAAAAAACGAGAGGCGCTTTGTTCTTTTAGTTATTCCAATATCTGAACCAATTCATCATCTGAGTTCGTCCATATTCGATTCATTATCTCAATCGAATTATTCTCTCACATCGTTTTTATTTACTGATCAAACAATAAATCTTGATGGTCTCGGCATATCAAGTATTGAACCGAATACATTTATTAATTATCGTATTCCAGTTACAACAATGATTCTATCATCAAATTTTCTCTCCTATCTTCCAAATAATCTCTTTCAACCATTCTATTCAACATTAACACATTTAAATTTACAACGAAATCAATTTCGTTCATTGTCAACAAATTATTTTCTACGTCGTTTAGTTGATTTACGTACATTAGATTTAAGTCTCAATCATTTATATGAAATATTCAAACAGGATTTCACTGGTCTTCGACATTTAGAAACGTTAATTTTACGTGAAAATAAATTAACTTATCTGCCCTATGCGGTATTTAGTCGTTGTCGAACGATAACAACACTTGATCTATCCGATAATGATATATCATTAATCGATTCGAATGCATTTCGTTCATTATATCGTTTGAAAACATTATTATTAAGTAATAATCCATTAGGACAACGTCTATTAACCAGTCAATTGTTTGAACCATTGAAAAATCTCGAATATTTAGATTTAGAAAATACGGAATTGAATAGTTTACGTCCGTTTCTTTTCGTTTCAAATTCTCATTTACAATCGATTAAATTACGCCGAAATAATTTTCAATCGATGATAACTGATTCATCGACAAGTTTACAACGAAGTTTTTGTCGTGCACAATCATTAGTTGAAATTGATCTTGTTAGTACACATTTACGTTCACTCGATGTTTGTACATACGATCAATTACCATCATTACGTCGACTCTATCTTATGAATAATCCTTTACATTGTTCATGCGATTTATTTTATTTAAAATACGGGGATATCTATCGAATTCTATTGAAAGATGGAAATGGTTTCGATCGACGACATAGCGATGTCGATGTTTATCTCGATCGATGGATAACACGCATTGAATTACGTCGTCATTTAGAAAAATCTCATGCACGAGGTGATTTTCATCGATTGCCTATTGAATTATCATTATTTGCACGTTGTGCAACGCCTAAACAATGGTCGGGAAAAGAAATCAGCAATATTTCAGGTATATTTTCTCAATGTCAACAACGTTGGTCGAATATTGAACAAGAATGTCAAAATTATTGTCAGTTAGAAAATGAAACTTCAGACAAACCTATTCAAACAATTCTATCGAAAGCGAGTCGAACGTATTTGTTTCCTATTCATTTGTTTATTTTTACTGTTGTATTTCATTTGAGAGTTTCTTTTTGCTTTGCCGGTGACGTTTGTTGATAGTAGTTTAACTAAAAATAAAACAGATTTTCGTCTTAAACGCGCGTCTTTGTTTTTTTTGTTGTTGTTTCTCCTATTTTCAAATTCAGTTTGTTATAATTTTTATTTACAAAGGAAAAACTCACAGATGTATTTCATAGGAATATGTCGAATCATATCGATAATTTATTGGACAAATTTTTATGTCTTTGCCACACGAGATAGTAATCTATTTCTAGCCGAAAAACAAAAATATGATTATGATGATCGAAAACTATTACTAACAGGTGATAATAATAATCAAAAATACAATAAATCATCATGGCCTGTCATACTACGAATGATTGCTGTTCGAATACAATCAAATCAGAATGATGTGGAGAGTCAACAATCGTCAGAGATTGACGAATCGAATACTGTACAAAAACAACGAAATGTTCAGTTATTATTATTACCTTTAATCATACGAATGCTATTGGCAAAAATTGCGAATCATTCGAATATGATTTCAACAACGAAACTAAATCAAGTTTAACCGAATCTTTGTTGAATGTAATTGATATATATTCTTTGATAAATTTTAGATAGATGATCGTAATGATAAATTGAATTCTGTCTATGAAACAATGAGAAAATTTATAAATCTTTCAAATGAATTGACAACCATTGAAAAGCTAACGTTAGCAGGATCTATGTTTTTAACATTTTTCATGATTATATTCTTGATTTATTCGTATGTTGAATATAAACCATTAATTTGATCTATTTTTATTTCCTTTTCTTTCATTTTAATCTAGTATCAAACAACGATTACGAGATTTTGCTCGATTCCGAATGATTCATCTCGATAAAATTTCAATTGATCAAAAACTAAATGATGATGAAGCAGAAAAATTACTTCAATAAACGATTCTTCCGTGTTTTTTTTTCGCATATCGATTTGAAAAAAGCGACCTCTAGCATTTTCCTATCTCAATGGGTAAAATACAGTTTATCGAAAATCATTTTTAAGAGAGGAAAAGATTCCGTACTGTATTTATTTATTTGTGTTTTGTTTTCATCGAAATCCTTTTTCGAATAATGAATAAATGATGTCATCGTTTCCAAGTATATTTACGTTTCAAAACCTCTCACAATGTATTTATGTTGGAAATACGACATCCATTGATGACTCTGTCTTATTTAACTATTGCGCAGAATTTGGAACGATTGCATCATCTTTGTTGATAAAGGATAAATTTCGTGATTTTAATATCATTGAATATAAAACAACAGAACAATTCGAACGTTTTATTAATTGTCATCATCATCAAATTAATAATGTTCAACTCGATGTCAGATTATACAAACAACTATTGACCAACAACGAAACTTTGCATATTGATCGAAAATTTTTTCTTGGTCCTATTTTAAATAGTAAAGATGAGAAAGCTGTTGTACAATTTTACAAAGCAATTGATTCAACTATACAATATTATCGATTGAAACAAGAGCAAACTCATTATTTACTATTAGAATTTAATAATCGACAGACAATTACGCGAATATTCGATAAAGAAAGTAAACCACAATCACCGAATGATTATCATGTCTATTCGATTTTTAAACCATTACATCCGAAACAATTTGTATATAGAATAATTTCAATGAAGAATGAACAAAATCAAATATTGATTTATGGACTAACGAAATCTATTACACAGAAAGTTTTAATGTAAGAAAAAGATAATTTCAAATTCTATTTTTGATTGATTCATATTCTTTGCAGAGATTATTTTCATAGACATACACCTGTTCTTGCATGTATTATTCTACCGAATAATCCCAATTGTGCAATTATGGAATTTAGTGATAGAAATATTGTGAAAAAACTTCTCAGTACATCTCAAATCGGTATAAATGATGCTAATTTAACATTGAAAGAAGTCTCACATTCGCTTGCTTCATTATTAAATCCAAACAGACAAAATTCAGATAGTGAAAACGAAGAACAATTTACTGTCAAATCTCTACCAACACAACCCATCATCAATTCATTTACTTCTTCTTCTTCTTCTTCTTCGTATGTCCGAATATAAATCGAAACTATTCTCAATACTTCTTGTTTTTTTCGATCTATTTAAAGAAACAATCAATCGGGTTGGGCATCACCCCCGCGTAATGGCACTACTCATAGTCTTTCAATTGATCAACCATCTGTGCAACCATCATCATCGTCATCGAAACCTTCTGCTCGTGACGCATCCTCCTATTTGCAAACAACAATAGATATTGATGTTAAACCAAATATTAACTGTCCACCAAGTAGTTCCATGCAATTTTACGAAGGAATTCAAATTGAATTAGAACAAATTAGTTGTGAATATCGCTCGAAATTCGATAATGATCAACGACATATTGATCAAGAAATACGTTTATTGATCAAAGAGGAACGAAATACATTTGATAAATTACAACGATATTTATCTGATCAAAACAAACAATCAAAGAAACGAAAGTCCAGTCCTTCGTTTACAAATAAATAAATACAAACAGTTCTTTGTCTTGTTTTTTTCTAAACAATTTTTGTTGTTTTTTTTTCTTGTGTTAGAATCTTTTCAGGAACTCATAACAAATTCAAAAGATTTTTCTATTAATTTCAGATATGGCTGCGTCAACAGATAACGAAGCACGTATTAGTTTATTTCAAACAATCGGTTTAAACGAGCAAAAAGCTCGTGAAACATTAAAAAATCAAGAAGTTACTCGTTTACTCGAAGCAACGATCAATGAAGTAAAACAAACCAAACGATGACAACAATGATTTTTATTCAAAATTTCTAGGCACGTCAACTTCTACCGAAAGAAAATCAAATCTCGAAATCAATCGGTAATCTTCTCTATGCGTTAGCAACACGAAGTAAACAACAAATTCATTCGTTACATAAATATTTAATTAAATATATATGCGATGAAAAAATAAAAACTGAACAACAATTATTAGCAGCTATTGATTATCTATTATCCAATCCTCAAGAACCTGTAGATGTAAAAGCTTTAGAAGAAAGTGCTGGTGTTGGTGTTGTTGTTACACCAGCTGATATTGAACGTGTCATTGAACAAGTTATTGGTGAAAATAAATCAAAATTACTTGAACAACGGTATAGTTTTTCTGTTGGAACACTTCTAGCCGAGGTACGAAAACGTTTGAAATGGGCCGATGGAAAAGCGGTGAAAGCTGAAATGGACGTTCAAGTAAGAGGAAATTGATCATTCGAACAAAGAGACAAAAAAATATTGAAATTAATTTATTTCAATTAGCTTTTGGATTTACTTGGTCCAAAGGAACAATCGGGAAACAGTGCTACGTCTAAACAAACTGCAACACCTTCGACAGAAAAAACAAAACCAACACCAGTTGCAAATACTGATGGTATTTTCATAAGAGATTGATTTTAGTTGTTCATTAATTTCGATGAAATTTTAGTTCAAGAAAATGGTCAAGTACGTTCATTTGCTGAACTCGTCGGTGAAGCATTGAACTTCCATAAGCCAGGTGAAAATTACAAAACCGAAGGTTATGTAGTTACACCAAAAACAATGGAGCTTATGAAAGAACATTTGAAACAAACAGGCGGACAAGTAAATCCATAGATTCTATTCACATACGTATCTTCAATGATTCTTTTTTTTTCTCTTTTGTTTCTCAGGTTATTACACGTTTTCCACCTGAACCAAACGGAATTTTACATATTGGTCATGCAAAAGCTATTAATTTCAATTTCGGTTTTGCGAAAGTACTTGTTTATTGAATGAAAAAAAACTCTCATCAAATAACTTTGTTATTTTTCTATTCATAGCGTAATAACGGCATTTGCTATCTTCGATATGATGATACAAATCCCGAAAAAGAAGAAGAAAAATTCTTCACCGGTATTCTCGATATTGTCCGATGGCTTGGTAAATGAACCTTCGAATAACTAAATAGTCTAACTTGTTTTTCGCTTTTTTCGTAGGTTATGAACCATATAAAATCACTCATGCGTCCGATCAATTCGATCAATTGTATGAATGGGCTAAAGAATTAATTCGTCGAAATCTTGCTTATGTTTGCCATCAAAAAGGTGAAGAATTAAAAGGACATAATGTTCCTGAATCTCCATGGCGTAATCGTCCAATCGAAGAATCTTTACAATTATTTGAAGTAAAAACCAACGGATTGATTTTCGTTTTTTTTTCTATTTTTTCAATTTGAATAGGACATGAAAAATGGTAAATTCGCAGAAGGTGAAGCAACATTACGTATGAAATGCGTTATGGAAGATGGCAAACTCGATCCAGTCGCTTATCGAATTAAATATGCTCGTCATGAGAAAACAGGAGATAAATGGTAAATTAATCCTATTTAATAAGAAAACAAAAAACTAACTATTATTATTGTTGTTTGTTTCCGTTTAATTAAGGTGCATCTATCCGACATACGATTTCACACATTGTTTGAATGATTCTATTGAAAATATAACGCATTCGTTATGCACGAAAGAATTTCAAGCAAGGTCAAATTGCCTTTTGAATTCGATTTATCTTGTACTTAATTTCATTGTCTTTTGTAGACGTTCGTCATATTATTGGTTATGTAATGCACTTGATGTCTACTGTCCAGTTCAGTGGGAATATGGTCGACTTAATCTTCATTATACGGTTACATCGAAACGAAAGATTTTGAAATTAATTCAACTAGGAATTGTCTCGTAAGAGAAGAAACAAAAAAAAACGAGATAGTTCTTGTAAATTCCAAAGAAATATTCTAGAGATTGGGATGATCCACGTCTTTATACATTAACAGCTTTGAGACGACGAGGTTTTCCACCGGAAGCTATTAATTTATTCTGTGGACGTATTGGTGTAACTATGTCACAGACAGTTCTACATCCTGATATGCTCGATGCATGCGTACGTGAAGTACTTAATGTGACTGCTCCTAGGTAAAACAGATTCGAAATAAACAAGAAAACGAATCTTTCATATCGATTCAATAGAGTCATGGCTGTTATGGAACCATTGAAAGTGACAATTACGAATTTTCCAAGTGATAAACCTATGGAATTAACTGTGCCCAAATTCCCAAATGATGAATCACGTGGTTCACATACAATTAAATTTGATTCTGTTATTTACATTGAAAAATCTGATTTTGCTGAAGTAAAAATTTGAATTGATTCTGTTCTTTTTCTTTATCGTTCGTTTATTTCTTAGAATCCAGCGAAGGATTACAAACGTTTAGCACCTAATCAATCATGTGGATTACGACATGCTGGTTATATCATTACTGTTCAAGATATAATTCGAGTATGTTCATGTAAATAGCTAAACAAGATTTCCCTTCATCCTCCCCTAGGATTCAAATAACGAACCAATTGAATTGAAAGTAACATGTCAAAAGGCAACAGATCAAGGTGTTGTCAAACCAAAAGGATTTATTCATTGGGTATCACATCCAAATAAATGTGAAGTTCGTCTCTATAATCAACTGTATGATTATCGAATTGTTTTTGTTTCCTCTTCTATCAAAATGTGAATACATATATTTAGTTTTCTACATCAAAAACCTGACGATCCAAAAGAAGTACCCGGTGGTTATCTTACTGATTTAAATCCTGTAAGAGAAAAATATTTCTCTCAATCGATTGTCAAATCGATTTATTTCGTTTCAGAATTCGTTAACAATTAATTCGAATGCTCTCATCGATGATGGCGTGAAAAATGCTAAAGCATTTGATAAATTTCAATTCGAACGTGTTGGATTCTTCAGTGTTGATCCTGATTCGACCAACGACCATGTAAAATAAAAAATAAAAAAAAATATCCAACCATTCACTAATCGATTTTCTTTTCATTTTAGCTCGTATTCAATCGAGCCGTAACGCTAAAAGAGGACAAACGAGCATCGTAAATTTCGTTATTATTATTATTATTTTTTTTTTCGTTTTTTATCGAATACTGGTGAACAAAAAGAAAAAGAAACAGCATTATGTTATTGTTTTTTGTCCGAGAAAAAAAAACCATCTATATTTTCCAGTTTTATGAGACGTAACAAAAAGGAAAGAAAAAAGAAGAAGAATTGTTTGTTTTTCTTTCAGATGAAATCTACTCGTGAGTGTGTTGATTGCAAATGAAATTGATTTCTTTTCTTTTTTCTGTTTGTTTCATTTTGAAAAATAAAGATGAAAACGAAAATAATGATGACGATGAATCAGTTAAAGACAAAGAAGCTCGAAAACATATCAATGTTTTATCAGCGAGATTATTTGATTTACGAGAGAGATTCATGAAAATTACTGATAATATAAATAAAGATTTAGATGGATATGCTGATGAGATATCGGATGAAGAATCAAGTACGAATTGAATTGATTTTGTTTTCTTTCGAATAATCGACAATTGTTTTAGACGATGAAACATCAATGGATGAAGAAGAAACCGGTTGGAAAAAGAGAGAAGAAAAAAAACGAGAAATTAAATCTATTGACATTTTATTTTAGAATCAACACAGGATGATGATGCGGATAATGAAAATAAACCGGCGAAAGAGCTTTTACTCAAATCTATTCTCGAAAGTAAAGCTCGTCGTTATGAATATCTTAAACATGTAAATAAATATCCGAAAATTATGAAATATATTCTCAATGATGATCCTAATTGTTTACAAATACCACTTCGTCATCTCGAGCCATTCATCAAAGATTATGTAATTATATTAGTTATACATATATAATCGAAATAAAAAGACAATATTCTCCGTTTTTTTTTCTCGTTCAAGATCGATGATAAGCCAACGGGAAAAATTTTCGATAAAATTACTCAACAAATTCAAGATATCCGTCAGATCTATCTAGACAAATAATCATTTGTACATTCAAAGTCGACATTCGTGGTTTCTTTTCTTTTTGTTATCTATCGATTGTTCTAAAAGATATGTCATTTGTATAAATATTCTTTTCTACTGTTGAGCTTGTTGTTACTATTAATAAAAATTCTAATTCAACTATTCATACATGGCTACACAATCATGTCTTACATTGATATAAATAGAGAGCTTCATTCTATTTTAAGATGTGACTTTTCATCTAGACAGCACCTTTTGAATTAAAGATTCGGTTTACGTATCTTATGAAAGTTCAAATGATGAACTTTGAAGTGACTAGTTTGATAAAAAAAAAAAGTTCTTCCATTTTCGTCTCTATTTGCTTTGAAAGAAAAAACGCCTCGAGTTTATTTTTCTCCTTCTCGTTGAGTACTAGAGAAATGCGCGCATTGAATCATGTTCCGTGCAAAAACAGAACTTTCAATTTTACTTTTTGCGTTTTCAATGTCGTCTTTAAAGAAATCGACGCATATCGATCGTGATGATTTCGATCGTGATCATTATGCCGATGTTATTCGTGATGCTCATCGATCTCGTTTAACACTCGATCAACTCGATGTCGCTAAACGACAATTTAAACGACGAGAAAAACTTCTTACACGTATACACGAGTTAAAAATGAAAGAACATTCAAGAATTGAAACTGATTTTCGACGAAAACTTGAACAAGATCAAATTATATCTAATCTACCAATTGTTAAAGAAAAATTGAAACTTCAACGGCAACAACGTTTCCAAGCGCCGACATCGCCCATTGATGACATTTCGAAAGTAGGTCATACGAACGTATCACCGAGAAGAGCTCGTCTCAGACCGGATTCACCTCGAACTGAACGATTGAAACAAAACATTGAGAAATTCAATCATGAAACAAATACAACATTCGATTAGATTTGATGATGCCCTTTTTTTTCATTGTATAGTTATTTATTTATTTCGTATGAGAATAGATGATTAAACAAAATACATCGTGTTGAAAAGCAAAAAAGAAAATAAAAATCAAACGTAAAACTGTTTACAGATTTATTCCATGTGTGTGTTTCCATTCTGTTGTTGTTTTGATTTTTTTATGTTCTCTAAGATACCATTTTTGATGGGATCGAACGTTTGTCGAGTGCCCAACTGCAAACTTTCCATAAGCATTCTTCAATAGAAAGCAAAGAGAATTCAAATAAGTTTACTTTTTAAAAAAAAGGCTCGTCATTGACTTACGTCGACCACGTTTTTGTACACCATTTGGATGTCCATCGAATTGTTCAGATGTTCCAAGTGGTAAACTTTCATCACGAAATAAATTGTCGGTATGCAAAAGTTTGGCAAGAAATTCGTCTCGTGGTTCAACATCGAAATCGGACCAAAGATTTCTCTTTTGAAAATAAAAACAATCAATTAAAATTGCAAAGAAAATATCTTTCGGTATAGTTTTTGTAACTTACTTGCATACGGTTGATGCTGTAACAATTAATGATAAAGATTTGAGCGCAGATAAATAATAAAATAAGATTCAGTTTCAACATTGTAGATGTAAATTGTCGAGTTCAAACAAATGATCTTATAAAGGATGAGTATGAGTTGCTAGAAAAGAACAAAATATTTAGCAAGATAAAAAAGAATTTTCTGTTTCGATGCGCATGAGATGCAGCTGTTTCTGCATTGAAATGTGAATAAATACTAACACGAGCGTAGATTTACACATATATATATATCTAACTAGAATGAAGTAAATTAACCAAATAGATTATTCTTTGTCATTTGTTCTTTTCTTTTTTTTTTACAAATTACAGAGATATAAGAACTTCAACGAGATTCGCATAACTCATGATCATAGAGTTTTGTTCGCCTACCTATCCTCACCTCTTAGTAATTTGTCATCTTTCAATTAAAATTTAATTACAAGTTATGTATCTAACTAAAAAGAATTAAACTAATGAAAGAGAGCATGATGATAATGTGAGGACGGTGATTCGTTTTCTTTGTAGTTTAAATAAAAACTTGATGATAAAAAAGATGAACTAACTACTGGAGAAAACATATTTGCACTCTCATATTAGATTAATCAATAAGTAGATTTATTTTTTCCGTTTTTACTTTTTATTTTTCTTTCTATTAGATTTGATGACAAGAGATAGAAAAAAAACAGAAGGTATTTATTATATCAATACGTACTTTATATAGAAATACAAACTTTGAATGTAATATTGAAGCAAAATCTGAAAACAACAAAATGAACTAGAGAATAAAACAAAGACGACCGATCTAATGTGTTACTATGTTGAAGATATACGAGTTTGCAAATTATAGGAACTGTGAATAAATATGGTATTATGCGATGATAATCAATAATTAACGAAACTAATGGGAGACAAAATGCTTTTCTCTTGTTTCCGTTTTGTTGAAACCAACTGAAATTATTGTTTAGAATTCTTTTTTTAATAATCTCTTAGTTAGATCGTCCTAATCGAACAAGAACAAATAGAACTACAACGAGAGTTAAGCGTATTCATTGGATTGCTCTCTAATTTTGAGGTGAATGTACTGATTAAATCTACTGAGTATTGTTGATAAATGAATTCAGTCGAGAAATGACTGACAATTGGATCAAATATATGTCTAGACTCATAGCGCCTCATAGATGACTAACAATTATTTTTGATGATCTTGTGTAAAAAATTAGTTCACTGTGATCATTGTACATGATTATAAATGACGCTGTAAAAAAATTATTGCTATAGAATTCATAAATATTCACTGTATGATCTCTGATATTACAGCAAACTATGAAAAAGAATCGGATGTCTTCATGAATTATAACAATCAGACTTTCATTTAAAAATGTATGCCTATACAAAAACATAATAAGATGACATTTATGTTCTTTAATCTATTGATCTAATCTTAAATAGACAAATTATTTTATTCATGCATCTTCCTCTCATTTATTTTTCAGTTAATTGTCGTCAGAAAACTTAATAACCTAATTATTTCATTCACTATACAACGAAAGCAATCTGTTCTATTTATAAATGATTACTTTTTTGTTTGAATTATCTTTTTCTGAACATTCGGTATATCAGGGACGGAATGTTTTTAATATTCTATTGCTTGAATAGATGAATTAAATAGGTGGGCTGTCTTGAACTGGTACATTTAGTGTCAAGTATAAGTTCCATTCATTTAAATTGAAAGACTAACTTTCAAAAATAGTTTTAGTAAATATCAAATATTTATTCTAGATTAGTTTGTCATGTCATACAGATATTTCATTCATAATTGAACATCGAATTAAAAAGTATTCGTTCGAACGAACATGATTCATTCTATTCTCTCATTGGAAATCCAAAGAGACCATCCAAAGAATACGAATTTAATTGATTGTAGCGCTTGATTACCATTTCGACCAACCTATACATTCTCCACAAGATTTCTCTGTGACTTTTTTCTAAAACGAATTACAGCTTGTTTGACTACGATGGCAAATTCATCGGCACTTGCTAAAGATCTTCGTATTTGTGATGATTATCTTCAATTTCAAAATCATTTAAAAGACTTGAGAAAACTCGATGATCTTATTATAAATACATTGAATACAACTGTTCTAACAGCAACATTTCGTTCTCAAGGTTCGGATGCATCGAAACAATGTCAAAAACTAGGCGATGAGGTACACTCGAATGCTAAACTTAGTTGAATATTTAAATACAAAAAAAAACGATGCTACTTTAGATTGCAACACGTTCTGTCTATCGAAACGAAATGATTTCATCGTGTTTATCACGAACGAATGATTTGCTAAATCAGCCCGATTTGAGTGACAATCGTCGTAAATCTTTGATATTTCAGCGACGACAATTACAAAACGAACGAAATGTTGAAGAAATTGTTCAAACAAATACAGAAAAGGTTTTCAATAGTTTATCGAATGAATTCAATAAATACATGATAATTTGTTAACATTTTCTAGGCATTTTATGAACGTTGCCGAGATTTTTACATACCTTCCAAAACAGGCTCAACACTTTCAGCATTGAAATAATTTGAAAGGCTTTTCTAAGATCAGAAGTCTACAATTCATCGTTTTCATTTCTTTAGGCAATTTGCCGATCCAGTGATAACGTTATTAGTTTAGTTTATTTTTCTATTTTGTAAACTCTCTGGTTGTTTTCCTCTTTCGTTCTACTATTTGTTTGTTGTGTCTAACATCGATATCTTGGTGATTTCGTATTGAAATGGATATGATCCTTCTTCCGTCTGTTTCATTTATAGGTAATAAAAACATTTCCTAGTTTCATAAATTAACCAACTAATTTATTTCAACTATCGGTTGTTGAACAGAAATCTCGAAATATTTATTTAATGATTTACATTTTAGAATCTATTGATTCTAATGCATACTATCTTGTCATTACGTCAGCAATTCTCTCATTCAATTCGACGTTGTCTAATTTCGAACACTATTCATAGTAGAAATCATAAAAAACCATATCCTGGTACGAAAAATGTTTATGTAAGCGTGTTAACTTGAAAACCATTCTCATCGTTTCTTTTCCAAATCAGAAAACGCCAGTGTCAGTAGAACAAGCATCATGGAATGTCAACTGGCCCGATTATAAACCTAAAGAATATACAGCAGACAAAATTTTAAAACGTCCATCATGGGCTGATAATCCTGATGTGTAAAATATAATTGATATTTTAACCAATACGATAGATTTGTATTTTTTAGAAATAAAATTCAAAATTTCAATAGAATCGATGGAAAACTTAATCGAAAAAGTTATATGGGCAAATATGATCTCGACAAGCAGACAAATCGACCATTGAATCCTCTAGGTCGCACTGGATGTATGTCACAAATATGAAACACAGTTTTTTTTGTTGGTCTTACTGAAAAACAAAATCATTTACTTAGTAACAGGACGTGGTTTACTTGGTCGTTGGGGACCGAATCATGCTAGTGATCCTTTGATTACACGCTGGTCACAACGACAAGAAAAAGTCTTAGAAATTGTATTAATCAATCGACGAGATTCAGGTTCTCTTGCGTTTCCTGGCGGAATGATTGATCCTGGGTATTATTTATTGTTGACATTCCTATTTTCCTTAATTCAATGAATTTTCATTTAGTGAAGATGCATCACAAACGGCAAAACGAGAATTTATAGAAGAAGCTTTAAATTCTGATCCTAATGAAGCAAAAAAACTCGATGGACTATTCAAAACACAAACATCAGTGCGTAGATTTGTTCGACTATTTTCTCTTAAATGATGTGTAAGCATGTTATTTTCATATAGATTTATAAAGGTTACATCGATGATTCAAGAAATACGGGTAGAGTTTTCGAAAACAATAAGAGACAATTGAAAATAGAATCATATATGTTTAGATAATGCATGGATTGAGTCAGATGCAATAAATGTACATGATGAAAGTGGTCAATTGACTAAAGATTTAAAACTCGAATCTGGTAAAACGAACATTTCTATTTTGCATTGTTCAAGAAGAATGATTCATCGGAGGTCTCTATGGTACAAGCATTTGTATTTAATGCTTGTGAATGATTTGTAACTGATGATAGTTGTTGAGTTTGAATGAATTGTACCATTTCACGATAGAAATCAGCTCGACCAATTTGACTGATTAAATAGACAAGTTCATCGAGATTGATTTCATATCGACGCGGTGGAAATGATGATTTCTGCTGACAAGTTGGACATGATGTATAGTTTAATTGTTGAGACGGGTAGAATGCTGCTGTTGTTCGATGAGAATTTGTAAAATTCGATGGCGATGTTGGACTTGTTTGTTGTTGATAAGATTGAGGCGAATTTGGCGATGACTTCGGTGTTAGATTAGCTAGTAGATTTGGATCTTTTAAATAATCATCTAATAGAAGTTCCCACGAATTGCGTGGTGGTGGAGGTTTAATCAATGATTTTATTCGAGGAATCTGTTTTGGTGCACGAAGATTTTTACTCATTTTTCATCCAAAAAATCAAAAAATATCTGTGCGCCTTTTTCTAAAGATCTCGTTCGTTTGTTTTTTAGGTGACGATGCGAGTAAAGTTCAATGGATTGAACTTGATCGTGATCATAATCTACATGGATCACATGAAGATATCGTTCGAATCTTAATAAAGAAACATGGTGCATATGAATATTGGCATGATAAATAATTTCATAAAGCATTTATCATTTATTCAATCAAGCAAAATACAAGACAAACTCAAGAATAGAAACGAAATTATTTTTTTGATGTTGTTCGTTTCATTGCTGCATCATGATTTTTAATTAATTCTCGATATTTTTCTGATTTAATAAATTTTTCATATTCTCGTTGCATATTTTCATCATAAGATTGTAAATCAATATGTATCGTTTGTTTATTTGCAACAAGTTTCAATGGTTGTTCCATTAATAATCGTTTTGTATTATTAGTATCACAATCAACAATGAATTCATTTGGTATGTCACTTGAATTTAACAAACAACTCGTTGGTACGAATTCAATAGAAATGATTCGTTCTTCAACATTGTAATCATCGTCATTAGCGATCGATTTTAAACGATCAATCAGACTATCATATAATTGCTGATGAGTGATATTGATTGACGATTCCAATGGTAGAATTGCGAGTAAAGCATTGGGCTTTTTCGCTGGTTGTTCACTGAAATATCGAACTTTTCGATTGTTTAAACGTTTTTTTAATTTTTGATAGGTTTCAATTTGCATTTGACCATTTTCATCGATTTCTTCACGTGGTACATCATAATTGACACCACCAGGAAAATAACTGCGAACAAAAACAGTTGTTTTCTCGATTTTTGAAATCAACTCAATTACCTGATATCTAATGAATTAGCTTTGACATCTTCTAAAAATCGATCATGAACAAGATCAGTAACTAAATCCGATCTTCTCAATGCATCAGATTTCGTTACTAATGTAATGAAACAATCATTGAATTCTCGAGGAATAGTTGTCAATGGCGTATCTTTATCAGTTGATTTAATAACAAAACGCATCGGATTTTCAAGTTTAGCGAATTCAGCTTGATGAGTTCGAATTTGATCCGCATATTGTTCAATCATTTTTTCGACTTGCGTTACTTGACCTTTGGTAACACAAGCTGAATCAAAAACTAAATGAAATCAATCGTATTATCCTTTGAAATGCAATATGATCATTTGTTTCATCGCATAAGAATTTTTCAAATGACAAAAAATCTGTGACTAATCAATTTATCGGCTTACATATCTTCGGTTTGTATTCAATATGTTTAGCGGCTAATTCTTCATTGATATCTTCTGATGTGACAGATTGTTGTGCATTTTTCATTCGACGAAAATAGTCCATGAGATGATCAACATCGTTATCCGAAAGATTTTTATAGAATGTTTTCGATGGACGTATCGTACCGAGAACAAGTAATCGACGTGTACTGTCATTTAATAAACTGGCTCGTCGTTCACGATTTTCATTTTCGATTTCATTGTTATCATCTCGTTCGTCATATGTATTGTCTAATTCTGAGGTTGATGAATGAAATTCAGCTGGATTTCTCGGTGTTGGATAGATTTTACTGAATGATAATCGATGTTCATGTTCAGATAATTCATCATGATCAGAATTTTGCTGATAATGAGTTGATGCATCGACTATGTTCGATTTTGTTCGGTCGTGTAACTTATTCGAATGATCTTGTTGCTGAGCTGTTTGATTGAGATTTATGACAGGCATACGAAGAACATCACTACGTTGAGATGTTCGAGCTGCTGCTGCTTGAGTATCTGTTTTTACAAAAGGAAATGATTATGAATCAATGGAATCCATTCATGGACAAGGTTTCATTTTCAGACTTGAGTAATCATAATAAGAAAAGCTAAGCAATAGCGAGCAAGTTATTTTAGTCATACCCCTGACAACAAAAGGATAAATCTGCTCATGATGAAAACATCTACAATGTCTTTGCGTTCTGCGTGTATTTTTACTTTTTTCTGTAAGAAAAAAATGCGAAATTCTTCGATTGATATTCTGTTATCATCAAATAATAATTTGAGAATAGATTAAAATCGATGACTTACGATCATTTGTTTTGTCCGAACTTCGTCGACGATCATTGGCATATGTTGGATGATTATCATTCGAATAGCGTCGTTTCGATTCGTTAATTACTGTTGGATTGACAGATATTCGAATCGGTGCTTTAGTTGTGTTTGTTTGTCCATTATTTTGTTGCTGAAGCAATTGATAATCGACAACAGAGAGAATTTGCGATTGACTTGAAGTTGGCATGAATAAACTGACTGACTTAAAAAAGAAGACTTAACAAATGAAAAGATGAAGAGAAAAAAAATGAAGTATGTAAGTTTACCTATGAATAGAAAGTTTAAAATAATAGAAGAAAAGAAAGTGCAATGTTATTTAAAACGACGTAGAAAATGACATAATCCAATCAACGAAATTCAACGATTAAATGTTTTTCTATTTCTTCTGCTGTGCCGCCTGTTTTGAATGAAAACGAATCCAGTAACGATGATCACCTTTATGTTTAAATCACTCTTTCGCTTCAACTTGAGTTCTATAACTATACGCAAAAAGAAATAAATCAGTGAGAAATTTTATCAAGATCATAAGTATAGCAACAACAGTAAATTCGTCTTTCTTTCTCTTTCTTTCTCTCTCTCTCTCTCTTCTTCGACTCCCTTGTTCTGCTGCTATTGTGTAAGCGCAGATTGTTGACATAAGACAGGAAAAAAAAAAGTATACAGAATAAAAAACGAGTCCGGTATATCATCGAACAACGAGGCTTGTTGATTTAGATGAGAAGTGATGTATAACTGAGTAATTAAAAAAAATGGAAGTTTTTTTGCTATTTTTCTCTGCGAGAAAGTCATTGCATGAAAACTCTTCTCTTGATTGCATCTTGTATGAATAATGGAGACAAAATGTTTTGTTTATTCATGAAAATGGAAGGTCATAAAAAAATAATTGTTCTACTTGAATCAACCAGCAGACGATCTGTAGGAAAGCAAAGAATGTTTAGAAATGAGGCCTTTTTTTTGTATTAAATATTCAGTGAGAACCTCGAATAGATTGCAACATCCATTGACAAATATTAAATATAACAAATAGGCGAAAAGAAAATTCGAATAGAAGTTATGACGCCGATGATTGTAATAGAAAAAAAATTGGAGAACAAGAAAAACGAGTGTTTCATTTTGAAAGGATGCATGCGAAGCAAATTGAAGTGACGATGTTGTCGATTTGGAAGAGAAAAATGGAATTAAGATCACTTTTTTAATTGCAACTCTTTTGTACAGAAATACTTGTCATTCAAGTATCGAGTTACATTAGAAAAAAATGCGACCATACATTAGTTCATTATTTTTTCTAACTTACAAACAACAAGTACAGAAAATATAAAGAGGAGATGGCTACTGGTGATCTTGATTTAACATTATATTTTCGTAAAAAACGAACACCACCTCCAAGTGTTCTTTTATTAGCAGTACCAACTGATAAAATGCCAAAAGATCGAATTCAATCTGTTAGTCCAAAAACTGAACTTCGTTCACGACAACAGAAAAATCGTCTAGCAACACCGCATAATACTAATTCACATGGGCTAAATTTCGATATGCATGATTCATCTTTAGGTGGTTCGGGTTGGCAACGACATTCGGATAAAATTGCTCAAATCTCAGCAGCACCTGATGTAGCCTATCGAAATACTTATTTAGATGAGACCAAACGGCAAAAGTCGGCCTCAGCCAGTACGGAATATCGTTCAACGAATTCATTTTCTCGATCGCCTTCACCACGAAGTCAACATTCACAACAACCACAACAACAACAACAACTGCAACTCAATGCACGTTTAAAAACGGCAAGTTCATCATCGTATCACACATCTGATTCATCTCAACGAAATTCCTATCAAAAATATCGTACAGTCTATGATTACATACGTGAATCAATCAAACAAATCGAACGTCAACGTAATTTAAAACAAACTTTTTCAGCACGTGTTAAACGTCCACAAAATGATGATGTTACTCTACGACGAGTATTAGCCGATAGAAAGAGCTCATCAAAATTTCCTTCGATCAACAAGAAAGCTGATCTCCGAAATCCACAAAGTCTTGTCAATTATATAAATCATTCTCGGGAACAAATCCGTATTCTACATACGACAACACCTAATCAATCATTGGTTCAACAACAACAGCGATATCATCGACAACAAACAACAAGATCACAAAATCCAACTGACTCACTTGAAAAGCAACAATCGATGTTGATGACTGCGACTGTTGGTAATTCGTAATCGTAATGAGTTGTATAACGAAAGAAAGAAATAAAATATGAAAGATTGAAGAAAAAAGAAATTGAGAGAAGAAAAAGAAAGTAAGGAGGAAACCTGTTCAAGTAGAAGGACAGCTTCGATTGAAAATCATGCGTACTTTTTCAAGGTGAATTCTTCTTTTTTTTGATAATAGAAGATTTCAGTTTTTCATCTATTCGATCGAATTTAGTTTATTTTCAATATTAGTATTTTGTTTCAACAGAAAAACAAAGGCAAATAAATATATAAATAAACGAGAGGAAATGAAAATATGACAATATAACATCATAAATATATATCGAATTGTATTCAAATATACTCAACTAAGTCAATAGCAATACATAACAATAATTATAAATCTGTCAAAAAAAACGGCAAGGACATCATAACATTCAAGTCGTTTATTTTCCTTTAATATATGAAAAAAAAGTAAGAATTAAATTGCCTAGTACTTATTTTGAAGATTACTGTGACGATGACAACGAAAACAACAACAAAAAATAATAGATAAAAATGAATGAATAAATTTTTGTTTCTTAAAATGATATTTGTGATTTATTCGACCATAATGAACGTTTTTTTTCTCTATTTGCTCGTATAAAATCCGGTGTTGTTGGTAAAACAACATGTGTTGCGTCATTAGTTTTCGTCATAAGAACAGTCAACGGTTGATATTCTCGATTTGTTCGTAATAATGTTGTTGAACTTGTTCGGGGTTGACGTTTATTAAAATTACCATGACATTCACCAATTTGTCTCGTTAATGAATCACTTTGACTGCCAGTCGATGCTATCACTGGCTTACAAGGTCGAAAATGTATAATCTGACGTTGTGTATTATTAAATGGATTTACTGACGCTTGTTGCCCTAATTTAGCTGAATTTTTACGACGAAAAAAATGCGATAATGAACGATCTAGGATGGACCTAAAATACAAAAGATTCTAGTTAAATATTTGCAAAAAAACAATTTATAAATATTTGATCAATCTAATAGACTATTTTTAGATTCATATGTTCAATCTACATAATTAAACTGTTTTTAGAGCGTCATAACTACTTAAATTATTGACCGGAACACAAGAAGAAAATGATATGTACCGAAAATTTTGAAGTGTACGTTGATAAATAAAAAATTTGCAACCGAGACCAATTTCATAGAGAACGATTGTGACTTTTCTCGAGACCAGCATTATAATAATTCCCAGTGTTTCATTTTTCTTTTTATCTTTATGAATTAAATTCAATGCAATTAAAATACCTTTAAGAGAAA